>Ga0187773_10000102_pt1 | contig 36178 bp, 40 predicted proteins | sample 0216_BV02_MP05_1_FD_133133 | JGI IMG/M metagenome (GOLD analysis project Ga0187773, IMG submission 133133) | Tropical peat soil microbial communities from peatlands in Department of Meta, Colombia - 0216_BV02_MP05_10_MG | ecosystem: Environmental > Terrestrial > Soil > Wetlands > Peat | place...
CCCTCGACAACGCCCGCGTCGCGCAGGCCGCGGCCGATGCCGGCATGGCCGCGCTCGCCGGCGAGCGGGGGGCGACGCGCGACGCTATCATCTACGGCGCGGCGCTCTGCCTGTGGCACCTCGGGCGCCATGCCTCCCTCGCGGCCGCCGCCGATGCCGCGCGCCACGCGATCGACGGGGGCGGGGCGCTCGAGCGCTTGCGCCGCATGGGCGGCTGAGCCGCGAATCGCGCAGGACGGACGATGAACCTCGAAGGCCTGGCTTGCGTCGACGAGTGCTCCTGGTCGCTCGCCGCCTCGGACGGCCGCGGCTGCGTGCGCCTCTTCGCCACGCGCGAGCTCCTCGAGGCGATGGACGACAAGGTGATGGAGCAGATCACCAACGTCGCGAAGCTCCCGGGCCTCGTGGGCTGCGCGATGACGATGCCCGACGCCCACTGGGGGTATGGCTTTCCCATCGGCGGCGTGGCCGCCTTCGACCCGGAGCGGGGAGGCATCATCTCGGCCGGGGGCGTGGGCTTCGACATCTCGTGCGGGATCCGCTTCCTGCGCACGGGGCTCGATCGCGGCGAGCTCCTGCCCGTGCTGCGCAAGGTCTCCGACAGCCTGTTCCGCGACATCCCCGCGGGCGTGGGCGAGGGCGGCGAGCTGCGGCTCACGCCCCAGGAGCTCGACCGCGTGCTCGAGGGCGGCGCGCGCTGGGCGGTGGGCGAGGGCTACGGCCACGCCGAGGAGCTCGAGTACATCGAGGAGCGCGGCCGCATGGCCGACGCGGTGCCGGCGAACGTGTCGCTGCTCGCGAAGTCGCGCCAGCGCGGCGAGATGGGCACTCTCGGCTCCGGCAACCACTACCTCGAGGTGCAGTGGGTGGAGCGCATCCTCGATCCCGAGGCGGCGCGCGCCTACGGCCTGCGCGAGGGGCAGGTCGTGGTCTCGATCCACTGTGGCTCGAGGGGGCTCGGCCACCAGGTCGGCACCGACTACCTCGTGAGCCTCGCCAAGGCGGCCACGCGCCTGGGCATCGTCCTGCCCGACCGCGAGCTCGCGTGCGCGCCGATCCGCTCGCCCGAGGGCGAGGAGTACATCGGCGCCATGAACGCGTCGATGAACTGCGCGCTCGCCAACCGCCAGATCCTCGCGCACATCACGCGCAAGGTGTTCGGGCACTTCTTCCCCGGCGTGCCGGTGGAGACGCTCTTCGACGTCTCGCACAACACGTGCAAGCCCGAGATGCATTCCGTCGGGGGGCGCGAGCGGCTGCTCTACGTCCACCGGAAGGGCGCGACGCGGGCCTTCGGGCCGGGGCACCCCGCGGTGCCCGATCGCTACCGCGCGGTGGGCCAGCCCGTGATCATCGGCGGGAGCATGGGAACCGGGTCGTACGTGCTCGCGGGGAGCGCGACGAGCGAGGCGCGGGCCTTCAGCTCGGCGAGCCACGGGGCGGGTCGCGCGATGAGCCGTCACAAGGCGCTCCAGCACTGGCGCGGCCGCCAGCTCGTCGACGAGCTCGCCGCGCAGGGCATCCTGGTGCGCACCCGCTCGATGCGCGGGGCGGCCGAGGAGGCGCCGGGCGCCTACAAGGACCTGGAAGTGGTGGCGGAGGCCACGGAGAAGGCGGGCCTCGCGCGCCGCGTGGCCGCCGTGCGCCCGCTCACCTGCATCAAGGGTTGACGGGCTCCGCCGGAGGGGTCGCGTCGCAGTACTTGTCGGCGCGCCGCCGGGCATCGGCGAGCGCCGTGGCGCGCTGCTCGGCGTTGAGGAGCACCTGCGCGCCGTCCGCGGCCACCATCGCCACGGGCTGGTCGGCCTCGAGCGCGACGATGGCGCGCTGCGCGAGGTCGCAATAGAGCTTGCGCTTCGCCGCGATGCTTTCGCGCTCCTCGTCGGCCTGCTGCAGGACCTGCTGGACGTTGGGTGCGGCGCCCGGCGCGGGCGCCTCGGCGCTCGGGCCCGGTCGGACCGGGACCTGCTGCGCCTCGATGTTCTCCGGGGGCATCTCGGAATAGTGGGTGACGCCGTTCGCGTCGACCCACTTGTAGACCACGGCGGCGGCCGAGGTCGCGAAGGCGAGCATGGCGAGTCCGAGCCAGGAATTGCGCATGGGCGGGTTCCTCCCTGGAGGCCGACGAGGCCATTGTCCCACCTTCGGCAGGCGAGGGAGGTTGCGCCCCGTCAACACGATCGCCCGGCCTTCGCGGCCAGAATGGATCGTCTTCCCGCCGGGGGGCGCCCATGGCCACGCTGTTCGTGTGCGGCGACGTGATGACCGGCCGCGGAATCGACCAAGTCCTGCCGCATCCGTCGGATCCGCGTCTCTACGAGCCCTACGTGCGCTCGGCCCGCGAGTACGTGGCGCTCGCCGAGGCCGAGAACGGCCCCGTTCCCCGCCCGGTCGGCTTCGACTACGTCTGGGGAGACGCGCTGGAGATCCTCGACCGCGAGCGGCCCGACGCGCGCATCGCGAACCTGGAGACCGCCGTCACGACGAGCGACGAGCCCTGGCCCGGCAAGGGCATCCATTACCGCATGCATCCGGACAACGTTCCGTGCCTCGCGGCCGCCCGCCTCGACTGCTGCGTGCTCGCCAACAACCACGTGATGGACTGGGGGCGCTCGGGGCTCGAGCAGACCCTCGAGACGCTCGAGCACGCGGGCCTACGCACGGCCGGCGCGGGGCGGGACGCCGACGCGGCGGCGGGACCTGCGGCGATTCCGCTGCCCGGGGGCTCGCGCGCGCTCGTCTACGCGTTCGGGGCGGCGGATAGCGGCGTGCCGGCCGAGTGGGCGGCGGCCGAGCGGCGCTCCGGCGTCGATTTCCTCGGGGAGCTCTCGCGCGCGGCGATCGAGGGCCTCGCCGGGCGCGTAGCGCTCGAGCGCAGGCCGGGCGACATCGTGGTCGCCTCGCTGCACTGGGGAGGCAACTGGGGCTACGCCGTGCCGCGCGCGCACCGCGACTTCGCCCACGGGCTGATCGACGTAGCGGGCGTGGACCTGGTGCACGGCCACTCGTCCCATCACCCGATGGGCATCGAGCTGCACGCCGGGCGGCCGATCCTCTACGGATGCGGCGATTTCCTCAACGACTACGAGGGCATCTCCGGGTACCAGGAGTACCAGCCGGATCTCTGCGCGATGTACTTCGTCGCGCTCGCGCCGGAGAGCGGGCGCCTCGAGCGGCTCGAGGTCGTTCCCATGCGCATCCGCCGCCTGCGGGTCGAGCGCGCGCCGGCCGCTCAGGCCCGCTGGCTCGCGGCGACGATCGAGCGCGAGAGCGCGCGCCTGGGCACGCGCGCCCGCGCCCGCGGCGACGGGAGGCTCGTCATCGCCGGCAAGGAGGCGGAGGTGCGGACGTGCTGATCGGCGTGCCGAGGGAGATCAAGACCCACGAGTACCGCGTCGGCCTCACGCCGGCGAGCGTGCGGGAAGTCGTCGCCCACGGCCATCGCGTCCTGGTGGAGAGCGGGGCGGGGGGCGGCATCGGCGCGACCGACGCCGACTACGCGGCCGCGGGCGCCGAGGTGCTGGAGGGGCCGGGGCCGATCTTCGCGCGCGCGGAGATGATCGTGAAGGTGAAGGAGCCGCAGCCGTCGGAACGCGCCCTGCTGCGACGGGGACAGGTGCTCTTCACCTACCTGCACCTCGCCGCGGACCCGCAGCTCGCGCGCGAGCTCGCCGCGAGCGGGGTCGTGGCCATCGCCTACGAGACCATCACGGCGCCGGGCGGAGGGCTTCCGCTGCTCGCTCCCATGTCGGAAGTCGCAGGAAGGCTCGCCGTGCAGGCCGGGGCCCATTGCCTGGAAAAGCCGCAGGGCGGGATGGGGACGCTGCTCGGCGGCGTCCCCGGAGTCCCCCCGGCGAAGGTCGCCATCCTCGGCGCGGGCGTGGTGGGCACGAACGCAGCGCGCATGGCCGTGGGCGCCGGCGCGCACGTCGTCGTGCTTGACCGGGACGGGGACGCCCTGCGGCGCATCGACCGGCTGCTCGGCGCGCGCGCGATCACCGTGCATTCCAACCGCGACACCGTCGAGAAGCACGTGCTCTCGGCCGACCTCGCGATCGGCGCCGTGCTCGTTCCCGGCGCCGCCGCGCCGAAGCTCGTCACCCGGGCGATGGTCGCCCGGATGAAGCCGGGCGCGGTGCTCGTCGACGTGGCGATCGACCAGGGCGGGTGCTTCGAGACCTCGCATCCCACGACCCACGCCGAGCCCACCTTCGTGGTCGAGCGCGTGGTGCACTATTGCGTGGCGAACATGCCGGGCGTGGTTCCGCGCACCTCGACGTACGCGCTGAACAACGCTACGCTCCCCCGGGTGCTGGAGCTGGCGGGCCGGGGCTATCGCGACGCCCTGAGGGCCGATCCGCACCTGCGGGCGGGCCTGAACGTGCACGAGGGGCGCATCGCGTGCCGCGAGGTGGCGCAGGCCGTGGGCCTGCCGTACGTCGAGGCGGAGATCGTCCTCGGCGAGGGCCCGCGCGGCGCTTGACCGGCATCAACGGGCGCGGCCGTGGCTGGAGCAGCATGGTTCGTGGGCCATCATCCTTCCGGAGGCCGCCATGAGAATCGAACGGATCTACACCCGAAACGTCGTCGGCACCTCACGCTCGAGCTCGCTCGCGAGCGCGGCCGAGATCATGCGCAAGTTCCACGTCGGGGCCCTGCTGGTCACCGACGACCCGCCCGAGGAGGCGAACGCCGTCGGCATCCTCACCGACCGCGACATGGTGGTCCAGGCGGTGGCCGACGGCCTCGACACGCGGGCCCTCAAGGTGGGCGACGTCATGACGCCGGGCATCAACTACATCCCGGAGAAGGCCGACCTGCACGAGGCTCTCGAGATCATGCGCACGCGGGGCGTGCGGCGCCTCGTGGTCACGCGCGACGGCGGGCAGGTGGCGGGGGTGCTCTCGATGGACGATGTGATCGACGGGCTCGCCGCCGACATGGCGAGCCTCGCGCAGATCGTGAAGACCGAAACGCAGAGCGAGCGCGAGGCCGTCGAGGGCGGCACGCAATACTGAGCCGGCGGATTCAGCGCCGCAGCACGCACTTCTCGTAGAGCGTGGGGAAGGCGCCGCGTGGGTCGTAGCGCGCCTTGAGGGCGGCGTATGCCTCGCCGCCGTAGCGTGCGTCGAGCTCCTCGCGGGAGAAGTAGCTGTCGGAGTAGAGCGACTTGATGCCGCCGGCCTCGGCCACCGCCCGCTCGATGGCGCGGTTGCAGTGGCCGGCCTCGCGCGTCTCGCGGGTCTTCACCACGTCCCAGAAGCCGAAGTTCACGTACCAGCGGCGCTGCATCGGGTAGAGCGCGTAACGCCCGGCGTCGGCCCCGGGGCCGATCGGGCACATCCAGACCGGCCAGATGCCGACCTCGCGCGCGAGGAACGCCAGGAACCGCGGCGCGTTCTCGATGGGGACGTCCACGTCCTGGATGACCGACTCGCCGTGCAGGCCGCGCAGGCGGTCGATCGCGCGGGTGAGGCCGACGCGGCTGTTCCAGCGCATGATCTTCGTGTACGTGCGCGAGCCCAGGCGCTTGCGCCCGTAGAGGGCGCGTACGAGCGGGTTCTGCGCGAGCAGGTTCTTCGAGCACCAGAACCAATCGGTGTCCCAGCGCCAGAGGAAGTCGTGGACCGTGAGCCAGTCCTCGCGCTTCCCGGCGATCGAGCGGTAGTAGATCTCCCGGCCGGTGTAGTCGCTCGCGTAGGGCGCGCTTTCGGCGAAGCGGCCGAGCGTGAGGTACAGCCGATCGGGCGCGAACAGGGTCCCGTCGATGAAGTCGGCGTCGTCCGCGGCGCAGTGGCGCTCGACGGCGTGGAAGTATTCGCCGGGGTCGCGGAAGGCGAGGTGCTCGAGGCGCACGAAGGGCTTCACCGGGACCGCGCGGGCCACCACGCGCAGCGCGTATCCGAGCGTTCCGTAGGAATTGGGGAAGCCGAAGAAGAGGTCGGCGTGCTCGTTCGCGGCGGTGCAGGTGACCACCTCGCCTTCGCCGGTGAGCACCTCGATCCGCTCGACGGTTTCGTGCACGAGCCCGTGGCGGTGCGACGAGGCCTCGATGCCCACGCCGGCCACGGCGCCGCCCAGCGTGATGGTCTTGAGCTGGGGAACCACGGCCGGCATGACGCCGTGGGGCAGGCATGCCGCCACGAGCGACTCGTACGTCGCCATGCCCTCGGCATCGACGCGCCCGGCGTCGCGGTCGACGCCGAGCACCGCGCGCATCGAGCGCACGTCCAGCCGCCGCCGCGCGGCGCCGCCGTGCCGGTCGCGGAAGAGGTTCGAGGTCTCCTTGGCGAGGCCGACGGGGCCGGCGCCCGCGCGCATGGCGCGCGCGAGCGCGTCGCGCCGTGCGGCGTGCGAGGCGAGCGCCTCGGCGCTCATTCGCCCGAGCGCCGGCCCGCCTCCCGCGCGCGCGCCGCAGCGAGCTCCGCGCCCGTCTCCCCGCCGGGGGCGTAGAGGAACGCGCGGCTCATCGGGTAGCCCTCGCGCGCGACGTTGCCCTTGGAGAACGTGATCTGGAAGAGGTGCGTGTGCCCGTGGGGCGAGCGGAACATCTCGGCGCATCCGTAGAGGTAGGCGCGCCAGACGCGCCGGAAGCGCTCGTCGAAGCGCTGCGGGTCGAGGGCGTGGATGCGCTCCCAGTTGCGCTCGAAGCGCTCGCCCCACGCATCCAGCGTGAGCGCGTAGTGGCGGCGCAGGTTCTCGATGTCGAGCACCTCGAGCCCGGCCTTCTCCATGGCGACGATCGTCTCGGCGAGGCTCGGGATCCACCCCCCGGGGAAGACGTGCTTGCGGATGAAGAACTCGGTCTCGTAGACGCCCACGTGGCCGATGAAGTGCAGCATGCCCAGGCCGCCGGGCTTGAGCTGGTCGGCATGGGCCTGGACGACCTCGTCGAGCTGGTCGCGCCCCGCGTGCTCGAGCACGCCGATGGAGACGACCTTGTCGTACTGGCGGCGCGCCTCGCGGAAATCGGCCTCGACCACCTCGAGCTTGCCCTCGAGGCGCCGGCGCGCGATCTCCTCGCGCACCATCTCGACCTGCTCGGTCGTCGTGTTCGTTCCCGTCACCTTGGCGCCGTGGAACTGCTCGGCGTGGAACATGAAGCCGCCGAAGCCGCAGCCGATGTCCACCACGTCGTCGCCGGGCCCGATGCGCAGCTTCCGGCACACGTGCTCGACCTTGTTGCGTTGGGCCTCCTCGAGGCTCGTCGTTCCTTCCTTCCAGTAGGCGCAGGTGTACATCATGAGCGCCTCGTCGAGCCACAGGCGGTAGAACGGCGTGCCCAGGGCGTAGTGGAAGCGCGCGTTGGCCTTCGCCTGGGCCTCGCTCGCGTTCGAGAAGCGCCACTCGTGCCAGCGATTGCGCAGCCGCACCAGCGCGCTCGGCCGGTCGAAGCCCGAGGCCATGCCGACGGCGAACGCCTTGCCGACGTCGCCCGCGACGTCCACGTCGCCGTCGAACCACGACTCGAGCAGCCCGATGTGCCCGAAGAGCGCCGCCCGCAACGCCACCCGCCGGCGGTTGTGGAACACGAGCTTGAAGTCGGGATGCTCGAGGGAGAAGGGCTTCACGACGCCTCCTTCACGCGGGTGGGCTTTCGTCCGAGGGCGCGCCGCAGCGCGGCGAGCGGGCGGGCGTTGAGGACCTGCTCCTTGCCGATCCAGCCCCGCCGCGCCTGCCCTACACCGTAGCGCAGGTCGGCCAGCCCGTCCACCGAGTGGGCGTCGGTGTCGATCGAGACGGTCACGCCCATGTCGCGGGCCATCCGGCAGTGGACGTCGTTCAGGTCGAGGCGGTCGGGCTGGGAGTTGATCTCGAGGCACACGCCCCGCTCGCGCGCCTTGCGCATCACCGCCGCCATGTCGAGCTCGCAGGGCTCGCGCTCGTCGATGAGGCGGCCCGTGGGGTGGGCGAGGATGTCGAGGTGCGGGCTGTCCATGGCCGCGAGCACGCGCCGCGTCTGGCGGTCGCGGGCGAGGTCGAGCTTGCCGTGCACGGCGCCCACGACCACGTCGAGCTTCGCGAGCGCCTCGGCGGGCAGGTCGAGGGACCCGTCCTCGAGGATGTCCACCTCGATGCCCTTGAGCAGGACGATGCCGCCGAGCGAGGCGTTGAGCGCGTCGATCTCCCGGCCCTGCCGGGCGAGGCGCGTCGCGTCGAGGCCCCGCGCCATGGCGAGGTGCCGCGAGTGGTCGGTGATGGCGAGATACTGCATCCCCGCCGCCTTCGCCGCCAGCGCCATCTCGCGCAGCGTATTCCGCCCGTCGGTGGCGCTCGTGTGGGCGTGCAGGTCTCCCTTGAGGTCCGCGAGCGCCACGAGGGTCGGCAGCGTCCCTTCCCGCGCGGCCTGCAATTCGCCCTGCATCTCGCGCAGCTCCGGCTCGATGTAGGGCAGGCCGACGGCGCGATAGACCGACTCCTCGGTCGCGCCGGCGATGCGCTTCGTGCCGCGGAAGACGCCGTACTCGTTCACCTTGAGGCCGAGCGCCATGCCGAGCCGGCGCACCGCGATGTTGTGCGCCTTGGACCCGGTGAAATAGTGCAGCGCCGCGCCGAAGGACTCGGGCGGCACCACGCGCAGGTCCGCCTGGATGCCGCTCGCGAGCACGACGCTCGCCTTGGTGGTCCCGCGCGCGAGCACCTCCTTCACCTCGGAATAGCCCGCGAAGCGCTCGATCGCGCCCGCGGGATCGAGCGAGGCGACGAGGAAGTCGAGGTCGCCCACCGTTTCCTTCCTGCGCCGGTAGCTGCCCGCGACGGTGGCCCCGAGGTACCGGGCTAGCGGCTCCGCGTACTGCGCGGCCACAGCGAGCTTGAAGCGGCGCGACTTCGTGAGGCGCGCCTCGACCGCCTCGAGCAGCTTCTGCTCGCTCCTTTCGCCGAACCCCGGGATCTCGCGCAGCTTCCCCGAGCGGGCGGCGCGCTTCAGGTCCTCGAGGGAATCCACGTGCAGCCTGTCGTGCAGCGCCGCCGCGCGCTTCGGCCCGAGCCCGGGCAGGCGCAGCAGCTCCGTGATGCCGGCCGGGAAATGCGTGCGCAGCTCTTCCAGCGCGTGCATCCTGCCGGTGGCGCCCATCTCCGCGATCTTCGCGGCGAGGTCCTCGCCGATGCCCGCGAGCTTCGGCAGCTCGCCGCCTTCGGCGAGCCGCGCGGCGAGGTCGAGCTGCAACTCGCCCACGACGCGCGCGGCGTTGCGGTAGGCGCGGACGCGGAACGGGTTCGCGCCTTCCAGCTCGAGGAGGTCGGCGATCTCGTCGAAGGCCGCGGCGATGTCGGCGTTATGTACCGACGTCTTCGGGCTCATGCAGCTCGCCGCGGCGGATCCAGACGCCGCGCTCCTCGCAGTGGAGCAGCTCGCTGCCGGAGAGCACGTAGTCGCCGACCCGGAAGGTCACGCCGTTGAAGCGGCACGCGCCGCTCTCCAGCTCGCGGTCGAAGGAGATTTCCTCGTCCTCGTCGAAGATGGGGGAAGTGTCGAGCTCGGGGTCGGGGGCGCCGACCTGGGGGATCCTGCGCGTCATGGTGGGGTCTCCGTGGCTACGACCCATCCTAGCCCGGCCCGGTGCGGCGCGCTTGACGCCGATCAGGCCCGCGCCGCGCGTCTCTTACGCCCAGGCGGCCTTCGCGGCGCTCCCGGCGACGCACCACACCACGACCCAGAGGGCCGAGGCGCGCCACGCCGCGAGGATCGCGAAGCCAACAGCCGCGATCGCGAGATCGCCCACAGAGGCCACGGCGCTCTTCCACACCGGGTCGTAGAACGCCGCGGCGAGCAGCCCCACCACCGACGCGTTGATGCCGGCGACCGCCCGCGCCGCGCCGGGACGGGCGGCGATCGTGCGCCACAACGGCAACGCGGCGGACACCAGGAGCAGGCCCGGGAGGAAGATCGCGATCACCGCGCCGGCCGCGCCGATCGCGCCGGCGATGCGCGCGCCGAGGTACGCGGCAAGGGCGAACATCGGGCCGGGCACGGCCTGCGCCGCGCCGTATCCCGCGAGGAAATCGTCGCGCGAGACCCATCCCGGCCTCACGACCGTCTCCTGGAGCAGGGGGAGCACCACGTGGCCGCCCCCGAACACGAGCGCCCCGGCCCGGTAGAACGCGGAGAACATCGAGACGAGGCCCCCGGCGGCCGCGGCGAGGACGGGGAGGGCGACGAGGAGCACGGCGTACAGTGCGAGGAGCGCGAGGCCCGCCCGGCGGCCGTGGGGCAGCGGCGGAGGCTCGACGGCCGATGGCGCGACGCCTCGGCACAGCGCCAATCCCGCGAGGGCGCCGAACGCGACGACCGCGAGCTGCATCCAGGCCTGGCCGATCGCGAGGAGCGCGGCTGCGCTCGCCGCCGCGATGCCGGCCCGGGTCGCATCGGGGCAGAGACGGCGCCCCATGCCCATGAGCCCGTGCGCCACCACGGCGACCGCGACGAGCTTCAATCCGTGCACGAGCACGACCGCGGCGACGACGGGGATGTCGGGGAGCGCGACCGCGAAGGCGAACATGAGGAGCGCCGAAGGCAGCGTGAAGGCGACGAAGGCCGCCAGCGCGCCCGCCCACCCCGCGCGCAGCAGCCCGAGGCTGAACCCCGTCTGGGTGCTCGCCGGCCCGGGAAGGAACTGGCAGAGCCCGACGAGCTCGGCGTATTGTGCTTCCGTGATCCATCCGCGCCGCTCGACGAGCTCGCGCCGGTAGTAGCCGAGGTGCGCGATCGGCCCCCCGAAGGACGTGAGGCCGAGCCTGAGAAAGGTCGCGAAGACCTCCCCGGCGGAGCCGCGCGATGGGCGATTCATCTAGGCGTGGCGAAACGAAGGGGCTCCATGGTAACCGCCCGCCGGGCGCCGGTCCCGCGAGGGCCGTTGACCAGGGTCAATCCCGCGACGCCGCGATCCGGTAAGAGAGGGACATGAACGACTTCTCGGGCGTGCCGCCGCGCGCGCTCTGCCACCGCTGCGACCCCGCCGACGTCCCGTTCGAGACGACGGAGCAGGCCGACATCGGCGTCGGCGTGATCGGCCAGGACCGGGCGGGGCGCGCGCTGGAGTTCGGCTTCGGCGTCTCGGGCGAGGGCTACAACGTCTTCGTGATGGGCCCGCCGGGGACCGGCCGGCACACGCTCGTGCGCCAGATCCTCGAGCGGCGCGCTCCGGGCCTCGGGGCGCCTTCGGAGTGGGTCTACGTCAACAATTTCGCCTCGTCCCACGAGCCCGTGGCGATCGAGCTTCCGCCGGGGCAGGGATCGCGGCTCAAGGCGGACATGGAGCGGCTGGTGGCGGAGCTGCGCTCGACGATCCCGGCGGTCTTCGAGAGCGAGGACTACTCACACCGCGTCGAGCAGATCGACAAGGAGATCGGCGAGCGCCGCGACCAGGCCCTCGCCGAGATCGGCAGCGACGCCGCCAAGGACCAGGTGGCGCTGCTGCGCACGCCGGCGGGCTATGCGTTCGCTCCCATGAAGGACGGGGCGATCGTCGGATCCGACGACTTCGAGAGCCTTCCCGAGGCGGAGCGCGAGCGCTACGCCGAGGCGGTGAGCGCGCTCCAGGAGCGGCTCGAGAAGGCGATCCGCGACGCGATGCGCGGCCGCAAGGAGCGTGCCGAGCGCGTGCGCGCGCTCGATCGCGAGATGGTGCTGCTCGCCGCCGGGCCGCCCGTGGAGGAGCTGCTGCACCGCTACGTCGCCCTTCCCAAGGTCGTGGCGTACCTCGACGCCGTGCGCGACGACATCCTCGACAACGCCGAGAGCTTCCAATCCGCGCCCGAGGCGACCTCGGCCCTCGCCGCGCTCGGCGCGCAGCCGTTCAACACTGGACTGCGCCGCTACGCCGTGAATCTGCTCGTCGACCGCGGCGCCTCGAGCGCCCCGGAGATCGTGTACTGCGACCATCCCACCTACGCCAATCTGGTGGGCCGCATCGAGCACATCCAGCACCTCGGCACGCTCGTCACGGATTTCACGCTGCTCAAGGCGGGCGCGCTGCACCGGGCGAACGGCGGCTACCTGCTGGTCGACGCGCTGAGGGTCCTTTCCCAGCCGTTCGCGTGGGACGCGCTCAAGCGTGCGCTCCTGCGCCGCGAGGTGCGCGTGGAACCCGTGAGCGAGCTCTGGGGCGTGGCGGCCACCGTCGGCCTGGATCCCGAGCCGATCCCGCTCTCGGTGAAGGTGGTCCTCATCGGCGAGCGGCACTTGTACTACCTGTTGCAGGCGTACGATCCGGACTTCCCCGAGCTCTTCAAGGTCGTCGCCGACTTCGAGGAGGCGCTCGACCGGGACACCGCTTCCACGGCGTCCTTCGCGCGCATGGTCGCGCGCCTCGCCAAGGAAGAGGCGCTGCTGCCGCTCGATCGGGGCGGCGTCGCACGGGTCATCGACGAGGCCGCGCGCCGGGCCGCCGATTCGCGCAAGCTCTCCACCGACGTCGCGGCGCTGAACCGCCTGCTGCGGGAGGCCGATTTCCTCGCGCGCGGGGCGAAGCGGCCGGTCATCGGCGCGCAGGACGTCGCCGCGGCGACCGACTCGCAGCGCGCACGCTCCGACCGCCTCGAGCGCCGCGTGCGCGAAGCCATCGCGCGGGGCACTATCCTCATCGACACGGCGGGCGCCAAGGCGGGCCAGGTGAACGGCATCGCGTACGTTCCGGTGGGCGAGTTCCCCTTCGCGGAGCCCACCCGCATCACCGCAACGGCGCGCGTGGGCGAAGGCCAGGTGATCGACATCCAGCGCGAGGCGCACCTGGGCGGCGCGATCCATTCGAAGGGCGTCATGATCCTGTCGCAATTCCTCGCGTCGCGCTTCTCGGGGCACCGCCCCCTGTCGCTCGCCGCGAGCCTCGCCTTCGAGCAGACTTACGGGGAGGTGGAGGGCGACAGCGCCTCTCTCGCGGAGCTTTGCGCGCTGCTCTCCTCGCTCGCCGGCATCCCCGCGCGCCAGTCGATCGCGGTCACCGGCTCGGTGAACCAGCTCGGCGAGGTGCAGGCGGTGGGCGGCGTGAACGAGAAGATCGAGGGATTCTTCGAGGTGTGCCGCGCGCGCGGGCTCACGGGCGAGCAGGGCGTGATCATCCCGGCGGCCAACGTCGAGCACCTGATGCTGCGCGACGCGGTCGTGGACGCGGTGGCGGCCGGATCGTTCCACGTGCACGCGGTGGCGACCGTGGACGAGGCCATCGAGCGGCTCACCGGCGTGCCCGCCGGAACGCCCGAGCTGGTCGGCGAAGGCCCGCAGCGCACCGTGAACGGCCGCGTGGCGCAGCGCTTGCGCGAATTCGCGCGCCTCCGGGCCGTGGGCGCGGCGCCTTCGGCCGCGGGACGGGCGCGCAAGCGGGGACGGGCGCCATGAACGCCCGCCCGGCGTCGCGCCGCCGCTCCGACAGCCCCTCGGGCGAGGGAGGGCTCGGCACGCACGCGCGGGGGCTCCTCGCGCGCAATACCCTCGCGATCGTGCTCGCGGGCGGCCGCGGCACGCGGCTGCAGCAGCTCACGCAGTGGCGCGCCAAGCCCGCGGTCCCGTTCGCCGGCAAGTTCCGCATCATCGACTTCACGCTCTCGAATTGCGTCAATTCCGGGTTCCGGCGCATCGGGGTGTGCACCCAGTACCGGTCGCAGACCCTGATCCGGCACCTGCAGCGCGGCTGGGGCTTCCTGGAAGGGCGGTTCGGCGAGTTCGTGGAGCTCCTCCCCGCCGAGCAGCACGAGCGGGCCGAGTGGTACCAGGGCACGGCGGACGCCGTCTTCCAGAACCTCGACCTGCTGGGGCGCTTCGACGTCCGGTACGTGATGGTCCTCGCCGGCGACCACGTCTACAAGATGGATTACGGCAAGCTCCTCGAGGACCACGTCGCGCGGGGAGCCCGGGTGACGATCGCCTGCATCGAGGCGCCGCTGCGCGACGCGCAGTCCCTCGGCGTGATGCGGGTGGACGACGAGGACCGGGTCGTGGGATTCGAGGAGAAGCCGGCGAAGCCCACCGCGATGCCGGACCGCCCCGACCGCGTGCTCGCGAGCATGGGCGTGTACGTCTTCGACGCCCCGTTTCTGCAGGAGACGCTGCAGCGCGACTCCGCCGACCCCGCTTCGGGGCACGACTTCGGCAGGGACATCATTCCGCGGCTCGTGGCGCAGAGCCTGCCGATCTTCGCGCACCGCTTCTCGCGCAGCTGCGTGAACGTGGGTCCTTCGGGGGAGCCGTACTGGCGCGACGTGGGGACCGTGGAGGCCTACTGGGAGGCGAACATCGATCTCACGCACGTCGTCCCGGAGCTCAACCTCTACGACCGCGACTGGCCGATCTGGACCTGGCAGGAGCAGATGCCCCCGGCCAAGTTCGTCTTCGACAACGAGGGACGCCGCGGGATGGCCGTGGATTCGCTCGTCTCGGGCGGGTGCATCGTGAGCGGATCCACGGTGCGTCGCTCGCTGCTCTTCACCGGCGTGCGCGTGCACAGCTACTGCACCGTGGAGGATTCCGTGGTCCTGCCCGACGTGGAGATCGGCCGCCGATCGGTCATCAAGCGCGCGATCGTCGACTCGGGGTGCCGGCTTCCCGAGGGTTTCATGGTGGGGGTCGATCCGGCCGCCGACCGCAAGCGCTTCCACGTGAGCGAGCGGGGGATCGCCCTCGTCGTGCCGGAGATGCTCGGGCAGATGATCCACGACGCGCGCGGCACGCTCTGAGCGGGGCGCGCCCCGCCGGGTCCGAGGCGCGATTGACCCTCATCAACACGGCCTGCCCCGGGGCCGCCGACAATTCGATCATGACGCAGCTCGCGTCGGCGGAGGGGAAAGCATGGCGATCGGGGAATTGTGCACTCGGGATGTCGTCTTCGTGGGCCGGAACGACACCGTTGCGGAGGCGGCGCGCCTCATGCGCGAGAACCACATCGGCAGCCTCGTGGTGGCCGAGGGCTCGGGCAACGTGCGCCGGCCGGCGGGCATGATCACAGATCGCGACATCGCGGTCGGCGTCGTGGCCCTCGGGCTCGATCCGGAGTCGACGACGGTCGAGGCGGCCATGCGCGGCCGGATCGTTTCCGTGCGCGAGGACGAGGGCGTCGGGCGGGCGATCTCGCTCATGCGCGCCGAGGGCGTGCGCCGGCTGCCGGTGGTCGACGCCTCCGGCGCGCTGGTGGGCGTCATCGCGGCCGACGACCTGATCGACCTCTTCGCCGAGGAGATGTCGGGGCTCGCGGGAATGCTCAGCCGCGGGACGAACCGCGAGGCGCACGAGCGCGCGGCCGTCCGCGGCCTCTGAGGGAGGATGCGAACTCCCCGGATCTTCCTCTGCTACGCGCCGCGGGCGGGCCTGCGCTGCGCCGTCGCCTATCTCGCCACGGAGCGCGACGCCTATGGGTGGTTCACCGGCCAGAGCGATCGCGGCCACGAGAGCGCCTACTTCGTGCTCGAGGACTTCTACACCCCGCGCGAGACGCGCTACGTGGCCGTGCCCGAAGCCGACCTGCATTCGCGCTGGACCCGCGACGAGGCGATGTGCCACGAGCTCGCGCGCCTGCAGGAGGCGTTCACCCGGGAATGGCTCTTCTACCGGTCGGATCCGCGCGCGAAATCCGAGCTCGAGAGCTACGCGCAGGCGGAGCTCGCGAGCGGGGGCGGCGCGAACATCTGGTTCGAGCGCCTCAACCGCCTCTCGAAGCTGCAGGCGAACTGGACCTACTACTCGCACGATTGCGAGCATGCCGTGCTCAAGTACCTCGGCGAGCGCTGGCCGCTCGACTACCGCGTCGAGGAGGAATGAAGCGCGCCGTGGGGTGCCTCAGGGCCGCTTGTTGCGCGGCGGGCCGGCCTGGCGTTCGGCGGGAAGGTTGGAGCGATCGGCCGTGATTGCGCAATGCGGCCGGCCGTTCGCGATGTCGAAGGCGTTCCGCCAGTGGAAGGGCCGCAGCCGGCCGCTCACGCCATCGCCTTCCGGGGCGGTCTTCTCGATCTTCCAGCCGAACTCGCTGTCGGCGCGGCCGAAGTGCTCGCGCATTATCCAGGCGCCGCAGGCGTCCTGCCGCCACATCGATCCGTCGGCTTCGGACATCACCCGACCGTGCTGCCACACGTCCTCGACGAGCCGCTCGAGCTCGTCTTCCGTGAAATGGGTCTCGGAATCGGGAAGCCCGGCGCGCAGACGCGCGGCCTTTCCGCTTCCATCGGGAGAGAGAGGCGCTGCACCGCGCGTTCGGTTGGCGGGAAGGGTCTTGCGGCTCGCCATGACAGCCTCGAATCCGGGCCTGAGAATTGCATGATCCTCCCCCGTGGGGGCGGCCCGCTTGACGGGCGTCAAGCCGCGCCTCCACGGTCCTGCGACGATGGTCCCATGAAACAGGTGATTCCCGAGACGCCTCCCGAGTACGACGAAACGCGCGTGGTCGAGCGGCCCGACGGCTTCTACTGGCAGACGAAGGACGGCGCGCGCGAGTACGGTCCCTTCGCCACCCTCCTCGAGGCGGTGCAGGACATGCAGGCGCAACCGGAAGAGGAGGTCCTCGAACCGGGCGAGACGCTCGAGGAGGCGGAGGCCGAGATCGGCATTTCCGACTGGATCGATCCGGAGACCGGCGAGCCCGCCGAGCAGGACGGCCGCTACCTCGAGGAGCATTGACGACGGGCGCGGGGCGCCGGCAGCGGCTCGCGATCGTCGGATTCGGGCGGCTCGGGCAGGCCTGCGCGAGCGAGGCGGCGCAGTCGTTGTCGGCGATCGTCGCGGGCGTCGTGCGGCGCCCGGGTTCTTCGGGCGGTCTTCCCGCCCCGTTTTCGCGCATTCCCGCCGCGACGCACCTCGGGGCACGCGCGAGCACGATGGCTGTCGAAGAGTGGGTCTGGAGGTTCCAGTGAAGGCTTTCGTTCGCCTGCTCGCCGTCGCCGGGACGGCCGGGGCCGCGCTCGGCGCGAGCGCCGACGACGGCGCCATGGCGCGCCTAGCGCGCGACCGCGGCTGCACGCTGTGCCACCACGAGGAGCCTGCCGGCCCCAACGCCGTCATCGCCTCGGCGCCGAGCTGGCGCGAAATCGCCGCCCGCTACCGGGCACAGCCGGGCGCGGAGGAGCGGCTGGCGAAGGTCGTGGTCGGCGGTTCCGACCCGGACCGCCGCCACTGGAAGAACCAGGCCGCCTTCGCGAGCATGCCGGCGAACGGGGTCGAGACGACGCCCGAGGAGGCGCGGGAACTGGTGCGGTGGATCCTCTCGTTCCGGTGACGCCCGCCGCGGCGCCGGCCATCGAGGCGCAGGAGCTCACGCGCCGATTCGGCTCGCTCGTCGCCGTCGACCACGCGAGCTTCCGCGTCGAGGGCGGGGAGGTCTTCGCGCTCCTCGGCCGCAACGGGGCCGGCAAGACCACGATGATCAAGATGCTCACGACCCTCATCCCGCCCACCGCGGGCGGCGCGCGGGTCGGCGGCTTCGACATCGAGCGGGAGGCCGCGCGAGTGCGGCGCATCATCGGCTACGTCCCGCAGGCGGTCTCCGCCGACGGCGAGCTCACCGGCTACGAGAACCTCAAGGTCTTCGCGCGGCTGCACGACATCCCGCGCGCGGAGGCGCGGCGGCGCATCCACGAGGCGCTCGAGTTCATGGAGCTCCTGCCGTTTGCCGACAAGCTGGTGAAGACCTATTCCGGCGGCATGATCCGGCGGCTCGAGATCGCCCAGTCCACGATGCACGATCTGCGCGTGCTCTTCCTCGACGAGCCGACCATCGGCCTGGACCCCGTGGCGCGGGTGGCGGTGTGGGAGCTGCTCGAGAGGATGCAGGCGCGCTCGCGTTGCGCGATCCTGCTCACCACCCACTACCTCGAGGAAGCCGAGCGCCTTTGCGGCCGGGTGGCCATCATGAACCAGGGGCGGATCACGGCGCTGGGGACGCCCCGCGAGCTCACGGCCGGGCTCGGCCCGGGCGCCACCTTCGAGGAAGTCTTCGAGCGCTACACCGCCGCGGGGGGCGAGTCGCTCGCCGCCTACCTCGACACCTCGCGCGCCCGCGCCTCGGCCGAGCGCCATGGCTGAAGAGATCGCGCGCGCCGCGCCCGCCTCGGCGCTCTCCTTCCTGTCGAAGATGCTCGCCATCGCCGAGATGGAGGTGCGCAAGCTCCGCCACGACCCGACGGAGCTCGTGAGCCGCGCGGTGCAGCCCGCGCTGTGGCTGCTCATCTTCGGGCAGGTGATGAGCCACGCGCGCGCGATCGACACCGGGGGCCTTCCGTACCTCGACTACCTCGTGCCCGGCATCCTGGGGCAGAGCGTGCTCTTCATCGCCATCTTCAACGGCATCTCGGTCATCTGGGAGCGCGACCTGGGGATCGTGCACAAGTTCCTCGTGAGCCCGGCCCCGCGCTCCGCGCTCGTGCTCGGCAAGGCGCTGGGCGGCGGCGCGCGCGCGCTGGTGCAGGCGGTGGTGGTGATCGTGCTCGGCGTGCTTCTCGGCGTGCACCTGAGACTCGCGCCGGCCGCGCTCGCCGGCGTGGTGGTCTTCATCGTGCTCGGCGCGGCGGTCTTCAGCAGCTTCTCGCTCTTCATCGCCTGCATCGTGAAAACGCGCGAGCGCTTCATGGGCGTGGGGCAGGTGCTCACCATGCCGCTCTTCTTCGCGAGCAACGCGATCTATCCCACTTCGCTCATGCCGCGATGGCTGCAGGCGATCGCGCACGGGAACCCGCTCACCTACCAGATCGACGCGCTGCGCGTCCTGCTGCTGCGCGGCGACGGGGGGCTGCCGCAGCTCGGGCTCGGCCTGGATTTCGCGGTGCTCGCCCTGGCGCTCGCGGTGATGGTCGCGGCCGCGGCGCGGATCTACCCGAACATCGCCCGCTAGACCGCGTCGGCCATCGGCTTCCTCGCGCCTTCCGACGGCAGGGCGCGGGCGAGCGCCTTGAAGTCGGCCCACTGCATCGCGGGCCAGATCTCCGAATGGGCGCGGCCGTAGCTGCGCACCAGCACGGAAACGCGCATGGCGGTCTCGATGTCCGGCGCGGTGAAGACGTCGACGTAATCCCAGGGCCCGAGGACCGCGTAGTCGGCGATCCAGTCGACGCCCGGGCAGTCCTCGCGCACCCGCTCGGACACGTGGCGCTCGAGCGTCTCGAACGACCGGGGCTGGTGGAGCGCCTCCTCGGAGACGCGCGTGAGCATGACGAAGAGGGGCATGGGCACTCCTTTCAGGTGGGAGGTGCGGTGAGTGAGGGGCGCGCCGCGAGGTCGGGCTCGCCGCATGCCGCGAGGATGTCCGAGCGCACCGCGTCGCGCAGGCGCGCGGCCGCGGCCCAGTCGGTACCGTCGGCGCGCCGCGGCGCGCCGATCGCGACGTGGATCGCGCCGCGCCGCGGCAGCCATTGGTCCCCGCGCAGGACCGAGCGGGTTCCGCGAAGCGCCACGGGGACCACGGGCGCGCCCGCCTCCGCCGCCGCGACGAAGGCGCCCATGTGGAACGGCATGAGGCCCGGCGCGCGCGTGAACGTGCCCTCGGCGAAGAACACCACGGCCTCGCCCGCGCGCACGAGGTCCACCAGCACGCGCTCGTCCGCGGCGCCGCGCTCGGGATCGAAGCGCTCGACGTAGACCGCGCCGGCCGCGCGAAGCACGAAGCGCGCGAGCGGGATGCGCCCGAGCTCGCGCTTGGCGACGAAGCGCGCGGGGCGTGGGAGCACGGCGAGCAGCACGGGAGAGTCGATGTAGCTCGCGTGGTTCACGACGATCACGGCCGGGCCCGTCGTCGGCATGTTCTCGAGGCCGTGGACGGCGAGCGGCAGTCCCGAGGCGCCCGCCATCGCGCGCGCGAGCCCGTGGAGGGCGCGCCAGCGCGGCCTCGCCGGCAGGAGCGTGGCGCAGGTTGCGGCGGCCCCCAGCAAGGCGGCGGCGCCCCACAAGTAGGCGGCGTAGGCGAAGTCGCCCGCGCGGCGCAGCCAGCGCCGCAGGCGCGCGACGGCGAAGGAAACCGCGAAGCGCGCGAGGCCCCGCCAGGCCGCGGGCTCGCGCTTGCCCCCGAGTCCGCGGAGGTAGGCCTCGCGGCTCGCGGCCCGGCGGATCTTGCCGCTCGAGGTCTTGAGCACGGTGTGGGGCCCGGCGACCACGACCTCGTCCACGGGAGCGCCGAGGAGCGCGTGCGCGGTCGCCGCGACGGAGGCGCGCAGCGCCTCGCGCGCGGGGCCGGGGAGGAGGCGCGTTTCCGCGACGACCACGACCTTCTCGGTGCCGGTCGCGGGATCGGGCACGCCGAAGACCGCGACGCATCCCTTGCGCACGCCCGCGAGGTTGCCGATGGCCTCCTCGAGCTCGTAAGGATGCACGTGCTGGCCGCCGCGGATGATGACGTCCTTGGCGCGGCTGGTCACGAACAGGTCCTCTCCCGCGACGTACCCGAGGTCGCCGGTGTCGAGCCAGTCGCCGTCGAAGAGCTCGCGGGTCTTGCCCGGATTGCGGTAGTAGCCGCTGGTGGCCGAAGGGCCGCGGAACTCGACGCGCCCCTCGGAGCGCTCGGGCAACTCGCGCCCGTCCGCACCCACGATGCGGATGTCGTGCCCCGCGAGCGGCGCCCCGCATCCCACGAAGCGCAGCACGTCCGTCTCGCCTTCCTGCGCCGCGACCGCGTCTCCTGTGGACATGAGCGGGGCGCGCCGGACGCGATCGACGCGCGGGCCGCGGCCGAGCGGGGGAAAGGCGAGGCCCACGGCGCACTCGGCGAGGCCGTAGACGGGCGTGAGCGCCTCGGGCCGGAGGCCGTAGCGCCCGAAGCGCTTCGTGAACCGCTCCAGCGTGCCGGGGCTCACCGGCTCCGCGCCGTTGAACGCGATGCGCCATGACGAAAGGTCGAGCCCCTCGAGGTCGCGCTCGTCGACGCGCGTGGCGCAGATCTCGTAGGCGAAATTCGGCCCCGCGGAGAGCGTCGCGCGGTAGCGCTGGATCGCCCGCAGCCATCGCGAGGGCCGGTTGAGGAATGCCGTGGGCGGCATGACCACGAGGGGGAAGGCGCAATAGAGCCCGCCCATCCACGCGCCGATGAGGCCCATGTCGTGGTAGAGCGGAAGCCAGCTCACGAACACGTCCGACGGGCCCGCGCCCACGGTGCGCGCCATCGGGCGGATGTTGGCGAGCAGGTTCGCGTGCGTGAGCACGACGCCTTTCGGGTCCCCGGTGCTGCCCGAGGTGTACTGCAGGAAGGCGATGTCCGAGGCGCGCGGGCGCGGCAGCGGCGCGGCGGCCTCGGCGCCCGAGAGGTCTCCGGCCGTCGCGACGTCCGCGAGCGAGGGCACGAGTCCCTGCAGCATGCGCGCGATCCGCTTGCCCTCGGCGATCGTCACGAGGAGCACGGCGCGGCAGTTGTCGAGGATGCGGGCCTGGCGGCGCACGTGCTCCTCGATCTGCGTCCAGCGCGCAGGCGGATAGATGGGCACCGGGATGGCGCCTGCGAGAACGATGCCGAGGAAGGCGCGGAAGAAATCGCGGCCCGTGGGAAGCATGATGGCGACGGCCTGCCCCGCGCCCACGCCGCGCCGCCCGAGGCCGGCGGCCACCGCGAGGGCTTCGGTGCGCAGCTGCGCGTACGTGACCGTCTCGCCGGGCCCATCCTCCTCGCCGAGGATCACGAGGTGGGTGCGGTCGGGATGCCGCTCGACGTGCCATTCGAGGACTTCGACGAGCGTCGACGCTCCTTCGGGAGCCTCGGCCTCGGCGGGCGCGAGGACGACGGGCGCGGCGCGGGCCGGCTCGATCGTCCGGGGCGTGCCCGCGAGGATCGCGCGCAGGAGGTCGCCCGGCGTCTCGGCCGCACCGAGAAGGTGCTCGGACAGGCGCACGTCGAAGGCACGCTCGATGCGGAGAAGCAACTCGACGCGCGCCAGGCTGTCGAATCCGAGGTCGCGGTCGAGCCTGCTGTCGAGGCGCGGGGTCGCGAGCCGGGCCTGGCCGGGCTGGGACTCGCGCATCAGGCTCGCGATGATCCCGAGGAGGACCTCCCCGGAGCGCTCGCGGCGCTCCGAGGGCGCTGCCACCCTGCTTCGATCGAAGCCTGGGTCGTCCCCCACGGCACCTCCGGCGAGGCGGAATCGCCCTTTGCTACAAAGCTATGCCGCTCCCGCGATGCGGCTTTGACCGAGGTCAAGCCTGCGGACGCGGCCCGGTTCAGCATGGAGCCATGCAAGTTCCTCTCCAGATCACGATGCACAACATGCCGCGCTCCGAGGCCCTGGAGACGCGGATCCGGGAAGCCGCGGACAAGCTCGGGCAGTTCCATCCGCGCATCATGAGCTGCCGCGTCACGGTGGAAGAGTCCCGCAAGCATCACCGGCAGGGCCGCCAGTTCGGCGTGCGCGTCGACGTGCGCGCGCCGGGGCGCGAAGAGGTGGTCTCCACGCTCCATCACCACGAGGACGTCTTCGTGGCGGTGCGCGACGCCTTCGATTCGGTGCGGCGGCAGCTCGAGGAGGTCGTGCGCGAGGCGCGCGGCGACGTGAAGTCGCACGCGCGGCCGCGGCAGGGGCGCGTCGCCCGGCTCGACCTGAACGAGGGCTTCGGGTTCATCGAGACGGAGGAGGGCGACGAGATCTATTTCAGCCGGGACAACGTCGTGCAGCCGTCCTTCGACCATCTCAGGCCCGGGACGGAGGTGCAGTTCATCGAGGAGGCGGCGGGCGACGGCGTCCAGGCGAAGCGCGTGAGCGCGGGCAAGCACCATTTCGAGAGCTAAGGGGGAACCTGAACCATGATGACCAGGGACGAATACGTCGCGAAGCTCAAGTCGCAGCTCGATCGCTGGAACGCGGACGTCACGCGCTGGGAGACGGAGGCCAAGTCCGCGCAGGCCGATATGGGGAAGCATTATGCGAAGCAGCTCGAGATCCTGCGGGCCCAGCGCGAGAAGGCGCTGTACAACCTGAAGCTCCTGCAGGGCGCCTCGGCCACCGCCTGGGGCGAGCTCGCGAAGGGCGCCGACGAGGCGTGGGAGCGGATGCGCGAGGCGATCGCCCAGGCGCGCACGCATTTCGAGGCCGAAACACCGGTTGGCAAGAGGCACTGACCGCACCGGGCCACGCCGCACGGCGGGCCCGCGAGTGGATTGAGTGGATTGACGGAGGCAAGCCATGACGGAAGTCCAGGTCGCAAGAGAGAAGCTCCTGCAGGATTTCAACGATGTGGTCGCGGACACGGAGCAGCTGCTCAAGTCGGTGTCCTCGGCGGGCGGAGAGAAGACGCAGGCGCTGCGCGCGAGCGTCGAGCAGAACCTGAAGCTCGCGAAGGAGCGGCTGCAGCAGATCGAACGGGCGGCGGTCGACAGGAGCCGCATGGCGGCCAAGGCGACCGACGAGTACGTCCACATGCATCCCTGGCAGTCGATCGCGATCGCCGCCGGAGCCGGCGCGACCGTTGGCATCGTGCTGGGGCTGCTGCTTAACCGCCGCTGATCGTCCGGCGCCGTGGACTCGCAGCCTACGCCGTCGGGCGCGGGCCTCGGCGCTTCGCTGCGCGCGCTGGGCGCGACGCTGCTCGAGATGCTCGGCACGCGCGCCGAGCTCGCCGTGATCGAGCTGCGCGAGGAGGCGGACCGCCGCAAGGAAGGGCTCGCGCTCGCGATGGTGGCGGGCATCTTCCTCGCGCTGGCGATGCTCCTCGCGGCGCTCTTCGTCGTGCTCGTCTTCTGGGACACCCATCGCCTGGCCGCCCTCGCGGGCGTCACGGCGCTCTATCTCGCCATCTCCGCGGCGGCGTTCCTGCGCATGCGGGCGCGGGAGCGCGCCGCGCCGCCGCCCTTCGAGGCGACGCTGCGCGAGCTGGCGGCCGACCGGGAGCTGCTGCGGGGACGCGATGAGTGACCGCCGCGACCTGCTCGCCCTGCGCAAGGAGGTGCTCGTCGCGCGCTGCTCGCTGCAGCGCCTGCGCCTCACGGGCGAGGCGGCGCGGCTCCGCGAGAGCCTGAGCTGGCCGCGGGCCGTAGCGGCCGCCGTGGCCTCGTCGCGGGCCCGTTCGGCGCTCTTCGGGCTTCTGTGGGCCGTGGCTCGCGGTGGGCGCGTCGCGCGCATCCTGCGCATCGCCGCCATCGCACTGGGCGTGGCGAAGGTCGCCCGCGCGCTGCTCGCCGCCGCGAAGCCGGCCCCGGAGGGTCAGGTCGGGCCGGCCGAGCCCACGAGCGCGGCGAGCTCCCAGTCGCCGGAGGCCGCGTCGTAGCGCAGCACGAAGGTGCGCCCGTCCTGCACCCTCACCTTGAAATACCGATGGTCGGGCGCGAGCCAGCGGTCCAGGATCTCGACCACGGGGAAACGCGTGCTCCCGAGCGTGAAGGCGCGGGGCTCCTCTTCGCCGCGATGGCCGGCATAGCACTCGACGTGGATCTTCATGGCGCGAGCCGTCTCCGCCCATGATACCGATCCACGAGCTGCTCGCGCGCATCCGCTGGGACCCCGAGTTCGGCCGCGGCCGCTTCGAGATCGGCTACCTCGACCACCGCCGGGGCGCGCTCGTGCGCCTGCCGCTCGATCGCATCGAGGTGCATCCGGAAGAGCGTTTTTCCTTCGAGGCATTCGAGGACGACGGGACCGTGCACACCGTGCCCTATCACCGCGTGCGCGAGGTGCGGCGCGACGGGGAGGTCATCTGGCAGCGGCCGTCGCGTGCGCCCGCGCGCAAGCGCCGGGGCGCCGGCTAGCGCACGACCGGCTCGCCCTCGCGCTCCGATCCGACCGGCGTGCGGTCGAACCCGCGGCCCTCGTGGGGCGCGGGCGCTCCGGCCGCCTCGATGGCGAGGACGCGCTGCACGGCCCCGAGGACCGAGTCCGGGTTGAGGCTGATGGAATCGATGCCGGCGTGCACGAGGAATTCCGCGTACTCGGGGTAGTCCGACGGCGCCTGGCCGCAGATGCCGATGGGGCGCCCGTTGCGATGCGCGCCGGCGATGGCGAGCCGGATCGTCTCCATCACGCCCGGGTCGCGCTCGTCGTAGTCGAACGCGACCAGCTCGGAATCGCGGTCGACGCCGAGCACGAGCTGCGTGAGGTCGTTCGAGCCGATGGAGAAGCCGTCGAACCAGCGCGAGAAGCCGTCGGCCTGGACCACGTTGTTGGGGATCTCGCACATCACGTAGATCTCGAGGCCGTCCTCGCCGCGCTTGAGCCCCAGCTCGGCCATGCGCCGCACGACCTGCTCGGCCTCGGCGACGCGGCGGCAGAACGGGATCATGAGCTTCACGTTGTCCAGGCCCATGGCCCCGCGCACGCGCTGCATCGCGGCGCATTCGAGCGCGAAGCCTTCGGCGTAGGCCGGATGCGCGTAGCGCGAGGCGCCGCGGAAGCCGATCATGGGGTTGTCCTCGCCGGGCTCGAACCACCGGCCCCCGAGCAGGCTCGCGTACTCGTTGGTCTTGAAGTCGGACATGCGCACGATCACCGGGCGCGGGTAGAACGCCGCGGCGATCGTCGCCACGCCTTCCGACAGGCGCTCGACGAAGAAATCGGCGCCGCTCGCGTGGTTGCGCGCGAGCCTCGCGAGCTCGGCGCGCACGGCCTCGTCCTCGACGCGCTCCGGATGCAGCAGCGCCATCGGGTGCGCCCGGATGTGGTTCGCGATGATGAACTCCATGCGCGCGAGGCCCACGCCCGAGGTGGGGAGGAAGGACAGGTGGAACGCGAGGTCCGGGTCGCCCACGTTCACGAGGATCTTCGTGCGCGGGCGCGCGAGGCCCCGGGTGTCGGTCTCGCGGGTCGTGAAGGGCACGCGCCCCTCGTAGACGCGTCCCTGGATGCCTTCGGCGCAGGAGATGGTGATGGTCTCGCCGTCGCGCAGCCTCGTGGTCGCGTTCTCGGCGCCCACGACGGCCGGGATGCCGAGCTCGCGCGCGACGATCGCCGCGTGGCAGGTGCGCCCGCCGCGGTTCGTCACGATGGCCCCGGCCCGCTTCATCACGGTGCCCCAGTCGGGAGAGGTGGTGTCGGCCACGAGCACCTCGCCTGCCTTGAAGGCCTCGAGGTCGGCGGCCTTGCGCACGACGCGCACGGTCCCGGCGGCCACCTTCTCGCCCACGGCGCGCCCCTGGACGAGGACCGCGGGCTCGCCCTCGATCGTGTACTCGGTGAGCACCGTCGCGCTGCGGCGCGAGGCGACGGTCTCGGGACGGGCCTGCACGATGTAGATGCGCCCGTCCACGCCGTCCTTGGCCCATTCGACGTCCACGGGAAGCGGGTGGCCCGCGCGCTCGCTCAGGTGCTGCTCGATGCGCACGGTGTGCTCCGCGAGCGTGAGCACGTCCTCGTCGGAGAGGCAGAAGCGCCCGCGCTCCTCCTCGGAGGTCGGCACGTTCACCGTCGCGCGCTTGAGGACGGCCTCGCCGTAGACCATCTTCATCTTCTTGTCGCCGAGGGTGCGCCGCAGAACCGCGCGCTTGCCGCGCGCGAGCGCGGGCTTGAAGACGAAGAACTCGTCGGGATCGACCGCGCCCTGCACGACGTTCTCGCCCAGTCCCCACGCGCCGGTGACGAACACCACGTCGCGGAAGCCGCTCTCGGTGTCGAGCGAGAAGGACACGCCGCTCGCGGCGAGGTCCGAGCGCACCATCTTCATGATGCCCACGGACAGCAGCACCTTGAGGTGGTCGAAGCCCTGGTCGATGCGGTAGCGCACCGCACGGTCGTTGAAGACGCTCGCGAAGCAGCGGCGCACGGCATCGAGCAGCATCGCCTCGCCGTGCACGTTGAGGAAGCTCTCGTGCTGGCCCGCGAAGCTCGCCGTGGGAAGGTCCTCCGCGGTGGCGGAGCTGCGCACGGCGAGCGTCACGTCCTCCCCGTATTCGGCCCGGAGCTCCGCGTACCCCGCGAGGATCTCGGCCACGAGGTCCGGGGGCAGCGGCGCGGTGTACACGATCTCGCGGCAGCGGCTCGCCCGGGCGGCCAGGTCGGCGACGTCGTCGGGATCGAGGCCCGCGAGAGTCTCGCGCAGCTTCTCCCAGGCGCCGGCGCGCTCGAGCGCGTCGCGGTAGGCGATCGCGGTCACGGCGAATCCGTTCGGCACCGGCACGCCCAGCGGGATCAGCGAGCGCACCATCTCGCCCAGGGCGGCGTTCTTGCCGCCGACGAGCGCCACGTCGTCGATTCCCACCTCGGCGAAGCGGCGCGTGAGGCGCCCGATCGAGGAAGACGGACGGGATTCCCGATTCATCCGTCCACCTTATGCCGCCGCGGGCAGCGCGAGCTTGACCCCCGTCAATTCCGGCGACGCCGGGCGCGGCACCATGGGCCCATGAACGTGAAACGCGTCCGTACGCGGCGCAACGCGCCTGCCGCCGCGCCCCGCGGAAAGAAGGCCTATCCGCTCGCGAAGGTCTACGGGCTGCTCGAGCCCGGCCCGGTGGTGATGCTGTCCACCGTGCGCGACGGCCGGCCGAACGTCATGGTGCTGTCGTGGCTCACGATGATGGAGTTCGAGCCGCCGCTCGTGGGCTGCGTCGTGAGCAACGCCAACTACTCCTTCGAGGCGCTCGCCGCGACGAAGGAATGCGTGATCAACATCCCCACGGTGGAGCTCGCCGGCAAGGTCGTGCGGTGCGGCAACTCGTCGGGCCGGAAGGTGGACAAGTTCGCCAAGTTCGGCCTCACCCCGGAATACGGCACGCACGTCGGGGCGCCGCTCGTGGCCGAATGCTATGCGAACCTCGAGTGCAAGGTGGTGGACGACCGCCTGGTCGACAAGTACAGCTTCTTCGTGCTCGAGGTCGTGGCCGCCTGGATGGACCGCGCGCGGAAGGACCCGCGCACGTTCCACCACCGCGGGCGCGGCGTCTTCGTGGTCGACGGTCGCGTCCTCAAGCTGCCTTCGCGGATGAAGTAGCCGGTTGAGCGACAATGGCGGCTTCGCCTCCCGGAGCCGCCCGATGGCCGTCTTCGCAGACCGACAGGAAGTCACCCTCCTTTCCACGCTGGGGATCGAGATCGTCGAGACCGGCAGGGAGCGCGTCGTGGCGCGCATGCCCGTCGCGCCCCGCGTGCACCAGCCCTTCGGAATCCTCCACGGCGGCGCCTCGGTCGCCCTCGCGGAGACCGTCGCCTCGACAGGCGCGTGGATGAACGTGGACCAGGCGAGCGAGCGCGTCGTGGGGGTGGAGATCAACGCGAACCACCTGCGCGCCAAGCGCGACGGGATCGTGACCGCCGTGGCCACGCCCGTGCACGTCGGCCGCCGCACGCAGGTCTGGGAGGTGCGCATCACCGACGAGCGGGGCAAGGCCGTGTGCATCTCGCGCTGCACCCTGGCGGTGGTCCCCGCCGCGGGGGAAGGCGCGGCGTGATCCGGGCGCTGCTCTTCGACGTCTTCGGGACGCTCGTCGACTGGCGCAGCGGCGTCGCGCGCGAGGCGCGCTCGATCCTCGCTCCGCTCGGCGTGGCCGCCGACTGGCTCGCCTTCGCCGACGCCTGGCGCGACCAGTACCAGCCGGCGATGGAGGAGGTGCGCTCGGGGCGCCGGCCGTTCAGCAGGCTCGACGCGCTCCACCGGCGCAACCTCGACGTGGTGCTGAAGGATTTCGGCCTCGACCGCGTCGAGGAAGCCGCGCGCGCGGAGCTCAACCTCGCGTGGCACCGGCTCGATGCGTGGCCGGACGTCGCCCCGGGGCTCGCGCGCCTGCGCGAGCGCTTCCGCCTCGCGCCGTGCTCGAACGGGAACATCTCGCTCATGGTGGACCTCGCGCGGCGCAACGGCTTTCCCTGGGACGCCATCGCCGGCGCCGAGCTCGCGCGCGACTACAAGCCGAAGCCGGGGGTCTATCTCTCGGCGGCCGCGGCGTTCGACTGCGCGCCCGACGAGGCGATGATGGTGGCGGCCCACTCGTCCGATCTCGCGGCGGCGGCCTCGGCGGGGCTGCGCACGGCGTTCGTCGCGCGTCCCCAGGAGCGGCCCGGTGTGGCCGAGAGCCGGCCGGCCGTGCCCGTCGAGGTCTCGGTGGCGAGCCTCGAGGAGCTGGCCGGGCGGCTGTCGTGACGGCCGGGGCCGATCAGGAGCCGAACTCGAGCTTCGGATCGACCTGCCAGGTCTCGGCGGCGATCTTGCCGTCGCGGTAGGTGAGCACGTAGCGGACCTTGATCCGGCTCTTGCCGCCGTAGAGCACGTTCGCGGTCACGGTGCTGCCCTTGTCGTTGGTGGCTTCCTTCAGGTCCGCGACTTTCACCTGCAAGTCCGGGTTGGCGTGGGTGAACTTCTTCCACAGCTCCGCGACCTGCGCGGCGCCCTTGTAGGTGCCGTCGAGGGGGCCGCCGACCCACTCGAGCACGACGTGCTCGGAGTACTGGCTCTTGAGGGCGGCCAGGTCGCCCTTGGCGATGGCGTCGAAGTGCGCGGTGGCCTCGCCCGTGGACGCGAGCGCGCCCAGGGGGAGGAGGGCGAAGGCCAGAAAGAGTGAACGAATCGATTTCATCGATGCTCCTGTGCGTGGGGATGGGGATTGCGCCGACCCGGCGAATCGCGGTGTCGGTATCGAGGCAAACAGCGCGCGTGGGCGAATGCTTCCGGAGCGCGCGAATTTCCGCGCGCGTGCGCCGCTCGGGTTCAGGCCGGCTTCAGCTGCCGATGCTCGCCGGTTGCTCCGGCGCCGCGTCGCCCAGCGCCTCGATTTCCGCCTGGATCCGCGCGACCGCGGCTGCGAGCGCGCCCTCGACCGCGGCCGACATCGGCGCGCCGACGTCGAAGCTCGCGCCCTCGATGGCGTAGACCACGCACGTCCGGGGAAGCACGCCGAGCGCGCGGGCGAGCTCGATCGCCTCGGCGACGCCGCGCGCGTGGGTCGAGCACGCGAGCAGCCGCGCCGGAAGCGGATGCGAGGCGGCATCGAAGCGGGCGAGGCGACCGGGCCGCGGCCCCGCGGCCGCATCGACGATGACGGCGGCCCGCGCGGCGCGCAGCGCCTCGACGATCGCCGCAACCTCGCCGTCCTGCTCGATCACGCGGATCCCGTCGGCCGGCGAGAGGCGCCGGCCGATCTCGAGGCCCGCGGCGTCGTCGCCGCGAAGCGCGTTGCCCACGGCGATCACGATCCTCTCCGCGCTAGCCACGATCGATCTCGAGGTCGAGGAAATGGCACGAGCACGAGATGCACGGATCGTAGTTGCGGATCGTCTGCTCGCAGCGCCAGCGCAGCGCCTCGTCGGGCATGTCGAGCCAGCCGGGGAGGAAGGCGCGCAGGTCCTCCTCGACGCTCGCCTGGTTCTGCGAGGTGGGCGGGACGATCCGCGCCTCGGCGATCGCGCCGTCGGCCTCGAGCCCATAGCGGTGGTAGAGCAGGCCGCGCGGGGCCTCGGTGCAGCCGTGGCCGACGCCCCCGCGCGGCTCGATCGGGACCGCGGGGCGATCGGGCGGCTCGTAGGCGTCGATCAGCCGCAGCGCCTCGTCGCAGGCGTAGAGCATCTCCACGGCGCGCACGACGATGCTGCGATAGGGATTCGTGCACACCGCTCCCAGGCCCGCTTCCCCCGCCGCCTCGCGGGCGAGCGGCGAGAGCAGGGCGGAATTCAGGCCGTAGCGCGCGAGCGGACCCACGAGGTAGCTGCCCCGGCCGCGGATCGCCGAATGCAGCGCCGTCGAGCGCCGCACGTGCCGCTCCTCGAAGTGCGCGTCGAAGTTGCGCGCCGCGATGTCGAGGCCCTTGCTGGACGCGATGCGTCCCTCGTTGAAGGGATACTCGTCCGGGTGGCGCAGCGCCACGAGCTCGTAGTCGCGCTCGCAGTCCGGGAAATCGAAGCCGGACACCCAGCGCACCGTGGCGAGCGCCTGGTCGCGCGCGCGCCTCATCGCCTCGGCGAGCGGCGCGAGCTCGCCCTTCGTGGGCACCCGGTAGAAACCGCCGACCCGCACGTTGACCGGATGGATCTCGCGCCCGCCGATCACCCGCAGGATCTCGTTGCCCGACTTCTTGAGCTGCAGGCCGCGCTCCACCTCGGCCGGATGGTCGCGCGCCATGGCGATCGCGCTCTCGTAGCCCAGGAAATCGGGGGCGTGCAGCATGTAGACGTGCAGCGCGTGGCTCTCGATCCACTCGCCGCAGTAGAGCAGCCGCCGCAGGGCGCGCAGCGATCCGTCCACGCGCACGCCGAAGGCGTCCTCCATCGCGTGCACCGCGCTCATCTGGTAGGCGACGGGACAGATGCCGCAGATGCGCGCCGTGATGTCGGGCGCCTCGCCGTAGGCGCGCCCGCGCAGCAACGCCTCGAAGAAGCGCGGCGGCTCGAAGATGCGCAGCTCGACGTCGCGCACCTCGCCGTCGCGCAGCACGACCGTGAGGCCCGCCTCGCCCTCCACGCGCGCGAGATAGTCGACCCGGATCCTCCTAGTCGCCATGGCGGTCGCTCTCCTCGCGGAACGGCTCGGCGTGCGCGTTGAAGGTGCGGAAGACGCGCTGCAGGTCCCGCGGCGCGAGCCCTAGGTCGCCCAGCCGCAGGGCGAGCGCGCGCGTGTTGGGCGTCTCCATGGGGCCGAAGCAGCCGTAGCAGCCGCGGTCGAAGGACGGGCAGAGCGCGCCGCAGCCGGCGTGCGTCACCGGCCCGAGGCAGGGCGTGCCCCGCGCCACGGTGACGCAGACGTTGCCCTTCAGCTTGCATTCGACGCAGACGCTGTGGGCGGGGATCGCCGGCGCGCGGCCGGCGAGGAAGGCGGCGATCACCTCGAGCAGCTGCCGCTTGTCGATGGGACAGCCGCGCAGCTCGAAGTCCACCTTGACGTGCTCGGCGATCGGGGTGGAGGTCGCCAGCGTGTCGATGTAGGCCGGATGGGCGTACACGATCGAGATGAACTCCTTCACGTCCTTCCAGTTGCGCAGCGCCTGGATGCCGCCGGCGGTCGCGCAGGCGCCGATGGTCACGAGGTGCCGCGACGCGCGGCGGATCCGCCCGATGCGCTCCGCATCGCCGGGCGTCGTGATCGAGCCCTCGACGAGCGACAGGTCGTAGGGCCCCCGCACCGTGGCACGGCTCGCCTCGGGAAAGTGGGCGATCTCCACCGCGCCCGCCACCGCGAGGAGCTCGTCCTCGCAATCGAGCAGCGTGAGCTGGCACCCGTCGCACGAGGCGAACTTCCAGACCGCGAGCTTGGGCTTGCGCGCCATGTCAGATCTCCCGCGCGGCGAGGCGCTCGCGGATGCGGTCGTAGCGCAGCACCGGTCCTTCCTTGCAGACGAAGTCCGCGCCGAACTGGCAGTGCCCGCAATGGCCGAGGGCGCACTTCATGTTGCGCTCCATCGAGAGGTGCATCCGGGCGTCGTCCACGCCCGCCTGCCGCAGCGCGGCGACCGTGAAACGCATCATGACCTCGGGGCCGCAGATCATCGCCGTGGTCCGCGCCGCGTCGAAGCCGGCGCGCCGCACGAGCGCGGTCACGACGCCGACCTCGCCGTGCCAGTCGGCCCCGGCGTGGTCCACCGTCACCTCGACCTCGACGTCGAGGCGCCGCCGCCAGTCCTCGAGCTCGCGACGGAAGAGGATCTCCTCGGGCCGGCGCGCGCCGTAGAGCAGGGCGACGCGCCCGTAGCGCTCGCGCCCGGCGAGCAGCGCCCGGAGCGCCGGGCGCAGCGGCGCGAGGCCGAGGCCGCCCGCGACGAGCACCACGTCCCCGCCCGCCGCCTCGTCGAGGGGCCAGCCCGTGCCGTAGGGGCCGCGCACGCCGAGGGCTGCGCCGCGCTTCAAACCCGTGATCGCGCCCGACACCGGGCCGGCCGCGCGCACGGTGTGGAGCAGCCCCCCGCCCCGGCGGGCGGTGCCGCTGATGCTGATCGGCACCTCGCCCACGCCGAATGCGTAGAGCATGTTGAACTGCCCGGGCCGGTAGGCGGCCTTCCGCCCTCCGGGCGGCTCCAGCTCGAGCGTCCAGGTATCGGCGGTCTCGCGGCGCGCGCTCGTCACGCGCGTCACCGTGGGCACCATGGCCTCGGCCGGGATCACCGCCGGGCGCCCTTCTTCGCGCCGGGATTGGCGTAGACGTCGATCATCTGGAGCCGGGTGGCCTGCAGGCGCTCGATCAGCACCGGCACGAAGCGCTGCAGCACCGCGTAGCCGAGGGCCGGATCCTCGTCGAGCTTTCCGCGCAGGCACAGGGCGTCGAGCGCGACCGCCCGGGTCGGCTCGAGGGCGCGCGCGTCGTAGGCCCAGCGGTAGGGCGCGACGAACCACGACAGGCCGACGATCTCGCCCGCACCGAGCGTCTGGATCCGGTGCGGCCCCGCGTGGGGCGAGGCCATCTCGAGCGCCACGCGCCCTTCGCGCACCAGATAGAAGTGGTTCGCGGGGTCGCCTTCGCGGAAGAGAAATGCCCCCGCATCGAAGCGTACGTCGGCCGCGCAATCCCCGAGCAGCGCGACGAAGCGCGGATCGAGGCCCCTGAAGAACGCGTGCTCCTTCACGACCTGCTCAAGATTTTCCATCGCCACCTCCAGCCTTGGCTCCGTCGGTCGCGCGGATCGCGCGCGCCTCCTCGGTGATGTCGATCCCCACGGGGCACCACGTGATGCAGCGCCCGCATCCCACGCAGCCCGAGGTCCCGAACTGCTGCACCCACGTCGCGAGCTTGTGCGTCATCCACTGGCGGTAGCGCGCTTTGGCCGACGTGCGCACGGCTCCGCCGTGCAGGTGCGAGAACTCCATCGTGAAGCACGAGTCCCAGCGCCGCACGCGGGAGGCCGAGCCGTCGGCGATGTCGTTGCCGTCCGCCACGCTCGTGCAGAAGCAGGTAGGGCAGACCATCGTGCAGTTGGCGCACGTGAGGCAGCGCCCGGCCACCTCGTCCCAACGGGGGTGGTCGAGGTTGCGCAGCAGCAGCTCCGGCAGGCCCCGGGTGTCGAGCTCCCGACCCATGCGCGAGGCGGTGCGGGCGACGACCGCTTGCGCCGCGGCGCGCTCGTCGGCGCTCGCCTCGCGGTGGGGGACCGCCTCGAGGATGTGCGCGCCCCGTTCGCTCCCCACGCGCACCACGAAAGCGTGGCGCCCCGGCGCGACGAGCTCGGTGAGGGCGAGGTCGAATCCCGACTCGGCCCCGGGGCCGGTCCCCATCGACGCGCAGAAGCACGTGCCGCCGGCCTCACCGCATTCGATCGCGACGATGAAGGCCGCTTCGCGCCGCGCGCGGTAGCCGGAGTCGACGTAACGGTCGCCCATCAGCACGCGGTCCTGGATGCCGATCGCGTGCAGCTCGCAGGCCCGCACGCCCAGGAAGGCGACGGGCGCATCGTCCTCGACCTCGGCCTCGACGCGGAACGAGTCGCCGTCGCGCACCGCCTTCCAGAGGCGCTGCACGGGCGGATGGAGGAGCTTCTTCCACGCATGGGGACCCACGGCGTAGCCGAAAAGCGCCCCGTCGTCGCGGCGCTCCAGCCGGTAGCGTCCCGGCTCCTGCCGGTCGGTCCATCCGGCGGGCAGGTCCTCGACGCGCTCGACGGAGTCGTAGGCGATCGCGCCGTCGCGCACGGTCGGGCCGACCACGCGGTAGCCGCCCGCCCGCAGCGCGTCGAGGAGCGCCTGGAGATCGCCGCGCTCGACGAGCCGGTCCCGCGTCCCTTCGGTCACCTTCGCGCTTCGGCCTCGACGGGCCGGCGCTCGCCCGCGGCCGGCGGGGGCTGCGCGGCGCCGGGGCCGAAGATCGCGTCGCAGAGGCGCCCGAGCATCGCGACGCCGCGCACCTCGGTCTCGAAGAGGGGCACGATGGCCCGCACGCCGTCGTCGAACTCGCGCCAGATCGTCTTCATGTGCTCCTGCTGCATGGCTACCCGGTTCTTCACGAAGTCGGCGGCGTCGGGGCCGACGACGGACGGATCGATCACCATGTTCACGAGCACGCCGCCCACGGGAATGCCGAAGTCCTTGAACCACTGGATGAAGCGCGTGACCACCGCGATCGGCAGCGCCTCGGGCAACGTGACGAAGTAGAACGCCGTGAGCTTCGGGTCCGTGAGCAGCACCCGCGCGTGCCCCATCCGGTCGCGGAAGGACACGAGGTAGTCCATCAGCGGGTCCTCCTCCTTCTTCTTCGTGAAGGACAGCATCTCGCGCAGGGTGCGCGCCTCCTCGCGGCTCTTGAGCATCTTGTTGACCCAGAGCGAGTAGACCGAGGACATGCCGAGCAGCCGCCGCGCGTTGGCCGTGGGAGCGGTGTCGAAGACGTAGGCGTCGTACTCGTCCTTGAACATGAGGTCGATCATGTTCTCGAACATCGCCGATTCCTCGAACGCGGGGTTCATCGTCGCCGACTCGACGAAATCGTCGGCCTTCGTGGTGATGTCGGCGAACTTCAGGAACCAGCGGATCTTCTCGCGGATCTCCACCTTGCTGCGCTCGATGCTCTCGCGGGTGTCGATCTCGTAGGCCCACAGGTTGGGCGCTCCCTCGACCGGAACCTGCTTGCCCAGCATGTCGCGGCCGAAGAGGCTCGTGAGGCTGTGGACCGGGTTCGTCGACACCAGCAGCGTCCGGCGCCCCTGGCGCGCGAGCCCGATGGCGGCCGCAGCGGCGAAGACGGTCTTGCCCACGCCGCCCTTGCCGCCGAAGAAGAAGTACTTGAGGGCGGGGTGCTCGCGGATGTGCCGTCCCATCGGCAGCGTGATCTCTGGCATGGGGCCCCTCCGTCAGGCGAACATGATCCCGGCGAGCTTCTCGATCATCGGAAGCCCCGTGACGTCGCGCTCCATCTCGGGCACCTCGGCCATCACCTGGTCGTCGAATGCCTGGTGGAGCTCCGCCATGTGCCGGTCCTGCATGGCGATGCGGTTGCGAAGATAGTCGGGGATCTTCTGGTCCAGGAGCTCCCGGGGAATCACCCGGTTCACCACGTAGCCGGCGACCGGCACGTCGAACTGCTCGAACATCTTCGCCGCCTTCTTCGTGTCGTCGATGATCATGGCCTCCGGCACCACGACGAAGAAGAAACCGGTCTTCGTCCGGTCGGTGAGGATGCCGGCCGAGGTGTTGATGCGGTTCTTGATGTAGAGCAGCTCGTTCAGGATCTGGTCCTGCTCGGTGATCTTCTCGTGCTTGAGGCGGCTCACCATCTCCTCGTACTCGCGCATGTCCTCGCGCAGCTTCGTGATCTTGTTGATCCACTCGTCGTACACCTTGGCCATCGACAGGTAGTACAGGGCATGGCCGAGGGGCACGAGGTCGTAGATGTAGTAGTCGTAGTCGCCCTTCATCACGACGTCGACCACCGCGTCGAAGATCGCGCTTTCCTCCATCGCGGGCTCGGCGC
>Ga0187773_10000103_pt1 | contig 36153 bp, 34 predicted proteins | sample 0216_BV02_MP05_1_FD_133133 | JGI IMG/M metagenome (GOLD analysis project Ga0187773, IMG submission 133133) | Tropical peat soil microbial communities from peatlands in Department of Meta, Colombia - 0216_BV02_MP05_10_MG | ecosystem: Environmental > Terrestrial > Soil > Wetlands > Peat | place...
AGCAGACCCGGAAACAAGATGGCGCGGAAATGCGATACCATGTTTGATTTCCTCCTTGTCATATGAAGTCGAGCCGCCGCCCCCCCTCGCCTTAGGCGGGCCCGTCCATTCGGGATCAAGCCTGCGCTTCGCGGCCCCGGCGAGCTCGAATCATCTCGACGGTACTCGCCTGGGGACCTTTTTCTCCTAATTCTTCAACAAACCGCACTTCCATTCCAATCTTCATCCGGTCGAATGCATCCTTCAAAACGCTGTTGCGATGAAAATAGATTTCCTGCCCGTCCGGCGCCTCGAGGAACCCATACCCTTCCTGCGGAAACAGCTTGCTCACGCGGGCACGCGTTGCGGACTGGTGGATTTTTACATCCCCGCGAAGCCGCCGCTCATAATCCTCCAGCTTTCGGCGAGCCGCATCGAAGGCGTCTCGAACCGCGACATAGATATCCTCGTGGGGATGGCGTTTGACCACCAGTTCGGAGCCGTGGACGGTCAGATCGATTTGCACTTTATACAGCATCCCTTGATGTTGATGTCGATGGGGATTGTCCACCGTCACCCGACAGCCGATGATGTGATCGGAATATTGATCAAGCTTGGATGCTTTCTCGCGGATTTCGTTATTAACTGCCTCGGAGATCGAGGCATTGCGTACCGTAATCTGAAGTGGAATCTTCATCACCTTCCCCCTTGATTTTCCCTTTACCTTGTTTTCGAAATTTCGTTTATCACGACCGAAACCTTGGGAGGATCCGCCAAGGATCGATGGATGGTACAGCCCTCCAAGACCTGTTGAAGGCGATGTTTCATCGCCGAATCCAGCGGAACCGAGAGATCGACATACGCGATCATGGCTCCGACGCGGTGAGGGCCCTCGGCATAGTCCCACTGCATGGTCACCTTCAGGCCGTCGGTTGGAATCGTGTGGCGCTGGCAGAAACGCACCGCGAAATAACCGATGCACCCTCCCAGGGAAGAGACAAACATCTCAACCGGTGTAATTCCCTGATCTTGACCGCCTTCCTCTCTGGGCTGATCCAACACGAGGCGATGGTTCCGAACCTCTACGGCGAGTTGAACACCTCCAACCCAGGAAACGGTCACCGACTCTTTTTTCAGAGGGACCGATTTCAACATGGAATCCTACCATTTCCGAATGGGCTAAAGTCAAGAGCCCTTCCCTTTTTTTTGATTTACCAGCGCCTTCGGCTTTACCGTAAATACGGGACAGGCGGCCTTTCGAACAACCCGCTCGGCCACGCTTCCCATCAAGACATGTCCCAGACCCGTGCGACCGTGCGTTCCGATCACGATCATATCCGCCGGAATCTCTCCCGCGGTCTTGAGAATCTCGAGGAACGGAGTTCCCTCTTTTAAAATGGCATGAACGTTCGGTCCTTGGTGTCGGATCCGGGCCGCGAGTTTGTTGAGTTTGTTGTTTTCCTCCTCCTTGACCTCCTTGATCCATTCATGGATCTCCGGCCGGACGCCGGGAGACACGCCCGTATGGCTGAAAAAAGGCGGTTCAAACACATGAAGCAGGTAAAGATCCGCGCCGAAGCCCCGCGCCAAATGCACTGCGTATTCTAATGCTTCATTGGAGTAGTCCGAAAAATCGGTCGCCATCAATATCCGATGCAGTTCGATCATGGTTTTCCCCCGTCGCTTTTTGTTCGACCTCAGGACAGAATCAGGCGGGTTGACCTCTCCGCCCCCGATAACGCAACCACTTTTCCCCCTCTAAAACCAGATAAACGGTCAGAGCCACGCCCAGGCACAAGGTCAACTCCTCCATTGTCAACGCCGTGGTATGGAAAAACGGCTGAAGGACGGAGCTGTAGGTGATGGCCAGTTGAAGGGCGACGATCATGACCACCGCGCTGATCAACTTTGGGTTCGAAAAAAATCCGATCGTCCATAACGCATTCCGCTCCGAGCGCATCGCCAACACGCTGAACATCTGAAAAATCGTGAGCACGAAAAAAGCCGCCGTCTGACCGTGTTCGAGACCCTGCGTGCTCTGGGCCCACCCAAAAATACCGATGGTTCCCAACCCCATGATCAAACCCACCCAGACAATTTGCGGGCCCAGACCTCCGGCGAACAGGCTTTCGTCCGGATCCCTCGGCGGTCTTTTCATGACATCCCGCTCCGCCGGCTCCACGCCCAGTGCCAGGGCCGGAACTCCGTCCGTCATGAGGTTGATCCAGAGAATCTGGACCGGGAGCAGCGGAAGCGGCAGACCAAACAGAATCGCGAAAAACATCGTCATGATCTCGCCGCTGTTGGTGGACAACATATATCGGGTGAATTTCCGGATATTGTCGTAGATGATCCGGCCCTCTTTGACGGCCGAGACAATTGTAGCAAAATTGTCATCCAAAAGCACCATGTCGGAGGCCTCGCGGGCCGCGTCCGTGCCCCCCCTTCCCATCGCCACACCGATATCGGCCATCCGCAGGGCCGGGGCGTCATTCACCCCGTCTCCGGTCATCGCCACAATCTCCCCCCTCCGTTTGAGAGCCTGGACGATCTTCACTTTCTGGTCCGGCGAGACCCGGGCATAAACGGAAACATCGGAAACCAACGGAGTCAGCTCTTCGGGGGACATGGCCTCCAGGTCCTCGCCGGTCAGGACACGATCCTTGAGACCCTGGATTTTCAAATGCCTCGCGACGCTTTCGGCCGTCATCCGATGATCCCCCGTGATCATGACCGGTCGGATCCCGGCCTCCCGACAACTCGCCACGGCGGCCAGGACTTCCGGCCGTGGGGGATCCATCATTCCGAGCAGGCCCAGGAAGATCAACTCGTTCTCCACATCCTTTAAATTCTCCTCGGCGGGTTCGGATTCAAGGCCGCGCATCGCGAAGGCAAGGACGCGAACGCCGTCCGCGGCCAGCTCTCGGTGGATCTGCATGATTCTGTCATGATGATGGCGGGTCAGCGGCATCAGGATTTCCCCTTCCGTCACCGAGACGGCTCGTCGGAGGATTTCTTCGATGCCGCCCTTGCTGAAGGCCCACAGCCGGCTCGACGGATCCCGGTGAACCGTGGTCATGAGCTTTCGATTCGAATCAAACGGTTTCTCGGCGATTCGCGGATATTCCCCTTCAAGCCGGTCCTTCCAGAAACCGGCTTTTGCGGCCGCCGCCAGCAGGGCTCCCTCCGTCGGATCCCCCAGAATGATCCAGCGATTCTCCCGCTGCTCCAGACGGGCGTTGGAGCAAAGGGCTGCCGAACGGAGCAGTTGAAGAAGCGCCGGTTCGTTTTTGGGGTTCAGCCTCTCTCCTTTTTCATAAAAATTCCCCTCCGGGACATAATCCATGCCGGTGATATTCACCAACCGCCCTTCAAAAAAAACCATCTCGACCGACATCACATTCTGGGTCAGCGTCCCGGTCTTGTCGGAGCAGATCGTGGTGACGGAGCCCAGTGTTTCCACGGCGGGCAGATTTCGGATCAGCGCATTTCGGCGCACCATCGCTTGAGCACCGACAGCCAGAACGATCGTCACCACGGCTGGAAGCCCCTCGGGAATCACCGCCACAGCCAGGCTGATGGCCGTCAGAAGCATCGCCTTCACCGGCTCGCCCCGAACAAGACCGGCGATGAAAATCACCGCCGTCATGGCCGCAGCCGCGCCGGCCAGCCATTTTCCAAGATGGGTCAAACGGAGTTGAAGCGGCGTCTTGCGGTCTTCCACTGTCTGGAGAAGGCGGGCGATTTTCCCGAGTTCGGTTTGCATCCCCGTCTTGGTCACCACGGCCCACGCATGACCGCCAACGACCGATGTTCCCATAAAGACCATGTTGAACCGATCGCCCAGGGGAAGATCTTTTTTGTGGAGGGCCCGGGGATGCTTGGCGACGGGGGTGGGTTCCCCGGTCAATTGCGACTCGTTCAACCGCAATTGCACCGATTCGATGATCCTCCCATCGGCCGGAATCCGCTGGCCTTCGTTCAAGGCCATGAGATCACCGGGAACAAGTTCCCGGGACGGGATCTCCTCGAATTCTCCCTCCCGCCGAACCACCACCTGGAGCCGCTCAAGCTTCTTTAAGGCATCCAGGGCCCGCTCGGCGCGATACTGCTGAGCGAATCCCAGGAAGGCATTCAGTCCGACAACGACAAGGATCATTGCAGCGTCGGTGAAATCACCCATCCAACCGGCAATCACGGCGGCGGCGAGCAGAATCAGGATCATCACATCCTTCAACTGCCCGGAGAGGATGGGCCAGATCTTCTTCCGGTCCTCTTCCTTTAAGATGTTGGGACCGTACTCACTCAGCCGCCGTTTCGCTTCGGCGATGGACAACCCTCTTCGGCAACTGTCCAGAACCCGGAGAACCTCCTCCGCATCCATCTGGAACGATGGTCGGGACATCAAGATGCGCCTTTCACCGGCTGTTGTACCTTCAAGTAGAGGAAGCCGCCGGAGACCGGCCAGGTCAATGCTTTCCCCGTCCGGCCCCCGATGTTACTTTCTCCTCCTCCGGAGCCTTGGACGTCTCACGGTTCAGAAGAATGAGGGGATCGATTATTTCTCCGCAATAGACGCACCGCCAGCCCTCGTAGGACCAGGGCGTCTCCCCGCCTCCTTGATACACAAATTCTTCAAAATTCATAACGCCGTCGCATTTTGGGCATCTCATCTCCATCATCCCCTTTCTCCTGCACAAGGTTCACTCCACTTTGATCTTCACTTCCTTTCGCTTGGCTTCCTCCGTCTTAGGCAGCCGCACCTCCAACACCCCGTCTTTAAAATTGGCATACGCTTTATCGGTTTGCACCTCTTTGGGCAGGTCAATCGTCCTCATGAAACTCCCGTAGGAGCGTTCAGAATAGTAATACCCTTTCTTTTTCACTTCCTCTTCCTGCTTCTTTTCGCCCTTGATGGTGAGAAGGGTACCGGAAATATTGATTTCTAAATTCTCCTTTTTCATCCCGGGTATCTCGGCCTTGACCACGACGTCGTCTTTTTCCTCGTAAACTTCGATCGCCGGTTCACGAAACCCGATCTCCCGGAAACGTTCCGGCCAGCTTACCCCCCAAAAAGGCCGGCGGAAGAAATCGCCGAACATTCGCTCTGCCTCCCGCTCAATCCGACTCAATTCCGGAAAAGGTCTCCAGGGTGTCACCTCCCGCGTCTCTTTCTCTTTTTCCTTCGGCATGGCTAAACCTCCTTGGTGTAGGTATTCAGAAGTGGCTTTTGACCTCTTATCGTTCCTGTCCTCGATGCCACTTTACGCGGATGAATTTATCATCCCGCGACCAATTATACTTGACATCGCCTTTATAGGCTCGGTGGATTTCCATTCCGATCCGTTGGGCAAACCGATTGCTGGTCGTCTGGATCTCCACGGATTTCAAATTATCTTTGATCGAAATAATACGCTCGAGAGGATTGACCCTCTTGGCCCGGGCTTCTTCGTTTCGAACCAGGTCGAGAATCTGCTCCTTGTGGGGCGCTAAAAACTCGCCGCTCAACATGATAATTCCGCCCGGAAAAGAATCCCGGCTTTTTTGGCAGGCCGGACAGGTCACGGAACGGAACGTACGGCCTTTCAACACATCGGGCGAATTTATCATGGACCAGCGTTTTCGATGATAAACCGCGCCGCAACTTCGGCAGACCACCACTTCCTTCGGCCCCATCAGGGGCAGGTAAGGGTCCCGAAGGACCGCGAGATTTCTTCGAATCGGCATGGCCCACCCCCTTTTCAAAACCCGCTGGCCTTTTTCGTGCGCCCTAATACGAAGTGATGCTTTTCCGGGCGAACCAACCGTTCAAAATCTTCATACCGTATTGCCATCATCTCATGGTGCGTTCCAGGTTGAAAGTAAATCTCCGGTTCCCGGGTCAAAGATTCATCCACATAAACCTGGAATTCGTATAGGTTGCCGAACGGCGGCATGGCCCCCAACTCGCAATCCGGAAAAAGCTTTTCCAAAACCGCTTCCGTCGCAAGCGATACCCGAACCGCCCCGATCACCTCCGCAAACCGGCTCAGATCGAGCTGACGGTGAGATGGAAGAACCGTCATGACATAACGACCGTCGGCCAAAACCATCACCACCTTGGCCACTTTCCGTCCGGAGGTGTGGATCGATGCCGCCAGCTCGGGCGCCGTATAAACCTCCTGATGGGGGATCACCCGGTATGGAACGTTCTCTTTTTCGAAATACATCTTCAACCGTTCGGGGGCCGTCGGCCATCCGGGGCTCGCCCCCCTTTTCCCAATCCCCTTATATCCTTTCCACCAACCTCTCACCTTCATCACGCTTCTCATCCCGTATGTGAGCATGACACACCTCCCGGCGGGATCATTTACCGCCGCTTTTTGAAGCCTCTTAAGGCCAATATTCGGCGGTGGACTTGATATAGCCGAAGAGGATGTCCCGCCGTGCGACAATCCCAACCAGTTTTCCGTCCTTGACGACTGGCACCCGGATCAGATGATCCGTCTCCAACAGCCGGATGATCTCATCCACCGGGGTGTCCTCACGGACAAATTTTACATCCCGCGTCATGATCTCCTCCGCCCGTACCTCCTTCGGGTTCCGGCCCTTTGTGAGAATATTGAGCAGATCGAATTCGCTCACCAGCCCCACCAACATTCCTCCGTCCTCCACCACCGGTAGGCTGCCAAAATTAAACTTGGTCAACTGGGAGGCGATGTGCCGAGCCGAATCGGAGGGTTTGCAAAACTTGACCTCCTGTTCCATCAGCAGAGAGGCCGGCATTTTATGAAAATCACGTTTTTCGGTCAAATATTCTGTGCGTCTCATGGCGAATCCTCCTTTGTTATCTATCCCTCATTTCCCTTCCTATTATTTCCATTAAGCAAGGGCCATGCCATTCACCGATGAAAACGGGATCGGAAAACATCCGCGGACTTCTTTAAAAATCAATAGGTAAGCCTGTTTCTCCAAAGGGCACTGAAAGGTCGGATTGGACAAGAGGAAGAAATGTCCAATGGACTGGACAAGGAATGAGTTTCTAGGATTTTTTCCGCCGGATTTTCAAATGGCTTCTGATGTCCACGGAAATGGACATTTGTCTATTAATTATATAGGGGCTCACGCCGTGCCCGCTTGGTTTCTCCAAAATGGCGGGCGGTTACTCGATGAGGTTATATCGCTTCAACTTATTGTAGAGCGTGGCCCGGCTGATCCCTAAAAGTTTGGCCGCCCGGGATCGATTGCCCCTGGCCTTCCGCGTGGCCTCCGCGATTTTTTCCTTCTCGACCGTTTCGGTGGCCGTTCGGATCATTTCAGGCAATGCATCGTCCGGTTGGTCGACCGAGGGTTCCATGAAAAGGGCCTCGGGGGTAATTTCCGGGCCGGCACTCATCAACACCGCGCGCTCGATCACATTTTCAAGTTCTCTCACATTGCCCGGCCAGGGACATTCGATCAATAGTTTCAGGGTTTTCGGAGAGATTTGCTTCGGCTCCATCCGATTCCGCTCACAATATTTCTTGATGAAGTGGTCCGCCAAGAGGGGGATATCCTCCCTCCGGTGCCGCAGGGCCGGAATCACGATCGGAACGACGGCCAGGCGATAGTAAAGATCTTCGCGAAAGGACTTCTTCTCGACGTTTTTTTTAAGATTCTTGTTCGTCGCGGCGATGACGCGTACGTCGACCTTGATGGTCTTATTGCTTCCCACCGGCCGGATTTCACCTTCCTGCAGAACCCGCAACAACTTCGACTGAAACACCGGAGTGGTATCTCCAATCTCGTCCAACAAGAGCGTCCCTCCGTCGGCCTCTTCGAAAAGTCCCTTTTTATTGCCGACGGCCCCGGTAAAAGAGCCCCGCACGTGGCCGAACAGCTCGCTCTCCAAAAGGGTTTCCGGAAGGGCTCCGCAGTCGACCGCAACGAAAGGATGATCGCGTCTCGGACTTTGCTGATGGATCGCACGCGCGATCAGCTCCTTGCCGGTCCCGGACTCGCCATAGATCAGAACCGTGGTGGGACTGTCGCCGACCAACCTGATCAGGCGAAAGAGATCCCGCATCGGCTTGCTCCGGCCGATGATATTGCCCAAGGCGCTCTCGACCCCGACCTTCTCTCGTAAATGTTCCACTTCCCGGGTCAGCCGATGAAGGTCCAAGGCTTTTTTCACCGTCAACTTAATCTCCTCATTGTTGATCGGTTTGGGCAGATAATCGTAGGCCCCCTCCCTCATCGCAGAAACAGCCGAGTCGATGGTTCCATGGGCCGTGAGCATGATGCAGGGCAAGGTCGGGCTGACGCTTTTGGTTTTCTTTAACAAATCCAATCCGTTTAGACCGGGCATTTTAAGATCCGAAATGAGGAGATCAAACCGTTCCGTTTCAAGCTTCTCGATCGCCTCTTCCCCTGAGGAAACGGCCACCACCTCATACCCTTCTTTTCCGAGGACCTTTTTGAAGAGACCCAGCATGTTGGGCTCATCATCCACAACCAGTATTCTCTCGGGGGTCTGCGGGTTAGGACTGGACGGATTCACTGCGCTTGCTCCTTCTTCGTTCAACAGGAAGATGCAGATAGAACGTGGTTCCCCGATCCGGGTGGCTCTCGACCGAGATGTCTCCGCCATGGGCCTCCATGATGCTCTTGCAGATGGACAGACCTAATCCCATTCCTTTTTTACTCTTGGTCGTGAAGAAAGGATCAAAGATTTTGGACAGGTTGTCGGGCTCGATCCCCTGTCCCGTGTCCGCCACGGCAATGATTACAGGATCGTCCTGATCTGGATTCTTCGCCGGACGTTCCGCCGTTGAGGGCGACTGGGCCGCGATCCGAACGGTCAAGGTCCCCCCGTGCGGCATCGCTTCAACCGCGTTAAAGAAAAGGTTGACCAGCACCTGTCCGACCTGTTGGGTATCCACCCAAATCTTCGGAAGCCCGTCATGATTCTGAACGACCGTCTGAATACGGGCCTTTTGGAAACGGGGCGAGAGAAGATCGATGTTCTTCCGGACCAGTTCCGCCGGATCCGTGATCGTATATTGTGGAGGATTTTGACGGCCAAAGTCCAGAAGGTCCTGGACAATTTTTTTGCACCGCCGGGCTTCTTCCTCGATGATCTTCACCGACTGATACCGCGGGTCCGACGGATCGATCTCCGTCAGGAGGTCCTGCGCGAACCCGATCACGATTCCAAGCGGGTTGTTGAACTCGTGGGCGAGCGAGGCCGTCAGTTCGCCGAGGGAAATCAACCGATCCGAGAGGACCAATTGCCGCTCCTGATCTCGGGCCAGATCGCGGTATCGCTGCTCGCTCTCCCGCAGGGCCTCCTCCATTTTCTTGCGCTCGGTAATGTCGGTCAGCGTGCCCACATGACCCGACACCTCTCCCTTCGGCCCCAGTTCCACTTCCACTTGAGCGAACACCCAGACCGTCTTTCCGTCGGCATGGCAAAAGCGATGTTCCGACCGATAGGATTTCCCTTCATGGACCGATCGAGACCATTCGGTAAAGACGCGCTCCCGATCGTCGGGGTGCAGGTTTTTCATCCAACCCGTGCCCTTCGCCTCGTCCGAGGTCAATCCGATGATTTTACACCCCCGATCGTTAAGGTAGATTCCGTGTCCATGGACGTCGGTTCGGAATATTCCGACCGGCGATGCTTTGGCCAAGGCACGAAACTGCTCCTCGCTGGATTTCAACACCTTTTCCCTTCGCCTCCGGTCGGTGATGTCCTGAATAAGGGCGATCACGAAGATTTTTCCTTGGATGCTCACGGGGCTTAGGCTGATCTCGACGGGAATCTCGGCTCCATTCTTGCGACGGGCGGACAGTTGAAGTCCGATACCCATCGGCCGCGACGTGGGATGGACGGCGTATATCGCCCGATGGCCGACATGGGCTTCTCGAAACCGTTCTGGCACCAAAACTTCGACGCATTCCCCGATCAGTTCATCCCGGTGGTAGTCGAAGATCTGTTCGACCTTATCACTGACAAATGAAAGGCGACCCTCTGGGTTGATGATCACTGCGGCATACGGGAGGGCTTCCATGATCGACGCGAAAATTTCGTCCTTCAGGATAGCCTCTTCAGACCCTCGGACCGGTCCGGCATCCGATTGATACGGTTCCGATCTGGACATAAGAAAACCCTCTAACTTTGATGTCTTATCCTATGCCCAGGGAATACCAATGTCAAGATGAGCGGGAAGGAACAGGTTTGAATGGATTTTGCAAATGGAGGCGGGAGTTGGACTGGAATCTCCCGCTTCAGTTCGTCAATATCGCTTTGAGTTTGGAGCCTTCACTTGATATAATGGGTCCGACACGGAGAAAATCGATTCCCACCCTTCACGGACATTTGAGCGGTCTCAAGGCCGGACAGACCCGACGCCTGGAGCATCTGTACCGCCGTCGTATCCCCCCCGACAGGGTCGTCACCCAGGAACTCGCCCGTGCGCTGACGGAGCTGTCCCGAGAGATCGGGCGGCAGATCGGTCTGATCGCGACCCGCCGCGGAGAAATCTATGCCGTGATTGTGGGCGACGACCGCGAGATTCTGATCCCGGACCTGTCGAAGTTCCGTGCGGGCCGGTTCCGGCTTCGGGGCGTCCGTTGCCTCCATACCCATCTCGACGACTCGCCACTGACCCAGGACGACTTTACAGACCTGGCGCTGCTCCGGTTGGATCTCATCGCCGCAATCGGCGTTCAGGAAAACGGGCTTCCCGGACATTGTTATCTTGCCCACCTCCTTCCGCCCAATCCGGAGAGCAAGACCTGGGAGGTTCATCCCCCCATCTGGACGCATCAGTTGAACCTGGATTTCCAGTCTTTCGTCGCGACGATTGAGGATGAACTGGCCCGGCACCAGACGGCTTATGACGTCAAGGACAAACGGGAACGTGCAATCCTGGCCAGCGCTTCCACTCAGAACCGGTTCGATCAGGAGGAATCCATGGAGGAATTGGCCGAGCTGGCGCGAACCGATCATCTCGTCGTGGTGGACACCGTAACCCAACGACCCAAAACGCTTCATCCGAAATATCTCATGGGGGAAGGAAAGATAAAGGAGCTGATCATGAAGGCCTATCAGCAAGGGGCCGATCTGCTTGTCTTCGACCAGAACCTCACCCCGCTTCAGACCAAGGCGATTGGCGAGATCACGGAGATGAAGGTGATCGACCGGACCCAATTGATCCTGGATATCTTCGCGCGGCGCGCGCACAGCCGGGACGGTAAAGTCCAGGTCGAACTGGCCCAGTTGAAATACCGTCTGCCCCGTTTATCGGAGCGGAGCACCGCGCTCTCACGGCTGACCGGGGGAATCGGCGGACGGGGACCAGGCGAGACCCGATTGGAAGTGGACCGACGGCGCGCGCGGGATCGAATCAGCCGCCTGGAGAAGGAACTTCAAATGCTCAGCCGCGCGAGGACGGAACGTCGGACGTTGCGGGTGAAGAGCGGGGTTCCGATCGTCTCGATTGTGGGATATACCAATGCCGGCAAGTCGACCTTGTTGAATGCGCTGACCCACAGCGAGGTGTTGACGGACAACCTTCTGTTTGCCACGCTGGACACCGCCAGCCGCCGGCTGCGCTTCCCCCGTGAACGAGAGGTGATCGTCACCGACACGGTCGGCTTCATTCGCGAGCTTCCGGAGGATTTGATGGGCGCCTTCGCGCCGACGCTGGACGAGCTGCGGGACGCCCATCTGCTTCTCCACGTCGTGGACATCAGCAATCCCCGGTTTGAGGAACAGATGGAGGCCGTCGTGAAACTGTTGACCCAGCTCGGGCTGGATTCGATTCCCCGCCTGGTGGTCTTCAATAAAGAAGACCGGGTCGATCCGCAGATGGTCAAGGACGTCTGCCAGCGCTATCAGGCCGTCTCCATCTCGGCGCTCCATCCCGAGACGCTGCCCAAACTGCTGGCGGTTCTCGAAGATCGGGTCTTCCGGTCGGTCAAGGACGCTCGATCATGATCTACGACCCCCGGATAAAACGTCCTACCAACCCTGGTTTTTCCCGAACAACACGGCGATCCCGTCCGGCGCATCCTCAACCGGAAACGTCGACCGGACCGTGTCGGTTTCCGTATCGATGACGACGACCCGTCCCCTGGGCTTCTCCCCGCTTACCGTCACATACGCATATTTGCCATCTGCACGATAAGCGAGGCCGCGGGGTCCCGGGCCGACCGGGATTACTTTTTCCACCCTCCAGTTGTCGAGATCGACCTTGTAGACGGCCGCCGATTCCATGCAGGGAATATAGAGAAAAGGCCGTGTGGGATGAACCGTAGCCTGCATCGGGCGTTTGCCCACGGGCAGACTGGCTATGACCGTCTTTTGCGCCACGTCGATCCGGTGCACCTGGTTCAATCCCACGTCGGCTACATAGGCAAACTTTCCATCCGCCGTAATTCCCATGGCCATCGGTTTGGCGCCCGAAGGCAGCTCAATTCGATCCACTTGATGACGCGCGAGATCGACCATCGAAACATCGCCGGAGCGGCTGTTGGGGGTGAGCACGAATCGACCATCCGGCGTGATGACAAGTCCATGCGGCCCTCTTCCCTTCAGCTTCACGGTCTCGACCACTTTAAACTCGGGAACCGAGATCACGGAAAGCGTCGAGGCGGCTTCATTGGATACGTACAGGCGGTCCCCGGCGTGATCCGGAACGACGTGGACCGGCTGATGTCCCGTTACCACGGACGTCAGGAGGGTATCGGAGCTAGCGTCAAATACCTGAACCAGATCATCCGATTCTTTGGTGAAAAGAACGGTCACGTAGAAATATCTTCCCTCGGGATCCACGTTCACGTCATGCGGCCGCGTGCCGGTGGGAACCGTGGCCACGGTGTTCAGGTTCGTGAGATCGATGACCGAGACACTGTTCGAGACTTCGTTAACCACATACAAGCGTTGGAGGGATGAGGAAATGGCCCCAGGGGTCGCGGAAAAGAGAACCCATGAAATAATCGCGATCCTCAACACGATTTCGGGGGGCAAAGGTGTAACAGGGGGTGGAGTTCTCATCGGGTCCGCATCCCTTGCCGTTTTGTGGAAACCCGTTTCTTATTGAAGATTTTTTTTCAATATTTCATTCCCGCTGATTCGAGGATCGGCGGGGGACAGCAGAATCGCCTTTTTAAAATGTTCCGCGGCCTCCTCGTGTTTTCCCTCCTGATCCAAGGCCAGCCCGAGGTTGAAATGGGCCGCGGCCAGATCCGGATCGGCCTCTAATGCGCGATGGAAGTCGGCGGCCGCCTTCTCCCAGTGCTCACGTAGCAGATGATCCATCCCGTCCTGATTTCTCGCCGCGGCCGATCCGTTCGCGTACCCCTCGGGCGCCGCAATCGCCATCCGGCCCACCGGACTCTCCGGCAACTTCGGCCCGGAACGATCCGAGCAAGAGGACCCGACGAGGAGAACCATCCCCAGCAGACCCATCCCGATATGGATTTTTTCGATGCCCATGGCTTGTTCCGATCCCCGTTTATCTTAAGGATCGTTATCGTTCCGATTCCCGATCGAGGAGGTCGAGACAAAATTTGAGCACGTCCTGTTCGGAGAGGATGCCCACCATCGAACCGTCCCGATCGACGACCGGCAAACCGCTGATCTTGTGCTTGATCATCGAAGTGATCGCGTCTTGCACGGTGTGATTCTCCCGGATGGTGATGACATTCAACGTCATCGCTTCTTCAACCGGAAGTTGCAGATAGGCATCATCCCGATCGCCGGGGGGGAGCTTGAGGCTGGGTCGGCCGCTCAGTTGTCGCAGATCCCTGTCGGAAAGGATCCCGACGAGCTTGCCGTCCTTGGTGACCGGCAGCCGGCGGATTTCGTAGCGGGTCATAAGTTCGATGGCCTTTCCCACGGTCTCGTCGTGTTTTATCGTGACGGGCTTGGGCGTCATTAATTCGCTAACGGGTATGCGTTTCATCTGGGCCTCATGGAAAAAAGATAGACTCAATCGACGCCAAAATTACGGATGCACTATAGCATGATTCGACATCGCTCAACAAGGGGAAACCTCAATCTCCTCCAATGCCCCTTCGGACGACGACGATGCCGGAGGGATCGAGATGATGCCGGGAGCGGTCCTGTTCCGGATCATATCCCAAATGCGTGCCGGCCTCGAGATCGTTGTAACGGTCGACGATCGCGCGACGAAGGCGAGATCCCCGCCGAATACGAACGTAGTCCATCACGATCGAATCCTCGATCAGCACATCCTCTTCGAGCCACACCTCGCGCCGGATGATCGAATTGCGAACGGTCGCGCGGTTTACCACCGTCCCGGCCCCCAAGCTGCTGTTTTCAATTTCGCCCCGAATGATCTTGGCCACCGGCCCCTGATAATTGCTGGAATAGATGGGCCATTGGGCATTGAATGTTTCAAATTTGGCCTCGGTTCCCAGGAGGTCCTGATGAGCGGCGTAATAGGCCCCGATGGTTCCCACGTCGCGCCAGTAACCTCGTTCCTCAAAAGGATGGATGCCTGGGACTTGATTGGTGAGAAAATCGTAGGCGAACACTCGATGCGTTTTGCTTAACCGCGGTATTACGTGCCTTCCGAAATCCCGTTCGCCATTGCGATGGGCCTCATTCAGGGCGTTCATGAGCACGTCGGTGGTAAAGAGGTAATTGCCCATGGATGCGTACGCGCGTGTGGGATTCCCCGGCATGGCTATCGGATGCTCGGGCTTTTCCTCGAATCCCCGGATCCGGCCGTCCGAATCGGCCGAGATGATCCCGAACGAGGAGGCCTGGTCCAGTGGAACGGGTAACGCGGCCACGGTCACGTCCGCGTTGCGCTCCAAATGGAACGCGACCATCTGGCGGACATCCATTCGGTAAATATGATCCGCCCCGAATACGGCCACAAAGTCGGGATGGTGTCGGTCCAGGAGGTTGAAGTTCTGGTAAACCGCGTCGGCGGTTCCCTGAAACCATTCCGGTCCGATCCTCATCTGGGGGGGCACAACCGTAACGAAATGATCGGGCAGCATGGGAGAAAGGATCCAGGAGCGGCGGACATGCTCGATGAGCGATTGGGATTTATACTGGACCAGCAGATAGATGGCGTGAATTTCAGAATTTACCAGACTGCTCAGGACGAAATCGATGATCCGGTAGCGCCCTCCAAACGGGACGGCGGGCTTCGAGCGCTCGGCGGTCAACGGATAAAGGCGACGTCCTTCTCCGCCGGCCATAACCATGGCCAGGACCCTCGGATGTTTCATCGCGGCACCCGAAGCCGGCTGGTCGTTCTTCTTTTTTCCGCGAGGCATTAAGCCTCCACACACCAATTCTCATTAGGAGTTTAGAAAAGATTCCCCGGTTTGTATCGGAGGTCCCGCGCCCGCGTGAGGATTCAACCGGATCCGGGAAGACCGAAAACTTCCGATGGACCGATGGGGGAAGTATAGCGAAAACCGACAAGAATCTCAAGGGAGTCTGGCCGTTATGGCCCCGATAGGAAAAGGCGGGTTCGGGTCATCCCAAGGCAAAATTGGAATAGGGCCATTTCGGCGGCGGGGACGATTCTTTAATGAGGTAGCGCCTCATTCGGATGTCGCAGACCGCATAACCCCAATTGATCAGCCGGCATTGCTCCTCTTCGCTGAAGGGGTTTAACCGGGTGCGAATCATGGCCAGTTCTCTCATCGCTTCGGTGGAAACGGAGAGACCGCCCGGAAGGTTATACCCTTTAAATTCCGTCATGATCCCCCAATAGGCGCCGATGCGATACCCGAACTGGTATTCATAAGCCAGCGCACGCTTCCGGAGCACGCGCGCCTGGTTGGTGGTGATATCAAATGCGCGGAGGGTTTGTCCGTACCAGTTTGACCTCGGACCGGCGTTGGTTTCGAACGGCATGCCCGCATCGCTCACGAGAAGGGTCTGGTAGCGGTTCCAGACCGTTTCAAGGCCGAGGTTGTCGTAGACGCCGCCGTCGGTAAGAACGAGTCGCGTTCGGTAGGACTCCTCATCGAAGAGGTCGGCCCCCTTGGTCCTTGTGAAGCTCACCGGATTCGTTTCGATCACCACGGGCGAGAGATAGGGCGGGAAAGCGCTTGAGGCCGTTACGGCGAGCGAAAGCCGGAAAGCGGGATTTTTAATCAGTCCGATCCGGTAATCCCCCGCGTAGGGTTTGGAGAATCGGAAGTCCACACCCGTGGCGAGATTGGTGGTATTAAAGATAAACAGCGGGGCGTTATTCGTCGGGAGATCCTGAAGGGTTTTTTCCCCAAAAAGATATTTCCGATAATTTTCCTCGACCGCATCGCTCACGCGCTTCCGGGGCCAAAGAACCCCTTTGATGATGGAAGGCGTGTCGACAGATCGGCCGCAAAACAACCGGATCGGATTCGTCACCTCCTTGACGAAGTTGTTGGCGATTCCGTTGGAGAAGTGTAGCGAGGACCATTTACTGGCCAACACGCCGGCTGTAATCGATCCCCCCGATACGCTTGAGACCCGGTTTAATTTGGGCAGGTAGCCCAGTTCATTCAGTCGCCAGAGCGCCCCGCAGTGAAAGAGAGTCGCGCGAAACCCTCCCCCCGAAAGCGCCAGCCCGATCCCCGCCTCAACCCCTTCACTCCCGAACGGCATATCTATTTTCCTATAAAATGGAGCCGGCGGTCGGGTTTAAAAAAGACGACCGGCGGATTACGAATTCGATCCGTAGTATTACCAGAACCTCTCGGGAAGTCAAGACGATTTTGATTTTGCAAGGGGATCCGACCCGTACGGCGGCCCGGGCTGCCAAAGAATAATTAATCCTATTAATGTGACAGACCCATTTTGAAGGGTATCTTTTTGTCATGAGTGCAACGATCCGGATTTCCGTTCACATTTTCCAAAAGAAGAAAGAGATTCCCGCCTTTTAGGGGAGAAAATCCGGGGATCGCTCGTGGCCTTGAACCAGAATTTGGTTGTTCGTTTCAAATTCCTTTGTCACCAAGGTCGAATTCCCCTCTTCTTAAAATTTCATCGTCCGACCATTTCCGAAAAGGTAAAAGGCCATTCTGGAAAGATGGAGCCGGTGAGTGGGATTGAACCACCGACCTGCTGATTACGAAGCGGAAATCAGAATTAGGCCCCCCAAAAAACCTGAAAAGCCAGGCATACTTGCCTTGACCAAGAAGCACTCCCTGATATACTTAAAACTGTGAACAAACCACTCGAAAAAACAATGAAAATCCCGAAGGTCATCGGGAAGACAATCGTCAAGGCACTGTCCAGACAACCAGGCTGGTTAATGCAGAAGGGACAAAGATCTCTGGCCCGATGGCTTTCCTCAACTCCCTTTAGCCTCAAATCAAAATTGATTGTTCTATTTGGTCTTCTCTTCTCCATGGTCATTTTCATGGTTTCATTTTTCTCATTCAATCAACAGAGGAACTTCCTGGCCCAGGAGGTAGAAAAACGCGGAAAACTATTGGCTAACAACTTGGCCGTGAGTTCCCGCGATGCTGTGCTGGGAAATGATCTTTTGACCTTAAGTTCTCTCATCGGGGCAATCCAGAAAGATAAGGACGTCGTTTCTGCCTATGTTGTAGACAATCATAACGTCATCATCATGCACTCGGATATGACAAAGATTTCTAAGCCTCTGGTTCAGTCCGTCCAGGTACTACAGGACAGCTCAAGTGACTATGCCATGATTCATTCCTTTAATGGATCCCTGCCCATCATCGAGATCTCAAATCCCATCCGATACGGAACAAAGATCATCGGCAGGGCATATATCGAACTCAATCAGGCACGGATAGAAGATACAATCCAACTGGCCGAAAACCGATTTTTTTGGATCATGGGATTGGGTTTGTCTCTAGGGGTAGTGGGTATATTTTTCCTGTCCAATCTTTTTTTGAGACCTGTAGCCCAGCTGGTAAGGGCCACGGGGGAGATCGCCAGTGGTAACTTAGAGATCTGGATCCCCGTGAAAAGCCGTGATGAGTTGGGCCAGCTGGGCATGTCCTTCAATTCCATGATCGGTCATCTCAGGGCAGCTTATGAAGATGTAGAGCGTGGCTACCTAGAGACAACTCGGGCCCTGGCAGCCGCTGTTGAGGCGAAAGATGCCTATACTCAAGGCCACTGTGAGAGGGTTAGCCAATTTGCAGTCCAAGTCGGTAGGCGCCTAGCTCTCTCGAGGAATGACCTAAAAGTACTCGAGTTGACCGCTATTCTGCATGATATTGGAAAGATAGGGGTCAAGGATGAGATTCTTATGAAACCCAAGCCTCTTTCCTTCCAGGAAATGCAGATAATGCATCTCCACCCAGAGATTGGAAGGCATATCTTGGAAAATGTCGAATCCCTCAAACAGGTAGCAATGGCTGTCTACAGCCACCACGAATTTTTCAATGGAAAGGGCTATCCCCAAGGTCTGAAAGGAGAGAAGATCCCCCAAAGCAGCAGGATCATTAACGTGGTGGACGCATACGACTCGATGACTTCCAGACGGCCCTACCGGGGACCTTTATCGGAAGATGAGGCCCGAAAGAGGCTCGTCACGGGTAAGGGACGTCAGTTTGATCCAGTGGTGCTCGGTTTATTTCTGGAACTGCTAGACTCTGGGGTCATTGAAAAAATCAAGAACAAATACGCGGATGGTCATTAAAACACCCCGATCCCCTCTACTGCCGCTTTCCGTCGGACTGGTCTGGGTGCTGATGGGATGCAGTCTGCTGGAATACCCACCGTTAGACTGGCTGAATTTTCAAAAATCCAAGGCCCCCGATGCCTACCTCCGAGGCGTACAGTTTTATAGAGAAGGGCTTTACAAATCCGCCGTAAAGGAGCTGGTGACTGTGCCCTCAGATCATCCAAGGTTCAAACAGGCACAGGAGTACCTAAAAAAGGCCAACGACCGCGTGTCAGAGGCCAGCACCCATGTGAACGCTGCCCTGCAATACCAAAAGGAAGGGGAGCTTTTTAAAGCCAAAAAGGAACTCGAAGAGGCCCTCGAAGTCTACCCCAAACACCGCAGGGTCCGTATGCTTCTCGAGGCGCTCGACAAAGACATTGAGGCAGCCGTGGACTTCTATTATTATGAGGGACAAGAGAAGTTCGAGCAGGGAAATTACGAGGAAGCCCGGATTGCATTTCTGGAGGTCTTAAAAGCCGACCCCGAGGAGACCCGCGTCCTGGACGAACTTCCCAGGACCAATCAGGCCCTGGAGAAGAAGTACGCCATGGAAGGAACTATCCTCTTTGAAAAAGGCGACTATAATGGTTCCATTAAACAGCTCGAGAAGTCATACGAATTAAATTCCGCCGATCCAGACCTCGTCAATCAGTTGACCAATGTATACAATCGGCGGGCATTAAAATACAATAGCGAAGAGAAACTGTCCCTTGCATCCATGGACCTCAAGCGATCCTTGGAGATCAAGCCGGATCAGGAAGAGGTCCGACGCCAGTTGCAACAGATCCAGAATAAATTGGGACTCCTGGAGAAGATTGGACCTTAAAGGGGGAGATCCCTGTCTTCCGGGAGAAAAACCAAGGAGTCGTGGATGGCCTTGAATGAGAAACTGGTAGTCCGTTTCCAGAACGGCCGCGTCCTCAAGGGAATTTCCGATGATTTTTCCACGAACAGGGACAGTTTTCACCTGGCATTGCTAAATCAGCCGGCGGGAATTAAACCGGTCAAGATTTCCCTCGAAGCTCTCAAAGGAATTTTTTTCGTGAAGGATTTTGTGGGAAAGAAAGAATACCAGGAAGACAAAGGGTTTTCAAAGCCCGGAAAGACTTTTTACGGGAAAAAAACCGTCGTCCATTTCAAGGACGGCGAGATTCTCTACGGTTTTACTCAAAAATACGCGCACGAACGGTTGGGGTTTTTCCTCTATCCTTACGATTCTCAGTCAAATAATCTGAAACTCTTCGCCATAAATTCGTTTATCGCCAAGGTCGAATTCCCTCCCTCTTGAAATCCCTCGGTGGGGGTTATAAATAAATAATGAAGATGGAGCCGGCGAGTGGGATTGAACCACCGACCTGCTGACCACGAAACGAAAAAGTTAATTTTTAACAGGGCCTTGATCTTGGGCTGGTTTCCCCGATTTTCATCTAAGATCAACACAGTATCCTCGTTTTGGGGTGCACCCCTCTGGCAAAACAATCTGGATTAGCACATTTGGTGTTTAATGGATTTTGTTCATCAGTTCTGTTAGATTGTAATGGCCAATTTTCCTTTTAAAGGCTTGGGGTCGGGCCTTCTTGCGCTTATACTGTTTAAGCATCACGGCAGCCTTTTCGGCCAGAAAGACACCCTAAAAGCGGAGGCCAAAAACAAGAACTGTTAGGCATGGGAGTTCAATTAATTGTGGCCACATGCCATTAAACAGATGGCAAGCTATGAAATCAAACCGTCATAGTTAGGGATGCAGTTGTCTGTATTGAGATCGAAAGAGACGAGTTTAAATCATCCAAATAATGTTTCGGCGCTGGCCATTACAGCTCTCGGAATTGTCTTCGGCGATATCGGAACAAGCCCACTTTATACGCTGAAGGTAGTTATTGATCTTGCGGGAGGTAAACCAACACCAGAAATCGCACTTGGCCTGTTATCCCTTATTGTGTGGACCCTATTGATCACGGTATCTCTCAAGTATGTCGCCTTTGTGATGCGGGCCGATAACCAAGGCGAGGGAGGGATATTGGCCTTGATGTCTTTGTTGAGAAAACGGAAGTCACATCGGTCAATCATTATTGGTATCGGCTTATTCGGTGCGGCTCTCATTTATGGTGACGGAGTTATCACCCCCGCTATTTCCGTTTTATCCGCGGTGGAAGGGCTGAAGATCGTTGATCCGAACGTCGCTCCTTATATTCTTCCTTCGTCAATCGGTATTCTAATTGCCTTGTTTGCTGTTCAGTTTTCGGGAACGGCGCGGATCGGTTGGGTCTTTGGACCCGTTATGATTGTATGGTTCCTTTTGCTTGCTGCATTGGGCCTGGAAGGAATTTGGAAACACCCGGGCGTGTTGGCGGCGCTTAACCCTTGGTATGGTATCCATTACCTTTTGACAGGAAGAAGTTCAGGGTTTGTGGTTCTTGGCGGAGTCTTTCTTGCGGTCACAGGGGCAGAGGCCCTTTACGCCGATATGGGGCATTTTGGTGCCCGTCCCATCCGCCTGGCTTGGTATGGTCTTGTATTACCGGCGTTGGTCCTCAATTACGCGGGTCAAACCGCTCTTGCACTCGACGGGGCCAATATGGAAGATAGTACCTTTTTCCGTTTATCCCCGCCATTTCTGTTGATACCGATGATTGGAATTGCAACCGTTGCCACGATTATCGCCAGCCAGTCAATCATTACCGGAGTTTTTTCGATGACACGCCAAGCGATTCAGCTTGGCTGGTGTCCACGTTTGAAGATCAGACAAACTTCATCCGAGAGTTATGGACAAATCTATATTGGTGTCATAAATTGGCTCCTGATGTTCCTCACGTTAACTTTGACAGTTGCATTTGGCAGTTCCGATCGCCTTGCCGCAGCCTATGGGATTGCGGTTTCAATGACTATGCTCCTCACAACAACCTTATTGTTTGTCACAATGCACGAAATCTGGGGGTGGAATCTAGCTTCCAGCCTTAGTGTGGCCGGTGTTTTTTGTTTCGTAGATTTCACTTTTCTATCAGCCAATCTCATAAAAGTACTGGAGGGAGGTTGGGTCCCCCTAGTTCTCGCATCGTTGATATTCATCCTCATGAGAGTCTGGAATCGCGGTTCTACGACTGTCGCAAATAAAATGCGTACCCTTACGGTTCCCGTAGACGATTTCATCAAAAAAATAACCGAATCCCATCTTCCTCGGGTCCCTGGCGTGGCTGTGTTTCTTGACAAAACTACCGAGCAGACCCCCCCAATTATTATTTGGCATGTCACGCATAACCGGGCTCTACACCGTCAAGTAGTCGCTCTATCCATTGTGATTCGACCCATTCCATGGATTAGGCCCGAAGGTAGGTTGAAAGTGGAAGGACTGGCCCCTAATTTTTGGCGATTGATTGGCGAATATGGTTTTATGGAAAAACTGGATATACCCGAGCTCTTAAGACAGGCAAGGAGCCCTTCTTGTGATCTTGATCTCAGTGACGTGATTTATTATATTGGGCACGAGACCGTCTTGCACTGCCCCGATGGGTCAGGCCTTCCCTTATGGGAGGAGGCAACTTATGCATTCATGCAGAGAAATTCGGCTCATATTAGCGAGTATTTCAGCTTGCCCCGAAGCGCGGTTCTGGAAATCGGCCGTCAATTTGAAATATAGCATAATGCCCACCATAAATCATTTAGTGAAACCGATTGATTTTTTTGGAATGCGCCCGTAGCTCAGATGGATAGAGCATCTGCCTTCTAAAAAATTTAGCTTACCTATTCCAGCCAACTCTATCCCACCGAAACCAATCCCAACAAAGAGTTAACAAGAACCGCTATTTGGCTGGAGTGAGCTGGAGTAGGCTACAGAGTGGGGGCTTGAGCACAAACGAGTTTCAGGATTATGTCAGGCCTCCCAGCTCATGTAACTGCTCCCTCGTTCCCAGGATAATAAGAAGATCTCCTTTTTCGATAGGTGCATTGCTTTCGGGGCTGGGCATGATCTTATTATCTTTTTTGCTCTTGATGGCGAGGATATTCGCACCTATTTTGTATCGTTGTTTTACCTCGCCGATCGTCAACCCCACAAACGGAGAGCGTTCCGTTATCTCAACCTCTTCGATAAAGAGATCCATGTCGCCGCTATGCAAGACAAAATCAAGGAAATCGACGATATTCGGGCGTAGCAGCATTCCGGCCAGCCGTTTGCCGCCGATCGTATAGGGCGATATCACCCGGTCCGCGCCAGCCCTTATGAGCTTGTATTCTGCTTCCTCTGAGCTGGCCCTCGCAACGATATACAGATCTTTACGTAGATTCTTGGCGCTTAATGTGACGTAGACGTTTTCCGCATCGGAATCGACGGCCGATACAAGGCCTGCCGCCTTCATGATGCCAGCATCTTTTAGCACATCGTCGTTCGATGCGCTGCCTTCAACGTATGAGTAGCCGAGCGGGCTGCATTTACTGATCGCGGACGGGTTTGCGTCGATGACCACGAAGTCCCTGCCTTCTCTTTTAAGCTCCAAGGCCACCTGCTCGCCGACCCTTCCGAAACCGCATATCAAATAATGTCCTTTCAGTTTGCTGATCTGGTTCTTCATCTTTTTCTTCTCCAACACTCCTTTGAGTTGACCGGAGACCACATACTCGGCAAGCGTTGCGACGGCATACAGAAACGCCCCGACCCCTACAATGATAAAGATGATGATAAAAACCCTGCCCGCGGGCGACAGCGGCCTGACCTCCTGGTAACCAACGGTGGACATGGTAATAATCGTCATATAAATGGCGTCGAGGAAGGACCAGCCCTCGATCACCATCAGCCCTACGACCCCAAAGATGATGACCGAAATGAACGTGAGGATGACCTTGCCGATCCGTCTCTCAAAATTCATTGGCCCTATTCTCAACGGTATCATCGGCCGGTGGAATGATGCATGTAAACGAACGTCCAGCTGTCCTTGTACCGGCGCTACAAGCAGATTCAGCGGGTTTCAAAGCTCCCGGCTCCGCCGCCCTCTTCGCTGTATCGCAGATCGTATGCCGCCCACGCCATGTCCCCTTTCACGGGGATGGTGCCGCCCAACGCCCCCGATTTGATCGCGCTTGTTTCGCAGAATTGGCCCTCGTGAGTATTTCAGCTTGCCACGAAGCGCGGTTGTGGAAATCGACCGTCAATTTGAGATCTAAGGTGCATCCAACCATGAATCGTACAACAAAACCGTAGATCTCTAACCGTCGATACAAACCGGAAGATGGCGCGGTTGGGGTTCGAGGTAACTAGTTGAAATAATGGAGCCGGCGAGTGGGATTGAACCACCGACCTGCTGATTACGAATCAGCTGCTCTACCACTGAGCTACGCCGGCTTGATAAGGTTCGAAGTGTACCATAAAATCGGCGGCGGGAAAAGGGAGAAGATGCCCCCGCAGCTACTCCCGGGTAATCTTGACGTCCTTGACGACGGCGCCTTTTGGGCCGAAGGGGGGAAGCGATTTCCCGTTGAACTGGATCTTCACCCCGCCGGCATTCCCGAAACTGACGAGGAAATGATCCGTCGCCTTCCAGGTGACTTTCTGTCCGGGCTGCAGGAACACTTCCTTGGTATCCCCGCCGTCAATCCGGGCTGCAACCCAGCTCGACTCCACGGCCTCGATCACCAGGACGAGACCTCCCGCCGGCGCGGAAGACACGACCGGCACGGTAGGCGAAGGGGGAACGGGACGTGCGGCCGGAGCGGTAGGCGATTGAGACTCGGCGGGCGCGTTCACGCTCAGGGGTAATTTTTCGCCCGGCGGCTTTGCCGTCGTTTCGGCCGGAGGTTTTGGAGCCGCAAGCGGTTTGGGGGCCGCCGGAGGCTTGGGCGCCACGGTCGGCACAGACTCGGGAGCGATCGGAACATTGGCCGGTTTGGGCTCGTCCTCCTTGATCGCGGGTTTGTTGACGGCCGGCTCGGCTTGCTCAAGAGGCGCCTCGGATGCGGTCGGCGTTTCCGGAGCGGGCGACGACGGCACGGGGGATTCAAGACCCCCCTCCTTATCCGTCGAACGCCTGGCGTTCATGGTGTAAACTGACAGAAAGGCCAGGCCCAGCACGGCCACGACCGCCACTTGGAAGATGCGGCCCTGAAGCTTTCTCCGGCTATTCTGGAGTTCAAGCGTTTGTTCGGAGTGCCGCTGGCTCTCGTCGCGCCGTTGGAAAAAGGCCTGGGCCGATTGGGAAAACCGGGTCATCGTATCTTCGTCGTCCAGACCCAGACAGCGTCCATAGGCCCGGACGAAGCCCCGGGCAAACACCTCGCCCGGAAATTGCTCCAGCCGAATTTCCTCCAGCGCCTGAATATAACCCGGGCTGATCCGGGTCAGCCGGGCCACCTCACCGACCGAAAGTCCGTGTTCCTCGCGTATTCTTCGCAGGTATTGTCCGATGGATTCCATGGCGCTTCCCTCGGCTCAACGGAGAAGCTCAAGGCTCTGTTTGGCTTTCTTCCCCAGTTCGCTGTCCGGTGCAAGGTGGATCACGCGCTGAAACTCCTCCTTGGCCAGCGAGCCGGAGCCGGTTTTATAATAGGCCTGTCCCAGAAAAAAGTGGACCTCCGTGTAGTCCGGCGCGATCTTTAACGCGTTGTTGAAGGCGTCCACGGCCTCCGGATACTGCCCGTCTTTATAATAGGCCTGGCCCAGACCGTTGAAGACCAACGCGTTGAAGAACGGATCGTCGGAAGGCGGCGGGAGGCCCAGCGCTTCCTTGAACTCTTTGATGGCGCTTTTGTACTCATTCGCATTCAGATAGATCATGGCCAGGTTTCGGTGGGAGTATTGCGGTGTGATGTATTGCGGATTGGCCAGGGCCTTCTTGTACTCTTCGATCGCCTTGTCCCGTTCGTTCAGCCGCTCATAGACCGTTCCAAGATAATTATGGGCCTCGGGGTAATTCGAATCGATCTGGATCACTTTTATGAAGGAGTCCCGGGCCTCCTCAAATTTGCCCTGGGTGAAATAGATATGCCCCAGAGCGTACTGGGAATCCCGGTCTTTCGGGTTGGACTCGATCGCCTTCTGGAATTCGACGAAGGCCTGTTGCGTCTGTGGCGGATTTTCGTTCAAGTAGGCGATGCCCAGTTTGTAATGGGCCTGGGCGGTCTTCTCCCGTTGGACTTTGGACGTCGTGGAGCATCCGGAAAAGGATAAACCGACGAGGATCAAGAGCACCACGCTCCATCGCGCTGGAGGACGAATGATTTTCCCGGTGACCATCATCGATGCATTCCTCATGATTACATTATAGCGGAACGATCCCGGACGGCTCAGATTTCTTTCAGATCCTCAAAAGAAGTCAGCCGTCCGAATTCCCGGTAGCGGTCGTCGATCTCCCGCCGGGTCAATCGGCGGAGACGGTCCAGACTGAAGGATTCGACGTTGAACGACGCCATCACGCTGCCGAAGATGACCGCCCGGCGGATGCCGGCCTCGCTGAGATCGCCGCTCCGGGTCAAATATCCCATAAAGCCGCCGGCAAAGCTGTCCCCCGCGCCGGTCGGGTCGAAGACCGCCTCGAGGGGATAGGCCGGGGCCGCAAACACCGTTTTTTCGTTGAACATCAGCACGCCGTACTCTCCCCGCTTGATGATCAGCGTCTTCGGGCCGTTGGACAAAATCGCTTTCGCCGCCCTGACCAGATTGGCCTCGCCGGCCAGCTCCCGGGCTTCCCCGTCGTTGATGATCACGATATCGACCTGCTGAAGCGTCCGCTCCAGTTCGTCCCGTTTTCCCTCGATCCAGAAATTCATCGTGTCGCAGGCCACCAGGCGGGGGTTTTCGACCTGGCGCAGCACCTCCCGCTGCAGAACCGGATCGATGTTTCCCAGGAAAATCATTTCGGACGTCCGATGCGACGGGGGAAGAACGGGCCGAAAGCGCTCCAGCACGTTTAACCGGGTTTCCAACGTCCGCGCCTCGTTGAGCTGGAAACCGTACTCTCCACGCCAGCGGAAGGTTTCACCCTCCAGCGTCTGAAGACCGGTCAGGTCGATCTCCTTCGTCTCGAGAAATCGACGATGCTCCTCCGGAAAGTCTCGGCCGACGACCGCGACCAGGCGGACCCGGGTAAAATAACTGGCGGCCGTCGCAAAATACGTGGCCGAACCGCCCAAGACCTCCTGGGCCTCGCCGAACGGCGTCTTCACCGAATCCAGGGCCACCGTTCCCACCACCAGCAAACTCATGCGGACCCCGATTTTTTCATGGAGGGTTTCAGATAATCGCCCAGAATCAGCTTCAGCTTTTCTCGGGTCTTTTTCGGAATCAACGAAGGCGGCGTCATCACGGCGTTCTTCAGCGCGGAGCCGCAAGGGCAGCGTCGGGCTTCGGGGATGTCGGGAACGGCCGTGCGGATGATCTGCTGAGACAGGACCACATTTTTTTTCAACGTCTCGATCACGGCCTCGACCGTGACGGATTCCATGCCATCATGCCAGCAGTCATAATCCGTCACCAAGGCGAGCGTAGCATAACAGATTTCGGCCTCGCGCGCAAGCCTGGCCTCGGTTACGTTGGTCATTCCGATCACGTCCACGCCCCATCGCCGGTAGATCAGGGATTCCCCGCGGGTCGAGAACTGCGGCCCCTCGATGCAGAAATAGACCCCGCCGTCATGGATCACGATTCCCCGACTCCGTCCGGCCCGGCCGAGGATGGACCGCATCTCGGAGCAGACCGGATCGGCGAACGAGACGTGGGCCACGACCCCGTCGCCGAAGAAGGTGCCGATCCGCCGTTTGGTGTGATCGTAGAACTGGTCCGGAATCGCCACCTGGCCCGGCGCGATCGATTCCTTCATGCTTCCGACGGCGCTGACCGAGATGATCCGCTTGACGCCCAGCTTTTTCATTCCCCAGATGTTCGCCCGGAAATTGATCTCGCTCGGAAGGATGCGATGGCCGCGGCCGTGTCGTGTCAGAAAGGCCACGCGGCGTCCCTCCAATATTCCGGTGACGAAGGCGTCCGACGGCGGACCGAACGGCGTCTTGAGCCGGACCTCTTTTTTTTCGGTCAGGCCTTCCATCTCGTACAGCCCGCTTCCGCCGATGATCCCGATCTCGATTTTTTGCATGGTCATATTGCCACCATGAGTGTCGTCATCTGGTGGTCAGCATAGGTCGAGCAGCGACATCGGTTGAGTTTTGGGCACCCGGCTTGGCGAAGACCGCGGGCCATTATCATTGGGGGCCCGTGCGGATAACGTGACCAAGGTCCTCCGATGCCCCCACACCCCGCGCTCGCACGGGCTAAGCCCGATGCTCGCTTACGGGCAAATTTTGCGTGACTCATCTTCGCAAAATTTAGTGGCCAAGCCCTAGTCCGGGTCAAAACTCAACCGCCGGAGCCGCGAGGGCTTTGCCGAACACCTTCAGACGGATTTGCTCCTCGACGACGCCTTCCACCTTTTGAAAGGCTTCCTCGGCCCCCTCCGATTCGGAAAGGTCGATCCACCGGATGGACGGGTCTGCGTTAAACCAGGTGAACTGGCGTTTCGCGTACCGTTTGGTGTCGCGCTTGAGGCGATGGGCCGCCTCCTCCAGGCCGTATTCCCCGTTGAGATATCCCACGATCTGACGATAGCCCAACCCCTTCATCGAAGGCTGCTCGGCCGAAACCCTCTTCCCGATCAAACCGCGGACCTCCTCCACCAAACCCTTCGCCATCATTTCGTCCACGCGCGATTCGATCCGCCGGTAAAGATCCGGACGGGATCGTCTCAACCCGATCTGGATCGTCTCGTACGGTCGCTCGGAAAACCGATGCTCCCGATGAAAATCGGACAGCGGCCGGCCGGTTTTCTCATACACCTCGATGGCGCGCACGATTTTAGAACGGTCCTGCGGGCGAATCGCACGGGCCGACTCCGGATCGATCTCCTTCAATCGTTGATGGAGGTATCCCGCGCCCTCCCGGCGCTCTTCCGCGACCAGTCGCTCCCGAAGCGGCCAGTCCGCTTCCGGTCCGGCCCACAGCCCGTGCACGAGCAGTTTGACGTACAGTCCGGTCCCGCCCACGACGATCGGGATCTTGCCCTCCCGCCGCGTCCGTTCGATTGCGGCCGCGGCCAAGGTCCTGAACCGGCCCGCGCTGAAGGAGCCGTCCGGATCGACGACGTCGATCAGGTGATGGACGACCCCGGATCGTTCATCCGGTCCGGGCTTGGCCGTCCCGATATCCATTCCGCGGTAGACCATCCGGGAATCGGCGCTGACGATCTCGGAACGATATTTGAGCGCCAGCCGGATCGCCACGGCGCTCTTCCCGACGGCCGTCGGCCCGACCAGGACAATCATAGGGGCTCGCGTCGCCCCCTCCACCGGCAAAGCCGGATGGAGTCTCCCCCTCTCGCTCGCTTTGCTCGCTGAGGTGGTCATCGACGTTGAAATAACTTTTCCAGATCCGCCAATTTGAACCGGACTCGGATCGGGCGGCCGTGGGGACAGGTCGGCGGAACCTCCTGCCGGTAGAGATCCTCCAGCAACCGCGTCATCTGTTCCGGTTGCAGCGGTTGATGGGCCTTGATCGCCGCATGGCAGGCCATCGACGCGATGACCGTTTGAACCGTCTCTTCCACGCCCGGGGTCGCACCGGCGCCCACCGCGTCCAGGATATCCCTCATCAGTGTACGGCCGTCGACCGTTCCCAGGAGGGCCGGCACGGCGCGAATCCGGAAACTCCGCTCTCCGAATTCCTCCACCTCCAGACCGATCCGGTCGAACAGGGGCAGGATTTCGCGAACCCGCACGGCCTCGGCGGGAAGAAACTCCACGACCTCGGGGATCAGGAGCGGCTGCACCGCCACGCGGGCGTTCCGCTGCTGGGACAGCAGACGTTCGTACAAGAGCCGTTCGTGCGCCGCATGCTGGTCGATCAGATGCAGCTCCCCGGCGGAATCCCCACCGACGACCGCCACGATGTAGGTCTGATCCACCTGACCGAACGGCTGGATGCCTACCGGAAGTAAAGCCCCTTCGGGATATTCCGTAGACACATCAACGCGGGAAGGTGCGGCCGTGGGATCCGGCGGCCGATACACCTCCATGGCCTCGCGGACCTCCATGGCCGGCCTTTGCAGGGAAGACGGCCGGGCGGCCGTCGACGCTCCGGCATCCGTTACCGCATAAGTAAAGGTTCGCCGCGATGCGTCCTGTCCGGAGCCATCCCCAGACAACCCGGGCTCACCGGCAGGCAGGCCCTCGCGTCGGAGTCGGTCCCGGACAGCGGTCTTGACGAACTGATGCACCGCCTGGGTATCCCGAAAACGGACCTCGCGCTTGGCCGGATGGACATTGACGTCCACCGTGGCCGGATCGACCTCGAGGAACAGGCAGGTGACCGGATGCCGTCCCTTCGCCAGCAGCGTCCCGTAGGCCTCGGTCACGGCGTGTGACAACGAGGCATTCCGAATCGGGCGGCGGTTTAAAAAAAACTCCTGCTGCTCCCGCGTGGCCCGAAAATTTCCCGGCCGGGAAACCAAGCCCTTGAGCTTGAACCGATCCGACTCGGCCGACACCTCCAAAAAATCATGAGGATCGTCCGGCCCGATCACCTGCATCGCCCGCTCCATTTCATCCCGGACGATGGGAAGATCGAGAAGGACCTGACCGTTGTGGGTCAGCCGGAAATGGATCCGGAAATGGGGTAACGCCTGCTGCTGAACGGCATGGACGATATGGGACAGCTCGGTGGGGTTGGATTTTAAAAACTTTTTCCGCGCCGGGGTGTTGTAAAAAAGCTCCTCCACCTCCACCAGCGTCCCGGCGGGGGTTGCCGCCTCCTTGGTGCCCACCCAGGCCCCCCCGTGCAGTCGGACCTCGGTTCCGATTGATGCTTCCGCCGGGGCTGTGACCATTCTCACCCGGGCAACGGCTCCGATGCTGGGAAGCGCCTCACCGCGAAATCCCATCGTTCGGATCGCCGACAGATCCGATTCGGTCCGGAGTTTGCTGGTGGCGTGCCGCTCAAACGCCTGCCGGGCGTCCTCCGGTCCCATCCCCTCGCCGTCGTCCGAAACGCGGATCAGCCTTCGCCCGGCGTCTTCCGCCTCGATGAAGATCCGCGTCGCCCGGGCGTCGATCGCGTTCTCGATCAGTTCCTTGACGACCGAGGCCGGACGCTCCACGATCTCGCCCGCGGCGATTTTGTTGGTTAAACTTTCGGGAAGAATATGAATCCGCATAGTGAGCGCAATCCCCGCTTGTGAAGGCGGGGTTAGCGAACGAATTTAATCGGGACCTTCTCCACCCGGATCGAAGAGGCCCCGGCGGTGAAGCCGGGGCTCTTCAATTTTCGGCATGATGACGGGTCGGGGCACGGCGCGCCGTGCCCCGACTACAATAAATATTTATTTCAATTCGGCCAGCTTGTTCTTAGCCAGTTTTCCTTCGTTGGAGAGCGGGTAATTCTCGACCACTTTTTTGAGATAAGTCCTCCCCCGGGCCTTATCGCCGATCTCGATGCAGGCGTAGCCCGCTTTCAAGAGCGCCCCGGGAACCTTATCACTCTTTGGATAATCGCTGACCACTTTGTCGAACGCCTCGATCGCCTTTAGATACTCTTTCTTGCCGTAGTACGACTCGCCGATCCAGTACTGGGCATTCGGGGCCAGGCTGGTCGCCTTGAACTGGGTCAGAAAGCTTTGGAATCCCAGCAGCGACAGATCGTAGTTGCCCTTGAGGTAGTCGTTATAGGCCAGGCCGTAGGCCTCCGAGGGGGACATCCCGGTCGCCTTGTCTTTTTCGGTCGGCCGTCCGGGGAGGACGATCGTCTGATCACCGGGGGCCGAGCCCGGAGGCGTCTTCCCTTCGGGGGCCCCGGACGACTTCAGGTCCGGCGCCGCGCCCGCCCCCTTGCCGGGGATCGGGACGGCCCTTTCCAGATCGGCCACCGATTTTTCCAAGGTCGCGATCTGGCCGTCGAGCACGTCCAACCGACCGGCCAGATCCTTCGAACGGAAGGCCTGGTCGTCGATCCGCTGGGAAAGATCGGCCAACAGATGGCCGTTCTCCTCCAGCTTCCCCTGGGCCGTCTGAAGGTCCGTCGCGACCTGATCCAGCTTGATGACGATATCGGCCTGACTGCGCTGGACCGTCGTGGAACGCTCCTTGAAATAACTTTCAACCACCCGGAGCCGGTTTTGAATTTCGGCCCGCTCCGCCCGGCTTTTTTCCACTTCGGTTTGCAGATCCATCACATCCGCCTGGGTCGCGCATCCCGAAAAAATGAGCGGGAGAAACAAAAGAAGCCAAATCACCCTATTCATCTTTCATCCCTATTGAGCCACCAGATGGCCCCTACGATTTTTCTGGTAGCAGGTTTCGTTATGCTCCGTGCAGACCGGACGCTCCTCGCCGTAGCTGATCGTGGACAACCGGCCCTTTTCGATCCCGAGAGAGATGAGGAATTGCATCGTGGACTTCGCCCGGCGCTCACCCAAGGCCAGGTTGTACTCGTTGGTGCCCCGTTCATCGCAATGCCCTTCGATCTTCAGCTTGACCTTCGGGTTGTCCTTGAGCCAGCGCGCATCGTTTTCCAGCGCCGCGCGCGCGTCATCCCGGATGTTGAACTTGTCGAAATCGAAGTAGGCGTCGGTCAGGCCCGGCGAAGGCATCGGGGTCTCCTTGACCACCGGGGTCTCCTCGACTTTTGGGGCGGGCGGGGGCGACGGCGGCTCGGGCTTGGGCGCCTCCGGCGGCGGTGCCACCTTCTCTTCCTGAACGGGCGCGGCGGCCTTGGTCGTCTCGACCTTCTTCGGGCAGCCGGACAGCAGTACGACGGTTCCGATTCCTAGTATGAGTGCGAGACAGATCGAATGACGGTTTTGCATAATTCCACTCCTTTCGTTGTTGGACATGCTCCTCGAAGCCACGGGTTGATGGGTCGTTCCGCTCTACGGCGACCAGGACGGCCCGTTATTTTTTGCGCCGCTGAACGTCAGGCGCTCCACCTCCATCCCGTCCGCGTTCATCATGAAAAGATCCCCCTCGCTCTGGCGGGTCGAACTGAAGATCAGGTGTTTCCCGTCGGGTGACCAGGTCGGCGATTCGTCCTCTCCGGGACCGTCGGTCAACTGGGCCGTCTTCGCGCCGTCCGGCGAGATCGCGCAGATCCGTAACCGGTTGTCGATCCGGCAGGCGTAAGCGATGGCCGTTCCCTTCGGCGACCAGACCGGCGAGGTATTGTAATCGCCGTTGAACGTCAACCGCCGAACATTCGTCCCGTCCGCGTTCATCACATAAATCTGCGGCCCGCCGCCCCGATTGGACGTAAACGCCATCTCGGCTCCGGTGGGAGACCAGGCGGGCGAGAGATTGTCGCTCTGATCCATCGTCAGCCTGCGCAATCCCTTGCCTTCCTTGTCGACCCAGTAGATTTGAGCCGGCCCGTCCATCGTGCCGGCAAACGCCAACCCTTGCCCCGAGGGCGACCACACCGGCGAAATATTCAATCCGGCATACCCGATCATTTTCCAGAGCCGACCGCTCATCATGTCGAGCGTGTAGATGGCCGGCGACCCGGCGCGATAGGACGTGTACGTGATCCAATTCCCGTCGGGCGACCATCTCGGCGAAAGGTTCAGGCTCCGATCGTTGGTAATTTTTCGTACATTATACCCGTCATAGTCCATCAAATACAACTCCTTGCTTCCGGTGAGGACGGAAGAATAGACCACGCGGGTCCCGGCGATGCCCCGCTCGCCGGTATACTGAAAAACAATTTCATCGGAGAAGCGGTGAATCATGGATCGCAGATACTGCGTCTGGCTCAGATACCGCTTGCCCATCACCATCTGACCGCTCTTTCCGTCGTACACCCGTCCTTCCATCACCAGGTCCTCGCCCTTTTGAGACAGCGAGATCCAGACGGCGGCCTGGATGTCCTGTTTCCCGGCTTTTTGAATCACGTCGGCCGTGGGCTCCGCGCCGTTGGCCAGTTCCGGGAACAGGGGGGGATGGATCAGGCGGAAGATCTGCGAACGGCGGAGATCGCTTTCAAGGACCGTCCGGATCTCGCTCGAATTCTTTGCCAGGGCCTCCGGCGCAACCACCTGAAGAATGCCGAGCGGAATTTTTTCGGCCTCCGAGCGGGTCGCGCTCAGGAAGACTTCCGCCCCCAGGGCCGGGCGGACCCCGGTCCACAGGAGAACGAACAGAACCGGCCACACTCCTGATCCAATCCGAAAGCGGCTCCAAAGAATCATTTGCGGTCAGCTCTTCTTTTCCAGTGCAAAGCGGTAATGGATCAACAGAGAGGGATCACGAAGCCCCTGAGGAAAGGGCGGCAAGGGGTTGGCCAGATAAACCGCCCGAAGTGCGGCCTGATCAAAGTAGGAGTTTCCGGAGCTCTTTTCGATCTTGGGATCCCCAATCTTCCCGTTCGGAAATAAGATAAAACCCACCACGGCCTCCCTAATATCGGCTGCCGACTCGAGCGGCGGCGGCGACCAATTCATCTCAATCTTTCGCCGGATGTTTTCCGTATAATAAGGAAACTTAAAATCCGGAACCTCGATCTCCGTCTGGAGCTTCGGCGCCGGCGCGATCGCCGAAACGTTATCGGTGGACTTGGCGCTCGGCGGCGTCTCGGTCGCGGTCACCTGCGGCGCAGACGCCGGCTTCGGTATCGCGGGAGGCGGAACCTTTGCCGCCGGCTTGATCGCTTTCGGCGGGGGTTGGACCGGCGGCTTTTTGACCTCCACCTTGGGCCGGGAAGCCGGCGGTTTTTGAACCGGCGGCGGAGGCGCGGACGGGATCTCTTTGACCGGTGCCGCGGACGGCGGAGGAAGTGTTACCAGATCCACCTGATATACATGCCGACCGAATGGATGGGTCGACCGGCTGAGGGCGAGCGCCAGAAGAATCACCAACAGCCCTGCGTGGAACAGCCCCGACAGGAACAACATCTTTTTGAAACCGATATCCATGTCCTCTACCATAGCCGGCCCTTCCTTCGCTGCGCCATGCCGTTTCGGAAATCATCGGGGAAAGGCCTACTTTCGTTCGTCGCGACGGGAGTCCGAGGCGGGCTCGGTCACCATTCCCAGCCGTTCGATCCCGGCCTGCTTGACAGAATCCATCACCTGGACTACATCCCCGTACGGCACCTGGCGATCCGCTCGCAGGTAAAGAGTCACTTGAGGCGAACGTTCCTTCAACCGATCCAGTGCTCCCAGCAGCCGATCCAGGGAGACCTTCTCCTTATCCAGAAAGACTTCACGCTGCTTGGTCACGGTCAGGACGACCCGCTCTTCCGGCGCGATCGTGTTCGTGGCCGTCCGGGGGAGATCAATGTCGAGACCCCGATACAGAAGCGGCGCCGTGACCATGAAGATCACCAGAAGCACCAGGACCACGTCCACCAGCGGAACGACATTGATTTCGGACATGAACCGGCGGCCCTGCGTTCCGTTGATCATTTTAAACCTACTTCCGCCCCGATCTTGGCCGCGCCCGACGGTCCGGATGGAAGGTCCCCTTTCCGCCGCGACTTGGTGGTCATCACCCGTTCCTCAACGAGGCTTAAGAACTCGGTCGAAAACGTTTCCATCGTGGAGGCCATGACTCGAATTCGACTGACGTAATAATTGTACGCGACCACGGCCGGAATGGCCGCGAGCAGACCGGCCGCGGTGGCCACCAATGCCTCCGACACACCCGGGGCGACGGCCGTGATGCTGGCCGTTCCCTGACGGCTGATGCCCTGAAAGGCCGCGATGATTCCCAGCACCGTCCCGAAAAGGCCGATGAACGGCGAGACATTGCCGGTCGTGGCCAGAAACGACAGATAGGACTCGAGCCCGCCGATCTGCTCGTCCACCGTCCGTTTTAAAGTCCGCTCCAGTATTTTCAGACCGGCGGTCCCCGCCGTCCCTTCGACGCCCTGAATATCCTCCTCCGACTTCAATGTGAAGCCGGGATCGAGCCGCTCCATGCCGGCCAGAAAGATCCGGGCGACCGTGGACCGCGGCAACCGTGCGGCCGCTTTTCGAAGCTCGATCAGGTTCTCCACCTTCCAGTAAAGCGAGAGGAACCGTTTGTCCTCGGCCGCGGCCCTGCGGAACAAAAAGAATTTCTGGAAGATGATGGCCCAGGAAACGAGCGAGAAGAGCAGGAGGACGATCAGGACGGCCTGGGTGATGATGCTGGCGGAAAGGATAAGATCGATAACGCTGGTGTCGGTCGTGTCCAGAAGCGGCACATTCTCCTCAACGGCGGCCGCCCCCCGGGGGGCGGCGTGGTGACGATCCTAAAAATGGCGGGGCCGGCGGGGCTCGAACCCGTGACCTCCGGCGTGACAGGCCGGCGTTCTAACCAGCTGAACTACGGCCCCGCATGTGTTTTATAAACCATTTACTATTACTATTTACCATTCCCCATTTACCAATTTTTCCGCCAGGAAAGTAAATCGTAAATGGTAAATAGGGAAAATTTCCCTGGCGGAAAATTTCATAGGCGGAAGGCGACTTGAACGCCTGACCTTCCCGGTGTAAGCGGGATGCTCTGCCAACTGAGCTATCCGCCC
>Ga0187773_10000105_pt1 | contig 35946 bp, 29 predicted proteins | sample 0216_BV02_MP05_1_FD_133133 | JGI IMG/M metagenome (GOLD analysis project Ga0187773, IMG submission 133133) | Tropical peat soil microbial communities from peatlands in Department of Meta, Colombia - 0216_BV02_MP05_10_MG | ecosystem: Environmental > Terrestrial > Soil > Wetlands > Peat | place...
ACACTCAGTGTTCCGCTTCTCAAGCGAGGAACCAAGAATGCAGCGGACCGTCTTTTTGCTTCCCGCGGCGCTCAGCGCCGCACTCGTGTCGCTCGCCGGCTGCAAGCCGGGTGAGTCCAGCTATGCGATAGCGGCATTTGCGAGCCCGAACGAGATCTCCGAGGGCGGCGGAGCGAAGATCACCGCAGCTGTGATGAAGAACGACAGTCCGGAGAAGGACATCGATGTCGGCTTCTCGGTGGCCGGCTGCGGAGCCGTGTCGAAGAAATCGGAGAAGACCAACACGGATGGCAACGCGATCGTTTCGTTCACCGGCGCTGCGGCCGCTGACAGAGACTGCATCGCGACGATCACGGCACAGACGCACGGCCTGAAGAGCAACACCACCGTTACCGTGCATCCGAAGCCCGTCGATGCCGATGTCAACCCGGCCGCGGGGGCGGTGCTCCCGACGCCGGTTCCGCATGTGAGAGTCGACGTGAAAGCCAGGGAAGTCGTCCGGGGCAAGCAGTGGCAATGGACGTACCTGGTCACGATGAAGGACGGCGGATTCGACAGGATCCTCGTGACGTCCGACGCTACGACGGTCGTCGCGTCGGCGGCGGGCGGCAACGCTGCGTGCATGCTGCCCGGCGGAGAATGCAAGATGTGGAAGGTCACCTACAGCGGCTATACGAACTCCGCGGCGCTGACCGTGGACTCCGACGGCAAGCCGGGCGGGAATATCGCTCTCGAGATCATTCGGGGAACGACAGCCGCCGGCAGGACCGAGGACTATTCCGCGGCCGTGAAGATCACCGGCCCGAAGGCGCCGGAGTAACGGAGCGCGGATACAACCCGATACAACTTCTCACATTCGTCGGGGAACGCGCCGGGTAGCATCTCTCTCAAAGCGTTGATGAGAAGGAGGTGCGCATGAAAGAACTTCCGCGGCGATTTGTGCTGGGGGCCGTGCTGGCTGCGTCGATGCTTTGTGCGTCGGCCGCGGGTGCCGACGAGCGGCGAGGCGGGCGCGAGGCGCGGCACGAGCGCTACCACACTGATCACTGGGTCTACGACGATCGGTTTCATCACGATCACTACTATCCGCGCGTCGGATACGCAGTCACTGTCCTGCCGCCGGGACACATTGCGCTGACTTTTCGAGGCGCGCCGTACTTCTTCCACGGCGGCGTGTGGTACCGGCACAGCGGTGCGCGTTTCGTCGTCGTGGCGCCGCCGATCGGAATCGTGGTGCCGGTCCTGCCGCCGTCGTATGCGACGGTCGTCGTGGCAGGCAGACCGTACTACTACGCGAACGACGTCTACTATATAGAGGCGTCCGGCGGATACGCGGTCACATCCGCGCCGGCGGGTGCGGAAGAGACCGCGGCGCAGCCGATGGTTCAGCCGCCCGCTCCGACGGCGAGCGCTTCGAGTCAGCCGGCGCCGAGTGCGACGTGGTACTACTGCGAATCCTCGAAGACCTATTATCCCTACGTAAAGCAGTGCAAGGAGGGATGGCGCGCGGTTCCCGCGACGCCGCCGCAATAGAGGCGGGGCGGTTTTCTCTCAGGTCTTCGCGGGAAAGATCATGCAGGTGGCGGTGCCGTGCGCGTAGAGCCTGCCCGAGGCGTCGAGCAGTCTCCCTTCGGCGGTAGCGATTCGTTTGCCGGGATGCACGACCCGACCTTCGGCGCGCAGCCGTCCGGTCTGCGAGACGACCGCGCGCACGAAATTGATCTTCACTTCGACGGTCGTGTAGGCCATTCCTGCCGGGAGCGTGGTATGCGCCGCGCACGACATGCACGAGTCGAGCAGCGTGCATGCGAGGCCGCCGTGAACGGCTCCGATGGGATTGTAGTGCTGCTCGCCCGGAGTGCACTCGAACACGGCATAACCCTCGCCGACCTCCGCGAGGTGGAATCCCATCAGCTTTGCGATCGGCGGTGCGGGGAAGCGTCCGTCGCGGATGGCGGCGAGATACTCGCTTCCGCTCATGCCTGCGGCTTCCTTCGCGCCGAGGAGGGGATCTTCCCAAGAGACGCTGAGGGCGCGCCCGGTGCGCGATTCCGTGCTCATGTTGTTTGCGTGGGAGCGTAGGCGAGGAGCAGACGCTCGAACGCCTGCGTCGCGCGCGCGGCGGCGCGCGGGTCGCCGAGCAGCCGGTGATCGTGATGCGTCGCGAGTACGATGCCCAGGATCTCGAAAGTGAGCTGCCAAGGATCGGTGCGGGAATCGAGTTGTCCCTCGTCGACTGCAAGGCGAACCGCCTTCGCGATGGCTCCCCGCAGCTCGCGCTGGCCGGAGGCGAGAGCGTCGCGCACAAGTCCAGGTCGATCGTCGAATTCGGTGGCGGCGGCGACTATGACGCATCCGCCCGGGAGCTCGCTTTCCTTCTCGATCCAGGCGACCCAGTTTGAAAAAAGAGCCTGCAGGCGCGGCAGGCCGCGCGGCTGCTTGAGCGCCGGGGCAAACACGCGTTCGACGAAGAGAGCCTGGGCCTGCTTGAGCGTCTGAAGCTCAAGGTCCTCCTTGGAACCGAAGTGCGCGAACAAGCCACTTTTTGACATCCCGAGGCGCTCGGCGAGCGAGCCGATGCTCAATCCTTCCAGTCCGACCTGGCTCGCCAAGCCCAAGGCTTCGTTCAGGATGAGAGTTCGGGTCTGCTCTCCCTTTCGCACGCGCAGACAGTAGAACGAACGTTCGTAATTGTCAACATAAAATCCTGGCTGTCTCGAGAAAGCGCCGACAGCCGCGAAAGAACTAAAAGGCGATCTTGCCGCCGAGGATATCCCTCCACATCACCCAGTCACCGAGAAAACTGTGGAGAGGGTGCGTAAAGGTCGCCGGCCGATTCTTCTCGAAGAAGAAATGGCCGGCCCAGGCGAACCCGTAGCCGACAACGAGCCCAGCGATGACCCACCACCCGTTCAACGACTCGATCGCCTGGAGCAAGCACGCGAGAGCAAGCGAGGTACCGACGAAGTGCAGGCGCCGGCAGGTACGGTCGCGGTGCTCGGAGAGATAAAAGGGATAGAAATCCCGGAACGTTCGGTACGTCGCTCGATCGGTCATGATCGTCTTCCCCCTTTCGACTCACATGTTGGGATAGTTCGGTCCTCCGCCCCCCTGGGGCGCGATCCACACGATGTTCTGCGTCGGGTCCTTGATGTCGCAGGTCTTGCAGTGAACGCAGTTCTGCGCGCTGATCTGGAGCCGATCCGAACCGCCCTCATCTTTCACGAATTCGTAGACTCCCGCAGGGCAATAGCGCTGCTCGGGCCCCGCGAATCTTGCAAGGTTGATCGCGACCGGGACGCTCGCGTCCTTAAGGGTCAGATGGCAGGGCTGGTTTTCTTCGTGGTTGGTGTTGGACACGAACACCGAGGAAGGGCGGTCGAAGGTGAGTTTGCCGTCCGGCTTCGGATATTCGATCGGTGCACACTCGGAGGCCGGTTTCAGCGTCTCATGATCCGCGTGCCGATGATGCAGCGTCCACGGAAATCTGCCTCCGAGCAGGTACTGCTCGACGCCGACCATGAGCGTTCCGCGATACAACCCCTTCGACATCCACTGCTTGAAATTGCGCGCCCGGTGGAGTTCGTCGAAGAGCCACGATTTCCGGAACGCGGCCGGGTATGCGTCGAGCTCGTCGGCCGAGCGGCCTCGCTGCAGCGCTTCGAATGCGGCCTCGGCGGCGAGCATCCCGGTCTTGATCGCCGCGTGGCTGCCCTTGATGCGCGATGCGTTCAGGAAACCCGCGTCGTCTCCGATGAGCGCGCCGCCGGGAAAGACGAGCTTGGGCAGCGATATCAGTCCGCCGGCGGCGATCCCTCTGGCGCCGTAGGCGATGCGCTTGCCGCCTTCGAGCGTCGTTCGTATCTGTGAGTGCGTCTTGTAGCGCTGGAATTCCTCGTAGGGGCTGAGATAGGGGTTCGCGTAGGAGAGCCCGACGACGAAACCGATCGACACGAGATTGTCTTCCATGTGGTACAGGAACGAGCCGCCGTAGGTGCGCGCGTCGAGCGGCCAGCCGGCCGAGTGGATCACGAGGCCGGGTCTATGCTTCCTCGGATCGATCTCCCAAAGCTCCTTCAGGCCGAGACCGTAGACCTGCGGATCGGAGCGATCGCCGAGGCGAAATTTCTCGATAAGCCGCCTTCCAAGATGCCCGCGGCAGCCTTCGGCAAAAAACGTGTACTTGCCGTGCAGCTCAATTCCGGGCTGGTATTGGTCGGTCGGCTTGCCGTCGCGCCCGACGCCCATGTCGCCGGTCGCGACGCCGCGCACCGCACCTTGCCCATCGTAGAGCACTTCGGCCGCGGCGAACCCCGGATACAACTCGACGCCGGCTGCTTCGGCCTGCTTGCCGAGCCAGCGGCACACGTTGGCGAGGCTGACGACGTAATTGCCATGGTTGCGGAAACAGGCGGGAAGCACTAATCCCGGGACCTTGATCGACGACGATTCGGTGAGGAAGAGGAAGCGGTCTTCGCTCACCGGGGTCTTGAGCGGCGCGTCGCGTTTCTTCCAGTCGGGCAGCAGTTCGTCGAGCGCGCGCGGATCCATCACCGCGCCCGAGAGAATGTGCGCGCCGATCTCCGAGCCCTTCTCGATCACGCACACGCTGATATCTTTCTTGTTTTCCGCGGCGAGCTGTTTCAGCCGGATCGCCGCGGCGAGCCCCGCCGGGCCGCCGCCGACGATCACGACGTCGTACTGCATCGATTCGCGGTCCACGTAGTCTCCGTTTCTCGGGTTGCGCAAATTATAATGCGCGACGAAGGAGGAGCCCGATGCCCGACAAGCCGCTGTGGCAGCCGAGCCAGGAACGCATCGAGGAGGCGAACGTCACGCACTTCGCGCGCCAGGCGATCCGCGACTGGAAGCTCGGGTTCAACACGTATCCGGAGTTCTACCGCTGGACGGCGGAGCACCCGGAGCAGTTCTGGGAATCGGTGTGGAAGTTCGTCGGTGTGCGTGCGAGCGCGAAGGGCGCGCAGGTGCTCGCCGGAGGCGATCGAATGCCGGGTGCGCGCTGGTATCCCGGCGCGCGGCTGAATTTCGCGGAAAACCTGCTCCGCCGGCGCGACGCTTCGACCGCCGTCGTCTTCTGGGGCGAAGACAAGGTGAAGCGCCGTCTCACTCATCGCGAGCTCTGGGAGCAGGTGTCGCGCATCGCGCAGGCTTTGCGCGCCCTCGGCGTGAAACCCGGCGACCGCATCGCAGCCTATCTTCCCAACGTGCCAGAGGCGGTTTCCGCGATGCTCGCCTCGGCCGCGATCGGCGCGACGTTTTCGACGTGCTCGCCCGATTTCGGCGTGCAGGGCGTGCTCGACCGATTCGGCCAGATCGAGCCCGTGGTGCTGTTCGCCGCCGACGGCTACTGGTACAACGCCCGCGAGATAGATTCTCTGGAAAAGGTGCGGGAAATCGCGCGGCAGTTGCCGAGCCTGAAGCGCGTCGTCGTTGTCCCGTACTTGAGCGCGAGACCGGACGTCGCGTCGATCCCCAACGGCCAGCGGCTCGAGGAATTCGTCGCCGGACAGCCGGGCGGCGACATCCGCTTCGAGCAGCTGCCGTTCGACCATCCGCTCTACATCCTGTTCTCTTCGGGAACGACCGGCGTACCCAAATGCATCGTGCACGGCGCGGGCGGCACGCTCCTCAAGCATCTCTGCGAACATCAGCTCCATTGCGACGTGAAGCCGGGCGACCGCCTGTTCTACTTCACGACGCTAGGCTGGATGATGTGGAACTGGCTGATCTCGGCGCTCGCCTCGGGCGCGACGCTGCTTCTCTACGACGGCTCTCCATTCGTCAACGGCGGCAGGATCCTCTTCGATTACGCGGACGCCGAGGGTATGACGCATCTGGGGACTTCGGCGAAATTCATCGACTCCATCGCGAAGGCGGGACTCGAGCCGGCGAAGACCCACCGCTTGGAGCACGTGCGCACCGTGCTCTCGACGGGCTCGCCGCTCGCCCCGGAAGGCTTCGACTACGTATACAGAGCCATGAAGCGCGACGTGTGCCTGTCGTCGATCTCCGGCGGAACCGACATCTGCGGCTGCTTCGTGCTCGGAAATCCGGTGCTCCCGGTGTGGCGCGGCGAGATCCAGTGCCGGGCGCTCGGTCTGAAGGTCGAGGTGTTCGACGACGAAGCTCGCTCGGTCACGGAGCGGAAGGGCGAGCTCGTGTGCACGCGGCCTTTTCCGTCGATGCCGATCGGCTTCTGGGACGACCCCGATGGAGCAAAATTCCGCGCGGCGTACTTCGAGCGCTTTCCCGGAGTGTGGACGCACGGCGACTGGTGCGAGATCACGGCGCACGAGGGCATTATCATCTATGGGCGTTCGGACGCGGTGCTCAACCCGGGAGGCGTGCGCATCGGCACCGCCGAGATCTACCGCCAGGTCGAGCAACTCGACGAGGTCGTTGAGTCGCTCGTCATCGGCCAGACCTGGCCGCCGGGCGAGATCAGCGACGTGCGCGTGGTGCTGTTCGTGAAGCTGCGCGAGGGTCTGGCGCTCGATGATGCGCTCGTCGCGAGGATCAAGAACAGGATCCGCGAGAACGCCACGCCGCGGCACGTCCCCGCCAAGGTGGTGCAGGTTCCCGACATTCCGCGCACCAAGTCGAACAAGATCGTCGAGCTCGCGGTCCGCAACGTCGTGCACGGCCGGCCGGTGAAGAACGTCGAGGCCCTAGCCAATCCGGAAGCCCTTGAGCACTTCCGCGACCGTCCGGAGCTGCAGAGCTGAGTTTCCCGAAGTAGCGCGTTAGGACCGGGGTTTCTCCGTCCTGAGCCGCGGGCGTTCGCCGAGGGCGGCGGGCACCCACCAGAACCACTGCGCGTAGCCCGCGACGACATAGCCCGCGAAGTGGACGAACCAGGTGGGCGTTTCGTTCAATATCGGAGTCCGATCGAGAAACCAATCGGCGACGGCGAGCAGCGGCCCGGCGAGCAGCCCGGCGGGGAAGGTGACGACGTTCATGAGCAGGACAAAGAGCGTGCCCGGTTGGCCCTCGTCGAGCCACGGCCGCGTCGCCGCCCACACCAGGGCGCACGCGCCGAAATAGGCTGCGCGAAGCGCGGCGGCGACGAGGACGCGACGCGGAGCCATCTCAGAGCGCCGAGTACAGCTGTTTCTGCACGCGCGCGTAGCGCGCTGCGATCGCCGCTTCGTCGGGATGGCGGCCGTCGCGCACGATCCATCGTCCTCCGACCATCACGTGCTTCACCATCTGGCCGCTGCCGGCGAAGAGGAACGCGTCGAGCAGGCGGTCGCCGCGTCGCCCCACCAGATTGATGTGCTCGGCATCGAGCACCACGAGGTCGGCTCGCTTTCCCGGGGCGATCGTTCCCATCGGGCGCGCCAGCGCCTGCGCGCCGCCTGCCGCGGCCTCGCGCCAGAGAGTCGCGCCGACCGAAGGCTGCGACGGCGAGGCGGCGATGTTGCGGCGGCGCGCAGCGAGGCGCTGAACGTACTCGAGCCAACGCAGCTCCTCGACCGGCGTCTGCGAAACGTGACTGTCGCCCCCGATGCCCCAGCGCCCGCGCCGCTCGCGAAAGCGCGGAAACGGAAAAATGCCGTCGCCGAGATTGCCCTCCGTGGTCGGGCAAAGGCCGACCACGGCGCCGCTCGCCGAAAGTTTCTCCGCCTCGCTCTGCGAGATGTTGGTGCAATGCGCGAGGCACCAGCGGGAATCGACCGGCATGTTCGAAAGGAGCCATTCGACCGGGCGCTGCTCGCTCCATGAGAGACAATCGTTGACCTCCTTCACCTGCTCGGCGAGATGGATATGGATCGGAGAGGCAGGGTCGATCGTGGTGACTCCGTCGACGAGCTCCTTCAGCATCGGCGGGCTGACGGCGCGAAGGCTGTGCGGCGCGGCTCCGAGGCGTATGTCCGGATTGTCGCCGACCTGCGCCGCCAGCGTCGTGATCATGTCGAGCACCGCGCCGGGCGTGGTCTGGAAACGCTTCTGCGCCGGGGCGAGCGGCGCCTCGCCGAAATTAGCGTAGGCATAGAGCGACGGAAGAAGCGTGATGGCGATGCCGGTCTGCTGCGCTGCGATGAGATGCCGCTGCGCGAGCTCGGCGCGGTTCGCGTAGGGCTTGCCGTCGGGCGCGTTGTGCAGGTAATGGAATTCGGCGACCGCGGTATATCCGTTCTTCAGCATCTCGCAGTAGACCTGCGCGGCGATCGCGTAGAGATGCTCGGGCGTGAGCTGCCGGAGGAACGAGTACATCACCTCGCGCCAGGTCCAGAAACTGTCTTCGGGTGAGCCCATGCGCTCGGCGAGCCCGGCCATCGCGCGCTGGAAAGCGTGCGAGTGAACGTTGGCCATTCCGGGAATGACCGGGCCGCCCGTCGATTCCAGTCCGTTCGGACTTTGGTTGCCTCGTACCGACGTGATGCCGCCTTCATCGTCGATCTCGAGAACGACATCCTTGCTCCAGCCCTCGGGCAGCATCGCTTGCGGCGCGAAAATCCGCTTCATCGTGGCCGTTCTCCCCCGTTTGTATGATAACCAAGCCCGGAACGAATTGAGCGCAGGCGGGTTTTCATGTACCATCTGCCATCCCATCCCCCTGCTTTTAGATGGCCAAGTATGTGTTCGTGTCGGGCGGTGTGGTTTCCTCTCTGGGGAAGGGGATAGCCGCCGCCTCCCTCGCCGCGATCCTCGAATCGCGCGGCATCAAAGTCACTCTCCTCAAGCTCGACCCGTACATCAACGTCGACCCCGGCACGATGAGCCCTTTCCAGCACGGAGAGGTGTTCGTGACCGAGGACGGCGCGGAGACCGACTTGGACCTCGGGCACTACGAACGCTTCCAGTCGGCTCGGATGCACAAGAACAACAACTTCACCACCGGGCAGATCTACGAGTCGGTGATCAAGAAGGAACGCCGCGGCGACTATCTCGGCCGGACCGTGCAGGTGATTCCACACATCACCGACGAGATCAAGTCGTTCATCGCGCGAGGCGCGGGAGATGCCGAGGTGGCGATCGTCGAGATCGGCGGCACGGTAGGCGATATCGAATCGCTGCCTTTCCTCGAGGCGGTGCGGCAAATGGGCCTCGAGCTGGGCGCGCAGAACACCTGCTACGTCCATTTGACGCTGGTCCCGTTCATCAAGAGCGCGGGCGAAATGAAGACCAAGCCGACGCAGCATTCGGTGAAGGAGCTTCGCGAGATCGGCATCCAGCCCGACGCGTTGCTGTGCCGCTCCGACAGGCCGATCCCGGACGAGGAGAAGAAGAAGATCGCGATGTTCACGAACGTGCCGGCGAACGCGGTCATCTCGGTCTGGGACGTCGATTCGATCTACAAGATTCCCTGGATGCTTCACCAGCAGATGCTCGACGAGATCGTCTGCCACAAGCTGGGCATTATCGCCAAGCCCGCCGAGCTGCGCCCGTGGAAAAAGCTCGTCGAGGCGCTCGAGCATCCGCAGCACGAGGTCACGATCGCGATGGTCGGCAAGTACGTCGATCTCGCCGACTCGTACAAGTCGCTGAACGAGGCGCTCGTCCACGCCGGCATTCACACACGCAGCAAGGTCAACATCCGCTACGTCGACTCGGAATCGATCGAGCGTGAAGGAATCGGAATCCTGCGGGGCGTGGATGCGGTGCTCGTCCCGGGCGGATTCGGCAAGCGGGGCATCGAGGGCAAGATCAAGGCAATCCAGTACGCGCGCGAGAACAAGGTTCCGTATCTCGGCATCTGCCTCGGCATGCAGCTCGCCGTGATCGAGTTCGCCCGCGACGTCGTCGGGCTCGTGGGGGCAAATTCGACGGAATTCGACCGCGACACGCCGCACCCGGTGATCGCGCTCGTCGCCGAGTGGCAGGACCGCGACGGACGCATCGAGCGCCGCGACGAGAAATCGGATCTGGGCGGCACGATGCGCCTCGGGGCGCAGCCGGCGACGCTCGAGCCCGGAAGCCTCGTGCGCAAGATCTACGGCGCGGACACGATCAACGAGCGGCACCGGCACCGCTACGAGGTGAACAACCAGTACGTCCAGAGGCTGAAGGACAAGGGCCTGCGGGTCTCGGGGATCACGCAGCGCGAGCAGCTCTGCGAGATGATCGAGCTGCCGTCGCATCCCTGGTTCATCGGCTGCCAGTTCCATCCGGAATTCACCTCGACGCCGCGCGCGGGGCATCCGCTCTTTTCCGCGTTCGTCGAAGCCGCGCTTCAGTATCAAGCGGGCAAGACGAAGACCGCCATCGCAGCGTAGATGAAGCTTTGCGGGTTTCAGGCCGGTCTCGACAAACCGTTGTTCCTGATAGCGGGTCCGTGCGTCATCGAGTCGCGACAGATGGCGCTCGACACGGCGGGGACGCTGAAGGAAATCTGCGGCGCGGTCGGCGTGCCGTTCATCTACAAGTCCTCGTACGACAAGGCGAACCGCAGCTCGAGCAAATCGTTTCGCGGGCTCGGCATTGAAAAGGGGCTGGAGATTCTCTCCGAAGTCCGGAAGAAGATCGGCGTGCCGGTGCTGACCGACGTTCATGAGAAAGAGGATGTCGGCCAGGTCGCCGCGGCCGTCGACGTTCTGCAAACTCCGGCGTTTCTCTGCCGGCAGACCGATTTCATTCACGCGGTCGCCGCGGCCGGAAGGCCCGTCAACATCAAAAAGGGCCAGTTCCTCTCGCCGCACGAAATGAAGAACGTCGTCGAAAAGGCGCGCGAGGCGAGCGGAACCGACAACATCATGGTGTGCGAGCGCGGCGCTTCCTTCGGCTACAACAACCTGGTCTCCGACATGCGCTCGCTCGCGATCATGCGCGAGACCGGCTGCCCGGTCGTGTTCGACGCGACGCATTCGGTACAGCTGCCCGGCGGGCAGGGAACGTCCTCGGGCGGGCAGCGGGAATTCGTCCCGGTGCTCGCGCGCGCAGCGGTGGCGAGCGGGGTCGCCGGAATCTTCATGGAAACGCATCCCGATCCCGAGAAGGCGCCGTCGGACGGGCCGAACGCCTGGCCGCTCGACCGGATGAAGGAGCTGCTCGCGACGCTGAAGGAGCTGGACGCGCTGGTGAAGCGACGCGGGTTCGCGGAGCAAACGCTGAAAAAATAGAAAAAGGGAAGAACGATGAGCTCGATAGTCGACGTCGTCGCCAGGGAAATCCTCGACTCGCGCGGCAACCCCACGGTCGAGGCGGATGTGCTGATCGAGTCTGGCGTCATGGGGCGTGCCGCGGTGCCCTCGGGCGCGTCGACCGGCAAGCGCGAAGCGATCGAGCTGCGCGACAAGGATAGCGGACGCTACGGCGGCATGGGCGTCCTGAAGGCGGTCGAGCACATCAACACCGAGATCTCCGAGGCGATCATGGGCCTGGACGCCCAGGAGCAGAGCTTCATCGACAAGACCTTGATCGAGCTGGACGGCACCGAGAACAAGTCGCGCCTCGGAGCGAACGCGATTCTCGCCGTCTCGATGGCGGTAGCGAAGGCGGCCGCCGAGGAATCCGGACTGCCGCTCTACCGCTATTTCGGCGGCTCGGGTGGCATGCAGATGCCCGTGCCGATGATGAACGTCATCAACGGCGGGGCGCACGCGAACAACAATCTCGACATCCAGGAGTTCATGATCGTACCGGTCGGCGCGGCGAGCTTCCGCGAAGCGTTGCGCTGCGGCTCCGAGATCTTTCACGCGCTGAAGAAATTGCTCGACGCCAAGGGCCTCTCGACGACGGTCGGCGACGAAGGAGGTTTTGCGCCGAACCTGCCCAACAACGAGGCCGCGCTCAAGCTCATTCTCGAGGCGATCGAGAAGGCCGGATATCAGGCAGGGGGAAACGTCGCGCTCGCGATCGACTGCGCGGCCTCCGAGTTCTACGAAGACGGCAAGTACCTGCTGGATTCGAAGAAGCAGAAGCTCGATTCGGCCCGCTTCGGCGATCTGCTCGCTTCCTGGGTCGAAAAGTATCCGATCCTCAGCATCGAGGACGGGATGGCGGAATCCGACTGGGACGGCTGGCGCGCTCTTACCGCGCGCCTCGGGAAGAAGGTGCAGATCGTCGGTGACGACGTGTTCGTGACGAACACCAAGATCCTGCGTGACGCCATCCAGCTCGGCGTCGCCAACTCGATACTGATCAAGGTAAACCAGATCGGCACTTTGACGGAAACCTTCGCCGCCATCGAGATGGCGAAGAGGGCGGGATACACCGCGGTGATCTCGCATCGGTCGGGCGAGACGGAGGACACGACCATCGCCGACATCGCGGTCGGAACCAACGCGCTCCAGATCAAGACAGGGTCGCTCTCCCGGTCGGATCGCGTGGCCAAGTACAACCAGCTGCTGCGCATCGAAGAGGACCTCGGCGACGCCGTCAGCTACCCGGGGCGGGAAGCTTTCCATCAGCTGAGATGAGAGTCCTCGCATCGGCGCTCGCCGTACTGATCGTGCTACTGCAGTATCCGCTGTGGCTCGGCAAGGGCAGCTGGCTGAGGGTCTGGGAGCTCGACCGCCGGCTGCAATCGCAGAAGGAGGAGAACGCGAAGCTCGCGGAACGCAACAGCGCGCTCGAGGCCGAGGTACGCGACCTCAAGCAGGGGTTCGAGGCGATTGAGGAGCGTGCGCGCTACGAGCTGGGGATGATCAAGCAGGACGAGGTGTTCTTCCAAGTTGTGCGCTCGCAGCCGACGGAGCCGGCACCGCAGAACTAGAAGGCGGCTACCTGAATTCGATGAACATCGCCGAGGTCCAGACCTTGGCGTCATCCGCTTGACGACCGTAGAAGTACACGGGCCGGAATCCGTGCGGCCCGTTGCCCGGTTGAATCTCCAGCATGCCGCTGATATCGCGGGGCAACGCGGCGTCGGTCAGGCGCTCGACCGCCAGGAACAGCTCCGTACCCCCGAGCTCGCGGCGCAAGCTCCCTGACTCGAGCAGCTCCGCGCCCGAGATTTCCCACTCGAACGTCGGGCAGTGAACGAAGGGATTCCCTTCCAGGGGATTGCCGACCTTCACGTACGCGTCGATCCGCCCGGAAACGCGGATGCGGCACCGGGCCAGGTTGCTCACGTCGATCACGACGCAGTCGGCGTCTCCATAGGTGTCGGTGCGGAACCCGATGTCGGTCGGTCCCGCGCGCCACACCGATTCCTCGAGATGCTCGAAGCCGTTTCCGGCGAATGCGTTGATGGTCCCATTGAGAATGCTGATCGTGCCGCGCCATTCCGCCCAGCGATAGCGGTCCGGGATGCGCGCGCCGCCCCAGCGAACTCGGATATGGCGTCCGGAGTAGCCCGCTTCCTTCTGCAGGTCGCGCCGCCATATGCAACCGCTGTGATCGTACGCCGCGATTTCGTCCCAACCCGTACTGCCGAGGAAACGGTACTCGAGCTTCGCGGCGCCATTGGAGTGAAACTCGTCGCCCTGAATGTGTTTCCCGCAACGCGTGAGACCGACGAGGCGCTCGCCGGTCGCGGCGAATGTGTGACGTGCCCGCAGCGCGCGACCGATCGTCGCACGGTCGAGCTTCTCGGCGATGATGCCGGTGATACCACCCTTGGTGCCGAACACCTGCGTACCCGGCAGCCCGCCCCCCGGGCGGCCGCGGTGTTCGTCGCCGCTTGCCGAGGCGCCGAGCTTGTAGCCGCGTTCGATGACGTCCTGATACAGCCAGCCGAAGTGGCCCCACGCGGAGGTGATCTCGATCAATCGCTCGAGCTCCGGGTGGTGCCAGTCCGGAATGTAGCGGCGCCCGCCGACGTGCGGCATGATCAGATGATTCTCAGGGTCGTGACAATACGCGAGCCAGAGCTCCTCGATCGGCCAGCGTCCCAGATTCACCGCCGTGCCCTTCATGTCCTCGTTCCAGGTGAACGTCCGGTTGTGCTCGCCCTTGGCGTTGTACGGAAATTCGGGCTTCTTTCCGTGGAGAAAGACGACGTTGTGGTCGCCCCCGGCGGTGGAGCTGCCGCACCATTCCTGCACCGGATAGCAGACGAGCTGCCCGTCCTTGTGGAATTCCTCCATCGTCTTGACGCCGAGCTCCCAGTTGGCGTCGGTGATCTGGAAGTCGTTCGCCGTGTAGCTGATGACGTCCAGCCCGGCGATGTCGCGGCCGTAGGCCGTGTTGTAGGCGGGGCTGTTGGTGCCGACGGTATCGTGCGCGTGGATGTGCAAGTCGCCGTAGAACACGCGCGGGCAGGGCGCGCTATCGTCGATCGTGACGTAGTGCACCGCTTCTGCGACATCGAGCGCTCCGGGCAGGCGCGCGCTGACCGCGAGCTCGCCGGGGTCGCGCGGTAGATCCGCGATCTCCGCCGTCGCCCACCATTTGGGGCTCAGCCCGATGGTTTTCCGATAGACCTCTTTCCCGCCCAGTGTAGCGACGACCTCGATTTGGCTACCCGTATCGACGCAGGCGTTTCCCCAACGGTCGTGGGCATTGACGCGCAGGGCGAAGGGAACCCCCGGCCGTACCAGCCGCGGTCCGACGAGCGCGAGCGAAGCGGGCGCTCCCGGAACGATGTCGATCACGATGTCGCCCGGGACGGCGACGAAGCGCGAGGTGCCGAGAGGGTCGAGGTAGCAGCGGAAGCGGAACTTGTCTTCGGCGAAGGTCTGGACACGCGTTCCCGGGCCGCCCATGCGGCGGTCGCCCAGGCGAATGATGATGTGGTCGCCGGCGTTCAGATAACCGTCGACCGTGTCGACGATGACCGCTTTTTGGAACGGGCGCTCGTGGCCCTTCTGGTCGAATCGGACCTTGAGGGATTGAACCGTGGCCGGGCTCTGCCCCTCCATGAGCGGACCCGCCTGATATTCGGCGGAAACGTAGTTCGCGCCATGCGGATCGACTGTCTGGAACAGCGCCCAGTCCGAGTAGAACTTGAAGGTTGCCTTGAACCACGCGCCGTCGGCGATTCCCGAGGCGCCGACCTCGTAGTCGAGCACGACTTCGCTCCAGCTTCCGGCAACGAGCTTGTCGACGTTGCAGCTGACGTGGCCGGCAAACGATCTTGCCTTGTTCAGCTCGTAGAGACCCGCAGGCGCCACGTAGCGCCCCAGCCGCTTGTGCAGGTCTTTCTCGGTCAGCTGCTCGTGTCCGGTCGCCTTGGAGAGGTCCGTCATCTTGTTCATCGAGAGTCCTTAAGCGCGCGGCCGCATCTCATCCGGCCGCCGCGAACGGCCAGGGCGCGCCCGGGTTCCACAGCGGAATGCCGAGGAATGCATACCATGGGGCCATCACCAGTATCCCATAGGCGATAGCGATGAGTACCGATACCCAGCCGACCTTGGCGTAGTCGGTCATGCTGAACGTGCCGCTGCTGTACGCGATCACGGCGGCGGTGATCTGGGTGGGCAGGATGTAGGCAAACGTGTCGGTGTCGGAAACGAGCATCGTAAACGCCACCGGATGCAGGCCCAGCTTCGGCGCCATCGCAAGCAGGACCGGCGCAAGCATCGTGACCGCGGCGACGTTCGAGAGCATGCCGAGTCGGATGACATGCGTGCCGAGCATCAGTATCAGCAGAACTCCCCACCACGGGTGGCCCGCTGCCAGCGGGTGAATGGAATCGGCGAGCCATTTCGCCAGGCCGGACGTCGACATCGCGTCCGAGAGCGAGAGCGCCCCGGCGAGCAGTAGCAGCGTGCCCCAGATGGTGCGGTCCTGGAGCTCCTTCCATTTGAACTTGAGCAACCCCGGCGCGAACAGAAGCGCAAGACCGAGCAGAGCCGCGTTATGCGACGCGACCTTGTGCCATTGCTCGGTCACCCACGCCAGCGCGATCAGCCCGAACACCGCGAGAATCAGCCACTCGCTCGCGGTCATGCCCGGCAGGTCGCGGTGCTGCTTCTGCACGGCCTGGAAGCCGCCGGCGATGGCGACGTTGCGCGTCCTGAAGTAGTACTGCACCCACCACTGGGTGAGAACGAACATGCCGAGGTACGGCCACTGAAGAAGAAACCACTGGAAATAGGAGATTCGCAGCCCGAGATTCTTGTCGAACAATCCGAGGATCACCAGGTTCGGCAGGTGCGCGGTCATGATGCACATCCCGCTGATCATCGACCCGTACACCAGCGTCTGGATGACGATCGCCTTCTTGCCGTTGCGCTCCTTCTCGCTGCTTCCGAAGAAATCCGTGATGCCGTTGATCACGGGCAGCAGAGTCGCAGCGCGTGCATTGGCGGCAGGAATGACTAGCGACAGCACCATGTTGACCGCGAACATCGCCCAGATGACCCCGTTGACCGTCTTCGCCTTGAACCAGTTCAGCAGCGTAAGCGCGATGCGGCGGTCGAGGCTGGCGGCCTGCATGATCGCGGCGAAGATGAACGCGGAAAGGCACAGAAAGACGACTGGAGTGGCGAAGCCGTCGGCGGCCTTCGGGAACGGTTTCGTGGCGCTGGTCATGACCAGCAGCATCGGAATGAGCAATCCGGAGACCCCGACGGGAATGGCCTCGAAGATCCACATGACGCACGCCCAGGCCATGACGGCGAGCGCCGCCTTGCCTGCAGCCGAGAGTCCTGCGGGGATCGGCATGACAAAGAGGATCGCGAAGAACAGCGTCCACGCGAGGGCGAAACCCAGGAACGCTTTGCCCGGGCGGATCCCCGCGGCCACGATGTTGGCCCGGAACTGCCGCAGCAGATTCGAACCCAGCGCCGTTTTCCCGCCGGCGGCCGTCAGGCCTGCTCGTTGCGTCATTTCCGTCATCCGGGATTCCTCCTCGAAAGCCGCTCGATCATGCGCGCGACTGGTCATTCCTTAGTGATTTCCAGGGGCCCGAGCCAATTGAGCAGATCGATGAAGGCCTGCGGCGAAGCTTCCTTGAACCCCGTAACGTTGATCTTCTTCAGAATGGCCTTCCCTTGCTCGGTCGAACCAAGCTCTGTCAGCGCCTCGCGGATCTTCTCGATCTGCGCCGCACTGATCTTGGGCGACGCGATCATGGGCGTGTTCGGAACGTCGGGGCTGATTGCAATCACCCGGCCGCCCTTTTTCTCCCACGTCCGCCCCGTCGGCGAAAACGAAGCGACGACCCCGACATCGAAGAAGTTGTTTTCCATCGACCAGCCGATCGCGGCCTGGTCGCGCATCGCGCGCACCTGTTCCTTCGCCATCACGATCTTGTTGTCGCGTAGCATGGCGTTCGCGATCCGCCACATGTACGCGTAGCGGTCCGGCGTCACGATCCGTTTGCCCCGCACGTCCGCGATCGTCTTGAGGGGAGAATCCTTGTTGACGATGAAAAGCGCGTGTGCCGGTTCCGTGGACATGACGACCGGCCGATAACCGTAGTCGCGGACCGCTTGGGCGAGCACGTCGGCTGGACGCGACAGCACGAGCGCGTAGGCTCCCGTCTCGAGAGAGTGTTGCAGTACCTCGATGTCACGGACCGCGACGAGCGTCAGGCGGGTCCCCAGCGCCTTCTCGAGGATCTTGGAGAATTCCTCGTAGCGAAGAAATATCTCGGTGGCATCGAGATTGCCCGAACCGCCTTCGTTCAGGGCGAGGATCGTCTGCGCCTGCGGGGTCGCGGACGGGCGAGCCGGCCGTTGCGCAAAGGAGGGCGTGGCGGCCGCGAACGCCAGCACGTACAGCAGCGCGCGAACCCACATCGACCCACCACGAGAAAAGACTACCTTCCTCATTTGTCCTCCACTTTCACCCGCTCGGCAGCATTGGCATATTCGAAATCATTCTTGTTGTAGACGGCCGCGGCGGCGTCGCTGCGGATGAAATCGATCCAGGCCCCGGCGGCTTCCTTGTGCGGCGCGCTACGGATCATCGAAATGTCGAGTTCGTCTCGGAAATTGCCCTTGTCGGGCAGGGTCACATAATCGAAGTATTCGGGCATGTGACTCTTCAGGTAGACGCCGAAGTGGTAGTACATCGGAGCGACATCCGCCACTCCATCAAAGATGAACTGCGGATCTTCACGATGGTGAACCGTGAGGGGAGAGACGGTGGTCGGTTTCTTCAGAACGAGCTCCGGAAAATCCGCGCCGCCCTGGGCTCGCAACGTGTTCGAATAGCTCTCGTACGATGCGGGTTCGCGAACAGGGGACGAGATCGCGACGTGAACGTCGTCGCGCATCAGGTCGGAAATTCCGCGGATCTTTTTCGGATTTCCTGCCCGCACGAGAAGCACGACGCCGCGATTGCGCGTGTACAGGGACCAGCCGTCGATGTAGTTGGATTTCCGCAGCCTGCGTTGCTGGCGAGGTCCGGTCATGAACACGTCGGGCCAGAGCTTGTCGGGGCGGACGTCAATCCAGAGATTGCCGAGAACGAGCTGGCCAGAATCCATCGCGTCGATGAGACGGCCGGGGGGCGTCGTGGCATAGAAGATCCGGTCGGTCTTGACTCCGGCGTAGCGCGGCTGCGTCTTGACCCACTCGTGGAAGGTTGCGAGCAATTCCGGGAAAACGCGGTACTGATTGCCGGCCATGAAGATCACGAGGTCGGGATCCTGGACGCTGCCGTGAAAGTCGAGCACCAAGTTCGACTTTTCGGAAATGTAGGCCGTCGCTCCGGGAGCCAGCGCATTCGGTAACTCCGGCGGCCAGGGAAGACGGGCCGGCGGCTGGGCGGAGCCGATTTCAGCGGAGATGGAAACAATCACGGCGGCGAGCCCGGACAACCACGACCTGTTTGGACGACCCATTTATCACCTTTCCTCTCGAAGGCGAAAGCCGCAAATCCTCTTGCGGCACGGGCGCAATCTAATTGAGCGACGGAATTGAGTCCCGTCGGGGACCAGGGACAGTTGTTGTCAGGCTTACCCGACAAGCACGGAAAGACCGAGCGTATTTCTCGGCGAGGCCTCTACCGAGAAGTCACGCGGGTCGCGCCGGAAGGTGGAATCGAAATCAGAGGCAGGAGAAAGTAAGATTCATTTGCATCGCGTGAATTCGGAGTCGATCGATGATGCCGTTAGGCGCGACGGCCGCCCGGGTTCACCGGCAATCCTTCGCCGGCGTCCGGGCGCCGTTTCGCGTGCGTGGGTGCCCCGCGCCCGCGGCGTGAGATCAACTGAATTGCGCCTTCGTGCAACCGAATCGCGCGCGCACGTCCTGCATTCCGTCGTCGTCGCCCGCGGCGCTCGACGTCAATTCGGAGATCGGCGTATCGGTTTCCTTGGCAAGCGCCTTGCGGTAGTAAGCAAGAGATTGCGAGAGCGCTGCGCATGCGGCCGAAGTCTGGTTCATCCTGCCGCGCGCGGATGCGAGCTGAAAGTAGAGCTTGCTCGCAGACCAATAGTCGCCCGAGGATACGACCGTGGGGAGCGCCTGCTCGAGGGCGTCGGAGAGTCTGCCGTCGCCGTCGGACGACTGAACCGGTGCGATCGACGCGCAGCCGAGCAGGACGGCCGCAGTCGTGGCGGTCAGATAGCGTTGAATGACTGACATGTTGCCTCCTTCTTCAGTGCCAATGTTCGGTATGCAAAGGCGTGGGTGTTGGCGAGCCGACGGTCACCGCCGTCGAATTTCCAAATCCCCATGCACCTAGCCCGGAAATTTCGTATTTCTGGAGCCTGATGTAGTCGTAGCAATACGCATGCCAAAAGTAGGGAATGACCCGACAGGTTCGCCCTCTCCGGATCTCACTATAATGCGGGCATAGTCGGCATCGGCCGAGCGTTCCCCCTTCGAGAGGCGTTACATGAGGCTCAGCCAGGAAGAGATTCAGCGATTCGAGCAGGACGGTTACCTTTTCTTTCCCGGACTCTTCGCGGAGGCGGAGATCCGCGTTCTCTCGAACGAAGTTCCGAAGCTGTACGCGCAGCGACGGCCGGAGAACGTCCGCGAGAAGGGCAGCGACGCGGTCCGCACCAATTTCGCGGCGCACATGTACAGCTATCCCTTCGCCAAGCTCGCCCGCCACCCGCGCATGGTGGAGCCCGCGATGCAGCTGTTCGGGGAAGAGGTGTACATGCATCAGTTCAAGATCAACGGCAAGATGGCTTTCGACGGCGACGTGTGGCAGTGGCACCAGGATTACGGCACCTGGAAGAACGACGACCTGATGCCCGAGGCGCGCGCCATGAACGTGGCGATCTTTCTCGACGCGGTCAACGAATTCAACGGTCCGCTCATGTTCATTCCGGGCAGCCACAAGCTGGGAGTCATCGATGCGGAACACGACGTCTCCACGACGAGCTATCCCCTCTGGACCATCAGCAACGAGACTATCGCGAAGCTCGTGGAGCGAGGCGGAATCGTCGCACCGAAGGGTCCGGCGGGGTCGATGATCCTGTTTCATTCCTGCCTCGTGCACGCCTCGACCTCGAACTTGTCGCCGTGGAATCGCGTCAGCGTGTACCTCAGCCTGTGCGCGGTCTCCAACCACATCCGCCGCTTCAAGCGACCCGAGTACATCGCCCATCGTGACTTCGCGCCGCTGCGATGTCTCCCGGACGACTGCCTGCTTCGAGACTACGAGGTTCCGCTGCCGTGGAAGGATGGGACTCCGGAGGCGGCGCTCAAACCGCTTCTCGCTGCATAACGCAAACAACATGAACCTCTACGCGAAGCTGCTCGAACGGGAGGCGCAAGGCAAACCGATCCGGGTAGGGCTTGTCGGCGCCGGGAAGTTCGGCGCGATGTATCTCGCACAGGCACCCAGAACTCCCGTCGTGCACGTCGTCGGCATCGCTGATGTCTCCGTCGCCAACGCGCGCGCGAACCTGGCCCGCGTGGGCTGGCCGGCCGACGCAAGCGACGCCACATCGCTTGAAGCGGCGTTGAGGGAGCGACGAACTCACGTTTCTGACGACTGGCGGGCGCTGATCGCGCATCCCGCGGTCGACATCGTGATCGAGGCCACCGGCAATCCGTTGGCCGCAGTCGAGCATGCGTTAGCCGCCATTCGAAACGGCAAGCATGTGGTAATGGTGACGGTGGAGGCCGATGCGTTTTGCGGCCCCATGCTTGCGGAAAAAGCTCGGGAGGCGGGCGTCGTCTACAGCCTGGCGTACGGCGATCAGCCGGCAATTATCTGCGATCTCGTCGACTGGGCGCGCGCCGCGGGATTCCCCGTGGTGGCCGCGGGCAGAGGCCACAAGTGGCTGCCGCATTTCGCGCAGTCCACTCCGGAAACCGTGTGGGAATACTATGGACTCACTCCGGAGCAGGCACGCGCGGGCGGCCTGAACCCGAAGATGTTCAACTCGTTCCTCGACGGCTCGAAGCCGGCGATCGAGTGCGCCGCGGTCTGCAACGCGACCGGCCTGACGCCCGCGCCGGAAGGACTCACGTTTCCACCCGCGTCGGTCGATGACCTGCCGTCAGCGATGCGGCCCAGAGCGGAGGGCGGGCTTCTCCATCACAAAGGCCAGGTCGAAGTGATCTCGTCGCTCGAACGCGACGCGCGTCCCGTCACATACGACATCCGCTTCGGAGTGTGGGTCGTATTCGAAGGCGAGACCGAGTATATCCAGCGCTGTTTCACCGAATACGGAGTGCGGACCGATCCGTCCGGACGCTACGCCTGCATGTACAAGCGCTGGCACCTCATCGGCCTGGAAGTCGGCATCTCCGTCGCGTCGGTCGGCTTGCGTGGAGAACCGACGGGCTGCGCCACGGGCTTCCGCGCCGACGCGGTCGCGACGGCGAAGCGCGACCTCAAGGCGGGTGAAATTCTCGACGGAGAAGGGGGATATATGGTGGTTGGCAGGCTGATGCCCGCCACGGACTCGCTGAAGCTCGGAGCGCTGCCGCTCGGACTTGCCCACCAGGTCAAGCTGCTGAACCCGGTGAAAGCGGGCGAGACGGTCCGCTGGAGCGATGTCGCGGCCGACACCTCGTCGGACGCGGTCCGCTTGCGCCGGGACATGGAGGAGGCGTCCGCGGTCCCCAGACAGCGCGCCGCGTGACGCGCGCGAGCATTATTTCCTGGAGGACACGCCACACCGGTTTTCTCGCAATTTTCCTCCAAATATAGTGTAATGAGCTATCGATGAAGGGGATCGGGCTGGGAGACGGGCCGGCGCCCGTTCCGCGCAAGGGGGAATATCCATGGCTACCACGTCCAGACCGCTGACGCTGGTCTACGACGCTACCGACGCGAAGATCGCCCCGCTCAAGGTTCTCGTTATCGACGATCAGTCCACGGGCCGCATCGTTCTCGGCGAGATCATGCGTGGCCTGGACCCGAGTCTCGAGGTCGTCACGTTCGCCGATCCCGTGGAGGCGATCGAGTATGCCAGGAAGCACCCGGTCGACATGGTGCTCACCGACTACAAGATGCCGAACATGGACGGGATCGAGACGATCCGCAGGCTGCGCCGGATCTTCGGCTACGAGGACGTGCCCATTGTGTGCATCACCGTGGTCAACGACCGCGAAGTGCGTTATCGCGCACTGGAGGCCGGAGCCACCGATTTTCTGATCCGGCCTATCGACCGCCTCGAGTGCGGGGCGCGCTGCCGCAACCTCATCAGCCTGCGGCGGCACGAGATCCTGAAGAAGAACCGCACGCGGATTCTCGAGCAGAAGATCGACGAGGCCACGCGAGAGCTGCGTCGGCGGGAGGTCGATACGCTGTTCAGACTCGCAAAAGCGGCCGAACAGCGGGACAAGGTGACCGGAATGCATCTGGTGCGGATGGCCAAGTATTCCGCGCTGATCGCGAAGGGAGTCGGGCTGTCGGCTGTGGAGCAGGAAGCGATCGAGCTTGCGGCGCCGATGCACGACATCGGCAAGATCGGAATCCCGGACCGCATCCTGCAGAATCCCGGGAAGCTCGACGGAGAGGATCTTCGTATCATGCAGGCCCACGCGAGAATCGGGTACGACATGCTGAAGGACAGTTCTTCCGGCTACCTCCAGATGGCGGCGGTGATCGCGCTCGGTCACCACGAGAAATTCGACGGCAGCGGGTATCCAACGGGCCTGCGCGGCGAGCACATTCCGCTCGAAGCGCGGATCGTCGCCGCAGCGGACGTCTACGACGCGCTCACCTCGGTGCGTCCCTACAAACCTGCGTGGGCGGTACCTGATGCGATTGAATTCATGCGGCAGCAGGCCGGCCGCCACTTTGATCCGCGCGTCGTCGATGTCCTGACGTCGTGTCGGGATGAGGTGATCTCGATCGGCGAGCGGTTCGCCGATCAGGCGGTGCAGTAGGCGAGCGGCTTCCCCGCGATGAACAATTCAATCTTCCGAGAACTCAGGGCGCGGTTATCCACCCGACCGGACAGCGAGCACGAGCAGGCCCTCGTCCGGATCCTGGTCGGGGCACTGCTGTTTCTGTATCTGCTGCCCAAGGCATTCCACGGCGAGATACAGGGAACAAACCTGCAGATGCTGTTCGCCATGGTCTGGTACATGATCCTGACGAGCGCGATATTCGGTTGGATCTACTTGTCCCCGGGCGCCAGTCCTCCGCGACGAGTCTGCGGCGCTGTGCTCGACATCGGTGCCGTCACGTTCTTCATGTTCCACACCGGTGAGTACGGAGCGCCGCTATACATCGTTTATCTGTTGATCATCTTCGGTCATGGTTTCCGGTACGGCAAACCCTACCTATACAACACTCTCCTGCTCAGCGTCGCCGGCTTCGCCCTTGTTCTCGCGTTCAACCCTTACTGGACGGAGAACCGGACGCTGGGTGTCGGTCTCATGGTGGGCATGTTCCTGCTGTCGCTCTATGTCGGAAAGCACGTCACCCGACTTTTCGATTCGTTGCGCCGGGAGGAGGCAGCGAATCAGGCGAAACGCAAGTTTCTCTCCACCGTAAGCCATGAAATGCGCACGCCGCTCAACGCAATCATCGGGATGAACGACCTTCTCCGAGATACCGCGCTGAACACCGAGCAGGCGGAAATGGTCAAGGCGATGCATGAGGCATCACGATCGATGCTCAAGCTGATCGAGGACGTCCTCGATATCTCCAAGATCGAGGCGGGCAAGGTTGATATCGAAGAGACCGACTTTGACCTGCACAGTCTGATCAACGGTTCGATAAGCGTTCTTGCCCACCAGGCCGAGATCCGCAAGCTCTATCTTCACACACACGTCATGCCCGAAGTTCCGCACGCTCTGCGGGGAGATCCGTATCACCTGCGCCAGGTGCTCTACAACCTGATCGGGAACGGAATCAAATTCACCGAGTCGGGCGGCGTTACGGTGATGGTCTCGAGCCTCGGCGAGAGCGATCACGCGGTACGACTGCGTTTTGCGATCCAGGATACGGGTATCGGCGTCGCTCCAGAGGCGCAGGAGCGCATATTCGAGAGCTTTGTCCAGGCCGACGATTCGACGACCCGCCGCTACGGCGGGACGGGGCTGGGTACGACGATCTCGAAGCAGCTCGTGGAGATGATGGGCGGGCAGATCGGCCTTCAAAGCGCGTCGGGAAAGGGAAGCACGTTCTGGTTCGAGCTGCCGTTCAAGAAGCAGGCGGGTGGCCAGGTTCCGGAAGCGTCACTGAGATTGAACGACATCCGGATCATGCTGCTCGGTTTCAACGACCATGAGCACCGCTCGCTCGAGCAGATTCTTGCAACCTGGGGAGCGCGTACCGGACGGGCGTCGAGCGTAGAGGTCGCGGCGGCGCGGCTTGCAGAGGCGCAATCTCTGAGACATGGCTACCAGCTGGTACTAGCCCGGGAGAACGCTGGCGTGGACTGCGCCCGGATGCTCTCCGGGCTGAAGAGCGTGTCAACGCAGAGAACGCCGCCCACGATACTGTGCACGCCGGGCGTCTCGGAGGTCCGACGCGTAGAGGCGCTCGCCGCCGGATATGCGGCGGTCCTCGATGTGCCCTTTAACACGCGCCTGCTATTCAATGCAATTCACTCCGCGACAGCTGTCCAGGGTGGACAGGAAGGTGTCATATCGCTGAGTGATTACTACGCGGCGCGTGACGCCAATCGCCGGCGCTATCAGATTCTGGTGGCCGAGGATAATCCGACCAACCAGCGGGTGATCGTGGGAGTACTCGAGCGGGCCGGCCACCGCGTGCGCGTCGTCGAGAACGGCGAGCAGGCGCTGGACATCCTGGAGAACGAGCGCTTCGACGTCATCATCATGGATCTGAACATGCCGGAACTCGGCGGCCTCGATGCGGCACGCGCCTATCGCTTCATCGATCCCGAGGCGGCGCAAGTCCCGATCATCATGCTGTCTGCGGACGTCACATCCGAAGCAATGAAGGAGTGCGATGACGCGGGGATCGACGCGTTCCTGCCGAAACCGGTCGAGGCGCGCAAGCTTCTCGATACAATTGCGAGTCTGGTGACTCAGCGCGCCGCCGAGGCCTCGGTGCCTGCAGGCGCGGCAGACGCTATGCCGGTGATCAACGCTGTCACGCTTGCTGAGCTGGAACTCATCAGTTCTGGAAGCGGTTTCATGCCGGAGTTGATCAACGGATTCATCCAAGACGGTGAGGCACTCTTGCGGCAGATGGAAGCCGCGGTCGCGGCGCGCCAGTACGATTCGCTAAGAGACCTTGTGCATGCCATGAAGGGCTCCGCGGTGACTCTCGGCGCCGAGCAGTTGAGCAAGACCTGCGTGGGCATCAATGCACAGACCGGCGTGGAGCTGGAGGCGAGCGGGCCGCGGCTGCTGAAGCCCGTCCGTGAGCAGTTCCAGGCAGCGAGCACCTCCCTTCTCGAATACCTCAAGAAGACTCAGAGCGCGGCTCGCTAGCGGCCACCGTCAAGATGCGGCGACCAGCGCGCTTTTTTTGGCGCACTGAGCGTACGCACTACCAGACGGTCGGCGCCGCCGGATACGGCGCCTACGCCATCGCGAACTGCCGTTGTTCGACCGGTTCCACTGCGGCCTCACATTGGGTGCGCTTTAGTTGCGAGCGGCCCAGCCGACTCATCAGCCTGAGATCTTTCTCCTCCAGGCGGAAGGCCGTATCGACCCAGGTCGTGGCGATATTGAGCAACTCCTCGTAGGAAATCGGGTCGAGGAGCTGACGGCAGCGGTACATGCCCTGCAGGCCGTTGCGGCGCCGATCGTTCCGCCGTATGTACTCATGGACGGAAGCCTCGCCTTCGCCGTCTTCGGCGAGCATGTCCACGACTCCCATTTCATGGAGCTCGGCAGCCGTATAGACGCGCCCCGAGAAGATCATTTCTTCGGCCAGCCTGATTCCGACACGACGAGCAAGCAGGCTGTACGCGCCGGCGCCGGGGAAGAGATTGAACAGGATTTCCGGAAGACCCATTCGCGAGCGTCGCTCCGCAATGATGACGTTCGAGGAAAGCGCGGTTTCAAATCCGCCGCCAAGCGCCTCTCCCTGCACCAGGGAAATGGTCGTGATCGGGCTGTTGTAATTGCATATCCGCGGATACATGTTGTCGACGCAGAGTTTGGCGTAGTGCATGAGCGTATCCCGGTCGCCCGCCTGGATCAGGGACACGAGTTTCGTCAGGTTGCCGCCCAGGCTAAAGATCCCTTCGAGTTTGGAGGCGCCGACGTAGTAGCGAATCTGATGAAGTTCGCCTTTGTAAAGCAAGCGACCGCCGCAGGATTCGATCGCGCCGTCGTGCGCGCGCAGCTCTTCGAGTATATTGAGGTTAAAGCACGGCGGTCCCGACGGATTCATATAGGTCCACGCGACCGCGTACTCTGGATCGAATCTGACCTCGATTTCCTGATACTTCCGCTGGAACATACCCTCCATCGCTTCGATTTCGACCGGTGCATTCATGACTCCCATCCTTTCCCTTGAGACGTTGATAGAAAATCGATCAAGTCGTTCTTGAAGCTTCTGCGGGACACTATACCCCTAATCTTGGAAGCAAAGAAAGCGGGTTCATTCCATTGTCATTGAACCCCGCCTCGCAAGGCCCGCGGCCCGATCTCGGATGCGTGGAATATGTCGCGCCGGCCTCGGGGAAGCCCGGACGGCGCGTATGGAGGGTGAGAGAAAAACCCGAATCGTGGCGGGCGGCGGGCATAATATGGGCGGCAAACAGAAGAGGAATGGGGTCGGGCAGCCGTCTTGAACATTCCGCCGGGACATGACAAATCTTAGAACGCGAACCCAGATCATCATCCTGGTGATCCTCGCTGCGTTGCCGGCGCTGCTGCTGACCGTCTACCACGCGCTGGAGCAGCGCGCCTCCGCCGAAGCGCAGGCGCGGGTCGAGATCCAGAGGCTCGTCAAGCTCGCCGCCATGCAGCAACGGGAGGTGGTGGAGGGCGCCCGGCAGATGCTGGCGGCCTCCTCGCAGGCGCTTGCGGCGCTGAACAGCGATCCCAGGCGGTGCACCGAATACTTCGCGGATCTTCTGCGGAAGAATTCCGCCACGTATCACTCGATGGGTCTGTTCCGTGCGGATGGAGAACTGTTCTGCAACGCCGTCACGTGGCGAGCGAAGATCTATGGGGGTGATCGCCTCTACTTTCGCCTCGCCAAGGAAACGGGAAAGTTCGCGATTGGCGGATATCAGATAGGCCGCATCACGGGGAAGGCGGGGATCAACCTCGGGTACCCCGTCACCGACGCGCAGGGCAAGGTCACCGGAGTAATGTTCGCCGGTCTCGACCTGGCCAGCATCGGGCGAATGGCGAACGCGGCGCCGCTTCCGCCGGGCGGGGTTCTGAGCGTCGTAGACGTCAAGGGCACGATCCTGGCGCGCGAACCCGCGATGGCAGGGCGCATCGGCGAGACGCTGTGGAACCCCCAGGTGATCGAAGTGGTGCTTGCCGCGAAGGAAGGCGCGTTCGAGGCGAGAGGTACGGACGGAGTCGGCTGGCTGTTCGCGCACGAGACCGTCGCCCAGAATCCCGACGGCGCCTACCCGCTTCGGGTCATTATCAGCGTACCTCTCGACCAGGTGTTCGCAGAAGCGAACCGGGCGCTCATTCGCGATCTGATCGGAATCGTCGTTGCCACCGTGTTCTTGCTGGTGGGGGCTTGGTACGGTGCGGGACTGTTTGTACTTCGAAAGATCGACGTGCTACTGCGAACGGCCGAACGCTGGCGTTCCGGTGATCTGAAGGCGCGCACGGGGATTCCATACGGCAAGGAGGAACTCAGCCAGCTCGCGAGAGCGTTCGACGACATGGCGCGCGCCCTCCAGCGAAGAGAGCAGGCGCTGCACGAACAGGCGATTACCGATCCCCTGACCGGCTTGTACAACCGGCGTTATTTTGCGGAGCACCTCCCGCGCGAGCTGCTGCGGGCGACTCGCGGAGCCACGGCTGTGGCCGTGATCCTCCTCGACGTCGACTATTTCAAGCGGGTGAACGATACCCTGGGCCATGAAGCCGGCGACATGGTGCTGACCGAGATCGGATCGCTTTTGCGGCGCGGTGTCCGAGGCAGCGACATTGCATGCCGGTACGGCGGTGAGGAATTCGCTCTGGTCCTGCCGCAGACGGGCCTCGACGCCGCGCTGCGGCGCGCCGAGGCGATTCGCTCGGCCGTTCGTGATCTCGATCTGCAGTACTCCGGGAGGCCGGTCGGCAGGATCACGGTCTCGCTGGGCGTCGCGCTGTTCCCGGACGACGCCGACGACACCGACTCGCTCATTCGTGCGGCCGACGAGGCCTTGTACCACGCGAAGGCAGCGGGACGTGATCGCGTTGTGGCCCGCTCCTCGCGGAGGAGCGCGCCGCCCTCGAAATCCGGCTGGGCGAAGAAGCAGTGACGATCGGTTGGCTCCCCGACCAGGGCTCGAACCTGGGACCTGCGGATTAACAGTCCGTCGCTCTACCAACTGAGCTATCGGGGACCTGGAATTCCGGCCGGACGTGCTGCCGGAAAATTCGGAAGGCGCGTATTCTAATTGCTCGCGAAAGGCCGGTCAATTCCGGTCGCACGAGAAATCGCCGACGCAGCAGCTCTTGTGCGGCGATCGACCGGACAGTTTCGAAGCTTCTTGGGCATAATATTCGACAAAGTCGGCGCAATGGGGGAAATGATCCGATGAGAGTGCAGCGATACATGAGTGCGCGAGCGATCCGCGGAGCCGCGCAGGCGCTTGCGGCCGCGTCATTTGTGCTGGGGTACGCGACGGCGGTCGCCGAGGACGGTGCAGCCTGGCCGAGCCGAACGATCCAGATCGTGGTGCCTTACACGCCGGGAACGGGCGCGGACATTCTCGCGCGAGTTCTGGGGCCCAAGCTCGCGGAGCGCTGGAATGTCGGCGTGGTCACCGACAATCGCGCGGGCGCCACGGGGAACATCGGAACCGAGTTCGTCTCGAAAGCCGCGCCCGACGGCTACACGCTGCTCTGCACCGCCACTTCGTTCGCCACGAACCCGGCGTTGGGCCGCAAGCTGCCGTTCGATCCGGCGAAGAGCTTCGAGCCGGTCGCGCTCCTTGCCACGAGCGCGGTCGGGGTCGTGGTGACGCCCTCGTTTCCCGCAAGATCGATGCGCGAGTTTCTCGACGTCGTCGGCAGGCAGCCGGGGAAGTTTTATTACGCTTCTCCAGGGAACGGCGGGCCGCAGCACCTCGCGATGGAGCTGCTGAAGCTCAACGCGCACATCGACATCGTGCATGTTCCCTACAAGGGATCGGGCGGCGCGGTCGCCGACCTCGTAGCCGGGCACGTGCAGGCGATGGTCATCGCGCTTCAGACCGCGGCGCCTTTCGTTCACAGCGGCAAGCTGCGGATGCTGGCCGTGATGAGCGCCGGGAGGTCGCCCGCTTTCCCCGACATCCCGACGCTCAAGGAACTCGGCCTCCCCGATGTCGAGGTCGAGACGTGGTACGGCATGTTCGCGCCCGCGGGGACGCCGGCCGCGGTCGTCGCAAAGGTCAACGCGGAGCTGAACGCGCTGCTGAAAGAGCCGTCGATCCGGGATCTGCTCGAGAAGCAGGGGATGGTCCCCGGCGGCGGTTCTCCCGAACGCTTCGCCGCGCTGGTGCGAAGCGAGCTCGCACGCTGGCCGCAGGTCGTCGCGGCGGCGCACATCAAGGCCGACTGAGGCAGACGGTGGAAGACCGCACGGCGGAGCTCGTCGATGACTTGGTCGCGGCGTACCGCGTTCTCGCCGAGCACGGGGTGATCGACGCGTACGGTCACGTCAGCGTGCGCTCGATGCGGAACCCCGATCGCTACTATCTATCCCGGTCGCTCGCGCCCGAAGCGGTCACTCCCGAGGACATCATCGAATACGATCTCGACAGCAATCCGCTCGACGCTCGCGGGCGCGAGTCGGTGCGAGAGCGCTTCATCCACGGCGAAGTGTACAAGAGCCGGCCAGAAGTGAACGCGGTGGTTCACAATCATTCGCCGTCGGTCGTGCCGTTCAGCGTCACCGCGACGCCGATGCGGCCGCTGTTCCACATGGCCGCGTTCGTCGGCGAGGGCATTCCCAACTTCGAGATACGCGACGCTCAGCAAGGGACGGATCTGCTCGTCAAGACTCCTTATCTCGGCGAGGCTCTTGCGCGGACGCTTGGCGGGCACCCGGCGGCGCTGATGCGCGGGCACGGGTGCGTCGTCGTCGGCGAGAACCTTCCGCGCGCGGTGGGACGAAGCGTCTATCTGGAAATGAGCGCCAGAATGCAGCTCGCCGCGATAACGATCGCCGGGCCGGGAGGCAGGATCACGTACCTCGACGATGCGGAGGTGCGGGCGTCGGTTCCGCCCCAGAATTACGGTCGCGCGTGGCCCATGTGGCGCGCCAAGGCGCTCGCGGGTCTCAAGTCGCGAGGATAGGTCGGGCGTCGCGGGCGCCCGGTGAGTGGCGACTTGATCTTCCAGCGGCTCGCCAACCGACTCCGTGAAATCGGCCGCCTAGGTCTGCTGCGGCGTCGGTTGACGCGCAACAGCCCGCAAGGCGCACGTATCGTGGCCGACGGCCGGGAGTACCTGGCGTTCTGCAGCAACGACTACCTCGGGCTCGCAAATCACCCTCGCGTCGTGGAGGCGGCGATCGAGACCGCGCGGCGCTGCGGGGTCGGCGAAGGAGCATCGCACCTCATTACCGGGCACAGCACTGTCCACGAGCGCCTCGAGGAGAAGCTCGCCGAATTCTCCAGGATGCCTCGCGCGCTGCTCTTCACCAGCGGCTATCACGCGAACATCGGCGTCATTACCGCGCTCGCAGGGCCGGAAGACGCGATCTTCTCCGACGCGCTCAACCACGCTTCGCTGATCGACGGCGTGCGCCTGTCGCGCTCGCCCGTCGTGCGCTATCCCCATCGTGATCTGGAATTTCTAGACGAAGCGCTGGGCCGATGCAAGGCGGACACAAAAATGATCGTGACGGACGCGGTGTTCAGCATGGACGGAGACATCGCTCCGCTCCCCGGCTTGCTCGCTCTCTGCGAGCGCCACGACGCTTGGCTGCTCGTCGACGACGCGCACGGCATCGGCGTTCTCGGGGCGCAGGGCCGCGGTTCCCTCGCGCATTTCGGGTTGTCGTCGCCGCGTATCGTGTATATGGGAACGTTGGGCAAGGCGATCGGCGTGGCCGGCGCGTTCGTTGCGGGCATCGATGACGTGGTGGAAACCGTGATGCAGCGCGCGAGGACGTATATCTATACGACAGCGAGCCCCACGCTTCTCGCTGCGGCGGTCGAAGCGAGCCTGGATCTCGTTCGCAATGAGAGTTGGCGGCGGGAACATCTCGCGCACCTGGTTCACACCCTGAAGGGTGCGCTCGGTGGTGCGCACGCGCGTTTGACGCCCTCCGAAACGCCGATTCAACCGCTCGTGGTCGGCGAGAATTCCGGAGCGGTTGCGCTTGGCGGAGCGCTGCGGGAGCGCGGCATCCTGGTTCCGGCGATCCGGCCCCCGACGGTTCCGGAAGGAACCGCACGGCTGCGCATTTCGCTTTCCGCCTCTCATCGCGAGGAAGACGTGCTGCGGCTCGCCGCGGCGCTGCGCGAGGTCGGCGTGGGCGCCGCTGCAGAGCGCGTTTGAGGCGGCGCGGGATGTTCGGCATGGGGCGGGGCATCTTCATCACGGGCACCGACACGGGCGTGGGCAAGACGACGGTTGCCTGCGCAATGCTTTACGCCCTCGGCGCCGCAGGTAGATCCGCGGTGGGCATGAAGCCGGTCGCCGCGGGACTCGAAGACAGACGAAGCGCCGATGTCGAGGCACTGGCGCGGGCGAGCACGGTACAGGCATCGGGCGGGCTGGTCAATCCATACGCGTTCGAACCCGCGATCGCTCCGCACATCGCGGCGGGCCTCGCTGGCATCGAGATCGACATCGATGTGATCGTGGCCGCGCATCGAACGCTCTCGCGCCTCGCCGATGTGGTGGTGGTCGAAGGCGCCGGAGGGTTTCTCGTTCCGTTGAACGCGCGGGCCACCATGGCCGACCTCGCGCGCGCGCTGGGTCTTCCTGTGTTGCTCGTCGTCGGCATGAGACTCGGATGCCTCAACCACGCGCTGCTCACGCGGGAGGCGATCGGCGCGCGCGGTCTGCGCTTCGCGGGCTGGGTGGCGAACTGCATCGAACCCGGGATGCCGCATTTGCGCGAGAACATTCGCGCGCTCGAGGAGCGGCTCGCCTGTCCGCTCCTCGGCGTCGTCGAGTTCCGGGAGCACCTCGATCCCGTTGACGTTGGGCGGCGCCTCTCGCTCGCATCCCTCGTGGAGATCGCCGCGTGAACGCGAAATCGGGGATGAACCGCTCGATGGCCGAGCGCAGCCTGCGCTCGGTGTGGCATCCCTGCACGCAGATGAAGTGGCACGAGAAGATGCCGCCGATGCCGATCAACCGCGCGGAGGGGGCCTGGCTCTACGATTTCGAGGATCGGCGCATTCTGGACGCGATCAGCTCGTGGTGGGTGAATCTCCTGGGGCACGGGCACCCTAGGATCAACACGGCGCTGCGCGAGCAACTCGAGTCGCTTGAGCACGTAATGCTCGCCGGGTTCACACACGCCCCCGTCGTCGAGCTCTCGGAACGGCTCGCGCGACTTGCGCCGGGAGCCCTGGGTCACTGCTTCTACGGCTCCGACGGCGCGTCGGCCGTCGAGATCGCGCTGAAGATGAGCTTTCATTACTGGCGAAACACCGGCCGCACCGGCAAGAACCGGTTCGCGGCTCTCGCGAACGGCTATCACGGGGAGACGTTGGGGGCGCTCTCGGTGACGGACATCGCGCTTTTTCGGGATGCTTACGCGCCGCTCCTCCGGCCGAGCACGCTGGTACCGTCGCCTGACTGGCGGCGTGCCGAGGCGGGCGAGTCGCCCCGCGCCTTTGCACTGCGCTGCGCGGAAGCGCTCGAGGCAGACCTAGAGCGACGCTCCGACGAGACCGCGGCCGTCATCGTCGAGCCGCTCGTGCAGTGCGCCGGCGGCATGGCGATGCACGACCCGGAATATCTGCGCCGGGTGAGGGCGCTGTGCGATCGATTCGAGGTGCATCTCATCGCCGACGAGATCGCAGTCGGGTTCGGTCGTACCGGAACGATGTTCGCCTGCGACCAGGCGGGCATCGCTCCGGATCTTCTGTGCCTCTCGAAAGGGATTACGGGAGGCTACCTCCCGCTCTCCGTGGTCATGATGACCGATCGCGTGTTCAACGCGTTTTACGACGACGAGCTTGCCCGCGGTTTCCTGCACTCACACTCGTACACGGGCAATCCACTTGCCTGCCGCGCGGCGTTGGCGGTGCTCGACGTCCTGGAACAGGAAAGCGTGCTCGAAAGAAACCGCCGCACCGCTGCGTACTTGAACCGCCGGGCGGAAGGGCTGCGGTCGCATCCGCGCGTGGCGCATTTCCGGAACACGGGCATGATCTGGGCGTTCGACGTGATCGATGCGGGGCCGGACTTCTCGCAGAACTTCAGCGCACGCGCGATCGGGGCGGGGCTGCTGCTGCGTCCGCTCGGTAATACAGTCTACTGGATGCCGCCGTACGCGGTCGGCGAGGCAGAGGTCGATTTCCTCGTCGACACGCTTTCGGCGAACCTCGACGCCTGGGCCGGCTGAGATTGCAAACGCCTAGGCAATTGCGCGCGCGATGCAGTCTGCCGCGTAGTCGATATTCCCGCGGTTCAGCGCAGCGACGCAGATGCGCCCGCTCTCGATCGCGTAGACCGAGAACTCCTCGCGCAGCCGCACGACCTGCTCGCGCGAGAGCCCCGAGTAGGAGAACATCCCGCGCTGGCGCAGGACGAACCCGAAATCGGCCTTGGGCGCGCTTGCGCGCAGCTTGTCGACGAGCTGCCGGCGCATCTCGCGGATCCGTTCGCGCATGTGCGCGAGCTCCTGCTCCCAGAGAGCGCGCAGTTCGGGCGTCGTGAGCACCGTCGCGGCGACACGGCCGCCGTGGGTTGGCGGGTTCGAGTAATTGGTGCGCACGATGCGCTTCAACTGCGACAGCACGCGCTCGGCTTCCTCGACGCTTTCGGCAACGATCGAGAGCGATCCCACGCGCTCACCGTAGAGCGAAAGCGACTTCGAGAACGAGCTCGACACGAACATGGGAATCCCGGCGTCGGCGAACCGGCGCACGGCTGCCGCGTCCGCGTCCAGCCCCTCGCCGAAGCCCTGGTAGGCGAAGTCGAGGAACGGAACGAGGCCACGGGAAACGACCGCCTCCAGGACGCGGCTCCATTGCGCCTCCTCGAGATCGACCCCCGTGGGATTGTGGCAGCAGGCGTGCAGCACCACGAGCGAGCCGGCGGGCAGGCGGCGCAGCGTCGCCATCATCGTCTCGAAGTCGATTCCGTGCGTCTTCGGGTCGTAGTACGGATAGGCGCGCACGGCGAAGCCGGCGTTCTCGAAGAGCGCCCGGTGGTTCTCCCAGCTCGGCTCGCTGATCCAGGCCTCCGCTTTCGGCGCGATCCTGCGCAGGAAATCTGCGCCGATCTTCAGGCCGCCCGTGCCGCCGAGCGCCTGGACCGTGACGATGCGGCCTTCCTTCAGCGCGGAGCACTCCACGCCGAACACCAGCTCCCGCACCGCCTTGTCGTAGGCCGGCAGGCCGTCGATCGGCAGATAGTTACGCGGCGTACCCTGCTCGAAGAGAAGCTTTTCCGCGCGACGCACGCACTCGAGCAGCGGTACCTTGCCGTTGTCGTCGTAATAGACGCCGACGCCGAGGTTGATCTTCTTCGGATTGCGGTCGGCGTTGAACGCCTCGGTGAGCCCCAGGATCGGATCGCGCGGCGCCATCTGGATTCCGGAGAGAAGAGACGGTGAGTGCGGGGCGTTCATCGTGCTAGACTAAAAAATTTTGACGTTTCCGATTGTACCCGTGATCGTCACATTTCCCAACAGTCCCTTTCGGCTCAACCAGCAGTTTCCGCCCGCTGGCGACCAGCCCGAGGCGATCGAGAAGCTTGTCGAGGGCGTGCGCGACGGGCTCGCGTACCAGACGCTGCTAGGCGTCACCGGCTCCGGAAAGACGTACACGATGGCGCACGTTGTCGCGCGCCTCGGGCGGCCCGCGCTCGTCCTCGCGCCGAACAAGACGCTCGCCGCGCAACTCTACGCCGAGATGCGCGGGTTCTTCCCCGAGAACGCGGTCGAGTACTTCGTCTCTTACTATGACTACTACCAGCCGGAGGCCTACGTACCCTCACGGGACCTGTACATCGAGAAGGACTCCTCGATCAACGAGCACATCGAGCAGATGCGGCTTTCCGCAACGAAGTCGCTGCTCGAGCGCGAAGACTCGATCATCGTCGCGACGGTGTCGTGCATTTACGGCATCGGCGATCCGGTGGACTATCACGGGATGATCCTGCATCTGCGCGAGCGCGAGAGAGTTTCCCAGCGCGATATCATCGCCCGCCTTGCAGCGATGCAGTACGAGCGCAACGAACTGGAGTTCAATCGAGGAACGTTCAGGGTCCGCGGAGACGTGCTCGACGTGTTCCCCGCGGAGAACTCTGAAACGGCGCTGAGGATATCGCTTGCGGACGACGAGGTGGAGAGATTGACGCTGTTCGATCCGCTGACCGGCCAGATGCATCAGCGCGTACCGCGCTTCACCGTCTATCCTTCGAGCCACTACGTCACGCCGCGGGCGACCACGCTGCGCGCGATCGAAGCCATCAAGGCGGAGCTTGCCGAGCG
>Ga0187773_10000106_pt1 | contig 35827 bp, 34 predicted proteins | sample 0216_BV02_MP05_1_FD_133133 | JGI IMG/M metagenome (GOLD analysis project Ga0187773, IMG submission 133133) | Tropical peat soil microbial communities from peatlands in Department of Meta, Colombia - 0216_BV02_MP05_10_MG | ecosystem: Environmental > Terrestrial > Soil > Wetlands > Peat | place...
CGCAGGCCCAGCCCGGACCTGCTGCTGGAACAGGTTAAAAAAGAGGAAGAACGCGCGCGCCAGGGCAAGTTGATCATCTTTTTCGGGGCGGCCCCCGGGGTCGGAAAAACGTTTGCCATGCTCAATGCGGCCCAGGAAAAACGCGCGGAGTGTGTCGATGTGGTCGCAGGAATCGTGGAAACCCACGGCCGCACCGAAACCGAGGCGCTTCTCAAAGATTTGGAAGTCCTGCCCCGCCGCTCCATCGAATACCGGGGTGCAATCCTGAAGGAATTTGATCTCGATGCCGCCCTGGCCCGCAAGCCCACGCTGATTCTCGTCGACGAGCTGGCGCATACCAATGCCCCCGGCTCCCGCCACAAAAAGCGCTGGCAGGATGTCTTTGAGCTGCTCAAGGCCGGAATCAACGTCTACACAACGCTCAACGTCCAACATTTGGAGAGCCTCAACGATGTGATTGCACAAATCACCCGCGTCGTCGTTCGGGAAACCCTTCCCGATTCCGTTTTGGATCGGGCGGATGAAATCGAGCTGATCGACCTGCCGCCGGATGAACTTCTGGAACGACTCAAGGAGGGAAAGGTTTATGTGGCCGAGTTGGCGGCCCGGGCGCAAGAAAACTTTTTCCGAAAAGGAAATCTGCTCGCGCTGAGGGAGTTGACCTTGCGCCAAACCGCCGAGCGGGTGGACGAACAGATGCAGAGCTACCGGCGTGGCTTTGGAGTCAAGACCGTTTGGCCGGCCGGCGAAAGGATCCTGGTCTGTATCGGGCCCAATCCCCGTTCGATCCGACTGATCCGCGCGGCCAAGCGAATGGCCGCCGGGCTTCACACCGACTGGATCGCCGTCAATGTTGAAGCCCCTTCGAAGGTGCGGGAGTCGGAAAGTGACCGGAAACAACTGGCCGAGCATATGCGCCTGGCCGAAAGTCTTGGAGCGGAAACGGTTACGCTATCCGGACATCGGACCAGCGAGGAGATCCTGAATTATGCTCGGACCTGCAATATCAGCAAAATCATCATCGGCAAACCGACTCACCCTCGCTGGAAGGATCGGCTGTTCGGCTCCACGCTGGATGAGGTGGTTCGGGGAAGCGGAGATATCGATGTCTATGTGATCACGGGGGACACGGCGGAACCGGTGCCCCGACCGTCCGCGCGGCCGGCAGCGCGCCCCTGGCACATAGGAGACTGGTTTTGGAGCATCGCCACAGTGGCCGCCTGCACCGCCGTTTCCGCCGTCATGTTTCCTTACTTTGCCCTTGCGGACCTGGCCATGGTGTATCTCCTCGGCATCGTCTTCACCGCCAGCCGGACCGACTGGGGACCGTCTCTTTTTGCAACCCTGCTAAGTGTCGCCGCCTTCGATTTTTTCTTCATCCCTCCATACTATACCTTTGCCATTAGCGACATTAGATACCTGATCACGTTTGGCGTCATGCTTATTGTCGGTTTTGTCATCAGCCGACTGACCCTGCGCGTGCGTGAACAGGCGAACGCGGCGCGATTACGGGAAAGGAGAACCGCCGCCCTTTACGATCTAAGCCGGGAGTTGGTGCATGAACGGAAGAAAGACCGTTTATGCGCCATCGCTGTGAAGCATATCCACGAGGTGTTTTCCAGTCCGGTGGTCATTCTGATGCCCGAGAGAGAAAAAAATCGACTCCTGCCGGTCGACGGTCAGGGCACGTATGCCCCCGATCAAAAGGAATTGGGCGTTGCTCAATGGGCATTTGACCACCGTGAACGGGCGGGCCTGGGAACCGATACCCTTCCCGGCGCCAAGGCCTTGTATCTTCCCCTCGTGACTTCGTCCCGGACGGTGGGCGTGCTGGGAGTCCTGCCCGGCCCTTCGATGGACGGCTTCGATCAAGAACAGATCCATGTTCTCGAAAGTTTTGCGAACCAGACGGCCATGGCCCTCGAAAGGGCGCTTCTGGCCAGAGAGGCCCACCGGGCGCTCCTCAAAGCCGAGACGGAAGCCCTGCGCAATACGCTGTTGAGCTCGGTTTCCCATGATCTGCGCACCCCTCTGGCGGCCATTACCGGAGCGTCGACGACGCTGCTGGATCGCGACCTGACGCTGGATCAGCCTAGTCAGCATGAACTCATCCAGACGATCTTCGAAGAGGCGGATCATTTAAACCAGATGATCCGCAATGTCCTCGATATGACTCGCCTGGAGTCCGGCGCGATCACTATTAAAAAGGAATGGCTGTCGATCGAAGAGATTGTCGGGGCGGTGCTGAACCGCCTTTCCACAAGGCTTAAGGATCGTCCCCTGACGACCCGATTGCCGAAAGATTTGCCGATGGTTCCGTTCGACCCTCTGCTCATCGAGCAGGTCTTGATGAATCTTCTGGATAATGCCCTGAAATATACACCAAAGGGGACGCCGCTGGAGCTCTCCGCCGCCGTAATGGGAGACCGCATCTCGGTGGAACTCGCCGACCGCGGACCCGGAATCCCGCCGGGAGCCGAGGAGCGGATCTTCGATAAATTCGAACGCAGCCCCGGCGCCGGCGGCGGCATCGGATTGGGGCTGACCATCTGTCGGGCCATTGTTGCGGCCCATGGCGGCCGAATTTGGGCCGAGAACCGTCCGGGCGGGGGGGCGGTTTTCCGTTTTACATTGCCGTTGGAAGGACAGCCGCCCCTGAATGAACCTAAAGAAGGGATCGAGGATCGGTGATGCCGGAAGCGAAAGAACTGATCCTGCTGATTGAAGACGAGCTGCAGATGCGGCGGTTTCTGCGGATCACGCTTCAGAGCCAAGGCTATCGTCTGGTGGAGGCCGCGACGGCCCAAGAAGGCTTGACACAGGCCGTTTCGCAAAACCCCGATCTGATTCTTCTCGATCTCGGGCTGCCGGATCTCGACGGTCTGGCGGTCACCCAAAAATTGCGCGAATGGACACCGACGCCCATCATCGTCCTATCCGCGCGGGAGCAGGAACAAGACAAAATCCGGGCGCTCGATGCCGGTGCGGACGACTATCTCACGAAGCCTTTCAACGCCGGCGAGCTGTTGGCCCGAATCCGCGTCGCACTGAGGCACGCGGCCAAGCAGAATGGCGGCCCGGACGAGCCCGTCTTCACTCTGAATAATCTTCATGTCGACCTCGCGAAGCGGCAGATCTACCTCGATGACAAAGAAGTCCACCTGACCCCCATTGAGTACAAGTTGCTTACGGTCCTGATTCGCCACGCGGGCAAGGTGATCACCCACCGTCAGCTTTTAAAAGAGGTATGGGGTCCCGCGCAGGTGAATGAGACCCAGTATCTGCGGGTTCATATGACACATCTCCGTCATAAACTCGAGGCCGATCCCGCCCGGCCTCGGTTCCTGATCAATGAGCCGGGAATCGGGTATCGGCTCAAATGCGATCCGGAAGGGTAGTCTCCCTCGTTTAAGAGCGACCCACGGCAAAGGGGCTTCCCAGGCCGTGAATCCGGGACTCCCCACCCGGTTTCTATCAACGCAATTCGTTTATATAAAAAACCCTCTCTATGCTAAAATAACCCGCAACCGGAACCTATCTGGGGTGTTTAATTATTATGGCGGGGCAGGATCTTTATCGGGATGACCCGGACGTGGAATCGATGCTCGCGTTCCAGAAAGGGGACGATCAAGCGTTCGAAACGCTTTTTCGCAAATATTCCCGTCCCCTGGTTAATTTTGCCTACCGTCTGATCGGAACCCGGGGCCGAGCGGAGGAGATCGTTCAAGAAGTGTTTCTGGAAGTCCACCGCGCCAGGAGTACGTACCTCCCGCAGGCGAAGTTTTCAACCTGGATCTACCGGATCTCCACCAATCGCTGTTTAAACGAGCTTCGTCGGCCCGAACGTCGTTTGGTGGCCGCGGCGGATCGCGATCCTGGTGGAGACGAAGGCGATGGTACGGCGATAGAACCCGTTGCGGACGGACCGGATGCGTTACAGAATCTCGAGGTTAAACGGCTCCAGGACGCCGTCGCCGGCGCCGTCTTGAATCTTCCCGTTCAACAACGGACGGCACTCATCCTCTGCCGGTACCACACGATGGCCTACCGGGAGGCGGCCGAGGCGATGGAAACAACCGAGTCGGCCGTCAAATCACTGATCCACCGAGCCACGGTAACCTTGAGGGGCCGGCTGAAATCCTATATATAAGGAGGCCAGGAACGCCATGAACGGACATGAGAACTCGGAAGAACTCGTCGCATTCCTCGACGGTGCTCTGTCGGTCGAAAATGCGCGGAGGGTGGAGAAACACCTGGGGCGCTGTCCTTCCTGTCGCGAGGTCCTGGAGGACTTTCGTCGAACCGGCCATCTTCTCAACCGGTGGACCGAGATCAACCCGTCGCCTGGCTTTGAATCCCGAGTCCTGACGCAGATACGCGCTTCGGCGCCTCCCCGACCGGTTTCAGGCGGGTTTGGGAATCTGAACCGCTGGCTTTTCAAATCCCCGCTTCGATGGGCCGCAGTCGCAGCCGGAATTGTTCTGATCGCGGGAGCCGCGTATTGGAACTCCTCCCCCTCCCGCAATGAAGACACACTGACCGAAGCGGAAAAAGACGAGATCGCGACCCACATCGATTTGTATGTGGATTACGGCGTGATCAGTCACCTGGATACGCTCAAGCCAATGGATGCGACCCCGTCGCCCGGCGATGAGTCTTCGGTGATCAATACGGCATGAAGAACATGATGACCAAATTCGGACCGAAGGTTTTTGCGATGGTTGTGTTCATCGCGCTGATTGCGGCTGTTCCGGCCGGGAACGGCTGGGCCCATTCCAGACCGTGGGGGTTTCGGATGGTCCAAGCCCAATATCAAAAAGCACCGCTGGAGCGCCTCACACCCAGAGAGCGGGAGGAGGCCCGGAAAAATTATTTTAGGTTTAAAAACCTCCCGCCTCAGGAACGCGAGCGAATCCGGAAAAATTTCCGGGAGTGGCAGCGGCTCTCGCCCGAAGAAAAGCAACGGCTCCGGGAGCGCTATGAGCGGATGCACCCGCAGGAACGCCAGGGTCTGGAAGAATCTCCCGAGCGCTGAAATCCATAAGAGCGCGCCAAAACGAAAACCCTCTTGAGTTGCCCTTTCTTTCCTTGACCAAGCAAAGTCATGCGGCGTATTCTGAAACCATGTCGCAAGAAACAACACACAAGCACACCAACCGTTTGGTTCACGAGACCAGCCCGTATCTGCTTCAACATGCGCACAATCCGGTGGACTGGTATCCCTGGGGTGAAGAGTCGATTCGTAAGGCTAAGGAGGAGGACAAACCGATTCTGCTCAGCATCGGGTATTCGGCCTGTCACTGGTGCCATGTGATGGAACGTGAGTCGTTCGAGAATGAAGAGACGGCCCGGATCATGAATGACCATTTCATCAATATCAAGGTCGACCGCGAGGAACGGCCGGATCTGGATGAAATCTATATGGCGGCGACCGTCGCGATGAACAACGGACAGGGCGGATGGCCGATGACCGTTTTTCTGGCGCCGGACCAGCGGCCGTTTTTCGCCGGGACCTACTTTCCGCCCGAGGACCGATACGGCCGGCCGGGCTTTGGCGCGATTCTCCTGAGAATCGCCGAGTTGTGGAAGACCGACCGCGCGGCGTTATTACATCAGGGTGAATCCCTCACGGAGCATATCCGCCGACAGACCGTCTCGATGCCGGCACAATCGGTAGGAGACGAGGCGATCGAGCAGGCCGCGACGCTTCTCGCCCGAGACTTCGATCCGGTCCACGGCGGATTCGGCGGCGCGCCAAAATTTCCGCCCTCCATGGCCTTGTCTCTTTTGTTGCGCGTCCATCGCCGCACGGGCGATCCCGAATGGCTCAAGATCGTGCGCGTCACGCTGGACGCCATGGCGAAAGGGGGCATGTACGATCAGATCGGGGGGGGATTCTGCCGCTACTCCACCGATGAGAAGTGGCTCGTTCCGCATTTTGAGAAGATGCTCTACGACAACGCGCTGCTGGCCCGCATTTACCTCGAGGCTTATCAGGTCACCAAGGACCCGCTCTACAAACGGATCGCGACCGAGATTCTGGACTACGAGCTCCGCGAGATGACCTCGTCGGAGGGCGGCTTTTACTCCTCCACCGACGCCGACTCGGAGGGGGAGGAGGGAAAGTACTTCGTCTGGACGCCGGATGAGATCAAGGCCGTGTTGGGGGATGAAAACGCCCGGCGTTTTTGCGCCTACTACGACATCACCGAAGCGGGCAACTGGGAAGGCAAAAACATTCCGAACACCCCGAGGACGCTGGAACAGATCGCTTCACGGCTTGAGATCAGCCCCGAAGCGCTAAGACCTCCCTGGAATCCTCACGGAAAAAACTTTACGAGGCCCGACAAAAACGCATCCCGCCCGGGCGGGACGACAAGATCCTCACCGCTTGGAACGGATTGATGATCGGCGCGATGGCCGAAGGGGCGCGGATCTTAGGAGACCCCCGATATCTCGTCGCGGCGGAACGGGCGGCGGACTTTCTCCTAAAAACGCTGCGGGCTCCCGATGACCGGTTGCTTCGAACCTACCGTTCGGGAAAAGCCCACCTCAACGCCTATCTGGACGACTACGCCTATTTTTGCGAGGGCTTGATCGACCTTTATGAAGCCGGAGGACCGGCGCGATACCTGACCGAGGCGGCGGGATTGGCCGAGCGGATCTTAACCGACTTCGTGGCCGAGGACGGCGGCGGATTTTACCATACCTCGCGAGATCATGAACGGTTGATCCTTCGTCACCGCGAAGGCCATGACGGGGCCACACCGAACGCCAACGCCTCGGCCGCGATGGCCCTGGCGCGCCTGTCGTTTCATTTAAATCGGGAGGATTGGCGGAAGACGGCGGTGGCGGCCGTGACGGTTTACGGGGCGGTCATCGAACGCTTTGCACGCGCTTTTTGCAAATCACTGGCCGTGGTGGATTATCTCCTGGAAGGCCCGATCGAGATCGCGGTCGTAGGAAAACCCGGCGAGGCGGATTACCAGGCCCTCCGCCGCGAACTGGATATGCGATATCTTCCGAATCAAATCCTGGCGCATCTTGATCCCGCAACGGAATCAGGCATCAAACCCTCACCGCTGATCGAGGGGAAAGGATTGATCCAGGGCAAGGCCGCGCTGTATCTCTGCCACAACTTCACCTGCTCATCCCCGATCACCGACCCGGCCCAGGTCGGCACGGCTCTGGAGGCGCACCAAAAGCCTATTCAAGCGAGCCGGCTCGGTTCGCTCTAACTCCGAGTTCCAGCTCCAGAACCCCTCACTTGGGCTCCATGAAACAGTAGGTCAGATTCCGTCCCATCCGTTTCGCTTCCCGGAGCGCCGTGTCGGCGCGGACGACCAGCGCGTCGGCATCCTCCGCCCCGCCGGATCGTTCGGCAATTCCGACGCTGATCGTCACGATGAACGTCTGTCCGTCCAACATGAACGGGTGATCCGCCACGCGGGTCCGAAGCCGTTCGCCAACGATCCGGCCTCCCATCAGGTTGGTGAGCGGGAGGATGAGACCGAATTCATCATCGCCGAAACGCGCCAGGAGATCGGTCGGACGGATCGAATTTTTGACTCGACCCGCAAACTCCTTTAAAACGTGATCGCCCGCCGGTGGCCCCCCTCGGTCGGTGATCTTCTTAAACCCATCGAAATCGATCAGGCCGATGGAAAGAGACGCATGAAGGTCTTTGCAACGCTGAAGATTGCGTTCGAGATAAAGGTGAAAGGCCTGCTTATTGAAAAACCCCGTCAGCCCATCCCGACGGGTTCGTTCGGACATCTCGTCCCGGTACAGATGCTCCAAGCTGTTGGGTCCCACGTAGCGTAAAACCGAGTTCCCGACCCGGAGGAGATCGCCTTCCATGAGGACCCGCTCCCGAACCTTCACGTCATTAAAAAACGTCCCGTTCTTGCTGCCCAGGTCGCGCAGAACGACCGTGCCGTCGGCCTCTCGAACCACCTCGGCATGCTTCCGCGAAATCAACGGGTCGTCGATCGGAATCTCCGTATCCTGCTGCCGCCCGATCACCATCCGTTCCTTGGCCAACGGAAACTTCTCCCCGATCACGGGACCGGCCACAACGACGAGGCAGGCCAGGTGATAGTTGATCCAATCCATCCTACGCCGGGAAAGGTTGCTGGAAAGATTGATCGACCCGAGTGTTGTCTCGTCATCCATGGCGGCTCCCGGACTTTGATCCGGCGGCGGAGTCTCTAATCTCTAAAATAACGATCCCTCGGCCTCCTGGCGCTCCTTCCAGAGTGCCTGGTCCAGAAGGATCATCACGACATTATATTGTTTGACCAGTTGCTTTGATTCGAACCGCATCCGGTGTTCCCGCTGAAGAACCAGGCGGGTCTGGGAATCGTCCCACTGGACGAATTCAAACGGACGCTCCCCCAGGGTTTTCGATTCGATCGGCACCTTCCCATACCTTTCCATGTTCTTCTTAATCCAATCGTCCCAACGGGCCTCGTCGAAATAGCCTTCCCGGTACTCGACCGTTACACGATAAAGCCGGCCGTGAAGAAAACGGCAGCCCATGCCCCGGATCTCCTGCGGCAGGGATTCCCGCGCGACCTCAAAGGAGCGCTCATCCTTAATCAGGCCCGGATTCTCTCCGGTCTGCTCGCTGCTTTTGACCGCCTTTTGAAACTCCTCGACCGTCATTCCAAGACGGACCGGACCCGCCTTCCGGTCGATCGGTTCGCCGGCCAATCCTTTTGTCCCCGACCATGAAAACCCGATTAAGCCCCACAGGAGCGCGACTCCGATCGTGATGCGATATCGTCCCATCTCTTCAGCCGTCGTTCCCCCGGCTTTCACTATTCAATATTATAGATCCCGATGACGTAAAACAGAAAAGTCAGGATCAGCAGAAATCCGATCACAAAGCCGATGACTTTCAAATAGTTCATGTCAAATCCATTTCATTGAATCGTTTCCAAAGATCACCCGTGTCTCGTTGACATGGTCGGCACTTATGGTATACTAACTCCGCATTTTTTACAATCCGCCAACCAAGGACCGCAATGCCCCGCCGCAAGAAATCAGACGCCCCGGCCAAATCTTCCGACCGGGATCAACTGCGCGATCTTCTTTTCCGGGAATCGTTCCGCTACAGCGATCAGGCGGTCTTCAAGCTCACCTCGGGACTAATGAGCCGCTACTACGTCGACTGCAAAAAGGTGACGCTGGACCCGAAGGGAGCCGCGCTCATCGGCCGCCTGGTCTTTGAGCGGATCAAACCTCTTCACCCTCAGGGCGTCGGCGGTCTGACGTTGGGCGCCGATCCGATTGCCGTCGCCGTCGCCGTGACCAGCCACCTCGAAGGACAACCCATTCCGGCCTTCATCATCCGGAAGGAACCCAAGGGCCACGGAAGCCGGGCCTGGATCGAAGGGAATCTGCCCGAGGGCGCCGCGGTCGTGGTCGTGGAGGATGTCGTCACCACCGGCGGATCGACGCTGAAGGCGATCGAACGGCTGAAGGAGCACGGCTGCAAGATCCTGAGGGTCATCGCCCTCGTGGACCGTCAGGAAGGCGGCCGGGAAAAGATCGAAGCCTCCGGTTATTCCTTGGAGTCCCTCTTCACGGTGGACGACTTGCTGGCCCTGGCCGGCGTTTCCCGCCCCTCGTCGGAACCGACCTGACCGGTTTCCCTGTTTGAAGTTGCATTTCAAGCCCCATTGTGTTTAAAATAGGGTTTTTAAATCGAAATGCGCCGCGCACCGGTCCAGTACGGAACAGAATAAAGTCACAGGCTTACCCCTCACTTCGCGAAGCAAGGTTAAACGAATCATGGATCATCTGATCGATGAAGCGCAACAATATTTGATGAACACCTACACACGCCAGCCGCTGATCATCCATAAAGGCCGCGGGACGCGGGTGTACGACCCCAACGGCAAAGAGTATCTGGATTTTGTCGGCGGGGTCGCGGTCAACAACCTGGGCCATTGTCATCCCAATGTCACGGTGGCTTTTCAGAAACAGGCGCAGCGGCTGGTGCATGTCTCGAATCTCTATTATACCGTCCCCCAGGTCAAACTGGCACGGCTCCTCGTCGAGCATTCCTTCGCCGACAAGGTTTTCTTCTGCAACAGCGGAACGGAGGCGATCGAGGCCGCCATCAAACTCGTCCGAAAATTTTCCCACGAGAAGTACGGACCGGACCGGCATGAAATTATCACGATGGAGCAATCTTTTCACGGCCGGACGCTGGCCGCGGTCACGGCAACGGCCCAACCGAAATACCATAAAGGGTTCGAGCCGCTCGTGCCGGGATTCCGGTACGTCCCGTACAACGATCTGAAGGCCGTCGCCCAGGCGGTCTCCGACCGGACGGCCGCCGTCCTGGTCGAACCGGTGCAGGGCGAAGGCGGCGTCCGGATCCCGGACAATGAATACCTCCCCGGCCTGCGGAAACTGTGCGACGAGAAAGGCCTCCTCTTGGTCCTGGACGAAGTCCAGACCGGGATCGGACGGACGGGAAGGCTGTTCGGCTACGAGCATTACGGAATCGAACCGGACATCATGGCGCTGGCCAAGGGATTGGGCAGCGGCCTGCCGATCGGCGCGCTGCTGGCCAAGGATTCCGTGGCCCGGGTCTTCACCCCCGGTTCGCACGCCGCCACCTTCGGCGGGAATCCGCTGGTCTGCGCCGCGGCCATCGCGACGCTCGAGGTGCTGCTGGAGGAGGGCTTCGTTCTGGATAACTGCCGCCGGATGGGCGATTACTTCGTCGAACGGCTCAAAGGCCTCCAGCAACGGCATCCGTGCGTCGTCTCCGTAAGGGGCCAGGGGCTGCTGGTCGGGATGGAGCTCGCGATCGACGGAAAACCGATCGTCCAGGATTGCCTGGAGGAGGGAATTCTGATCAACTGCACGATGGACCGCGTGCTCCGATTTGTCCCTCCGTTGATCATTCTAAAGGAAGAGATCGACCTGCTGATCAACCGGCTGGACGGAATTTTAAAAAAGAGAACGGCATGAAAGCCCGACACCTCCTCACCCTCCTCGGACTCACCCCGGGGGACCTGATCGGACTGCTCGACCGGGCCGACCGGTTGAAGGCACAACACCGATCGGGCGGATCCCGCCGCCCGTTGACGGGGAAGACACTGGGGCTGTTGTTCGAAAAGGCCTCGACCCGGACGCGCGTCTCGTTCGAAGCGGCCATGAATCAACTCGGGGGATCCGGTCTGACTCTGTCGGCGGACGACCTCCAGCTCAAACGCGGCGAGACGGTGGCGGACACCGCCCGGGTCCTCTCCCGCTATCTGGACGCGCTTGTGATCCGGACCTTCGGACACGATCAACTGGAGGCCTGGGCGGCCTCGGCGACCATTCCGGTCGTCAACGGCTTGACCGATCTCCATCACCCCTGCCAGGCCTTGGGCGATTTGATGACGATCCGCGAACGATTCGGAGCGCTCAAGGGCTTGAAGCTGGCCTACATCGGCGATGGAAACAACGTGGCCCATTCGTTGATCGAAGGCGCGTCCCAGACGGGGATCGAGATCCATCTGGCCTGCCCGAAAGGCTACGGTCCCAACCCGCGGATCGTGGAAGCCTCCCGCATCGTGGCCAAGCAAACCGGCGCGCAGATCGAAACGATGGAAGAACCCCGAAAGGCCGCGCGGGATGCGGACGTTCTCTACACCGATGTCTGGATCAGTATGGGGCAGGAGAAAGAGGCGAAGGCGAGACTGAAAAAGTTTAAGCCCTACCAAATCAACGACACGCTGCTCTCCGTCGCAAAGCCTTCGGCCGTCGTGATGCATTGCCTCCCGGCCCATCGGGGGATGGAAATTACGGGCGACGTCATGGACGGTAAGCAGTCGATCGTCTGGGACCAGGCCGGAAACCGGCTGCATGTCCAGAAGGCGATCTTGGAATGGTTGTTGGCGTAAAGAGATAGAAGAGCGTTATCCATGGCCGAAAAAATTAAAAAAGTCGTTCTCGCCTACTCCGGGGGGCTCGACACCTCGGTTGCGATTCACTGGTTGAGGGCCACCTACCGCTGCGAGGTGATCGCCTTCTGCGCCGACCTGGGACAGGGCGAGGACCTCGAGGCGATCCGGAAGAAAGCCCTGGCGACCGGCGCGAGCAAGGTCTACACGGAGGACCTGCGGGAGGTCTTCGCCAAGGACTATCTCTTCCCGATGCTTCGGGCCAACGCCGTCTACGAAGGCGGGTACCTGCTCGGAACCTCCATCGCCCGGCCGCTGATCGCCAAGGCCCAGATGGAGGTGGCCCGGCGGGAAAAGGCCGACGCCGTGGCTCACGGCGCGACCGGCAAGGGAAACGACCAGGTCCGCTTCGAGTTGACCTATCTATCGATCGACCCGCAGATTCGTATCATCGCCCCCTGGCGCGAATGGATGCTGGATTCACGGCAGGCGTTGATCGATTACGCCCGGAAATACAGGATCCCCGTCACGGCGACGAAAGCCAAGCCGTACAGCATGGACCGGAATCTCTTTCATATCAGTTACGAGGGCGGGATATTGGAAGATCCGTGGGCCCAGCCGCCGGAGGAGATGTTTCTGCTCACGGTCTCGCCGCAGAAAGCGCCAGACCGCCCCGAGACGATCGAGATCGCGTACGACGGCGGCAATCCCGTCGGCATCGATGGGAAAAAGCGTTCCCCGGCCGCGCTGATCGCGCGGCTGAACGAACGGGGCGGGCACCACGGGATTGGCCGGGTCGATCTCGTCGAAAATCGCTACGTCGGGATCAAATCCCGCGGGGTGTACGAAACCCCGGGCGGCGCCATTCTGCAAACCGCCCACCGGGCGATCGAATCGATCACAATGGACCGCGAGGTGATGCATCTTCGGGATTCCCTGATTCCCCGATATGCCGAGCTGGTTTACAACGGGTACTGGTTCTCGCCGGAGCGGGAGATGCTCCAGCTTGCGATGGATGCTGCGCAGAAGAACGTGAGCGGGATCGCCCGACTGACCCTGTACAAGGGAACCTGCACGATCGCCGGCCGGAAATCGGACCGGTCGCTTTATGATCCGGAATTGGCGACCTTCGAGACCGACACGGTCTATAACCAGCGCCTGGCCGAGGGCTTTATCCGCCTGAACGCGCTTCGACTTCAGCAGCGGGTGAAGAAGGGGAAATAATGCATTGGGCGATGAAGATCGTTCAATGACATAGCGGGTGGCCGAAGGCGGGGCGCCCCATCCGACCGCAACGGAAAGGCCAAGGGGTCTCTCGTGGGGTTCGCCGGTAAACCTTGTGAGCGCACGCAGTGAGGACGGATGGGGCTGCCGAAGGACAGGACCCGCTTATGAAACGAGCACAATGGCATCGAACATGAAAAAACCAACGAAAGATAAAAAAATGTGGTCCGGACGATTTACGTCCGAAACCCACCGCCTCGTCGAAGCCTTCACGGCCTCGCTGCCCTTCGACCGGCGGCTGTATGCGCAGGATATTACCGGCAGTATCGCCTGGGCCCGGGCCTTGTTCCAGGCGAAAGTTCTGACCAAAGAGGAAGCGGATAAAATCACGGAGGGGCTGAAGGACGTCAAGAAAGCGATCGAGGGCGGCCGGGCGTCCTTCTCGGACCAGGATGAAGACATCCACATGGCGGTGGAACGGATGTTGACCGAGAAGATCGGCGAACTGGGAGGCAAACTCCACACCGGCCGCAGCCGGAACGACCAGGTCGCCCTGGATCTGCGTCTCTACCTGCGGGACGAGATGAAGCATATCATCGAGGCGATCAAGGATTTACAGGACGTTTTCGTGGCCAAGGCCAAGAGCCATATCGACGCCATCCTTCCCGGCTACACCCATCTTCAGAAGGCCCAGCCCATTCGGTATGCCCATTACCTTCTGGCCTACTACGAAATGCTGGACCGCGACCGGCAGCGATTTCTGGACGGCTTTCAACGGGTCAACGTCATGCCGCTCGGGTCCGGGGCGTTGGCCGGGACGAACTACCCGATCAACCGTGAGGGACTGGCCGAGGATCTGGGATTCCCTGCCGTCACGGGAAACAGCCTGGACGCCGTAAGCGACCGGGACGGGGCGATCGAGTTTCTGGCCGCGGCAAGCATGCTTTTGATGCACCTATCCCGGTTCTGCGAGGAGTTGGTGCTGTGGTCCACGGATGAATTCGGCTTTCTGGAACTGCCGGACGCTTTCTGTACCGGAAGCAGTCTCATGCCGCAAAAGAAAAATCCGGATGTGCCTGAGCTGATCCGGGCCAAGACCGGCCGCGTCTACGGCCATTTGATGGCGCTGCTGACGGTCATGAAGGGTCTGCCGTTGGCCTATAACCGGGACCTTCAGGAGGACAAAGAAGCCGTGTTCGATTCGGTCGATACGGTGAAGGCCATCCTGTCCGTCCTGACCGAAATGATCCCGGGGATCACGGTTCGGCGGGAGGCCGCAGCCAAGGCGACCGAAGCCGGTTTCCTGCTCGCCACCGAGGTGGCCGATTATCTGGTCGAGAAGGGCCTGCCGTTTCGACAGGCCCATGAAGTCGTCGGCCGGATTGTCCGATATTGCCTGGATCAACAGCGGGATTTCACCCAAGTTTCTTTAAAGGAACTCCAAAAGTTTTCTAGCCTTTTTCAGAAAGATATCATCGGCTATCTTGATCTGGAGGCTTCTTTGGAGAGAAAGCAGCAGACCGGGGCAACCGCCAAGAACCGGATCTTGGAACGAATCCGCCAGATCGAGGAGAAATAAGATGCGGATGCAATGGGTCCGAGGCAGGGTCGGTGTCCCGATGATCCTCTTTATTTTGGTCTTGTTTTTTTCCGCGGGATGTGGTAAAAGAGGAGACCTTATCGCTCCGGAAGACGCCCATCCAAAGGAGCGTCCTCAGCCGCAAGGCAACGAACCGTCAGCCCCCGGCCCGCAACAAGGGCCGAATTGAGGTGATTCATCATGGCACTTATCCAATTGGAATCGGCCAAAAAGGCCAAGAAATTACTGCTCCTGATCGATCCATATCCGGAGGATAACCCCTACCGGATCAATCCCAAAGAGATGCAGGCGATTTGGTTTCCGAAACTGTCGCTGCCCGTCATCGCGTCCCGGACCCCAAAAACCTGGGACGTCCGGATCGTGGACGAGAGCCGCTCGATCGTTCGCAAGGGTTTGATCGATGAGGTGATCCGGGAGCGGGGGGCCGAAAACCTATTGGTGGGCATCTCGACCCAGATGACCTGTTACACCCCTCGGGCGTACGAGATCGCGGACCAGTTCCGCGCAAGGGGCGTCAAGGTCTGCCTGGGCGGAACCCATGCCACGTACCTGCCGGAAGAGGCGAAGCTTCACGCGGATACGGTCGTGAAGTTCGAGGCGGACGAGATCTGGCACAACGTCGTCGCGGATTTCGATCGCGGCACCCTCCAACCGTTTTATGAAATGGGCGCGTATCCGACGATGGAGAACTACGTCCACCCCCGGATCGACCTCCTTCCGAACGGCTGCTACATGACGAACCAATGTCTCCAGACGACGCGCGGCTGCCATTTCGACTGCGAGTTCTGCAGCGTCTCCCCCTTCAACGGGAAGAGTTCCCGCCGGCGGTCGATCGACGACATCGTCGCCGAGATCCAGCGGATCAAGGAGTGGCGACGGAACCAGCTCGTGGAGAAGATGATCCAGGGTCCCGTCTGGGACCGGATCGGAACCGGCCTGCGGATCCTGACCGGAATCGAGGACGGGACGATCTTCGCCTTCGTGGACGACCTCCACAACTCGAACCGCGACTACTGTAAAAAACTCTGGACCGCGTTAAAAGAACTGAACATCAAATGGGGGGCCCAATGCACACTGTTCCTGGGGAACGATCCGGACATGGTGAAGCTCGCGGCCGAAAGCGGATGCGTCTCGATGTTCGTCGGAATGGAATCGATCAATCAAGACGTTTTGACCGAGATGAACAAGGGGTTCAATCAGGATAAACGGTACGAGGACCAGATCCAGTGCTTCCATGATCACGGCATCATGCTGAACCCCGGAATCATCTTCGGAGCGGACGCGGACGACGAATCGGTCTTCGAGAACACGGTCGAGTTCCTGATCAAATGCCGTGTGGAGCTGGCTTATATCAATATCTCGACCCCGCTTCCGGGGACGGCGCTTTTCGAGCGGCTGAAGGCCGAGGGCCGTATCTTTGATTGGGACTGGTCTAAATACGACGGCAAGCATGTCGTCTATTATCCCAAGCGGATGACGCCCGAGGTTTTGCAGGAGGGCTTTTTCTGGGCCAACCGTCAGTTCTTTTCGATTCCTTCGATCGTCACGCGCATGTCCGCCACCGGCCAACGGTTCGCCGCACGCTGGGTCATGAACTGGCGCTTCCGGCAGCTGATCCGACGGACCTGTCCCGCGGGCCACTTGTCTCCCCTGGGCAAGACCTTGAAGAAGCTCCACGTGGAGCTTCCCTCGATCGACACGGGAAACCTCATTCCGAATGCACTGAGCGCCGTGAAGACCTCGGTCAAAGAAGCCACGACCCAGATCGATCGGTATCTTAGGATGAAGGTCAAAAAGCACGAGGGACTGACCACGCTGCTCATCGAACTGGAAGGCACCTTGGATCGGTTCAACGTCGGCGAGGTCAAGAAACGGATCTTGAAGGCCGCCAACAAGGCTAAGATGGACATCGTGATAAACTTTGAACACCTCAAGTACGCCGCGCCGGAGGCGATCTCGACGCTGCTGGATTGGCGGCCGCTTAAACATCTGGCTCCCAAGGTGCGCGTCAAGGTGATGAATTTGAAAAACTCATTCAAGGAGACGGTGGACCATCTTGCATTGAGGGGCCGGGAGATTTCGAAGGAGGATTTGTCGAAACCCAATTATGCATGAGTTCCACTACCGGCAGAACGAGCTCTACTGCGAGGATGTCCCCGTCAAGACCATCGCCAAGGAAGTCGGCACGCCGTTCTACTTGTACAGCGCCAAGACCCTCCTGAACCACTACCGGGCCTACGACTCCGCCTTCGCCTCGATCCCGCACATCATCACCTTTGCCATGAAGGCCAATTCCAACCTGGCGATCCTGAGGCTGTTTGCCCGGGAGGGCGGCGGCGCGGACATCGTCTCGGCCGGGGAATTGTACCGGGCCCTCCAGGCCGGGGTGGATCCGCAGAAGATCAATTTCGCCGGCGTCGGAAAAACGGCCGAGGAGATTCGGTACGCCCTCGAGTCGAACATCCTGATGTTCAACGTCGAGTCCTCCCAGGAGCTCCGGAAGATCGACGAGGTGGCGGGACGGATGAAAAAGAAGGCCCGGGTGGCGTTGCGGGTCAACCCCAACGTGGACCCGAAAACGCACCCGTACATCTCGACCGGCATGAAGAAGCACAAATTCGGAATCGGCATCGACAAGGCCCTGGAAGAGTACAAGCTGGCCGCTTCCCTCAGGCATATCGAGGTGGTCGGAATCCATCAACATATCGGGTCCCAACTGACCGAGACCGCCCCGTATGTCGACGCGCTTCGACGGCTGCTCGGACTGGTGGAAGAACTTAAAAAACTTGGAATCGACGTTCAGTACGTCAATATCGGCGGGGGACTGGGGATCACCTATGAGGACGAGACCCCGCCCCTTCCCAAGGAACTGGCGACGGCGATCGGGCCGCTCGTGAAGGACCTCAAATGCATCCTGATCATGGAGCCGGGCCGTGCGCTTGTTGGAAATGCCGGCATCCTCGTCACGAAGGTCCTCTACACCAAGGAGGGCGACGCCAAGAAATTCGTGATCGTGGATGCCGCCATGAACGATCTCATCCGTCCGAGCCTCTACGGGGCGTTTCATCAGATCCAGCCGGTGGTCCGACGCGGAAGGAAACCGATCACGGCCGACGTGGTGGGACCGATCTGCGAGTCGGCCGATTTTCTGGCCAAGGACCGCGAAATGGAGGAGTGCCTTCCGGAAGAGTACCTGGCCGTCATGAGCGCCGGCGCTTACGGATTTGCGATGGCCTCGAACTACAACGCCCGTCCCCGAACGCCGGAGATCTTGGTCCACGGAGATCGCTTCGAGGTTGTGCGGGAACGCGAGACCTACGCCGATCTGATCAAGGGAGAACATATCCCGGATTTCTTAAAATAAACCCCCATGAAAAAAATCCCGTTTGTTAAAATGAGCGGCAGCGGAAACGATTTCATCCTGATTGACAACCGCCGCGGGGAGTTGAAAGAATTCAAGGGCCGTCGGCTCAACCGGTTCGCCGCGACGGTCTGCACGCACCGACTCTCGGTCGGCGGCGACGGTCTGATTCTGATCGAACGCCCCGCGCGTCCCCGGGAAGCCCAGTTCCGCTGGCGGTTGTTCAACGCCGATGGAACCGAGGCCGAGCTGAGCGGAAACGGCGGGCGGTGCGCCGCCCGGTTCGCCTATCTCCGAAAAATCGCGCCGGCCAAAATGGTCTTCGAGACGCTGGCCGGACCGATCCGGGCCGAAATCCGGGGGACGAACGTCAAGATCCAGATGCCGACGCCGCAATCGCTCCAACTGGACGTCAAGATTCCCGTCCAGGACAAAACCTACATCGGACATTTTCTCAACACCGGCGTTCCCCATACCGTTTTATTCGTGGACGATCCCGCCGCCGCGGCGGTGGTCGAACTGGGAAGGGCGATCCGGCATCATGAGCTGTTTCAGCCGGCCGGCACCAACGTCAACTTTGCGACGATTCAAGCCCCCCGCCGGGCCCGGATGCGGACGTACGAGCGGGGGGTCGAGGACGAGACCCTCGCCTGCGGCACCGGCGCGGTGGCGACGGCCCTGATTGCAGGCGCCCTGGGCCAAGGCGCTTCTCCGATGACCCTTCGCCAGCAAAGCGGGAGGGTCCTCCGGGTTTACTACCGGTGGGACGGGAGGCAGTTCTCCGACGTTTTCCTCGAAGGGGATGCCCGCGTGGTCTATACCGGCGAGATGGGGGATGAAACACTATTCTAAAAAAGGCGGTCGTTTGGCGCTGGACCCCTGCGGCGACTCGGCTTGCGTTTGGGGCCCCGGCTTGGCGAAGGACGCGGCCAGGTTTTGCAGGCAAATTTTGCGTGCCTCATCTTCGCAAAATTTAGCGGCCGAGCCTTAGCCGGGTCAAACGAAAGCCGCCGGAGCCGCGAGGCTCAGGGGCAAACGGCCGACGTTTGATCGCAACCATTCTTTAAAACCAGCCAGTCCCCCTATGATCCGATTCTGGGCTATAATCATCTTCGTTCTTTTCGCCCTTCTTCTGTCGGGCAACCTGGTCTCCCTTTATACCGACTGGCTCTGGTTTATCGAGATCGGCCAGCCTCCGGTCTTGATGACCACCCTTATGGCCGAGTTTAAGCTGGGTCTGGCCCTCGGGACACTGTTTTTCATCGTTTTGTATCTCAACCTTGTCGTCGCCCACCGGCACCGGAATGCCGGCCGGTGGGATCGTACGCAACAATGGCTCGACCTGCCCATTCGGACTCAACTTGATCCTCACATCGCCAAGGGGATCCCGATCTTGTCGATCGTCGTGGCCTTCTTCGGAGGTCTGAACGGCGCCTCTCAATGGGAAAAGTTTCTGCTCGCGAAAAACGCCTCCGACTTCGGGCTTTCCGATCCGGTCTTCGGATACGATTTCGGGTTCTACGTATTCAAGCTGCCTTTCTTGAGCTTCGCTCAGGGTTGGTTGACGGGCATCTTGATTTTCGTCACGATCTTCACCGCGCTCCTCTACGTTTATCACGGTGGGCTCGGGGTCGGTCCGAGGGGTTTTTTCATCGACACGGGACCGAAACGGCATTTGACGGGATTGATCGGAGTGATCCTGGCGGTCAAGGCGGCCGGGTACCGTTTATCGGCCTACGAACTTCTCTTCACGACCCGCGGGGTGGTCACGGGAGCGATCTACGCCGATGTCCATGCCCGCATTCCGGCGCTCAACCTCTTGACCGGGCTGGCACTGATCGCGGCGCTGGCCGTGATCGTCGGTGGGTACGGTCGGGGCTGGCGCATCCCGATTGCAGCGATCGCCGTACTGTTCGCAGTTCAGTTTTTAGGCGTCTCGATCTATCCCGAACTGCTCCACCGGTTCCGGGTCCTGCCCAATGAGATCGTCTTCGAGCGGCCCTACATCCAGGAAAACATCAAAGCCACCCGGTATGCCTTCGGGCTGAACAACATCGAGGAACAGGAATTCCCGGCGGAGGAGAATCTCTCTCTGAAAGACCTGTCCCGAAACGATCTCACGCTCAAGAACGTCCGGCTATGGGATCACCGGCCGCTTCTCTCGACCTACCGGCAGCTCCAGCAGATCCGGACGTACTACGACTTTGTCGGCGTGGACAACGACCGGTATCCGATCGACGGGGAATACCGGCAGGTGATGCTCTCTCCACGCGAGCTTTCGTCCCGGAACCTCCCCGGCGGCACCAATTGGATCAACGAGCATCTCACCTACACGCACGGCTACGGCGTGGCGTTGGGCCCGGTGAACCGGATCTCCAAGGAAGGCCTGCCCGAGTTCATGATCAAGGACATCCCTCCGGTCTCGACCGTCCCGTTGAAGGTCACCCGGCCCGGGATCTATTACGGCGAATTGACGAACAGCTACGCGTTCGTGAAGACCAGGTCGCTGGAGTTCGACTACCCGTTGGGGGATAAAAACGAGTACACGGTCTACAACGGAAAGGGCGGCGTTCCGGTCGCCTCCCTCTGGAGGAAGCTCCTGTTCTCGGTCGAGTTCGGGTCGATGAAAATCCTGCTCTCGAACGACATTACGTCCGAGAGCCGGGTCCTGTATTATCGAAATATCCTCGACCGGGTCCGTCGGCTGGCCCCGTTCCTGAACTACGACGACGATCCCTACATGGTCATCACCCAGGATGGCCGGCTGGTCTGGGTCGTGGACGGATACACGACGACCGACCGGATTCCCTATTCCTATCAGTTGCGCGGCCTGGGCAACTATCTCCGCAATTCGGTCAAAGGGGTGGTCGACGCCTATGACGGAACCGTTGCGCTCTACATCAACGATCCCGACGACCCGCTGATCCGGACCTACGCCCATATTTTCCCCGGCCCCTTCAACCCTCTGGAGGAGATGCCGGCCGACCTCCGCGCCCATCTTCGCTCTCCCGAGGATCTCTTCAGCGTCCAGGCCCATCTCTACGCAACGTATCACATGCAGGATCCGCAGATTTTCTACAATCGCGAAGATCTCTGGAACATCCCGTCCAAGGGCGACCGGAACATGGAGCCTTACTACACGATCATGAAGCTTCCGAAGGAAACGAAGGAAGAGTTTATTTTGATGATCCCTTACACGCCGGCGAATCGGGACAACATGGCCGCTTGGCTGGCGGCACGGGCCGACGCGCCCCATTACGGGAAGTTGATTGTCTATCTCTTCCCCAAGCAAAAACTGATCTACGGTCCCCGCCAGATCGAGGCACGCATCGATCAGGACGGATACATCTCCCAGCAGATCTCGTTATGGAACCAGCGGGGCTCCCAGGTCATCCGAGGCAGTCTGTTGGTGATCCCGATCGAAAACTCGCTGCTTTACATCGAGCCACTCTATCTTTCGGCCGAGGCCGGCTCGCTTCCGGAACTCCGACGGGTGATCGTCGCGTACGGCAACCAGCTTTCGATGCAGGAAAATCTCGAGGGCGCGCTGGCCGCGATCTTCGGCGGACGGCCGACCCTCCCCGCCCCCTCCGAAGCGACCACCGCACCGCCGCCCGCCGGAAGCGCGAAAGATAAAATCCGCTCGGCCCTTTCCCATTTCGAGCGGGCCGAGGAGCTGCTGCGTCAGGGCGATTGGGCCGGATTCGGGAAAGAACTCAAAGAGACCGGTGCGATCTTGAAAGATCTGGCGGGGGAGGCGAAATGACCCTGGCCGCGGGCAGACCGGGCTAAGATTTCGGCGCGGCTTTTTCGGCGTTCCGAAGCTCCAATAAGGCGTGATGAATCTCCAGGGCATGATCCTCCGGCTTTACCGATGGAAAAATCTTTCGGACGATGCCCTGCGGGTCGATGATCACGGTGCTCCTCCGGGCCACCTTCATCCCCATATAGCTCGTGAGCACGCCGTATCGCGCGGTGATTTGCTGTCGATCATCCGCGAGGATCGGAAAGTTCAGTTTGAATTTCTCCGCGAACTTTTTGTGGGATGCGACCGAGTCGACGCTGATGCCGAGGATCCGGGCGTCCAGTTGCTGGATGGCCGTCAGATTGTCGCGAAAGGAGCAGGCCTCCTTGGTGCAGCCCGGGGTGTCGTCCTTCGGGTAGAAATACAGGACCACCCATTTCCCGCGCTGCTCCGAAAGCGTCACCGGCTTCCCGTCCTGGTCCGGGAGTGTGAAATCGGGCGCGGGCTGTCCCTCCTCCACCGCCAAGTCCGGCGACTCCGCAACCGCACGGAAGACGCCGAATCCAACGATCAGCGCGGCGATGAGGGCGAGGGGAAGGAGGCTTGAGAGAAACATTTTCATGACCATCCTCGGGCTCTTTACCCCCGCAATCATACCCTATCTGTCACCTCGATTCAAGCCCTTCCCACGGCCAGGACGGCTCACCGGAGCATTCGATCCCTCCCCGTTTTACAGCGAGCGCAGAAAGTTCAGGAGGTCCTGTTTCTGCGAATCGCCGAGGTTGTTAAAATTGTTCACGACACCGTTGGCCTCCGACGCCTTGTAACTGGTATTTCCCGAGCTCCTGTGCGCAAGAATCGCCTGGACCAGGTCGGTGGTGCGTCCGTCATGAAGGAGAAAGATTCGCTGCCCCAGGCCCCACAGCGGCGCCGTCCGGAACTCGTCCGGATCGGCCTGCGCCTGGACGATCTCATCGGCGAGGCCCGGCCCCATGTGGTGGAGCAGAAGATCCGAATAAAGGTTGACGTCCTTGTTGGCCAAGGCCGCAACGGCGGCGTTGCCGGTTCGAAGCGTCGGCGTGTGGCAGTAGGCGCAGCCGGTGCTTTGAAAGAGGGCGCGGCCGTTTGCGATGGACTGGGCGCCGCCCGGCGTCGTCAGCGACGGGGTCGGCGGGGCCAGGAACCGCATGAAGTGCGCGAATTTTTCGATGTCGCTGAGCGTCTCGGCCGGGGTGGCGCCATCGGTATGGGTGATGTCGTTCGGCGTGGAGGCGAATTGGCAGTTTTGGGTTTCGTCGCGCTCGGTCTGGAACAGCTCGTTGCTGATCCCCATCTCGACATTGTAGGCCTCGCCCGCAAAGAGAATCAGCGATTTGTTTTGCGCCTTCCACCCGAAGCGCGCGATCGTTCCGTCGTTTCCGTTCATGTTTGTCGTGCCGTTGTCCATGCGGATACGGTGGGGGCGTCCGGCGATGCCGATGTTCACCTTCTGTCGTGCTGCGGCCGCCTGGTTGGCGACAATCACACTGTCGGGAATCTGCTCAATCAAACCGCCCCCGAACACCGGGGTGGGAATGCGGAAAATCAGGTTGTTGTTCTTTGACGGGGTGCTGAAATCTTCCTGTGTGATCGTGCAGTTATTGGCATTCCCGGTATTATCGATGCGGCCGCTGATCACGAAAAGATCATGCACCCCGCCGTCGCGCGATCCATCGGGATTGTGCTTGAATCGGGCCTCGCGAACCGGTCCGTTGGACTGGATGAAAAACGGAACCTTGTTGTCGGCGCCGAAGGCCGTTGCGACAGCTACCTGGGGATTGACGGCCGGGCTTGAACCACCACTGCCGGCTGGGCGTGACAACCGCCGCAGCTGTCCATATTGAACCGCGGTCCGAGCCCGTCGGCCACGCCTTCCGAGGCCTCAAACGCCTTTTGGCCGGCCTGGAACAAGGCCGATTCCGACGGCGTCAGGCCAGGCAGTGAATCGCCGGCATTCGATGTCGTCGCGTTCTGAACGCCGGGATCTTTGACTTGAGTTCCGAACGCATGAATATACTTCGGACTGACTGCCATGACAAAAAGCACCGCAACTACCAGCCCCGCCGGTATGACGTAGATTTCACGGATTCTCCGGACAATCCCCGCCCGCGGTTCATGGCGGTAGCGTCTCTGTCCATTCGATTGATCGTGTCTCATGGCCGTTCCCCCCCTGTAAATAAATGAGCCGCCAAAAAATTTTCCTTTGGCGGCTCGGCGGGCATGACCTCGGTCGGACCTTGGGGGGATTCGAGCAGTCTTCTCCCGCTTCGATGCCCCCGACCCCGTGCTCGGACCGGCAGAGCCGGATCCTCGCTTGGCTTTAGCCCCGTTACTCTGCGTCCCGGGGTTTCCCCCGGTTTGCTCTGATCAAAGGCTGGCCGGACATGGTTTCTCTGCAGCGTCCGGCTTTCACCGGTTTAAATTGCAAAAGACCGGCCAGGATTGTTAAACACGGCCGAAATTTCTCCAACTCACGGATTCAATTTACTTTAATGGGAAGTTTCCGACGCGTTTTGGGGAGGGGAGCCTGATGCAGGATTTAAAAGGTTTGGAATTCGGTCTCAAAAAATTGAAATCCTTCGGCTTGCGGCATTTTAATCCGGACATCAAAAACCACCTCTCCCCACTGTATCAAGAGAAGATCAATGAAGAGCGGGTTGACATATGAATTTGCAGCGGAGGAAGGTGTGATTCGGAAAAGCTCAGCGGCGCGGATGATCCGTGTCCGTCGGATTGTGTTTTTGGGCGCCTCCTCTCTCTTTTCCCACCAGCCATTTCTTGGCTTCATTTACAGACGAGAACACGGACACGGGCAGCCCACGGTTAAACGCCACGGTCTCGGCAAACTTCATCAGGTCGCCCTTGGCGTTCACATCAACGTAGGCAATCGCCTCTAACTGTCCGCGGGTGCGACCGGCTCCCTGTGATGCGATCTGGAACACACTCATCGTGTCAAGGCGGGGCCCCTCAAGGCGCTCTTCAATCAGCACCCGATAACAGTTCCGGGCGTCGCACTCCCGCCGGATTTCTTCGAGATAACCGGCCACATTTTCCTCGCTGTTCACGCCGGTAACGATCGCGTGCAGATAGGTGGGCTTTAGTATGAAGGTCAGCGTGTATGACATGGGTATCTCCCCGAAAAGATCGGCCCGCGCAGGAGGATTGATAGGGGGGATTATAATCCTTAAAAGGTGACGGGTCAATGTCGATCAGGGAAGGAGATCTCTATAATCCATCCCTATTACGTAAACGTCGGATCAGGCAAAGGCGCGGGCGTCGATCACGAAACCGTTTTTCGTGCCCTCCACGCTTTCCGCGTACGCCTTGGCCACCGAAGCCGCCGGCATCCCGGGGGAAGGGTCCATGCCCAGGGCCACAAGCGTTTCCTTGACCCACGGCGGGCTGACTGCGTTGATGCGTACGCCCCGCGGCATCTCCAGCGCCGCCGCGCGGACGAACCCTTCGATCCCGGCATTCACGGGACTGATCGCGCCGCTCCCCGGCATGGGCTCCTGGCTCAGAACGCCGCTGGTCAACGTGAACGAACCACAATCCGCAATCTGGGAAAGTCCCAGCCGCACCACGTTGATCTGGCCCATCAGCTTGTTGGAAAAACTGAGCTTGAAGTCCTCGTCCGTCAACTCCTTCAGCGGACCGAATTTCGCAAGCCCCGCCGCGCACACCACGGCGTCGAAAGGGGCCACGGCGCGGAAAAGTTTTTTGATGGAATCGGGAGAGGCCAGATCCACCCGCTGGTCCCCCTTCCGGTTTCCCACACGAACCACGTCGTGGCGTTTCGACAGAGCGCCGGCCACCGCCGTTCCGATCGTCCCCGTCGCGCCGATCACGATGATTTTCATACCGCACCTCCGATCATTAAATCATCCCGTCTTCCATTTTCCCTCGCCACGCGCAGGTTTTGACGGCTCGATGGCTCCATTGTTCATCCTGAAGGATCTCACACCTGTTCTATAAATTTCACGATCCTCGCCAGGTCATCGGAATTGAGATCGATGAAGCCCAAGCCGATTCCGATGCCCTTATGGGTGTAAAGCACGCGGGCCCGGACCTGAATCGGCTGGGCATCGGCCTCATGAAGTTTGAACCGAAGGGTGATCGGGTTTCCCGGCGGAAAAGCTTGCTTCGTGATCAGGTAGATCCCCCCGATACTGATTTCTGAACTCCGGTGCATTCCAACCCCAACCACCTCGACCTCTTTGTGGAAAGGGACTCTCTCGTTCCTACGGCGTTCATCATTCTTGGGATTATCCATTAGGATTCTCCAATTTTGGCTCATTCATTCCAGTGCCGCTCCCCGTTCGGCTTCCATCCTCTATCCCCGCGAGCGTGCTGTTATCGCTCCATTGTTCCATTCCTCCATCTCCCAGCCTTCCCCCCTCGGTCGATCGGGATAGTTCCAAAAAATTATTCTCTTCCTCATTGATTCTTTGACCCCTTCCCTAAACGACAATCGGATATTGTGATATAACCGCTTCAAGCTCCTTGCACGCCTTACTGAGATCCGTCGGATCGCTTTCAAACGAAAAAGAAACGGTTGGATGGGATCGGTCATGAACTCGCGTTGTTCCCTTCACCAGTCCCCGACCCGTTGCCTCGATACTGACGGTCATTTGAAGCGCATCTTCGTCGGAACCAAAAACAGCCTCGCCCTTCGAAGAGGACAGGACCGTACGAATTCCGGTCCAAAATTTAAAAAATTCCTGCGTTGTATAAGAGGCTTTAAACCGCCCGGTAAACGGCGGTACGGCCAGCTCCACTTCACAGGCCAACCGATTACCGCCATAAACATTCTTCGTATCCGGATTTTCACGCGTAATTATATTAACAGTTATCGAAGCTCCTTGACCGGCGATTTTCCATGCGAGGCTCATCGGGCTAATTCCTATTTATGACAATTCTGGGTAGAGGTTCTAATGATTAACGGTCGGGACTTGAATAAGCGGGCATGCATTTATATCAAACCTTTAATCTGTTCCCTTAAAAAGAATCAACCCTTGAATATTCTTGTAGTGCTTTACGTTTCGCGTGACGAGGGGCAACTTCTTGACAAGCGCGGTCGCCGCGATGAGCGCATCCTCCTTTTCCAAGGAAGGATATCGTCGCCGAAGATCGGAATAGGCTCCGGTGATCCGGTCATCCAACGGAATGATTCGGTGCCGTCGGAGCGTAAACAAAACAGCCTGGCGCTCGGTCTCTTTTAATCCCGCCTTGGACAGAAGTTCCTTCTTCGTCACGACGGAGTAATAAACCTCAAATCTTCTGTCTTCGAAGATCGTCCGGAGAAGGCCGGCGTTGAGGTAATCGATAACGATATCCGTATCGATCAGGAGTTTGACTTTTGCCACTCGCGGATCTCTTTGAGGAAGGCCTCGTCCGATCGGTCGCGGGAACCTTTCCGGATCTCCTGAACGTAAGCGACGCTGTCCTTGACATCCGAATGGCCGTAGGGATTGAACCGCTCGCGGACAACCTCCTCCAGCAGGCTCACGGGATAGATCCCTTTCTTACGGGCTTCCTTGATCAAAAGACGCTTGAGACGGGGGTCGAACGAGAGCGTCCATTTTTCCTTTTTCAAGGCTGTCTTGGGCACGGTCGGATCCTTTGTTCTGTTAAATCATACGTATATTATACGCATTACAATAAAGCCTGTCAAGAATCAGGATCCGCCCCCCCTGTTATGTTGCCCCATCTTTTATTGCTCCGCTGTTCCATGGCTCCATTCTTCAGCCCCTCCCCCGCACGCGGAGCTGTTACGGCTTGCTATACTTCTGGATCTCTTTTAACGCTTCTCTTGCCGATTTCTCAATCTCCGAACAAACGCTCTTCGCCGACTCAGGGCATTTTGTGCTGCTGTTGACGATGATGTTTTCAACGTCAGATTTGTCAGCGGTCGCATCAATATGTTTTACCACGAATACAATATACCCCTTGTCGGATGATGAAAGCTTAACAAGCTCCTCTAGTTGACCCCACTGATTTGAAAGCATTCTTTCGACCACATCGGAATATCCTTCGGCAATAGCTCCGTCATCACAGAACCGAAACTTCTTAAAGGATTTGTAAACATCTTCCCAATTATTCAGCCGTGAGACCGAGCTTTCGGCTTCCATCGCTTCCGCCTTCGTACAAGATCTCTCTTCGGCCACTGCGTTACCGCAAAGGAAAGCTATTGACAGTGTAAGTATTAATATCTTCATTTTTAAATGCAGGCAACAATTTTATAACAATTTAATATTTTCAGAAAGCAACACCGAAATCGATTCTAGAATGCGGCGCCCGAAGCTTTTTCATGAAATAATTTTTTTGATTCGTTCTTGAGGTACCGCAAGTAGTGAATCACCGCCCAGGTTTCTTCTTCAGTAATAATCCAACCGCTATGAGGATCGGGAAGCAATCTGTTCCTTATAAATCCGTTTGCGATGACCCAATACATTTCACCGTTGGACTTGCATTTTTGGAAATTTTGATTGGTGAAATTCCGAGGCGCCGGATCCAGAGCCTTTCCAGCATCTCCGTTGCCTTGGCCGCTCAAACCATGGCAGGTAAAACAGGCCCCCTTGCCCTCATAGATAGCTTTTCCCTCCTCAATATTTTTCGGACTGGAAGGAAGTGGGTTTTTCGTGGCCTTCAATTGAGAAAGGAGTTCGGCCGGCACGAGCACCTTACATGGGTCATTCTCGACTCCAACCGTTGCAAATACAGTTACAGCGCTGGGACTGATAATGACCATTATTGGTATGGCAATTAAATTCTTCATTAAAGAACGTGGATAACGTGACCGGCACTGGGTGGATGAGTTAGAAAAGATGTACGAATCAAGGCGGATCACAGACAACCTCTTCTCCCTCCAGCGGATGGGGTCGTGTGAAGGTTAAAAACGGAAGGACGGCCCGCGACGGAGGAATGAGGAGGATTATACCGTATTAGGTGGGACGGGTCAATAATCGCATCGAATCAGGATCACAGGACGAGCGGCGTATAGATGTCCCCGGCCGCCTCAACCCATCCCGCAGATTTTCGGAATCCATTTCCCCGTTCTTCTCTTATATCGTCCATACTCCTCTCCAAACCTGGCCTGCAGCACTTCTTCCTCATAATTCGCGATGTAATTGTAGAAAAGAGAAATCCCAACAATCAACGCGAGGGAAAAAACCGATCCCGTCGAGATCGCTAGTCCGAGGTAGGTCAGGAGGCTTCCCAAATAGATGGGATGCCTTACGTATTTGAAGGCCCCGGTCGTGACCACTCCGACCGGACGCTCCTCCGGACGGACGACAATGTGCCCGGAACGGATAAGATAGACGGCGCCGACTAGGGAAAGTCCCAGGAAAACCAGCCGGACATGCAGCGGGACGAAATACGAGAGGGATGTCGATAGGTGGAGGATAAACGAGTCCCCTACCCAAAGGGCCAGAAACAAACCAAGGCAGATGAACTGGCCTATGTGACTGAAAGGGTGTTCGCCGTTCTTGGCCTGCATGTGTGATCCACTTGTTCAATCCCGGTCAACCAACACTTCGCGTGGGATAATGCGGATGGGGCCGGGTGCAAGAGTTAATAACGGCAGGAACGACTCGACCGAGCTCTTTGAAGTCGGCCCGCGATGGAGGATTGAGAGAGATTATACCGTTTTAGATAGGACGGGTCAATGCCGTTCAAGGATGCACATCGCCTACAAGTTTGGACATCTTTTCATGAAAAAGGGAGAGGCGAATGTGGACGGGGCCTGTACCATATGTTACGATAAATTATCAATGCGAAACTCAAAACACCTTGTTACTCCTATTCAGAAATATTTCCCGGCCGGGCATTTATTTCTCCTGGGACTGGCGGCCGTGGTATGTGCATCCTTCGCCAGCTGCATGAACAACTCGAACGACTCCTCGGGCACTCTTTCGCCGATGCAGCTCGAACTCGTTCCGGTCGCCGGGAGTTTTTCACAGCCACTGGACCTGCAGTCGCCCGACGACAACACCGGCCGTCTCTTCGTCGTCGAGCAGGGCGGTAAAATCAAGATCATTCAGTCCAACGGCCAGGTGCTAGCCGCCCCGTTTCTCGACATCGGGAACACGCTGAGCAGCAGTTCCGGCGAGGAGGGCTTGCTGGGCCTCGCGTTCCATCTGATGTACAAGACGAACCGGCGTTTCTTCGTCAATTACACGAGTAACGACGGAGGCACGCTGCATACCGTCATCGCCGAGTACACCACCTCGACCGGAGACGCCAACTTGGCAGACGCAACGAGCGAGCGTATCCTCCTGACCGTCGACCAGCCCTTCACCAACCACAACGGCGGCGGACTCGCCTTCGGAAACGATGGATACCTTTATATTGGCCTTGGCGACGGCGGGAGCGGCGGCGATCCCAATGGCAACGGGCAGAACATTAACGTGCTTCTGGGAAAAATCCTGCGGATCGATGTGGACTCGGCTCCCGCCATGGGCCTTCAGTACGCGATTCCTCCGGACAACCCGTTCGCGAATGCTGCCGGCCGCGATGAAATCTGGCTCTACGGACTCCGCAATCCGTTCCGGTTCTCCATCGATCATGCGACGGGGGATCTCTGGATCGGCGACGTCGGACAGGACAGCTTTGAAGAGGTGGACCGGATCACGCCGCAACAGGGCGGGGCAAACCTCGGCTGGAACATCATGGAAGGCACGCATTGTTTCAACCCTTCCAGCAACTGTCCGACGGCCGGGCTCACATTGCCGATCTTCGACTACTCGCACGACCCAGGCGATGAAACCGTCATCGGCGGCTACGTTTATCACGGCACGCGCATCCCCCAACTTGCGGGCGTATACGTCTTCGGCGATTTCATCAGCGGGCGCATCTGGACGCTGACGCAGACTTCACAGGGCGCGTGGGTGCGCACGGAGGTTTCGAGTACCGCGGCAAATGACTTGAGTTCGTTCGGACAGGATCGGAACGGCGAGCTTTACGTCGTGCGCTATTCAAGGGGCGTCGTGTCCCGCATGCACCAGGCCGGCACACCGTAGTCGAGGCGCCGTAGGGGTTTGATGAATCAAACCCCTACGATCAGCCATCGACAAAGATCCCTATGGCAGATAGAAATTCACCGTGATGCCGGAGCTGAACGTTCCGATTTGCGTTTGGTCGTCCCCGGTCCCGTCGACATTGTGGATGCTGGACAGCCCGATTCCGACCTGGGCCTCGACGCTGACCTGTTTGGCCACGAAATACTCCAGGCCCCCGACCCCTTCGATCGAGAACGTTTTCTCGGACTCGACGTCCGTCCCACCCCCGCCTGTTGGAACGATGATATCATTCCGGCGATAGGAGACGACTCCGCCGACGAACGGGGCCAGGTCGGTTGTCTTGATGTACTTGCGGATCCCGGCCGTCAGGCCGTAATCCGACGTGCTGTCGTTATTGCTGGCATGAGAGAAACCGACCCCGGCGAGAACCGCGAGGTCGGATTGCAGAAAATACCTCCCGGAAATCAGGATGTCGCTGTTGGACACTCCGAACGAAAGGGCCTTCGCGCCCGATTGAAGACTGTTATCGGCCATCGCGGCCGCGGCAGTCAACAGACTCATCCCAACGGTGACAATGAAGATCTTTATGAATTTCATACGCCTTTCCTCCTTTGTTGTTTATGATAATATGCCGCCCTTGCATTCGCTCGTCTTCAACCTTTAGAACGTGTAGGTCAGTTTTGTCGAGACTTTGACCATATTGTCTTTGGCCCCTGGATCGCTATACAGCGTCTTCCAGCCATTCCCGGTAAACAGAATCCCGGCCCCGCCGGTCAGGAGCAGGTGGGTCTCCAACTGCCAGGAGGCATTGAGGTCATACTCCGAGCCAAGATTGCGCGACGCATTTTTGGCCGGTGCTTCCGTCAATCGGGCCCATATCCCGGCCAACTCCATGCGGAACATGGGGTCGGGTCTCCAACCCAAGGCCAGTTTGATCGCGGTGAGCCCCCCGATGTTCCCGCCGTCCCGATCGCTCACGGTCTCGTTGTTCACCAGTATGTCGCCCAGCACGAAATTGGGTGAGACGGCATTGAGGTTCAATTTTTTCCCGCTCGGCGGAAGGTTACCGGGTTTTTGTCCGGTCGCGTACAGGCCGGTGAAAAGGCTGTCGTACCGGACGCCCGTCCAACCGAGCTGGCCAAGGGCGTTCATCCCTCCGATCGAAATTTCACGCCCGTTCGGATTGAGAGTTGGGGTATTGTCATGTGTCTTGATCGAGCCGGTGAGTAAATCCAGCTCGCCACCCCAGCGAATGGAGGTCATCTGTTGATCCATCGACAAGCCCACCGTCCCGACCGTCGCCTGATCATTCCCGAAGTCGGTCAGGGGGCAGGCGGCTGGAGACAGTTCGGGCGGCGTGGCGCCTGCGCACGGAGCAAAAGAGGCGGTCTGGTTGAAGACCAGATTCGGCCCGCTGTCCTTTATAAATAAAACAAAAAGACTCGATTTGAACCCGGCCGTCGGATCGATGTTCAAATCGGCCAGGTAGCCCGAGGTGCTGGATGACCCGCTCGACGTGTTGTACAGAAAAAGATCCATAAAGGTCAGCGTGGCCCATGACATCGGAATCGCCAACGCGACGGCGTCCGCGGTGTCGTCCAGGATCAACGAATGGCCCAGCGTGACGGCCTGTCGGCCGATCACCAAATGGGCCGCCGGCCAGCTGATCCGGAGGTAGCCTTCCTTCAGGCGGACGGAGTCCAGGTTCTGGCCGAACCCGTCGCTCCCCAGGATCCGATTGCCGGTGCCGGTTCCCGTCGACAGGGTATTGAGCGTGGCCACGTCCTGACCGTTATTGCCGTTGAAAAAATCGACGAGGAGCACGCCCGTCATGATGTCCTGGGTGGCCATGACCTTCAACCGGAAGCGTGCGTCGGCGAAGGATTCCTGATCCTTGCAGGTGTCGTTGCCCGTTCCAGGAATGCCGTCCGGCCCGCGACAGGTGCTGCCGCTGGAATGGGCGTCGGTCAGATTGTTGTCGTAAAAATACCGGGTCCGGAACTCACCGCTGAAATTAATTTCGGTGGCCCGGGCCGTCAAGGGCGCCGCGACCATGAACAGTCCCAGAAAAATGAGAAAATAGAATACTGCCTTCATCGATATCCCTTTCAAATTATCGCAACCTGAGCACCGCCTCCTGCGCGTAATCCAGAAACGGGCTGGGATAGATCCCCAGCAACAGCACCACCGCGGCCGCCACGGCCAGGACCATGACCACCCCCGGCGGGGCCGCCAGCTGGACCGCCTCGTCGGGCTCCTTCATGTACATCACCATCACGACCCTCAGATAGAAATAGGCCGAGACCGCCGTGAAGACCACCGCGAGGACGACCAGCCAGGTCAGATGCGCGTCGACGGCCGCCATGAAAATGTAGAACTTCGCGACGAATCCGGCCGTCGGCGGAATCCCGGCCAGCGAGAACATGAAGATCAACATCGCGAACGCCGTCAGCCGGTCTTTTCGGGCCAGCCCCGCGAAGTCACGGATCTCGTCCCCCTCGACTCCGTCCCGGCGCAGGAGCGTGACCACGCCGAAGGCGCCGAGGGTCATGAAGGCGTAGATCAGCATGTAGACCATGAGACTGAAGATCCCGAGCGAATCCCCGACGATCAGGCCGATCATCGCGTATCCGGCATGGGCGATGCTGGAGTAGGCCAGCATCCGCTTGATGTTGGTCTGCACCAGCGCCACCACGTTGCCCATCACGATCGTGACGACCGAAAGGAAAATGAGCAGAAACCGCCAGTCGGAATGAATCCCGCCCAGGGCTTCGATGAAGACCCGGAGGAAGACGGCGAAGCTGGCCGCCTTGGAGCCGACCGAGAGGAAGGCCGTGACCGGCGTGGGGGCCCCTTCGTAGACGTCGGGGGCCCACATATGGAACGGGACGGCCGCGATCTTGAACCCGAACCCCACGACGAGCAGAATCATCGCCAGGATCCAGGCCGGGTTCTGCAGCTCCGGGCCCCGGAGATGCTGGGCCAGGGCCTGGAGGTTGGTCGTCCCGGACAGCCCGTACAGCAGCGAGATGCCGAACAACAGGATCCCGGTCGAAAAAGATCCCAGGATGAAATACTTGGCCGCCGCCTCGAGCGATTTTTCCTCGAACCGCTTGAAGCCGGCGAGGATGTAAAAGGAGATCGACATCAGCTCCAGCCCCAGGAAAATCGTGATCAGGTCCGAGCCGGACACCAGGACCATCATGCCGCAGGTGGCCAGAAGGATAAAGGCGTAATACTCCCCCCTGTCGATCCCTTCGCGTTTGAGGTACTCCATCGAGAGCAGGATCGTCATCGCGGAGGCGCCGTAGAGAATCAGCTTGAAGAAATTGGCGAACGGATCCAGGATGAACATCCCGTTCATCACCGGAAGATCGGCCCACAGGATGCGCAGCGTCGCCCAGAAGGCCAGGCCCAGCGCCGCGAATCCGAAATAGGCCAGCACGGCCTGGCGCTCCTTCGGAAGAAACGGCTCGATCACCAGAATGGCGCAGGCATAAACCGCCACGATGATCTCGGGCAGCACCGCGCCGATGTCGGTGACCGAAAACGTCATGGCCGGATCCAGACCTCCGAGAGTTGAAGCGGCGCGGCCGCGTTCACCTGCGCGAGGAGATGGTTCACGCTGGCATGCATCAGGGACAACAGCGGGTCGGGATAAAATCCGATTCCGAACACGAGAACGACCAACGGCACGAGGATCGCCATCTCGCGCCATCCAAGGTCCGTCAGCCGGGCGTTGTCGGACTTCGTGATCGGCCCGAACAGGATGCGCTGAACCATCCAGAGAAGGTAAACCGCGGCCAGGATCACGCCCAGCGTCGCCACGACGGCCAGGCCGGCATGCGTCATGAAGACCCCCAGAAGCACCAGAAACTCGCCCACGAAGCTGTTCATCCCCGGGAGGCCCAGCGAGGAGAGAGCGAAAATCCCCAGCATCGCGCCGTACCGCGGCATCGGCCGCGCGATTCCGCCATAGTCCGCGATCAGCCGGCTGTGCGTCCGGTCATAGATCATCCCAACCAAAAGGAAAAGGGCCCCGGTCGTGATCCCGTGATTGACCATCTGGAGCAGCGCGCCCTCGATGCCCTGGGCGTTGAAGACGAAGATCCCCAGCGTCACGAATCCCATATGGGAGACGGACGAGTAGGCGATCAGTTTCTTGAGATCCGACTGGGCCAGGGCCATGTACGCGCCGTACAGGATCGCGATCGTCGAGAGGACCAGGATGAACTCGGTGAAGGATCGCGAGGCCTGCGGCGCCATCGGGAGGCAGAACCGCAGGAAGCCGTATCCGCCCATCTTCAGCAAAACGCTGGCCAGGATCACGCTGCCGGCGGTGGGCGCCTCGACGTGCGCGTCCGGAAGCCAGGTATGGAACGGAAACATCGGGACCTTGATCGCGAACGCGAAGAAAAAGGCCCAGAAAACCCAGAACTGGACCGCGGCCGGATAGGGCTGGTTCATCAGATGGAGGATGTCGAAGGTCCGCTCGCCGGTAAAGTACAGAACGAGAATCGCGACCAGAAGCAGGAGGCTTCCCGCAAGGGTATACAGGAAAAACTTGATCGCGGCGTAGATCCGGTTGGGACCGCCCCACACCCCGATGATCAGATACATCGGGATCAGCATCGCCTCCCAGAAGACGTAGAACAGGACGAAGTCCAGCGAGACGAAGACGCCGATCATGGCGGCCTCCATCACCAGGATCGCGATCATGAACTCCTTCACCCGCGCGGTCACGGACGTCCAGGAGGCCACGATGCAGATCGGCGACAGCAGCGTCGTCAGCAATACGAACAGAAGGCTGATCCCGTCCACGCCCACAGCGTATTCGATATGAAACGACGGAATCCACGGGACCCGCTCGACGAACTGCATCTCATGCGTGGAAGCGTCGAAGCCCCAGAGAAGCGGAAGCGA
>Ga0187773_10000107_pt1 | contig 35799 bp, 40 predicted proteins | sample 0216_BV02_MP05_1_FD_133133 | JGI IMG/M metagenome (GOLD analysis project Ga0187773, IMG submission 133133) | Tropical peat soil microbial communities from peatlands in Department of Meta, Colombia - 0216_BV02_MP05_10_MG | ecosystem: Environmental > Terrestrial > Soil > Wetlands > Peat | place...
ATGACGCCGCACGGAGCTCTCCCTGGAAATCAAGCGATTAACGTGTGGTTCGCAGGCCGGATGACCGGCCGGGACGGCGCTAGAAGGCGCCAGACTGCGCGTAGTTTTCGAAGCGGGTGTATTCGCCGAGGAAAGTCAGCTTCACCGTGCCGATGGGGCCGTTGCGCTGCTTGAGGATGATGATCTCGGCCAGGCCCTTGTCCGGAGTGTCCGGCGTGTAGACCTCCTCCCGGTAGATCGCGAGGATGAGATCGGCGTCCTGCTCGATTGCGCCCGATTCGCGCAGGTCCGACATAATTGGGCGCTTCGAGCCGGTGCGCTGCTCGACCGCCCGCGAGAGCTGCGACAGCGCCACGACCGGAACACTCAGCTCCTTGGCGAGCGCCTTGAGCGAGCGCGAGATTTCGGAGATCTCCGTCGCACGGTTCTCGCCTTCGGTAGTCGCCTGCATGAGCTGCAGGTAGTCGACTACAACCAGCCCGAGCTTGCCGTACTGGCGGTGCAGCCTGCGCGCCCGCGCGCGTAGCTCGAGCGCGTTCAGCGCTCCCGATTCGTCGACCAGAACGGGCGCATCGTGGAGCTTTCCGACGGCGTTGGTGAGGCGGTTCCAGTCGTCGTCGGAAAGGCGTCCGGTGCGCAGCTTGTGCTGATCCAAACGTCCGATCGAGCCGAGCATGCGCATCGCGAGCTGCGTGCCCGACATCTCCATGCTGAACACGGCGACGGGAAGCTTGTTCTCCACGGCCACGTGCTCGGCGATGTTGAGCGCGAGCGCGGTCTTTCCCATCGAGGGGCGTCCGGCGATGATGACGAGGTCACCGGGCTGCAGGCCCGAAGTGCGCTCGTCGAGGTCGGTGTAGCCCGTGGGCACGCCCGTGATGTCGGAAGGGTTGTCCTTGTGGTAGAGAAGGTCGATGCGCTCCATGACCTGCGTGAGGAGCGGCTGGATCTCGACGAAGCCCTGGCGCGTCCTCGCTCCGGCCTCGGCGATCTGGAAAACCCTCGACTCGGCCTCGTCGAGAAGCTGCCCGACGTCCTTCCCCCCGCGACTGAGAGCGCTGTCGGCGATCTCGGTGGAGACTTCGATGAGCTTTCTCAGGATCGCGCATTCGCGCACGATCTCGGCGTAGCGCCGTACGTTGTGCGCCGACGGCGTGTTGCCCGCGAGCGCGGCGAGGTAGGCGATGCCGCCCGTCTTGTCCTTGTCCTCGCCTGCCTTGACCGATTCGTCCACCGTCACGACGTCGGCGGGCTTGCCCTTCTCGATGAGGCGCGAGATATGGCGGAACAAGCGCCGGTGGTCGTCCCTGTAGAAATCGGATTCGGAGACGATGTCGGCAATCTTGTCGAAGGCGCCGTTGTCGATCAGGAGCCCTCCCAGCACCGACTGCTCCGCGTCGATCGAATGCGGCGGGACCCTCAGGTTGAGGAGCTGGGACTCCGGGGCGGTCTGCGGTGCGGTTTGAGCCATGGGAAGTCGTGGGGCGCGTCGCGAAAAATTCTACACCGCCGCGCGCCCCCCACGGCAACTAAATGCACGGCGAAAACTCGCCGGGGCGTCTGGTGAAAACAACGGGCCGGTCGAATCGACCGGCCCGGCGTTTGCCTTCAACGCCTTGCGCTACTGCTCGGCCGTTTCCCCGAGCACCGACACCTTGATGTGGACCAGGACGTCGGCATGCAGCGCCACGGCGACCGAATGGTCCCCAACGGTCTTGAGCGGCCCCTGCGGTAGACGGATCATCGAGCGCTCCACTTCGAAGCCCTGGCCTTTCAGCCCCTCGACGATGTCAAAAGTGGTAACTGAGCCGAACAGGCGCCCGTCGACACCTGCCTTCTGGGTGAGCTGGATCATCAGGCCATCGAGCTTCGCGCCCTTCTCCTGGGCCGCGGTGAGTGCGTCGGCCTGCGTCTTCTCCAGCTCGGCGCGCCTCTTCTCGAATTCGGCGAGATTCTCGGGCGTGGCACGCCTTGCTTTTCCCTGGGGCAGGAGGAAGTTGCGGGCGAAACCGTCTTTCACCTTGACGACGTCACCGAGGCCGCCGAGGTTCACCACCTTCTCAAGAAGGATCACTTGCATGGCGCCCTCCTAGTGCAGGTCCGTATAGGGCAGGAGCGCGAGATAGCGCGCCCGCTTCACGGCGCCCGACAACTGGCGCTGGTAGTGGGTCCGCGTCCCGGTAATGCGCGCCGGGATGATCTTGCCGTTCTCACCGATGAAGTCCTTCAGCAGCTCGACGTCCTTGTAGTCGATCCACTCAATCTTCTCCGCGGTGAAGCGGCAGAACTTGCGCCGCTTGAAGAGCTGCTTAGCGCCCTTCTGGTCGCGCTTGTTGTCGCGGCCCTTGCCTTTTCCTTTGCCTTTGCCTTTGAAACCGCCTCTGCCTCTCGGTGGGGGCATACCTACTCTCCTTGTTCGAATTCGATCTTGGCCGCGTGCAGCACCAACGCGCGGCTCGCGCGGCTTCTCGCCGCAAGAAACCCGGTGACCTTCACGCCGCTTCCCAGTTTCGCCGCGGCGAGCAGCCTCGCCTCGCGCTCGAAGGCGACAGCGGCGATCTCGCAGCTCACCTTGCGCTCGCCACCCGCCTGAGCCTGGGAGGAATCGTGCTGCAACCGGAACTTCAGCACCGAAACCCCGGCCGGCGTGTGCCGCAGCGTGTCGAGCTCGACGAGCCTGCCCGATACCACGACGCGATTCTCCTGCGCCAACGCGCTCAGGCCGCCGCCGGCTCGGCGGGCTTGGCCGGCTCCGCGGGCTTCGCCGGTTCGCTCGGATTGAGGACCGACTTCGATTTCTCTTCCTTCATCATCGGCGAAGGCGTGGTCCAGGCGCGCTCCATCTTGATGATCAGATGGCGCAGCACCGCGTCGTTGAACTTGAACGAGTGCTCCAGTTCGCCGAGCGTCTCCGCGTCGCACTCGATGTTCATGAGCACATAGTGCGCCTTGTGCACCTTGGAAAGCGGGAACGCGAGCTGGCGGCGGCCCCAGTCCTCGAGGCGGTGAATCTTGCCGTTCTTGGAGGTCACCATACCGCGGTAACGCTCGATCATCGCCGGGACCTGCTCGCTCTGGTCCGGATGAACGATGAAACAAACCTCGTAATGTCGCATTGCACATCTCCCTATGGATGAAGCCGTCTCGCTTCTCTCCGCCTCGTGCGACGCGGCGGGTGCGTGGTGCGGCAGGGTTCGGATTGTCGAAAACAAACGACCGCCGAAGCGGTCGTCAAGCGGTTGAATTATAACCGGAATGGCAGACATGGGGCAAGCGCGAAGCGCGTTCCGCTTCTTTGAGCGCTGACCCCTCAGAATGCCGGACAACAAGCATCGCCTCCCGGGGAAGACCTTAATGCCATGATTTGAGAGCCGATATCGAATCATGGCCGGCGAACGAAGCTATGATATCCGGCCTTCTTGCCAGCCATTACGGATCGGCCCTCCAAAGCGAATGGCGCTGACTCGAAAAAGTGTGGAAGCGGATTTGGCGAGGATGCTGGCAATCGTCAACGCTGCCGCGCAGGCTTATCGAGGGGCGATTCCCGCCGACCAGTGGCGGGAACCCTATATGCGGTCGGATGAACTGGAGAAGGAGATTGCGGATGGCGTCATCTTCTGGGTGGTCGAGGAAGACGGCACTCTGTTGGCGGTCATGGGAATTCAGGACAAGGGAGAAGTCGCTCTGGTGCGCCACGCCTACGTCACGCCAAGCGTGCAGAGGAAGGGTGTGGGTGCGAAGTTACTGCGGCATGTGCAGGGCCTTGCGGGAAAACCGGTCTTGATCGGCACCTGGGCGGATGCGTGGTGGGCCATCGAGTTCTACAGGAGGAACGGATTCACAGTCGTCCCGAACGCATACAAGGATTCCCTGCTCCGGAGATACTGGTCAATTCCGGCAAGACAGATCGAAGCGTCAGTTGTCCTTGCCGATGGACAGTGGATGCGCTGCCACGGCGAGAACTAGACGGTTTCTTCGCCAACCACCCGTGCGAATCTGGAGCCTCCACCCGAAGTACCTCGACGCCCGCGGGCTGGTTGCCTTGTGGCGCGAGGGACTTCTCGCCCAGGCTGTGCTAAAGGGAAAGACGAACGGCTACGTTCATCACCCGCAACTTCTCCGGTTCAAGGAGCAAGCTTCCCCCGTAGGCCTGATCGGGGAATACTTGCGGGCCGTCTACGGAGAGGGTCTGAACCGCGGGTACCGTTTTGCTGCCGGGAAGATCGGTCGCTCTCGGGCATTCAAGCGCCTTTCTGTCACGCGCGGCCAGCTCGATTTCGAATGGCGTCACTTGATGGTGAAGCTAGGAAAACGCGATCCGAAGCGGAAAGCCCGGCTGGCGGCAGTGATGAACCCGGAGCCGCATCCCCTGTTTCGAGTGGTGCGCGGCGCCGTCGCGCAGTGGGAAAAGCACGCGGCACCGTCCAAGAGATCATCGCAGCGGATGCGCTAGAGAATGCCGATCCCCGAGACCACGCCGTCCGCCTGTATCGCTTCGCCGCCCCGGCCGGGTCGCTACCGGTGGTTCGCCAGGCTGTGCGCTACCGCCATCGCGCTGGTTGTCCTGCCCACTGCCCTGCTTCAAGCGACCCCATCGCCGCTCGGCGCATTCGGCGGGGTCGGGACGCTTATTTGTCTGGCGGCTTCTTTTGCGATCTGGCAGGCTGCCCTGGTGTTTCTGTGCATGTCGGGCCGAGAAGTCCTTGTCCGGCACATCAAGGCAACCGCCGCGCTGAACACGCTGTGCGTCGTCGCGCTGACTGCGGCCGTTTCGCTTTTCTTCCTCCTCCCTGCTCACTCCTGAAGGGAAGTCACGGGTGCCCCGCTCGCGCGACAGGCACCGCAAGGCGCTCACCCACCTGCGCCGGAAGGAATGGGGCGAGGCACACGCAATCGTGATGGGCCTCCGCGACAAGCTCGCCTTCCGCATCCACGGCCTCGTGCACCGTCTCGAGGGAGACCTCGAGAACGCCCGCTACTGGTACCACAGGGCGGGAGTGCCGTACAGCGCCTCGAGGCCGGTCGCCGAGGAATTGAAGGAGATCGAAACGGCGCTGAGCTGAGTGGGATCTATCCGGAGCGCCGCCGCCGCGACTCGAAGAGGCAGATTCCGCCCGCCACCGAAACGTTCAGGCTCGCGACGCTCCCACGCATGGGAATGCGAACGAGGAGATCGCAGCGCTCGCGCGTCAATCGCCGCATGCCCTCCCCCTCCGCGCCGAGCACCCAGGCGATCGCCTCGGGAAGATCCGACTCATAGAGCGTCTTTTCGGCCCTCTCGTCGGCGCCGACGATCCAGATGTTGCGCTCCTTGAGATCGTCCAGCGTGCGCGCGAGATTCGTCACCATGTAGTACGGCACGGATTCGGCCGCGCCGCTCGCGATCTTCGACACCACTGCGCCGATGCCTGCGGCGCGATCCTTGGGCGCGAGCACCGCGTGCGCGCCCGCGGCGTCTGCGACCCGAAGGCAAGCCCCGAGGTTGTGCGGGTCGGTCACCCCGTCCAGCACGAGCAGCATCGGCGGCTCGGGGAGCGCGTCGAGCAGATCCTCAAGGCTCTCCCGCGCCGGCTTGTCGAACACCATGGCAACCACGCCCTGGTGGCGTCCGCCGCCGTAGAAGCCGTCCAGGCGCTTCCCCGGAACGCGCATGAGCGCGACGCCCGCCGTCTCCGCGGCGAGCGCAAGGTCCCTTGCGCGCGCGTCCTTGCGGCTCTCGTCCAGATAGATTTCCGTCACCGACGCCGGATCGGCGCGCAGCCGCGCGAGCACGGCGTGAAATCCGAACAGGGCGCGTGCGGGCTTCAACGCCTTCGCGGATGCCCGCGCGCCGCGCGGACTCCGACCGCATCGTCGGCCAGAACGAAATCGATCCGGCTCGTCTCCAGGTCCACGCGCACGATCTTCACCCTGACACGATCGGCCAGGCGGAAGCGCCTGCGGGTGCGGTCCCCGAGGAGCTGGTGCTTCGCTGCGTCGAAATGGAAGTAGTCCTGCCCCAGCTCGGAGATGTGCACCAGACCCTCGACGTAGTAGCGGTCGAGCGCGACGAAGATGCCGAAGCTCGTGACCGCCGACACCGAGCCCTCGAGGGTCTCGCCGACGCGACTGCGCATGGTGTAGCACTTGAGCCAGGCGGCGACTTCTCGCGTGGCCTCGTCGGCGCGCCGCTCGGTCTGCGAGCAGTGATCCCCCAGCTCCGTCCAGCTGCCCGGGTTGTAACGGGCGCCGGCCAGCGCCGACTTGATGGCGCGATGGACGAGGAGATCGGGATAGCGCCGGATCGGAGAAGTGAAGTGCGTGTAGTGCTCGTAGGCGAGGCCGAAGTGACCGACGTTTTTCGGGCTGTACTGTGCCTGCTGGAGCGAACGCAGGAGCACCGTCTGCAGCAGCTGCACGTCGGGCCGCGCGCGGACGGTCTCGAGGAGCTTGGCGTAGTGCTTCGCCGTCGGCCGGTCACCCCCGGCGAGCGGCAGGCCGAATTCCTTGAGGAATTCACGCAGGGCCGCGAGCTTCTCCGCAGTCGGGCCTTCGTGGATGCGGTAGAGCATCGGGTGTTTGCGACGCGAGAGGAAATCCGAGGCGCATACGTTGGCGGCGAGCATGCACTCCTCGATGATGCGGTGGGCATCGTTTCGCTCCACCCGCCGGATGTCCACCGGCCGCCCCGCGTCATCGAATACGAACGCGGTCTCCACCGTCTCGAAGTCGATCGCGCCGCGCTTTTCGCGCGCCCTGAGGAGCGAGCGAAAGAGCCTCTCGAGGAGCTGCAGATTCGGCAGGAGGACCTTCAGCGCGCGCGCCGCGTCGCTACGAGGATCGGCGAGCGCGGCGGCCACGGCCGTATACGTGAGCCGGGCGCGCGAGCGCATCACGGCGGGATAGAAGCGGTAGTGCCCGATTTCTCCGTGCGCACCGACCTCGAGGTCACAGGCCACGCACAGGCGGTCCACGTCCGGGTTGAGCGAGCACAGTCCGTTGGAGAGCGCCTCCGGCAGCATCGGAATCACGCGGCGCGGGAAATACACCGAGTTACCGCGCTCGCGCGCCTCCAGATCGAGCGCATCGCCGCTCTGCACGTAGTGGCTCACGTCGGCGATGGCCACGACGAGGCGAAAGCCGCCACCTCGCTGCTCAGAGAAGACGGCGTCGTCGAAATCCCTCGCCGTCTCGCCGTCTATGGTCACGAGCGGCAGCGCCCGCAGGTCCTGCCGGCCGGCAAGATCCTCCGCGCGGGGCGCATGCGGAAACTTCGCCGCGACCGCTTCGGCCTGCGCCGAGAACCGGAACGGCAAGGCATGCTTTCTCAGCGCGATCTCGATCTCGATTCCGGAGTCCGCAGCCTCGCCGAGCACCTCGACGACGCGGCCGATCGGCTGGGTGTGGCCGTCGGGCTGCGCGGTAATCTCCGCCACCACGACCTGGCCGGGCTTCGCGCTTTGCGCGTCCTCGGGAGCGACGAGGATCTCCTGGCTGATGCGCCGTTCCGCAGGCGAGACGAACAGGAAGCTCCGCTCACGGTGCAGGCGCCCGACCACCGTGCGGTTCGTGCGCTCGACCACCTCGACGATGACGGCCTCCTTCCGTCCGCGCCGGTCCACGCCCGACTCGCGCGCGATGACCCGGTCACCGTGCAGGACCTTCCTCATTTCCCGGGGACCGAGGAAGAGATCCTCGCCCTTCTCCGGAATCACGAAGCCGTAGCCATCAGGATGACCTTCCACGCGCCCGGTCACCAGGTCGAGCTTGGTCGCGACGAGGATTGCACCTTTGCGGTTGCGCAGTATCTGGCCGTCGCGTTCCATCGCTGCGATACGCCGCTCGAACGCATCGTTCTCGTCGGCGACGATTTCGAGCCGTCGTGCGAGTTCCCGGTCGGCGAGCGGCACGCCTGCTTCGGCGAGCGTCTGCAGGATGTACTCGCGGCTTGCGATGGGACGTTCGTAGCGGATCGCTTCGCGATCGCGATGCGGGTCCTTTGAGCGCGCGACGCGGCGCTTCTTCATTGACAATTGCTCACTTTCCTATAGAATCCGCGCTCGGGCTGAAGACCGGAAATGGCGCGGCCCTTTCGCCGAGGTGGCGGAATTGGTAGACGCACTAGGTTCAGGTCCTAGCGGTGGCAACACTGTGGGGGTTCGAGTCCCTTCCTCGGCACCAAGCCCGGCAACAGCAGATTCTATCTCGTCCGCCCGCAGTTCAGAGCCTCACATCACACACTCCGTCGTTCCACTCTGGCGTTGGGCGCTTCCTTGGGGGTTCGCGTGCTTCGCCGCGGGCTTGGCGCATGCCGAGCAGCTGCCGCAGTGGGAAGCCGGCGCCGGGTTCGGGGCCGCCTACCTCGCGGACTACCGGGGCTCCAGCCAGTACGGTACCTGGGTCTTTCCCGTTCCCTATTTCGTCTATCGCGGTGACGCGGTCAAGGTCGATGATGGCAGGCTGCACGGCCGCTTCTTCGACACCGACCGCGTCGAAGTCGGTATCAGCGTCTTCGGCTCGCCGCCCGTCAGGAAGAACAGTACGCGTGCGGGAATGCCGGATCTCGACGCCACGATCGAGATCGGCCCCTCGCTCGATTTCTTCTTGTATCGCTCGCCGGACCGCAAGAATGCGCTGTCGCTGAGGCTGCCGGCGCGCAGGGTCATCGCCACGGATTTTTCCCATCTCACGCATGTGGGATGGATACTTCAGCCGAACCTCAACCTCGACATCCACGACGTCGCGGGGGAACGCGGCCTGAATCTCGGGCTGCTCGCGAGCGTTCTGTACACAGACCAGGGGTACAACCGCTATTTCTACGCCGTCGACCCATCGTTCGCCACGCCCGAGCGGCCCGCCTTCAGCGTCGACGGGGGATACGCCGGCACGACCTGGATCGCAACGCTCAGCAGGCGCTATCCCGGCTTCTGGGTGGGCGGATTCATTAAGTGGGACAGCGTGAGCGGCGCGGCGTTTTCGGCGAGCCCGCTCGTAAAGTCCGCAAACAACTTGAGCTCCGGTTTCGCCGTGTCGTGGATATTCGGCGCGTCGCCGGAGAAGGTCGAGGCCGCCAGATAGAGCGGAAACTCAGATCATCGCGCCGTTGATGGAGATGATCTGGCCGGAAATGTAGCCGGCCTGCTCGGAGGAGAGGAAGGCGATCAGGTCGGCCACTTCCTCCGGGGTGCCTGCGCGCTTCATCGGCACGAGCCTTTCGATGGACTCCTTCGGAAAACTCCCTTCGCTCATTGGAGAAGCGATGATCCCGGGCGCAACGGCGTTCACCGTGATGCCGCGGCTGGCGAGCTCGAGCGCGAGGGCCTTGGTCGCGCCGTGCAGGCCTGCCTTGGCGGCCGCATAGTTGGTCTGGCCACGATTGCCCGCGAGCGCAGTGACCGAGGAGACGTTCACGATGCGGCCCCAGCGCGTGCCGATCATCGGCATCAGCAGGGGCTGAGTCACGTTGAAGAACCCGTTGAGCGACACGTCGATGACACGCGACCACTGCTGCAGCTTCATTCCGGGCATCACCGCATCGTCGTGCACGCCGGCGTTGTTGACCAGGATCTGGATCGGCCCGGCCTCGAGCATCTCCTGCAGCGCCGAAAGCGCCGCGCCACCATCGGCGACGTCGAACACTACGGCGGCTGCGGAACCGCCCGCTGCGGCGATCTCGGCGGCAAGCTTCTCGGCCCTTGCCGGATTGTCGTGGGCATGCACATAGACGTGGCGCCCTTGGGCGGCGAGGCGCCTGCAGATCGCCGTCCCGATCACACCGCTTCCCCCGGTAACGAGCGCGCGCTTCACGTTTGCGCCCGGTCCGCGTCGAGCACGACCGCAGCTCTGCCGCGCAGCACGCCTTTGCCGCCGACGCTCACCTGAAAACCGTAGATGACGCGATCCGCGTCTCCCATGAGTTTCTCCACGTCGACGATGAGCTCGCCCTCCAGATCGTCGATCCTGGCTCTGTGGCAGATCACGTCGCGCAGGCTCGCGAGGTACCCGGCACGGGGCCTACGGCCGGCGTGCGCAGTCAGGCCGCCGTGAAGCGCCATCGCCTGGGCGGCATACTCGATGCCGCACAGCGCAGGCAACTCCGCACCGCAGCGCAGCGGATTGCGCTCGTCCCGATGCGTGCGGCTGAAGCAGCGAATCCGCGTCTCATTCCAGGAAAGCACGCCGTCGAGCAACTGCATGGCCCCTGAATGGGGAATCATGCTTGCGATTTCCTCTCGTCCGATCAGCATTCGCCTGCCGCGACCCGCAAATGGGCGCCCGAGAGGTAGTCGATAGCGACGCTGCCGCCGCCTTTGGCCGCCAGCGCGGCGAGCAGGGGAAGCGCGCGCGCCGCCGAGTTGCCCAGCCTCACGGCCTCGAGACCTGCGTCTTGCATTGGCGTCGCCCGCACCGGGCTCGGAACGAACTCGATCTCCAGCGCGGCAATGGCCCTTTCTCCAGCGACGGGCGCCAGAACCAGAGCAGCGCCAAAGCTTGTTGCGATCGGACGAGCAGAGTGCAGGGGCTCGGGATAGGGCTGGTCGTAGGTGATCAGCCCAACGGGGACGCCGCCCGTACGGACCTGCACCACCGCTTCGAGCAGCCCGGCGGCGAAGCTTGCGTCGTAACAGCCCAGGCTGGTAGAGGGTTTCATGCAGCGGGTGGCGATGCTCCAATAGCCCGCGGCCGCGTTGTGCACGGAATTGTGAAAGCGCGTCGGCGAAACGTCGCGTGCCGCGCTCGCGAGCGTCTCGCATAGGTGGTGCACCGTATCGCCGTCGGCCGACGAGGACGCAAATACGGTCGCTGTGCTCCCCGCATCGCGCCCCGCGCTCCGGAACGCTTCCTCTCCCGCGGCCAGAGCGAGCCTTACGGCGACCGGCGCGCGGCGCCGCTCCGCCGCGGGCAGCAGCTCGCTCGCGGCAACCACGGTCGCACCGGGGAGATAGGCTTCCTCGCCCGCAAGGATGGCGCGGCTGGCCGTCCAGCCCTGAAGGCCCGGCCCGACGATTCCCACGCCCTCGACGAACACCCGCATCACTCACCGCTGCCCAGGATCAGGCTGCAGTTGCTGCCGCCGAAACCGAACGAGTTAGTGAGAACGCGGCTTACTCCGGCGTCCTTCCCGCGGAGAAGGTAACGGCACGTCAGGGCAGGATCCACCTGTCTCGTGTTTGCGCTTCCGGGCATGAAATCGTTCTTGATCGCGAGAATCGAGATGATCGCCTCGGTAATTCCCGCGGCGCCCAGCAGATGGCCGGTCGATCCCTTGGTTGAGCTGCACGGCGTGTCCCGGCCAAACACCTCGACCACCGCCTTGTCCTCGCTCGCGTCATTGGTCCGGGTCGCGGTACCGTGCAGATTGATGTAGTCGATGTCCGACGGCTCGAGTCCGGCCGATTCGAGAGCCTGTTGCATGGAGAGTCTTGCCCCGAGGCCTTCAGGATGCGGTGTGGACATATGGTAGGCGTCCGAGCTTTCACCCACCCCGAGGAGGAGCGCCGCGCCGGACGCGGCGCGCTCCACTCTTTCGATCAGCGCGAACCCCGCTCCTTCGCCGACGGATATTCCGTCGCGTTCGAAGTCGTAGGGACGGCATGGGCCGCGCGCTGTCAACTCCAGCGAGTGAAATCCGTACAGCGTGGTGAGGCAGAGGCTGTCGGCGCCGCCGACCAGCGCCGCGTCGCAGACGCCCTGCGCGATCATGCGGGCCGCGCTGCCGAAGACCTTCGCCGTCGACGAGCAAGCCGAGGAGACGACGAAGGCGGGTCCGCTCAGGCCCGAGTATCGCCGCACGAATTCGCCGAGGGAAAAGGCGTTTTGCGTTTCCGCGTAACGGAAATCGGCGGGCAGCGCGCCCGTCCGCAGATCCCGCCGCCTGTAAGCAAGCTCCGTCGTATGGATTCCCGACGTGCTGGTACCGAGGAAAACACCGACGCGGCCAGCGCCGTAGCGGTTTCGCGCCTGTGCGACCTGCTCGTCGAAGCCATCCTGCTCGAGGCAGCGCTGTACGAGACGATTGTTGCGGCAGTCGAAGTCCGAAAGATCCGCTCGGACGGGAGATTCCTCCAGCCCCTGAACGCGCCCGATGTAGGTATCGATGGCCGCCGCATCGAAATCGCAGGGCGTGAGCCCCGAGCGGTTCTCGCGGAGGCCGCGAAGCACCGCCTCGGCCCCGCTTCCGAGGCTGTTGACGATCGAGAAATGGCTGACGGCGAGAGCCTGCACAGGTTCCTAACCCTATCCAGCCGTGTCTTCCTCGCAGGCCATGGCGAGGGAAACCGATTTCAGGCCCCGAGCTGCGGCTTGCTCAAGCAAGTCCGGCAGCACGGCCAGCACCACATCGGCGTTGTCGTGCAGGAGGAGCAGGTCGCCGGCTGCCAGGCCGTTCGTCAGGCGCCGCAGGACCCCCCGCGGGTCTCCGCTCACCATGTCGAAGCCGCGCCGGGTCCAGGAGACGTAGCGCAGGCCGATGCCGGCGAGCACCGGGTCAAGCAGCGGGTTGCGAAACCCGGCAGGCGCGCGAAAGAAGAGCGGCGCACGGCCGGTGATCTCGGTAACCGTCGCCTGAGCAGCCTCCACTTCGCGCTTGAGTCGGGACAGACCGAAGAGAGCGAATGCGTTGTGATGATGATCACTGTGGTTCTCGACGCTGTGACCGCGGCGGGCGATCTCCTTGACCAGCTCGGGAGCAGCGACCACCTTCTCTCCGATGCAGAAGAAGCTCGCCTTGGCCTGGTAACGATCCAGAATCTCCAGGATCTGCGGCGTGAGCCTTGGATCGGGGCCGTCATCGAAGCTGATGCAGATTTCGCCGCGGCGCGCGGCCGCATCCGGGAGGCGCCTGAGATTCGGCCCGAGCCAAGTACCCCGAGGCCACAATGTCGCACCCACGATCAGGAGTTGATTTGCCGCAATCACGACGGCAGGCCAGACCCACAGCTCGGGCCGGGCGGCCAGGGTCAATGCGGCCGCCACGTGCAGGACGACCGAGAGCCGGACGAAGAGCGTTGGGCTCCAGCGCCGGCCGTTCCCGCTGCTGACCGCGGTCGCCGTATTCAAAACCGCTCCGCGAAGAGCTGGATACACCTCCGAGCGGCGCTCGCCGACCCGTCAGAAATCGTGCTCATCGGAATTCCCGCCGGGTGAAGGCCGTGATGGAGCATAGGTTCCCGCCAGCACGGCTTTTCCGCCGGCGCTGCAGTTGAAGCGTATCGCGCTCCCGCCACTCCCGGAATACTCGATAGACACCCGGTCGCCTGGGCGCACCGGATGAACAAATTTCGCCGATTTGACACTGCATGCATGCAGCCTCCTGCCCAGGTCGCCTTCGATCGCGAGCAGCACCTCACTCAGCAAGACGGCGCCCGGAATGATCGGGTTGCCGGGAAAGTGGCCCTGGGCGGCCGCATGGTCCGGGGGAAAGCTTCGCTCGAGGATCGCCACTCTACCCCACCTTGGCGAGCCGTCTCAACAGAAGATCCACGGCCACGCGCGGCAGCTTGCCTGTCTCGTTCCGCGGGAGGGATTCAACGAAACAGAGCGGACGCGGAAGGAAAGCGGCGTCGATTCGCTGCCGCAGGGCCGACATCACCGCATCGCTGGACATTCCAGGCGCGACCACGAAGGCCATGAGCCGGGTGACCGCGCCGTCGTCCTCTTCGGGCATCACGAACGCGCCGTCCCGCACGCCGGGAATGGAATTGAGATGGAAGTTCAGATGGGTGAGCGAGGTACGCTTTCCGGCGATGTTCACCATGTCCGCCGTTCGACCGTGCAGCAGGAACGTGCTTTCACTGCGCAGTTCGATCACGTCGCCAAGCAAGACCTCCGATTCCACGTGGCCTCCGCTCACGCGGGCTCTGTTTCCGTCGAGGCGCAGCCTCAGTCCGGACAACAGGCGCCACTCCTGGGCTTGCGTCGGGCGCCGGCTCGCGACTTGGCCCGCCTCGGTGCAGCCGTAAATCTCGAAAAGCGGGGCGGCAAACCGGCCTTCCGCCTCGGCCGCAAGCTGCGGGGATAATGGCGCGGTCGCGCACAGCAGGAAGTCCACGCGAGGCAGAGCACCCGCTTCGGCGACCAGCGCCCGCAGGTGAACAGGAGTCGTCACGAGGGCTCGCGGCCGCGGCAGGGCCTCGAGCGCGGCGCACACGTCGGCAGGAAAGAACGGCCGCCCCGCGTGGATGGCCAGTCCGCCCTGCATTGCCATCAGGACGGTCGACTCCAGGCCATACATGTGCTGCGGCGGCACCGTTGCGAGCAACACCATTTCGCTGCCGCCCAAACCCAGGCGCTCGACCTCCGCCGACCCGCTTCTCGCCAGCGAACCCCATGACTTGGCGTGCGGCACCGGTTCACCGGTCGAGCCCGAGGTGAAAAGCACCGCCGCGGCCTGCGTTTCCGGAAAGCGGGGAATCGGTCCCGGGGCGGCCCGCATTCCCATGGAAGGATAGAGGAACGTCTCGAGCTGCAGCGACTCGGCGCTCCCATCGCTCAGACAATAGACATCCGGGTAAGCGTGCCCGAGGCGCCGCAGCAGATCTGGCGTCGAGTTGGGCGGGAAGAGGCTCAGCTGACCGCGCAGGAGAGCGGCCCCGAGACCGACGGCAAACCGATAGCGGTCAGCGCAGAGGTTGACGAGGTGCCGGCGACCGGGAAGCACCCGCGCCAATGCTTCCACCTCCCCCAGGAATTCCTCTACCCGAACGGGTCGTTCTCCGCCATGCGCGAACACCGCGCCGGTGGCGTAGTTGCTGATCAGCGGAATGTCAGCCATGAGAGGGCGTCGGCCGAGCCGGACACGCCGCGCCCTACTTCACCCGATGCTGCTCGATGTGCTGGCTCAAGCTGCGCAACGAGCCGAAAATCTTCCGGTTGTTCTCGTCGTCGGAACGCAGCTTGACGCCGTACGCTTTAGACACCACCAAGGCCACCTCCAGGATATCGATCGAATCGAGCCCCAGGCCTTCACCGTACAGCGGCGCATTCGGATCGATCGCGGAGGGCTGCGTTTCCAGATTCAGCGCTGAAACGATCAATTCGGCAAGCTTGAGCTCTTCGGCCGTCATCGTCCCGGCGTTCAGCTCAACGGCAGGCTTGCTCATTCCTCATCCCTCGTGTTCCCACTCTTGCCACTCCAGGTCTGACGGCCAACGGCGGATGCGACAGCCCTCCGGACCGGCCATATAACTCCCCCTATTATAGCGGCGGGAGCGCCCTGGCCAAACGAGTATGCCTTCTTTTTCCGCCGCAGTCGCGTGCCGCGATCCTGCGTGGCGCGCGGAAAACGCCTGTGCGCCGAGGGGCTCAGGTCGAACTGGTGAAGCCGCCGTCGATCACGACGACCTCGCCGGTGACGAAGCGGTTCGACCGAATCAGGGACATCATGGTTTCTGCGACGTCGTCCGCAGTCACGCAGCGCTTGAGCGGGGTTGCCTTGGCGCGCTTGTCCATGAGTTCATCGTACTTGTCCTTGAGCATCCGCTGCATCCACTCGCCTTCCATCCAGCCGGGCGCGACCGCATTGACCCGAATGTCCGGGCCCAGGTTCCACGCCAGCGTCTTCGTCAGGTTGACGACCGCGGCCTTGCTTGCCGCGTAAGGAAGCGGCTGCGGCCCCGGCCGAAGGCCGACAATGCTCGCGGTGTTCACGATGCAGCCCCTCGAGGCGCGGAGAAGCGGCACCGCTGCCCGCGTGACCTGGAACAGCCCGCGCACGTTCACCGCGAACACCCGGTCCCAATCGGCAAGCGAGAGGCTCTCGAGGTCTTTCGGCTTCCAGGGCGCCGTCGTGCCGGCGTTGTTGATAAGGACGTCCAGCCGACCGAACGCATCCTCGATCGCCCTCAGCATCGTCCGGACTCCTGCCTCGTCGCTGACATCGCATTTCACGATCAACGCTTTCGCGCCGAGCTTTTCAGCTTGTGCGGCAGTCTCTCGGCCTGCAGCGTCGCTCGAGCTGTAGTTGACCGCTACGTCGTAGCCTGCGCGCGCCAAAGCGAGCACAACGCTCCTCCCGATGCCGCTGGCGGCCCCGGTCACCAGCGCCGCGCCTCTTGTTCCGGTAGTGGGCACGGGCCTGGTTTCCTACAGTCCGAGGACGCGCTCGGCGTTCCCGTGGAAGATCTTTTCCATGACTGCATCGGGATAGCCGAGCTCCCGCCATTCCTTCAGGATGCGCGCATAAGGCAGGCTCGGGTAGTCGCTGCCGAACATGACCTTATCCTGCAGGCGCGCGCGCATGTCTACCTTCAGCTGGGGCGGGAAATATTTCGGCGCCCAGCCCGACATCTCCCAGTAGACATTCCCCTTGTGCAGCGCGACCGCCGTGGTTTCATCGACCCAGGGCCAACCGGGATGGGCCATGATGATTTTCAGATCCGGGAAATCGGCCGCCAGATCGTCGATCGCCGACGGGTGCGCGTGACGGATTTTCGCCCCCATGCCGCCGGGAAGCCCTGCTCCCATTCCGGTCGTGCCCACGTCGATCATCACCGCGGCCTTCAATTCATTGATGACTTCGAACAGCGGATAGTAGCGGCGGTCGTTGACGGCGAAGTGCTGCATGATCGGATGGAAGTGAAAGCCGATCATGCCGAGCTCGCGCACCGCCTTCTTGGCCTGGGCGATCGCGACATCGCCCTTGGCAGGCTCCACCGCCCCCCAAGCCTGTACGATGCGCCCGGAATGGCGCTTCCACATGCCGTGAACATACTCATTCGAGCAGGGTGGCGTCGCGATAGTGGTTTCCAGGTCGAGCGCGACGAGAACCGCCTCGACACCGGCTTCGGTGAAGTCTCGGATCACGTCGTCTTCGTGCTTCGCCACCCAACTGCGGTTCCAGTACCTGGCGAGCGCCTCGACGTAGGGACCCTGGCAGCGTATCCACTCCTCCGTCCCCGGGTAACAGTGCAGGTCGATGATTCTCATGGCTCTCCTGGGCAGACCCCCGCTCCTACGCGGCTCGCTCCTGCTGAAGCCTCTTGGCGACCATCTCCACCAGCTGCTTCTTCGACACCTTTCCAAAAGTCGATACGGGGAATTCCTCCAGAACCTCGAGGCGCTCGGGGAGCTTGAATTTCGCGATCTCCTTTTCCTTGAGGAAAGCTACCAGCTCGGCAAGCGTGAGCAAGCAACCGCGTTTAAGGATCGCGCAAGCGCACATCTTCTCCCCGAGCAAGGGATCGGGCATCGCGACGCAGGCGATATTCTGTACCGAGGGATGCGAGAGGATCAGATTCTCGATTTCCTCGGCGCTGATTTTCTCGCCGCCCCGGTTGATCAGGTCCTTTTTTCGGCCCTCAACCACGTAGTTGCCGGAGGGATGCAGCCTCATCAGGTCTCCCGAGCGATAGAAACCGTCGGGGGTGAATTGCCTCGCATTGTATTCCGGGACGCCGAAGTAGCCACGCAGCGTATACGGCCCGCGGCAGGTCAGCTCTCCGACTTCACCGGCCGGAACTTCCCTCCCCTCGTCGTCGACCAGCCTCACTTCGTCGTCCGGAGACAGCGGGCGACCGCAGGTTTCGAGCCGCACGTCCTCCGGATCGTCCAACTCCACGAAGAACAGCATTCCCTCGGACATGCCGAAGTTCTCCTGGACCGTTACGCTCGGAATCAGCTCCTTAGTCCTCAGCCTCACCTCGGGTTGCATGCGCTGGCCGCCGCTCTGAATGACGCGCAGCGAGGACAGATCGTACCTGCCGATCGAGGGATCGTTGATGAGCCGGATAAGAAGCGCGGGAACGACTTTGAGATGCGTCGCCCTGTATCGCTCGATGAGGCCGAACATGTCCTCGGGCCTGGTGCTCGCACACAGCACCACCTTTCCTCCCTGGAACATGTAGCCCTGCAAGCCAGGACAGGCGAGCGGCAGATTATGCGCGATCGGCAGCGCAAGCAGCAGCACAGAGTCGCCGGTGACGCCGCAGACCCTGGCGGCGATCCTGGAATTGTACGCATAGTCGTTGTGGGTGCGCGGTATCAGCTTGGGCACTCCGGTGGTCCCTCCCGAGAGCTGGAAGATCGCAGGATCGGTAGGGTCGATCTTCAGCCGCCGAAGCTCCTCTACATTGCGCCGCGGCGGAACAGCGATCAGCTCGGCGAGTGAGAGGAATCCTTCCGGCGCGCGCCCAAGGACGATTCCGAGCTTCACGCACGGCGCCTCCTTGCGCACCCGCTTCACCATCTCGGTGAAGTCAAAATCTCCATGACGGTCCGGAGTCACACAGGCCGTGGCGCCTGAGAGCCTGGCGAACTGGCTCACTTCGAGATAGCGGTGCGTTGCGAGCGCGGCGATCGGGATCGCGCCGATCTTCTGCAGCGCGAGATACAAATAGACGAACTCGACGACGTTGGGAAGCTGCACCACCACCCGGTCGAGCGGCCGCAGCCCTGCGTCGAGCAGGTTCAGGGCGAGGCGGTCGGAAGCCCGATCGACCTGCGCGTAGCTGACTTCCGTGCCTCGGTCGACCAACGCCGTGCGCGCGGCAAATTGCGCGAAAGCGGCCGCGAATTCCTCTGCGAGCGACCTGTCCCGCCAATAGCCCTTTTCGCGATAGCGCTTCGCGAATTCGACGGGGAACGGGACAAGCCCTTCGAGCATGGGTCTGCCTCGTTCAGCGGAACGGGTGCCGGAGTACGATGGTCTCTTTCCGCTCGGCACCGGTCGATATCATGTCCACCGGGACGCCGCACACCGACTGCAGCCGCTCCAGATACGCGCGCGCGTTCGCGGGCAACTCGGCATACTCGCGCATCCCCACGGTGCTCTCCCGCCAGCCGGGCATCTCCTCGTATACGGGCTCGCAGCGCTCAGCGTCCTCCGCGCCGAGGGGCAGCAGATCGTGACGAGTCCCGCCGATGCGGTAGCCGATGCAGAGCTTGACCTTCTCCATGCCATCCAGGACATCGAGCTTGGTGACGCACAGCCCCGAGACGCCGTTGATCTGGATCGATCGCCTCAGCGCAGCGGCGTCAAACCAGCCGCAGCGGCGCGGCCTGCCCGTCGTGGCGCCGAACTCCTGGCCGCGCGAGCGCAGCAGCTCGCCCATGCCGTCAACGAGTTCGGTCGGGAAGGGACCCGAGCCCACGCGCGTCGTGTACGCCTTGGTGATGCCCAGCACGTAGTGGAGCATCTGGGGACCGATGCCGGCTCCGGCCGCCGCCGCTCCCGCAACGCAATTGCTCGAAGTGACGTACGGATAGGTTCCGTGATCCACGTCGAGCAGCGTTCCCTGGGCCCCTTCGAACAGCAGGTTCTTCCCCGCGCCGTGGGCTTCGTAGAGGGCGCGGGAGACATCCGCGACGAGCGGCTTGAGCCTCGGCGCAAACGCCAACGCTTCGTCGCGTGTTCTCGCAAAATCCACGGCCTTGCCGCCGAGATATCTCGTCAGCACAAAGTTGTGGTATTCGAGCAGCGGTTCAAGCTTGGCGGCAAACCTTTCAGGGTTGAGGAGATCGTTCAGCCGGATGGCGCGGCGCGCGATCTTGTCTTCGTAGGCCGGGCCGATGCCGCGTCCGGTCGTGCCGATCTTGGCGGCGCCCTGCAGCGACTCGCGGGCAACGTCGATCGCCGCGTGATAGGGCAGTATGAGCGGGCAGGCCTCGGAGATACGCAGACGCGCGGCGACGGCCACGCCAGCATGCTCGAGCTCGTCCATCTCGCTTGCAAGCGCCTGGGGCGAAAGGACCACGCCGTTGCCGATGTAGCAGGTGACGCCCTCCCGGAGGATGCCCGAAGGGACCAGATGCAGAACGGTCTTCTTGCCCCCGATGACCAGCGTGTGGCCGGCATTGTGCCCGCCCTGGAAACGCACGACGCCCTCGGCGTGGTCGGTCAGCCAGTCGACCACTTTGCCTTTGCCTTCGTCACCCCATTGGGTGCCGATGACTACGACGTTTTTCGCCATGGAGAGGTCTGCTTATCGAAGGGTCACAAGCCTAGACGTGCGCGATCCTGCGCACGGCCCATCTGCCGCGGCGCTTGACGATCTCGCGGTCGCAGGCGAGTTCGTCGCGTGCGGACGCGTGCCCGGGCAGGTCGACGATCACGACTTCTCCTGCCGAGCGCAGTCTTCGCACGACAGCAGCCAACGCGGGGTCGCTCGAATTGGGAGCGCGGATCCTGCCCCTGCCGCTGCCGTCCGGCAGGAGGCCGGCGAGACTGCGCAGATCCATACTGAAGCCGGTAGCGGGCCGCGCGCGACCAAAGGCCCTGCCGACCTCGTCGTAGCGCCCTCCGAGGGCGAGCGCACCTGGGACCGCAGGAGCATAGGCCGCAAACACCACGCCGCTGTGATAGTGGTACCCGCGCAAGTCCGCAAGGTCCACCGATACCGGGAGATCCATGTTGCGCGCGAGGGTCCGCAAGTCCCGAAGCGCCATCCGGATCTCGGGATAGTCGGGCAAGGCACGCCTGGCGCGATCGAGTACCGAGGCGTCCCCATAGAGCTCCGGCAGCGCGAGCAGGGCCTTGCGCGTGGCAGGCGGCAGGCGCTTCGTCACCGTGCGCAGCACCGGGAGATCCTTGGCTGCGAGCCCCTCGTAAAGCTCCGCCTCGAGCTCCACTGCCACGCGTCCGTGCCGGCAAAGGGCGCGAAATACGGCGACGTGACCGATATCCAGGCGGGCGTCGGTGACGCCGCAGACCGCCAGGGCTCCGGCGAGCAGGCGGTGGACCTCGAGGTCGCTCTCGATCCCACCGTGCCCGTAGATCTCTGCGCCGATCTGCAGAGGTTCCCGCGTTGCGTTCAGTCCTCGCGGCCGGGTATGCAGCACGCTCCCGGCGTAGCACAAACGCGTCACGCCCCTGCGATTGAGAAAATGCGCATCGATTCTGGCGACCTGGGGAGTGATATCGGCTCGGACACCCATCATGCGTCCGGAAAGCTGGTCAACCAGCTTGAAGGTCCGCAAATCGAGATCGTGGCCGGTGCCCGTTAGCAGCGATTCCAGGTACTCGAGCATCGGCGGAATCACCAGTTCATATCCGTGCACGCGGAAAAGCTCCAGAAGCCTGGCGCGCACGCGCTCTATGCCTTGAGCCGTCGGGGGCAGGATGTCCTCGATGTTTTCCGGGAGGAGCCAGGTGCGCATCGAGGGCTCTAACGAACGAAAAAGAGGATCAACAGGCCGACCAGCATCGAGGAAAGCCCGAAGAAGCGGATCTGGCCGTCAGAAAACTTCGTGATGCGGCGAAACGTCTCGCGCCACAGGGCCGGGAGCAGAAAAGGGAGGACGCCCTCGATAACCAGCATCAGGGCAAAGGCCATGATGAAAGTGGTCCCCATTCACCTTCCGCCCTTCCCAAGGCTCTTGAAATACTTGAAGAACTCGGAATTCGGATCGAGCACCAGCACGTCGCTCTTGTTCTTGAACCCGGCGCGGTAGGCCTCCAGGCTGCGGTAGAAGGAGTAGAACTCGGGATTCTCGTTAAAGGCGCGCGCGTAGATGGCTGCGGCCCGTGCGTCCCCCTCGCCCTGGATGCGCTGCGCATCGCGATAGGCCTGGGCGATGATCACCTCGCGCTGCTTGTCGGCATCGGCGCGAATCTTCTCGGCTTCCGCGGCCCCGTTCGAGCGCAGCTCCGCGGCGACGCGCTTGCGCTCGGATTCCATCCTGCGGTAGACATCGGCGCTAACTTCCTGCGGAAGATCGACGCGTTTTAGCCTCACGTCCACGACGTGAATTCCGAGGCTGCGCACGTCCAAGTCCACCTTTTCACGCACGGTATTCATGATCTCGTCGCGCTCCCCCGAGACGACGTCGTGGACGGTGCGCTTGCCGAATTCCTCGCGCAGCAGGCCGTTGACGGTCTGGTTGATGCGCCGCGCCGCAGCGATCTCGTCCCCCGCCACCGAGACGTAGTACTTTGTGACGTCCACGATCCGCCATTTGACGAACGCGTCGACGAGGACGGGCTTGTTCTCGGCCGTGATGAATCGCTGCGCCTCGGGGTCGTCCCAGGTCAGGATGCGCGTGTCGAAATAGCGCACGTTCTGGATCAGCGGCCATTTGAAATGCAGTCCCGGTTCCTCGATAACGTCCTTGATCTCCCCGAGCTGGAATACGATCGCCCTCTGCCGTTGGTCCACTGAGAAGGCGGAAAGACTCGCGAGGACCACCAGGCCGCCGAAAATCGCGAGCAGGGTGCCGATGCGGACGTTCACGGCCGTTCTCCCCGCTCGCGGCCACGCAGCGCGTCCCGCGAACGCGCCCCGATCTCGGAGGGCCCCTGCGGCTCCGCAGCCTGCGACGACCGAGGCGATCCAGACGACTCCGGCGCCGCCGAGCCCGTCATCTGCATGATCTTGTCGAGCGGCAGATAGAGCAGGTTGCTGCCCGCTCTGGCGTCGATCAGAACCTTCGAAGTGCTCGCCAGAATCTGCTGGATCGTATCGATGTAGAGGCGCTGGCGGGTCACCTGCGGCGCCTTGTTGTACTCGACGAGGATTTGGCGGAATCGCGAGGCCTCGCCTTCGGAATTGGCGATCACGCGCTGCTTGTACCCTTCGGCCTCGAGCAGCAGCCGCGAAGCCACGCCGCCCGCCCTCGGGACAACGTCGTTGAAGTACGACTGTCCGTCGTTCTTGAGCCGCTCGCGGTCCTGGTTCGCCTTCACGGCATCGTCGAACGCCGCCTGGACCTGCTCTGGGGGCTGGGCGTTCTGGATGTTCACGTTGCTTATTTGAATTCCGGTCTTGTAGCGGTCGAGAATCTCTTGCATGACCGGGAGCGCCCTGGCCACCACGGCCTGCCCCTGGTTGAGGACGAAATCCATCCTGCTCTTGCCGATGACCTCCCGCAAAGCCGTTTCAGCGGCCTGAAGGACCGCGTCGTCCGGCTGGCGATTGTTGAACAGATAGTCTCGGGCATCCTTCAGCGTGTATTGGACCGCCATCTGGATGTCGACGATGTTCTCGTCGTCGGTCAGCATCAGCGATTCCTTCAACACCCGGGTCTTGACGTTGTTGCGGTACCCCACCTCGACCGTGCGCACGCCCGACAAGTTGACGATCTCGTGGCTCTGGAATGGAAACGGGAAGCGCCAGCGCAACCCGGCGTTGGTAACTTCGGAGAACTTGCCGAAGGTGAGCACGACGCCGCGCTGGCCTTCCACCACGATGTACCAGCCGCTGGCGATCCACGCGAGAAAAACGACGAGAGCGACCAAGCCCACACCGCCGCCAAACTGTTTCATGCTGGGGGGCTCCGTGGAGTCCGTACCCCCACCGCGGCGGCGGCCGAACAGGCCGTTCAACTTTTGATTGAAGTTGCGCCACATCTCGTCGAGATCGGGCGGCCCCCCATCACCGCCGCCTCGTTTGCCCCATTGCGGGTCGTTCAAAGACATAGAAATCCCAAGATTCTGTATCGGGGAACCGCGCGCAGAGAAAGAGTCCTGCCCCTCTCAATATTGGCTCGTCGGAGCCCCTGACCGGGGCTGCCGCAAGATTCCCCCCTGCCCCCTAGGCCTCAGCCGCTTGGCGCAATTCACGCGGAACTTCCGAATCTCGCGAGCCAGCCAGGGATGATCTCGAGGCTGCCGCCTCGATCAGGGCCCGGCGCAGGCCATCCACGCCATCGCCCGTTTTTGCGCTCAGACGAACGCGGCAAATTCTATCATATTCGTTGCGGTCAACCCCCGGGCGCAGACCGCTCCGATCGATCTTGTTCCATGCCTGGATTTGAGGAATCGAGCTGGCGCCGATCTCGGCGAGCACTTTGTTGACGTCCTCGACCTGCGCCTCACGCGCATCGCTGGACGAATCGGTCACGTGCAACAGGAGGTCGGCGTGGACCGTTTCCTCCAGCGTGGCCTGGAACGCTGCCACCAACGCGTGGGGGAGGTCGCGAATGAAGCCGACCGTGTCGGATATCGCTATGTTTCCGGCGTCCGGGAGGTAAAGGCGGCGCGTGGTGGTGTCGAGCGTATCAAACAGGCGATCCGCAGCCAGTGCGCCCGCATGGGTCAGGGTGTTGAACAGGGTGGACTTCCCGGCATTGGTGTAGCCCACGAGCGAAACCGAGAACACGCGTCCGCGGGCCCGAGCGCGCCGCTGTATTCCGCGCTGGCGCCGCAGCCTGCCGAGCTTGTCCTTCAGCACCTTGACGCGGTCCGCGATCAACCGTCGGTCTATCTCAAGCTGCGTCTCACCCATGCCGCCCAGGAAGCCACGCCCGCCCCGCTGCCGCTCCAAGTGGGTCCAGCCGCGCACCAGCCGCGTGGCCGCATGCTCGAGCTGCGCAAGCTCGACTTGCAGCTTGCCTTCGTGACTCTTGGCTCGTTGCGCGAAGATGTCCAGGATCAGGCGCGTACGGTCCACCACCGGGCAGCCAAGCGCGTTCTGAAGGTTGCGTTCCTGTACCGGCGACAACATGTGGTTGAAAACCGCAAGCGACGCATTTTGCTCGCGCACCGCCTGCCTTATTTCCTCGACTTTGCCGGAACCCGCGAAATGCGCCGGGTCGGGCCGATCCCGCCTCCCCCTCACCAGGGCGCAAGCACGAATCCCGGCGCTGGCGACAAGCAATCTCAGCTCTTCGAGACTTTCCGCATAGCCACGCGCGCCAAGATCAAGGCCGACCAGAACTGCGGCGATGCTCTCCGGCCGACGTTCAACCATCATGCGGCGTCAAAGGCAGCGGCGCGGGGAACCGCGCATCAGTCTTCGGAAGCAGGACTGTCGACAGAAAGATTGACCGCGCGCGCCGGCACGACCGTTGAAATGGCGTGCTTGTAGACCATCTGCGTCACGGTGTTCTTGAGGAGCACGACGTACTGGTCGAAAGATTCGATCTGTCCCTGAAGCTTGATTCCGTTCACGAGGTAGATCGACACCGGCACGTGTTCCTTGCGCAAGGTATTCAAAAACGGATCTTGTAACAATTGTCCTTTGTTGCTCATGGGTTATCCCCCCCGAGTCATCTTGTTTGAAGTTCTACTCTAAATGGTTTTCCTGCAAATGCCAACGTACTATTTCGCCACTTCTTCGTCGCGGCAACCCCTTAGAGGCCCCGGTGAGCGTAAGGGTTCCTGCCGCTTCGAAATTCAATCCTGAGCGGCGTGCCCTCGAGCCGGAACACTTTGCGGAAATCGGCTTCCAGATAACGTCGATAGCTCTCGGGCAGAGCCTTGAGTGCCGATCCGTGGACGACGACCGTAGGCGGATTGCGCCCGCCCTGATGAGCATAGCGGAGCTTCGGCCGGGAGAGTCCGGAGCGCGGCGGAGCCTGCCGGGTCACTGCCGCAAGCAAGGCCCGAGTGAGCTTGGGCGTGGGCAGCTTGGCCATTGCCGCTTGGTAGGCCCGGTCGACCGAATCCATGAGCTGCGCGATGCCGCGGCCCTCGCGCGCCGAAATGTAGTGAAACCGGGCGAAAGACAGGAAGTTCAGCTTGCGCCCGATTGCGCGCTTTATCATTTCGCGCTCGTACGTATCGGCATCGTCCCACTTGTTCACTGCTACGACCAGGGCGCGGCCGCGCTCAAGGATGAAGCCCGCGATATGCGCGTCCTGTTCGGAGACCCCGGCAATTGCGTCGAGAACCAGGATCACCACATTGGCCCGCTCGATCGCCTGAAGCGTCTTGATCACCGAAAACTTCTCGACGCTTTCGAAGACGTTTCCACGGCGCCGCATTCCCGCGGTGTCGATCAGGGTGTAGCGCCGCCCCTTGAGGGAAAGCTCCACGTCGATCGCGTCGCGCGTCGTGCCGGGCTCGTTGAATGTCACCATGCGTTCTTCCCCCACGAGGGCGTTGACCAGCGTCGATTTCCCGGCATTGGGCCGCCCCACGATGGCGACCCTGGCGCCTCCGTCCGGCTCGGCGTGCTCCTCCTCGGCCCCCAGGTCGGAGAGGATGTGGTCCAGCATCTCCCGCACGCCCGTACCGTGCTCGGCGGAGATGGCGTGGGGCACGCCAAGGCCCAATTCGTGAAACTCCGCCGTCGCGAGTTCGGGATCCATTCCCTCGGCCTTGTTGACAGCCAAGAACACGCGTCGCCCCGCCCGGCGAAGCTCTTCGCCGATGTCCCGATCGAGGCTGGTCAGACCCTCGCGCGCGTCGGTGACCAGCACGACCGCGTCGGCTTCGGCGATCGCCGTTCGGGCTTGCCTGGCCATCTCGACGAAGACCCCTTGGCCTTCCGGTTCCAGCCCTCCGGTGTCGATCACGAGATAGGGCCGGCCTCCCAAGCGACCGGCTCCATAGTGGCGATCACGGGTCAGCCCCGGGACATCGGCCACCAGAGCGTCGCGCGTGCGCGTGAGGCGATTGAAGAGCGTGGACTTGCCTACGTTGGGCCGCCCTACGATGGCAAGAGTGGCTCTCATGATCGTCCGCGAGGTTTCACGAAATCAGGGTGACCGGCTCCCGGGGCCTGCCGGCCGGGACTTCGGTACTCGCTGATTTTCGCTCCGACTCACTGCGTGCTGAGCGCGTAGAGATCACCGTCCAGGGTCTGCACCAAAAACCCGCCGCCCAGGGGCACGAGCGGCGAGCGGATGGCGCTGCCGTCGGTGGCAACCCGGCCGACGAAGACGCCCGTGTCACGCGACAGAAAATGCACGTAGCCCTCGACATCGCCGACGGCAATCTCGCGGCCCAGAGCGAGCGGTGCAGTGAGGCGCCTCAGAAACAGCTTGTCCTGCTTCCAGATGCTGGTGCCGCCGGCACGGTCTAGAGCGAGCACAGCCCCCTTTTCGTCACTTGCGAATACGTAGCGCGCGTCGATCGCAAGACCCGTCGTGCTCGAAATTTCCCGCGACCAGGTGGGATTGCCGCTCGCCGCATCGAAGCATCCGATGCGCCCCTGATAGGCGGCCGCGCATACTTCCCGCTCCGCGACGAGGGGCGAGCCCACCACGTCGGTGACGCGCTCGAGCTCGGTCGTGCCGTGCGGCAACGACACGGTGGCCTCCCAACGGACCCCGCCGTTCGCGAGCGCGATCGCCACCAGCTTGCCCCCCGGGAATCCGGCATACAGGCTCCCCCGATCGGCGGTCATGCCCAAGGGTGCGCGCACGGACAATGCCGGAGTGGTGCGCTGATACAGCCAGCGGCGCTTGCCGTCCTTGGCGTCGAGCGCAAACACGCGGCTGTCGGCACTGCGCACAACCACCAAGTCCCCAGTCAGAACTGGCGCCGACAGAATTTCGCTCGATACCCTGGAGCGCCAGCGCGACTCGCCCGAACCCGCGTCCAGGGTGATGACCTCGCCTTCCGGTGTACCGACAGCGACCAGCGTACCGTCCGATCCGACTCCACCGGAAAGCTCCTGGTCTACGTTGACACGCCAGGTTTCCTTTCCCGTGACCGCATCGAAACGCACAATGGTCCCGTCCCGCGCGGCGGCGTACACCCCGCCGGCTGCGAGCGCCGGAGAGAACACGGCGTCGCCCGCTCCTCCGACGCTCGCCTGCCACAAGGTGCGCACCGGTATGTTCCTCGGGAGTTCCTGCAGCTCGGCCATTTGCGGGCCGGCGGGACCCGAGCAGCCGGCAAGGAACAGAGCGCCGGCGAGCGCCCACCCGCGCATCAGCTCTCCCCTAGGGCATCGAGCTTGAGTCGCAGCGTTTCGCCCAAGGGGCCCTCGGCCGGACCGATCTTGGCAAGGGCAGACCTGTACTCCGCGCGGGCCTCGGCGACCTTGTTTTGCGCCATCAGGACATCGCCGCGCTGCGAGGCGAAGAGCGCCTCGAAGCCCGGACGGGGCTTCTCCCCGAGAACCCTCAAGGCACCGTCGGCGTCCTTGTCGTCGAGCAGGACTCTCGACAGGCGCAGTCTCGCGATAGCCCGGATTTCCTCGTTCCTTGCGTTTTCGACGACCCATTCCAGCTGGGCCCGCGCCGTCTTCAGGTCCCCAGCCTGAAATTGGACCTTGGCCGATACGAGCGCTGCAAGCGGCGCGTAGCCTGTGCGCGGAAAATTCTCGACGATAGCTCCCGCCGCGTCGCGCGTCGCTTTAGGATCGTTGGCCTGGGCGGCTTTCTGCAGCGTGTCGTAGAGAACGGCGGCCTGCGACGCCTGCGAGCGCTGGTACCACATCCAGCCGTTCCATGCGGCGATCGCCACGAGCACCAGCGTCGCAGCAGCGAACACTCTCCCGCCGTGCTCCTTCCACCAAGCCTTCAATTCAGCGATCTGTTCCTGCTCTTCGAGGTCGTAGGCGCTCATGAGCTTCCAATGGTTTCCTTGAGAATCTTCCTTATCGCGTTCGGCAAGAGCTCAAGCGTGATCCGCTCCTGGGGACTCGCATGCCTCATCGCTTCACCCTGTCCCGTGCGTCGCGTCACCGCGTCCCCTGCGATGTGGCCCTCTGCCTGCCGGACGACCTCCCGCACGCTCACTTCCCCCCTGGCCGCCTCGGTGTCCCCTATTATCACCGCGACGCGCGCGCCGCTCGCATCCGCCTTCTTCATCTGCGAGGAGAAGTTTCCACCTCCGAGATGGTGTACGACGCTCATTCCCTCGGCCCGTATCCTTTCGGCGACCCGAAAGGCAAATCGACGAGCCGCTTCTCCCTGATTGACGAGGTAGACATCGGGGCAGCGGGAAGGTGCCAATCTCGCCTCGAGAAGCGCAAGCAGCCGCTCGATGCCCATCGCCCAGCCGCAAGCCGAGACCGGCTTGCCGCCGATCTGCTCGAACAGCCCGTCGTATCGCCCTCCGGCGCAAACCGTTCCCTGGGCACCCAGGCGATCCGTGACCCACTCGAAGACCGTGAGATTGTAGTAGTCGAGTCCCCGCACCAGCCTGGGATTGACCTCGAAGGCGCGTCCCGCGTCTCTGAGAATTCCCTGAACGCTCTCGAAATGCCTCAGCGATTCGCCGTCCAGCGCATCGAGCACGCTCGGAGCCTCGGCGACCACCGGCTGCATCGCCGGATTCTTGCTGTCGAGCACCCGCAAGGGGTTGGTGCGGAGCCTGCGGCGCGAATCTTCGTCAAGCTCAGACTCCCGCGACTGGAGGTATTCGACGAGCGACTTGCGGTACGCCGAGCGTTCCTGCGCCGAACCGAGACAATTGAGCTCCAGCCGGATCCCCGAGAGACCGAGCTCTTCCCACAGGCGCGCGCACATGAGCAGCATCTCTGCGTCCACGTCGGGCCCGGGAAAGCCGAGAGCCTCAGCCCCGACTTGGTGGAACTGGCGATACCGCCCCTTCTGTGGCCGCTCGTGACGGTACATGGGCCCGATGTAATAGAGCCGCTGCGGACCGCTGTGGAGCAGGCCGTGCTCTATCGCGGCGCGCACGATCGATGCGGTTGCCTCCGGGCGAAGCGTAAGGTTCTCGCCATTCAGCTCGTCGACGAAACTGTACATCTCCTTCTCGACGATGTCGGTCGCTTCGCCGATCGCGCGCCTGAATAGAGCGGTGTGCTCTACGATCGGCGTGAGCATGTTGCGGTAACCGTAGCCGCGCAGCCAATCGCGCAGCTTTCCGTCGAGCACTTCCCAGCGCTCTGCTTCATCAGGCAGGATATCGTTCATTCCGCGAACGGCGCGGATCGGCTCGCTCATATCGGGTCGCCCGGGTGTGAAATTACACCGCGGTCTTGATGGGAATGTCTCTTTTTTTCGGCGAGGTCTCGCGCCTTCGGCGGCCACCTTCGCCATAAGTCGCGCGGACGTATTGCTCGACGAGCTGCTGGAATTCCTCGGCAATGTGATCGCCCTTGAGCGTGATGGTCTTCTCTCCGTCCGCGTAGACCGGGGCCACCGGACGCTCGCCCGAACCCGGCAAGCTGATGCCGATGTCGGCATGCTTGCTCTCGCCCGGTCCGTTGACCACGCAGCCCATGACCGCGACCCTCATCTCCTCGACTCCCGGATAGCGCTCCCGCCACTGCGGCATCTGTTCGCGGAGGTAGCGCTGGATCTTTTCGGCGAGCTCCTGAAAATACGTACTGGTGGTGCGGCCGCAGCCGGGACAGGCTGCCACCATGGGTGTAAACGAACGCAAGCCCATGGTCTGGAGTATTTCCTGCGCGACCAGGACCTCGCGCGTCCGCTCCCCGCCTGGATCGGGCGTGAGCGAAATACGGATCGTGTCACCGATACCCTCCTGCAAGAGCACCGCAAGCGCAGCCGTGGAAGCGACCACTCCCTTGCTGCCCATCCCGGCCTCGGTGAGCCCGAGATGAAGCGGATAGTCGCAGCGGCGCGCGAGTTCTCGATACACCGCGATCAAATCCTGGACGCCGCTCACCTTGCATGACAGGACGATGCGGTCGCCAGAGAGGCCCAGTTCCTCGGCGCGTGCCGCCGACTCGAGCGCGGAGACGATCAGCGCTTCCCGCGTGACCGCGCCGGAGTCAAGCGGTTCGGCGCGCCCGGCATTCTCGTCCATGAGTCGCACGAGGAGCTCCTGATCGAGGCTGCCCCAATTTACGCCGATGCGCACGGGTTTCTCGTGCCGGCAGGCGATTTCAATCATTGTTGCGAACTGCTCATCGCGCTTCGCACCCCGTCCGACATTCCCCGGGTTGATACGGTACTTGGCGAGGGCGCTCGCGCACGCCGGATGCTCGGCGAGCAGCTTGTGTCCGTTGAAATGGAAATCCCCGACTAGCGGCACGTCGCAGCCCATGGCGTTCAGCCGATCCCTGATCCGGGGCACTTGTGCCGCCGCCCCGGCCGTATTCACGGCGACCCGAACCATCTCCGAGCCTGCCCGGGCCAGTTCATACACCTGCCTCGCCGTGCCTTCGGCATCCGCCGTGTCGGTGTTGGTCATGGATTGCACGAGGATCGGAGCGTGTCCACCGATGAGCGCATTTTCCACGCGGACCGGCCGCGTCTTGTGCCTCGGAAGATTCATGGCTAGTTGCCCGGAGAGATTCCTAGTCCAGCGTGATCCGCGCAACTTCGATCTGCACGTAGGGCTTCAGATCGACTGGCCTGTCATTGTATTTGAGGCGCACGGCCGCGGCATTGCCGATCACCAGGGATAGCGGAGGCTGGCCGACCACCACCTTCCGTGTCCCGGCGGGATTGAGTTGCGACATGAGCATCTGGCCGTCCTTGGCCCTTATTTCCACCCAGGAGTCGCTCTCAAACTCAAGCTGTATCCGTCCCTCGCTTCGGGGCCCGGCAGCCGCCGTTGACACAGGAGCGGGAGGAGGTATGTCCGTTGCCGGCGATGCGACTGCTTTTTCTGGAGCCGCCGGCTTGGGAGGTGCGGCGGCCCGAGGCGCCGCCGGGGGCGCCTCGGGTCCCCGCTGCGGCGAAAGGCTCGCTGCAAGCCTCGCCCAAGGCAAGGTGCCCACTCTCCATTCGTAAAGGACGCCGGCAACGGCGGCGGCAACGAGAATCGAAAGAATCAGGTACGCGCGCGTGCTTCGCTTGCCGCCCTCCGAAAAGGGGACACGCTTGGCGCGCAGGTCCATGGACACTTCCCCTGGGACATACCGCTGCTCCAGCCCCTTAAGTATGGGCTGCGGATCCGTATCGAGCAGCTTGGCGTAACTGCGGACCATCCCGCGCACGAAGGTGCCGCCGCCGGGCAGCTTGCCATATTCTTCGGCCTCAAGCGCTTCGATCTGCCACGGACGATATTTCAAGCGCTGCGCAACGTCCGCAACAGACAGCTTGAGCTCGCCGCGAAGCTGCGCGAGCATCTGACCCGGTCCCGAAGCGGACGTTTGGGCCGCCCGGTCCGCCCCGTCACTCATTCGAATCGCCCCTTCTGCATCTCCTGATATTCCTGCGAACCGGGGAACCCCCTTCTCAGCTGATTGGCATAGCTGGTCACAGCGGATGAATTGCCCCGTTTGCGCTCGATGCGCAGTCCGAGCCAGAGCGACTCGGCCGTCGGTTCGGACAGCTTGTTGTACCGCCCGACCAGGTCCCGCGCGGCATTGAGCTCGCCCCGGCGATATTTGGCATGCGCCAAGCTGATCAATGCAGGAGTGTAGTTCGGATCCAGCCGCAGCGCCCGCTCGAGGTATTCCTCGGCATCCTTCTGCTTGTTCGCGCGCTGCGCACAAGTGGCGGCCATGGTATAGGACTTCTGCGGCGTCGCGTACAGCGGATTGCGCACCGCCAGGAGGAAGTAGCGGATCGATTCCTCCGCGCGCTTGTTTTCGCAGAGGAACCAACCGAAGTTGTGGTTGGCGTCCGGATCGCTGGGATTGAGGTCCAGGGATCTCTCAAAAGCCTGCCGAGCCTCGGAGTTCTCGCGCAGGTCGCTGTACACGAGTCCCAACACGTTATAGGCAGGCGCGTAGCCGGAATCGGTTGCAACCGCGATCCGCGCTTCCGACAAGGCCACTCCGAGATTGCCCTTCTGATAGTACGCTGCTGCGAGCTCCGTATGGATGCGCGCCCGCTCTCGCGCTGGGGCCACCTCACCGATGATCGCGCCGCTGCTCTCGTCTCCGGGTAGATCGCCTGTGCGCGAACCGCCCGCGCAACCCGCCAGCATCATGATTCCGACCAGCCACAGGAGCGGACCACGAGAGCCGGTCACGAAGGCACCTTCTCAATCCGCAACGAGCGGCCGGTACGGTCGTGGATCTTGCCGGCAAGCTGGCCGCAGGCGGCGTCGATCCCGTCCCCCCGCGTCTTGCGCGTCGTCGTGACGATTCCGGCCTCATTGAGCGCGCCGTTGAATTCCTGTATCACCTCCGGCGGGGAACGCATGAAACCGGAGCCCGGAAACGGATTGAACGGAATGAGGTTGATCTTGCACGGCACCTGTGACGCCAGCCGGATCAGCTGCCGCGCGTGCTCCTCACCGTCGTTTACGCCTTTCAGCATGACGTATTCGAACGTCACGAAGTCGCGCGGCGCGCGTTCGAGGTAGCGCCGGCACGCCGCGATCAACTCGGCGAGCGGATACTTTCGGTTTATCGGCATCAGTCGGTCGCGCAAGGCATCGGTCGGCGCATGCAGCGATACGGCGAGCGCGACCGGACATTCATCGCGGAGCCGATCGATCATAGGGACAATTCCAGCGGTCGACAGCGTGACGCGGCGTCTCGAAAGTCCATAGGCGTCATCATCGAGCATGAGTTTCAGGGCCGCGACGGTGTTGTCGAAATTCAGAAGCGGTTCGCCCATGCCCATGAGGACGACATTGCTGATGACGCGCTCGCCCCCCCGGATCGCGCCCAGCTCGCGATTGGCAAGCCAGATCTGTCCAACGATCTCGGCCGCGGAAAGATTGCGGTTGAATCCCTGCCTGCCGGTCGAGCAAAACTCGCAGGCGAGCGTGCACCCTGCCTGGGTCGAGACGCACAGCGTGCCTCTTTGGCTTTCCGGGATGAACACCGCCTCCACCGCGCTCCCGCCTTCCACGTTGAGCAGCCACTTGCGCGTTCCGTCCTGAGCTACCGTGTCGCCCACTATTCGAGGAGCTGCGACTTCCGCAGTCTCGGCCAACTTCTCCCGCAGCGACCTCGCAAGGTCGCTCATCCGGCCAAAATCCGACTCCCCGAAGCGGTGCATCCAGCGTTTGAGCTGACGCGCACGGAACGGCTTTTCGCCGAGTCCGGCAACGAAGCCGGCAAGCTGTTCGGGATCGAGCCCCAGGAGGTTGACGCTCATCTAGGGAGACTCTGAATGACTCAGGCCCCTTGCCGTACTCGCGACGAAACTCATGCTTCTCAGGCCTTCCTAGCGGGAGCAGATCTCGATGGCGGAGAAAAAGAACGCTATCTCGACGCGCGCGGTCTCCGCGCTGTCCGACCCGTGTACCGCGTTGGCATCGATGCTGTCGGCGAAGTCGGCCCGGATGGTTCCCCTTTCCGCCTTTTTCGGATCGGTCGCGCCCATGAGCTCGCGATTGCGGGCGATGGCATTTTCTCCTTCCAGAACCTGAACCATGATCGGACCCGAGATCATGAATTTGACCAAGTCGCGGAAAAATGGACGCTCGCGGTGCACGGCATAAAAACCCTCCGCTTCCTTTTGGGAAAGCTGCAGCATCCGCGCCGCTACGATCCTGAGGCCCACCTTTTCGAACCGCGAGTAAATCTGTCCGATGACATTCTTGGCCACGGCATCCGGCTTGACAATGGACAAGGTTCTCTCTACGGCCATGCAGGATCTCCAATCGGTGACAGGGGAAGTGGCGCCAGGAAGGGGTGCCATTGCCTAAGGTGCTATTTTATCAAGCTTTTGCACCAATGTCGCCTGCCCTTCCGCAAAGCAAGCTACCCCCGGTCGCGGGGACCCGGCCTCGCGCCTGCGAATGCCAGGAAAGGCAAGCCGACGGGCATCGTCAGGCCCTTGCAAGCCTTAAGGCGTAGAGTCAGGTACGTAGTCTCTTTCCTCCTCTGTAGCGTGGGGGCGCGTCCCGCCCTCACGCTCTTTTTTTTCCAGGCGCGACGTTCCCCTGCTGAGGAAATCCTGGATTCCGCTGCGTGCTATCCTGAAGCCCGACTCGGTGCGACCACTTGTCATGCGAGTTCTGATCGTTGAGGACGACAAGGCGCTCGCCGATGGGCTGATGCGAACGCTGAAACAGTCCGGTTATGCGGTGGACCATGCCGAATCGGGCGAACTCGCACTGCGCGCTTGCGCGGAGGAGCACTACGATCTCATCGTTCTCGACCTGAGTTTGCCCGGCATAGACGGCTTCGAGGTGTTGCGCCAGCTGCGCCGGGACCGCAACGCCGGGAGCATTCTGCTGCTCACCGCTCACGACGCCGAAGCGGACCGTGTCCGCGGCCTGGATCTCGGCGCCGACGACTACGTCACCAAGCCGTTCTCGCTGCCGGAACTGGAGGCGCGCGTGCGGGCCCTCATTCGGCGCAGCCAGGTTGTCAGGAGCCCCAGGCTTCGCTTTGGCTGCTTGATGGTGGATACCGCAGCCCGGAAGGCCAGCGTCGGGACCGAAGCGCTCGAGCTCACCCCGCGCGAATGGGCGGTGCTCGAGTACCTGCTGCTGCGCGTCGGCCAGGTCGTGAGCAAGGAAAACCTGCTGCAGGCCATGTGCAGCTGGGACGACTCCCTCACCCACAACGCCATCGAGGTGTACATCTCGCGCCTGCGCTCGAAGCTCCACGATGCGGGCATCAAGATTCGAACGGTCCGCGGGTTCGGTTACATGGTGGACGATCCGGATGGACGCTAGTCGCAGTCTGCGTCTGCGCCTGACCTACTGGCTCATCGGCCCCTTGATGCTGCTCGTCGCGGCGGGAAGCTTCGTTTCCTATCGCATCGCCCTCAACGCCGCGAACAAGGCCTACGACAGCGCCCTGCTTGATCCCGTGCTCGCCATTGCAAGCCATATCCGCCGCACAGGCAATCGAATCGAGCTCGACATGCCCTCGATCGCCATCGAGGCGCTGCGCATCGACACCGAGGATCGCGTGTTCTATCAGGTGCTGGGGCCCGGCGACGAACTGATTGCAGGAACTCCGCGCCTGCCGGTTCCGCCCGAACGCCTGGAATCGGGAGAGCACGTTTTCTACGACGCCCTCCTCGAGGGCGAGCGCGTGCGCGTTGCCGCCCGTGCGGTGCCGGTCGAGAACGGCAATGCGATCGTTCAAGTGGCCGAAACGCTGGTCAAGCGCGACAAGCTGGTGCTGGAGCTGTTGATCGGCGCCACTGCGCCGCAGCTCCTGATCGCGTTTGCCTCCGTGGCTCTGTTCTGGTTCGGCATCGGCCGGGGCCTCGCTCCGCTCGACCAGCTTCGGGACGAGATTGCTGCGCGCTCGCCACGCGACCTCCACCCGCTGCCGGAACAGGAGAGGCCGCAGGAAATCCGGCCGCTGGTCGCCGCGCTCAACAGGCTGCTCTCGCGTCTCGACTCGGCGATTGGACTGCAGCGGCGCTTCATCGCCAATGCCGCTCACCAGCTTCGCACGCCTC
>Ga0187773_10000108_pt1 | contig 35713 bp, 31 predicted proteins | sample 0216_BV02_MP05_1_FD_133133 | JGI IMG/M metagenome (GOLD analysis project Ga0187773, IMG submission 133133) | Tropical peat soil microbial communities from peatlands in Department of Meta, Colombia - 0216_BV02_MP05_10_MG | ecosystem: Environmental > Terrestrial > Soil > Wetlands > Peat | place...
ACCACAACGGCTTCACCATCGCGATCCTGGTCACGCCCAAGGACTGCGCCCGCTGCCACTCGCGCGAGGTGAACGAGATGACCGCGAGCCACCACGCGAAGGCGGGCAACATCCTGGACTCGCTCGACAATTTCCTGGGCGAGGTCGTCGGCGGCCCCGAGGCGGTGGCGGTCGGCTGCGTGCAGTGCCACGGGTCCCGGGTGAAGGTGCTGCCGGGCGGCAAGCTCGACACGACCACCTGGCCGAACACGGGCATCGGCAGGATCAATCCGGACGGCTCGCTCGGCTCGTGCAGCGCCTGCCACGCGCGGCACAGCTTCTCGAAGGCCCAGGCGCGCGAGCCCGAGGCCTGCGGCAAGTGCCATCTCGGGCCGGACCATCCGCAGATCGAGGTCTACCAGGAGTCCAAGCACGGCATCCTGTACGCCGCCAATAAGAGCCGCCTCAACATGGACAAGAGCTCGTGGGTCGTCGGCCGGGACTACAGCGCGGCGCCGACCTGCGCGACCTGCCACATGGGCGCGACGCCGAACCAGCCGGCGACGCACGACGTCGGCACGCGCATCTCGTGGACGCTGAGGCCGCCGATCTCCAAGAAGCTCGAGAACGCGGACAAGAGGCGCGCCGACATGCAGGACGTGTGCGGCAACTGCCACGCGCAGCCGTTCGTCGAGGGCTTCTACCGGCAGTTCGATGGCCTGGTGAATCTCTACAACGACAAGTTCGCGAAGCCCGCGACCGCCATCCGCGACGAACTGATGAAGCGGGGCAAGCTCACGCCGGCGGACTTCGACGACAAGCTCGACTGGATCTACTACGAGCTATGGCACCACGAAGGCCGGCGCGCGCGCCACGGCGCGGCGATGTCCGGGCCCGATTACGCCTGGTGGCACGGGATCTACGAGGTCGCCAAGAACTTCTACACGGAGTTCCTGCCGGAAGTGAGGCGCGTCGCGGGACCGGAGCTCTACGACGAGCTGACGAAGAAGTACATCGGCAGCGACGTGAGGCACGAGTGGTTCCTGAAGGGCATGAGCAAGGAGCAGCTCGACAAGATCAGGAAGTTCTACGAGGAGCGCTACGGCGCCTCGGGAGCCCCCGCGAAATAGGGGCGCCCGAGCCCGGTGACGCCGCTGCCCCGGCAGCCGGGCACGGGGCACGGCACGTCGTAGAAGACCGCGTTCAGGTAGGCGGCCACGTCGGCGACCTCCTCCTGGCTCCATCGCAGATCCGCGATCCCCTGCCAGCGCGCGACCTGGTACAGCAGATCGTCCCACGTTCTCACCAGGCGCTTCTCGCGCCAGTGCACCTGTGCGGTGTGGCAGGCGTTACAGCTGTCGCGGTAGAGATCGCCGCCGCGGTCCGCGCTGACCATCGGCGGCGAGGGTTGCTGCACCGGCGAAGCGCAGCCTGCGGCGAGCGCGACGGCGCAGAGGAACAGCCAAGCGAATATTCGATTCGTCATAGGTTGATGATGACCCAGGCAACGGCCCGCGATTTGACCCAGGTCAACCGCGGCTAGCCCGGCTTGCCGTCCGCGCGCGGGAGCACGAGGATGGGCGTGTAGATGACGAGATAGATCGCGAACGCCGCCGTCCACAGCACCCCGGACGCGACCAGGGTCCATAGGTAGTGCGAAGGCCACAATGCGGGCGCAAAGACCCGCACCGCGACCCCAAGGGTGAGAAGGACGTACGCGGCCGCGATGGCGTGGCCGACCGTCAGCTCGCGTCCGGTGTGGCCGAGCGCGGCGCGCGTCATCACGGCGAGGATCATGGTGCCGAAAGCGCCCATGGTGAGCGCGTGCACCCAGTGCGCCGCCCACCCGGCGCCGGCGAGCAGCGACAGCGCCTTGAGCGCGAAGCCGATCGGGAGCCAGGCGTACCCGGCGTGGAGCACCCACAGGATCGCCTCGCCGCGAGTGCGCAGGCTGCGCCACCCCGAGAGCCGCGCGCCCTGAGCGATCGCGACCAGCGCGGCGAGCCATCCCGCGACGGCGCCGTCGGGCCGCCAGAGATCGACGACCACGACGGCGATCATCAGCGCCATCACCGCGCGCTCGAGCCACGCGAAGCTGCGGATCTCGGGCGCCTTGCCTCGCCGCCGCAGGGCGTTGGCGGTGAACGAGGGCACGATGCGCCCGCCGATCAGCGTGAGGACGACCAGCATCAGGTCGATCGCGATGCGCAGGCTGCCGCTCGCAAGGAGCGGGTCCGCCCGCGCGAGCCCGGCGAGGAATGCGGCATCGGTTATCCACAGCAGCGCGAGGACGAGGAGGAGCGGAGTGTTGCGGTTGCGCGAGCGCACCAGCGGAGGCGCTAGAAGCAGCGCGACCCCGGGCAGGAACGCGAGCTCGGCCGCGGCGAGCGCCCAGAACGGCAGCCAGCCCGCGAGCGCGAAAGCAAGCCGCCCGAGCAGCCACGCCGCCGCGACCGCCGCGAGGGGCCGGCCGCCGAAGCCCTTCGCGCCGGTCCAGCTCGGCACCGCGGTCAGCAGGAACCCGGCGAGCGCGGCGCCGACGAAGCCGAAGAAGAGCTCGTGCGCGTGCCACAGCTGCGGAGGCAGCGCGCCGAGCGGCATCGACCCCTGGCTCAGCATCAGCAGCCACGCCGGAACCACGATCACGGCGCTCAAGCCGGACGCGAGAAAGAACGGCCGGAAGCCGTACGCGAACAAGGTCACAGCGAAGCGCTCCGCGTGACCGCGACGGCCGCGATGTAGCCGAAAACGAGGAGCGCCGCGATCCATGCTCCCACGCGCAGTCGCTTCGTCCGACCGGGCCGCAGCGCAATCGTCCCCAGGCCGATATAGACGACGAGCGCGATGAGCTTCGCCGCCAGCCAGGGTGTGGCAGGCGACAGTCTCAACTCGAGCGCAAGCCAGACGCCGGCGGCGAGGAGGACGGTGTCGTTGACGTGCGGCAGCACCCTCACCCAGCGGCGATTCAGCAGCTCCGAGTCGAGCATCATCCAGACCCCGCGGAGGGAGAACAGAGCGAAGCTCACGGCCACGGCGAGAACGTGGACGGTCTTGACCGCGGTCACAAGCGCTCGGCGACGGTGCGGAAGTGATGGCCGATGATCGCGAGTTCCATCGCGACGCGGAACTTGCGCGGGCGCACGAGCAGTGTCGCCCAGAACAGCCGCCAGTAGGCGCGCCGCCCGCGCTGCGATACGCCGAGCGTCCACAGCGAGCGCACGAACGCGCGCACGTCGGACCATGCCAGGCGGGTGCCGGGTCCGCGCGGCCGCCAGTTCGACAGGAAGGCGCGCACGCGGCGGTAGTAGTTCTCGGGCGAGTAGAGCGAGCGCATCAGCTCGCGGTAGCCGGCGAAGAGGTGGTTGCGGTCCAGTCGGGGGACGAAGTTGAGCACCGCCGCAGTGTTGTCGCCGACGCTCTCGGCGAGCATGCGCCCCTCGCGGGCGAGCCGCTCGTACAGCCGCGTCTGCGGCAGCGCCGTCAGCAGGCCCACCATCGCGGTCACCACGCCGGAGCGCTGGATGAACTCGAACTGCCGCCCGAAGATATCGAGCGGGTCATTGTCGAAGCCGACGATAAAGCCGCCCATCACTTCGAGCCCCGCGCTCTGGATCGCGCGCACGGAATCTGCGAGATCGCGCTTGCTGTTCTGCAACTTGCGGCACTCCTCGAGGCTCTCGGTGACGGGCGTCTCGAGGCCGACGAAGACCTTCTTGAATCCCGCGCGCACCATCAGCTCGAGCAGCTCGTCGTGGTCGGCGAGGTTGACCGAGGCCTCGGTGAGAAACCCCATCTTCGGCCGCGTGCGACCACGCCACTCGACCAGTGCGCGGAGCAGCTCGCGCACCCGCTTCCCATTGCCGATGAAGTTGTCGTCGACGATGAACACCATGTCACGCCACCCGGCGCGGCGCAGGGCGTCGAGCTCGGCGATCACCTGCCCCGGGTTCTTGGTGCGCGGCACGCGTCCATACATCGCGACGATGTCGCAGAACTCGCAGTCGAACGGGCAGCCGCGCGAGAACTGCACCGGCATCGTGACGTAGTGCCGCAGGTCCACCAGGTCCCAGCGCGGTACAGGGGTGCGGGTCACGTCGGGAAAGGCCGCGGCGCGGTAGGACCTCTTCACTTCCCCGGCGCGCATGTCGGCGACCAGCTCGTCGATCACGTTCTCCACCTCGCCCAGCACGAAATGGGCGATCTCCGGGAACTCCCAGTGCCCGGTGGTGAACAGCGGCCCGCCGGCTATCACCGGCCGGCCGAGCGCGGCGCAGCGGCGCGCGATGCTTCGCGCCGAGTCCTTGTGGACGATCATGCCGGAGAGCAACACCCAGTCGGCCCAGGCGATGTCGCGGTCGTCGAGCGCCTCGACGTTCGTGTCGACGAGCTTCAGCTCCCAGTCGGAGGGCAGCATCGCGGCGACCGTCAGCAGGCCGAGCGGGGGAAACGCCGCGCGCTTGGCGACGAACCTCAGCACGTGCTTGAAGCTCCAGAAGGTATCCGGGCAGCTGGGGTAGACCAGGAGGATTTTCATGATCCGCAGATTATTCGCCTGAACGCGCCGGATCGGACCGTCTATATTCGCCGGCGGTTTGATGCAGATCAAGACGCGCGGGCGGATTTGCGCTAGCCCAGCCCGAACCGCCGCACCAGAAAGTTCTTCACGCCCTGGGCGAGAGCGAGATAGCCGGCGAGGATCGCGGCGAGCGCGGACCAGTAGGCCGGGGGCAGCGCGGCGAGGCCCAGCGGCTGGGCGAGGCCGGAGAACGGCAGCCAGACCGCGATCGCGCACACGGCGACCGTGGTCGCGAGCAGGGGCGCCGCCGCCCGGCTCTCGAGGAAGGGGACGCCGGCGGTGCGGATCACGTGGACGACCAGCGTCTGGGAGAGCACGGACTCGACGAACCAGCCGGACTGGAACAGCGCAGGATTGTCCCGCGCCTGGAAGGCGTACAGAAGCGTGAAGTAGGTGACGTAGTCGAACAGCGACGAGACCGGCCCGAAGACGAGCATGTAGCGCCCGATGTTGCCGATGTCCCACCTGCGTGGCCGCGCCACGTAGGCGTCGTCAACCGAGTCCGTCGCGAGCGCGGTCTGGGAGAAATCGTAGAGGAGGTTGTTCAGCAGCACTTGGACCGGCGCCATCGGAAGGAACGGCAGGAAGGCGCTGGCGCCGACGACCGAGAGCATGTTGCCGAAGCTCGAGCTCGCGCCCATGCGAATGTACTTCATCACGTTCGCGAAGACGCGCCGGCCCTCGACCACGCCGTCCCTGAGCACGAGAAGGCTCTTCTCAAGCAGGATGATGTCGGCCGATTCCTTGGCGACATCGACGCCCTTGTCGACCGAGATCCCCACGTCGGCCGCCTTCAGCGCAGGACCGTCGTTGATGCCGTCGCCCAGATAGCCCACGACGCGGCCGCTCCTGCGCAGCGCCGCGATGATGCGTGACTTGTGCTCCGGCGCGAGCTTGGCGAAGACGTTAGCGCGCGCCGCGGCATCGGCGAGCGCGGCGTCGTCGAGGCGCTCGACCTCCGATCCGAGCACGACGCGAGCGGCATCCACGCCGACCATGGTGCAGATCTTCCTCGTCACCACGTCGTTGTCTCCGGTCAGCACCTTGACCGCGACACCGTGCTCGAGCAGCGCCCGCACGGCGGCCGGCGCGCTCTCCTTCGGCGGATCGAGGAAGGCGATGTACCCCGCTAGGGTGAGGTCGCATTCGTCGGCGCTGCTACAGGCGGCTTTCGAAGGGGACACGCGCTTGTACGCCACCGCGATCGCCCGGAAGCCCTCCTCGTTGAGCGAGCGGATCACGGGAAGCAGCTCGTCGCGGTGCGAGGCCTCGAGCGGGACGATCCGGCCCTTCTCCTCGGCGTGGGTGCACACCTCGAGGATTTCCTCGACGGCGCCCTTGCAGATCAGCAGATGGTGCGCAGGGTCGCGCGCCACCATGACGGACATTCGGCGCCGCCGGAAATCGAAGGGCGCCTCGTCGATCTTGCGGTAGCTGCCGGGAACGTGGACGTGCTCGCGCATCTCGGCGTGCTCCAGGATCGCGACGTCGAGCAGGTTCTTGAGGCTCGTCTGGAAATGGCTGTTGAGGTACGCGAGCTCGAGCACGTGCCGGCTCTCTGCGCCGAAGATGTCGACGTGACGCTCGAGGATCACCTTGTTCTGGGTGAGCGTTCCGGTCTTGTCGGTGCACAGCACGTCCATCGCGCCGAGGTTCTGGATTGCGGCGAGGCGCTTGACGATCACCTTCTTGCGCGACATCGTGAGGGCGCCCTTGGCGAGATTCACGGTCACGACCATGGGAAGCATCTCCGGGGTGAGGCCGACCGCGACCGCGATCGCGAAAAGGAATGCTTCGGGCCAGTCGCCCTTGGACAGGCCGTTGACGAGGAAGACGAGCGGCACCATGACGAACATGAAGCGCAGCATCAGCCCGATGAAGCGCTTGACGCCGAGGTCGAAGCTCGTCGGCTGATCGCGCGCGACCATCGAAGCGGCGATCGAGCCGAAACGGGTCCGCGGACCCGTGGCGACCACGAGCGCCGTCGCCGTGCCGCTCAGCACGTGAGTCCCGAGGAAGGCGAGGTTGCCCATCTCCAGCGCAGTCGCCGACGGCGGCGGCGCAGCGGCGTGCTTCTCCGCCGGCATCGATTCGCCGGTGAGCGCGGACTGGTCGACGAAGAGGTCCTTCGATTCGAGCAGGCGGAGGTCGGCCGGAACGAGATCGCCCGCCGCGAGGCGCACGACGTCGCCCGGGACGATGCGGGCGACGGGAAGCTCGACGGGCTGGCCGCGGTCGCGCCGCATCACCGTCGCCGTCGTGCGCACCATCGCGCGCAGGCGCTCGGCCGCTCTCCCCGAGCGCACTTCCTGGGACCACGAGAGCAGGACGGAAAGCACGACCATCACCGCGATCACGAGCGCGCCGCGCGGCTCGCCGCTCAGCTCGGCGAGCCCCGCAAGGACGAGGAGCAGCAGCGAGAGGGGGCTGATGAACAGCTGCGCGAGGCGAGTCAGGGGGGCGAGGGGCCGCTCCCGCGCGACCGCGTTCGGGCCGAAGCGCGCGGCGCGGGCCGACGCTTCGCGCCGGGTCAGCCCCTCCGGCGAGGAAGCGAGACGGGAAATGAGCGCGCCGGCCTCGAGCCGCGCCGCGTCCTCGAGAGCGGGAAGATCCAGTCCCTTCGGGCTCTTCAACGCGTCCAGGTTGCGCGCACCAGGTTCTCTTCCTTGTTGTACTGCAGCGCAAGGTTGCCCTTGCACGCGTCATGGATGCTTTCGGCGATGCGCCGCGCGAGGTGCGCGTCGGTGGTCGTGACCAGGATGCCTCCTTCGACGTCCTTGATGGCGATGATCCGCTGCAGCGGGTGCCCGGCCTTCTCCACCGCCTCGCAGTTGCGCACGATGCTGAGGATCTCCTCGCGGTGCCCGCTCAGGTAATCGCCGCCCAGGGTGACGAAGCCCGCGGGGAAGCCGTCGCGGATCCGCAGGCAGGCGGGGCAGAGCTGCTCGTGCACCGCGCCCCGCACCGCGCCGTTCCAGGTCCAGCGCCCCTTCTGGAACACTGCGCCGCACTCCGGGCAGCGCGTCGGGTCGGGCAGCTTGCCCTTGGCCTTGTAGCTGTCGTGCCTCGGGTTGTCGAGCAACTGCTCGCGGTGGTGCGTCGGGGATCTCTTGCGCGTGCCCTTCATGGCCGCGCTCCCCGCGCCGCGCGGCCGGCCCGCGCATGGCGCTTGACGTCGCCGCGCTTGACCCGCGCGACGTCCTCGAGCTGGCGCCGCAGCGACAGGAACGCGTCGCGCAGCGCGAGGTAGGGGTCCTTGCCGTGGCGGTGGTTCGACACGATCTCCCTGCCCGGGACGCGCAGGTCGATGCGCACGTGATAGAGCCGCCCGCGGCTGCGGTGCCGGCGCAGCTCCTCGATGCCGACCCGGCAGCTCACGATGCGGGAATGGAATTGCTCGAGCTTCTCGGCCATCTTCACCACGCGGGCCTCGAGGGCGGCCGAGCGCGGCACGTTGAGGACGGTGATCTGCAGCGGGATCATGATCGCCTCGCTATCCTCGCCTCGCCGAGCGCACCAGCAGCACCGGCACCGGCGAATTGCGCACCACGAGCTCGGCGTCGCTCCCGAGCACCAGGCGGTTGACCCCGCGCCGCCCGTGGGTGCCCATGACGATCAGGTCGGCGCGCCAGCGCCTGGCGCGCCCGACGAGGACGTCGGCCACGCGGCTGGTCGCGTTCTCGACCAGCTCGGTGTCCGCGCGCACTCCCCGGGCCGCCGCGAGCTTCGCGGCGCGGGCCAGAATGCGCTTGCCGCCGCTCTTCAGCGACTCGATTACCGGCTCGATATTGAGCCCGCCTTCGCTGGAGGCGAAGATCGCGACCTCGTCGACGATGTGGACCAGCCGCACCCGCGCTTTCTGGTTCCTCGCGAGGCGCAGCGCTTCATTCAGCCCGGCCATGGAAGTCGGGCTTCCGTCCACCGGAACCAGGATTTTCTTGTAGACCATGATGTACTCTCCTTGATCCTATAGGCTTCAAGCTAAATCCTAGCCCCATGCGGGCTGTTGATCTACGTCAAGCGTCCGCGCGAAGCGGACCCTAGCATGGGGTCTCGAAGCACCGGGCGCTCAGCCAGGAGTCTCATCATGGGTCCGCTCACCGGGCTGCCCGCCGCCGAGGCCGCTAGGCGGCTGCGGGAGGAGGGGCCGAACAGCATTCCTTCCGCGAAGCGCGCCGGGATCGCGCAGGTGGCGCTGGAGGTTCTGCGCGAACCGATGCTCCTCCTCCTGTGCGCCGCGGCCGCGCTCTATCTCCTCATCGGGGATCGCGCCGAGGCGCTGATCCTCGCCGCCTCGATCGTCGTGGTCGTCGCGATCGGCGTCGGCCAGAGGGCCAAGACCGAGCGCGCCCTCGAGGCGTTGCGCGATCTCTCGAGCCCGCGCGCGCTCGTGGTGCGCGACGGCGCGCAGCAGCGCATCGCGGGGGCCGAAGTGGTGCGCGGCGACGTCCTGATCCTCTCCGAGGGAGACCGCGTCGCCGCCGACGCGCGCCTGCTCGCGGCGAACGACCTGGCGGCGGACGAGTCGCTGCTCACGGGCGAATCGCTCCCCGTCGAGAAGAGCCTGTCGGGCGCGGAGCGCGCGGCGATGGTCTTCTCCGGCACGCTCGTGGTGCGCGGGCATGGCTACGCCGAGGTCCTCGCCACGGGCGCGCGCAGCGAGCTCGGGCGGATCGGCCGCATGCTCGGAGAGATCCAGCCCGAGAAGACCTCGCTCGAGATCCAGACGCGGAGGGTCGTCAGGCTGGTCGCGGCCTTCGCCGTGGCCCTGAGCGCGCTCGTCGCCGTGCTCTACGTCGCCTTGCGCGGCGGGTGGGTGGACGGGGTGCTCGCCGGCCTCACCCTCGCGATGGCGATCCTTCCGGAGGAGTTTCCGGTCGTGCTGACGGTGTTTCTCGCGCTCGGCGCCTGGCGCATCGCGCGCAGCGACGTGCTCACCCGCCGCATGCCGGCGATCGAGATGCTCGGAGCGGCCACGGTCCTGTGCGTGGACAAGACCGGAACGCTCACGGAGAACCGCATGGCCGTGAAGGAGGTGTTCGGCGGCGACGCGCGCGAGGTGCTCGCCCACGCCGCGCTCGCGAGCGAGCTCGCGCCCTTCGATCCCATGGAGAACGCGATTCTTGCCGCGACGGCGCTGCGCGCGCCGGAAGCCGCGGAATGGAGGAGGACCTGGCGGCTCGACCAGGACTATTCCCTGAGCGCGCACTTTCTCGCGGTATGCCATGCATGGCTGGACGCCGGGGGCCGCGCCGTCGTTGCGGTGAAGGGCGCCCCCGAGGCCGTCGTCGCAGCGTGCCGCATGCCGGAGGGCGAGGCGCAGGCGCTGCTCGACGAGGCGCGCCGCGGCGCGGAGCGAGGCATGCGGGTCCTGGGCGTGGCGGCGGCGCGCTGGCCCGGCGCGGCCTGGCCCGAGGACCCGCGCGAGTTCCCCTTCCGGTGGCTCGGCTTCGTGGGCCTCGCCGACCCGCTGCGGCCCGCGGTTCCCGGCGCCGTGGCGGAGTGCCGCCGCGCGGGCATCCGCGTGGTGATGATCACCGGGGATCACGGCGGAACGGCGCTCGCCATCGCGCGCGAGGCCGGAATCAGCACCGAGGGCGGGTTCCTGACCGGGGCCGAGCTGGAGTCGCTGACCGAGGCCGAGCTGGCCGGGGCGGTGCGCCGCGTCGACGTGTTCGCCCGGGTGCTGCCCCAGCAGAAGCTGCGCCTGGTCGGAGCGCTGAAGGCGGCGGGCGAAGTCGTCGCGATGACCGGAGACGGCGTCAACGACGCCCCGGCGCTCGGCGCGGCGCACATCGGCATCGCCATGGGGGGCCGCGGCACCGACGTCGCGCGCGAAGCCGCGTCGCTGGTGCTGCTGCGCGACGAGTTCGAGGCCATCGTCGAGACGGTGAGGCTGGGAAGGCGCATCTACGACAACCTGCGCAACGCGATGGGCTACCTGCTCGCCGTTCACGTTCCGATCGCGGGCGTCTCGTTCCTGCCCATCGTGCTGGGCGGCCCGATCGTGCTCTATCCCGTGCACGTGGTGTTCCTCGAGTTCGTCATCGACCCCGCCTGCTCAGTGGTGTTCGAGGCGGAGAGCGGCGAGAGCGAAGCCATGCAGCGTCCGCCGCGCGACCCGCACGAGCCGCTGTTCAGCGCGGCCATGCTGGCGGGGAGCGTCGGCCTCGGCGCGGCGGCGCTGCTCGCAGTGGTGCTAGTCTACGGCTGGGCACTCCTGGCAGGCCTGGGCGAGGATGAAATGCGGGCGCTGACCTTCGCGGCGATCGTGATCGGAAATCTGGCGCTGATCTTCGCCAACCGCTCGCGCTCGCGCCCCGTTTTCGCGACGCTGCGGCGCCCCAATCCCGTGCTGTGGTGGATCACGCTCGCCGCGCTTGCCGCGCTCGCCTGCGCCGTGTATCTCCCGCCGGTCGCGGCGGTGTTCCGCTTCGCGCCGCTGGGCACGGCCGAGGCCGGGCTCGCGGTCGCCGCGGGCCTCGCCGGGCTGCTGTGGAGCGAAGGCCGGAAGCGGATGGCCGCCCGCCGTGAAGCGCGGGCGGGGCCGGGCCGATGATCGAGGTCTCGGGCCGGCACTATCTCACGCCGCTGTTCGAGCCGGGCTCGGTCGCCATCGTCGGAGCGAGCGAGATCCCGGGCAAGGTCGGCACCGTGCTGATGTCGAACATGCTCGCCGCCGGATACCGCGGCGCGCTGTTCGCGGTCAACCCGAAGTACGCCACCGTGAGCGGGGTGCCGTGCTACGCTTCGGTCGGCAAGGTCCCCGCGCACGTCGACCTCGCCGTGGTCGCCACGCCCGCGGCGACGGTGCCCGGAGTGATCGAGGAGTGCGGCAAGGCGGGCGTGCGCTCCGCCGTGATCATCACCGCCGGCTTCTCCGAGGCCGGGCCCGAGGGCGCGAAGCTCGGGCGCGCGCTGCTCGAGAACGCGCGGCGCGGCGACGTGCGCCTCGTCGGGCCCAACTGCCTCGGCATCGCGCGGCCCGAGCTGGGGCTCAACGCCACCTTCGCGCGCGGCTCCCCGCTCGCTGGGTCCCTCGGCCTGGTGTCGCAGTCGGGCGCCGCGTGCGCGGCCATGCTCGACTGGGCCACGCCGAACCGGGTGGGCTTCTCCAGCGTCGTCTCGCTCGGCGGCTCGAGCGACATCGACTTCGGCGAGATCATCGACTACCTCGCGAACGACCCGAAGACCGAGCACATCCTGCTCTACATCGAGGGCATCCGCGACGCGCGCAGGTTCCTGTCCAGCCTGCGCGCGGCGGCCCGCGCGAAGCCTGTCATCGTGATGAAGGTCGGCCGGCACCCGGCCGGCTCGCGCGCCGCGGTCTCGCATACGGGCGCGATCGTCGGCGCGGACGACGTCTTCGACGCTGCGGTCGAGCGGGCCGGCGTGGTGCGCGTGGCGAGCGTCGGGCAGCTGGTCGCTGCCGCGCAGGCGCTCGCCTCGCACGTGCGCCCCAAGGGCGACCGGCTCGCCGTGATCACCAACGGCGGAGGGCCGGGGGTGATGGCGGCCGACCAGGCCGCTGAGCTGGGGCTCGCGCTCGCCGAGCTCGCCCCGCAGACCGCCGAGGCCCTGCACCGCGCGCTTCCGGCCAACTGGTCGCACGGGAACCCGATCGACCTGATCGGCGACGCCGACGCAGCGCGCTACCGGGCCGCGGTCTCGGCCTGCCTCGCCGACGGGGGAGTCGACGGAATCCTGGTGATCCTCACCCCGCAGGCGATGACCGAGGCGGAGGCCACCGCGCGCGCCGTCGTCGAGGCCTCGCGCGGCGCCTCCAAGCCGCTCATCGCCTGCTGGATGGGCCAGGCGAGCACCGGCCAGGCGCGCAGAGTGCTGGCCGAGGCCTCGATACCGGTATTCCGCACCCCCGAGCCCGCGGTGGAGATGTTCGCCCACGTCGCCGCTTACTACCGCAACCAGCGCACGCTGCTCCAGGCCCCGGGCCCCCTCGCTCACCAGGCGGCGCCCGACGTCAAGGGGGCGCGCGCGGTGATCGACGGCGCTCTCGCCGAGAAGCGCGCGCTGCTCTCGGAGACCGAGAGCAAGGCGCTGCTCGCCTCGTTCCACATCCCGATCGCCCGCGCGGTGCTCGCGCGCTCGGCCCGGGACGCCATGCTGATGGCGCAGGAGATGGGCTTCCCGGTCGCGATGAAGATCGATTCGCCCGATATCGCGCACAAGACCGACGTCGGCGGCGTGCGGCTCAACATCCCCGACGCGGAAGGCGTGCACTCGGCGTACCGCGAGATGCTCGACGAGGTCGCGGGCAAGGGCCCCAAGGCGCGCCTGAACGGCGTCACCGTCGAGCCCATGGTCGCGCGCCCCCACGGGCGCGAGCTCATCGTCGGCGTCATCCGGGACTCGGTCTTCGGGCCCGCGATCACCGTCGGCATGGGCGGCAGGGCGGTCGAGGTGCTTCGCGACCGCGCGGTGGCGCTGCCGCCGCTCAACGCCTTCCTCGTGAAGGCGATGATAGGGCGCACCCGCGTCTCGCGGCTGCTCGGCGCGTTCCGCAGGATGCCCGCGGCCGACATGCAGGCGCTCGAGTCGGTGCTGCTGCGGGTCTCGGAGATGGTCTGCGAGCTGCCTCAGATCGAGGAGTTCGAGATCAACCCGCTCATCGTCGACGAAAGCGGCGCCGTCGCGGTGGACGCCCGCGCGGTGGTGCGCGAGCCGCAACCGATGCGCGGCCGCTACTCGCACATGGCCATCCATCCTTATCCGAGCGATCTCGTCGCTAGGTGGGAGCTCGCCGACGGCAGCATCGTCGTCGCGCGGCCGATCCGCCCCGAGGACGCGGAGATGGAGCAGCAGTTCGTCCGCAGCCTGTCCGACCGCAGCCGCTACTTCCGCTTCATGAACTCGGTTCGCGAGCTCACGCCGTCGATGCTCATGCGCTTTACGCAGATCGACTACGACCGGGAGATGGCCTTCGTGTGCGTGCGCGGCGAGCAGGACCGGGAACAGGAGATCGCGGTCGCTCGCTACGTCACCAATCCGGACGGACGCACCTGCGAGTTCGCGGTCGTCGTCGCCGACGCGTGGCAGCACAAAGGGGTGGGCCGGCGCCTGCTCGAGACGCTCATCACGGTGGCGCGCTCGCGCGGGCTCGAGGTGATGATCGGCCACATTCTTGCGCAGAACGAGCCGATGCTCGGCCTGTGCGTCAGGCTGGGCTTCCGCCTGTCGGAGCACCCGGAGGATTCGACGGTGAGGAAGGCGACGCTCCTGCTTTCGGCACGGCCCGGTTGATCCAGGTCAACCTTCGCGGCCGGCCGTCTCATACCATCCCTGTATGGAGTTGAAGGCCATCGCCAGGCGGTTCAGATGGGTCCTGCTCGCTGTCGCGGCCGCCGGGTCGGTCGCCTTCATCTCGCGCGACGTGGTCTTCGGCAAGCCGGTCGAGGCCTACGAGGCGGTGCGCGGCGATCTCGTCCAGACGGTGGTCGCGAGCGGACGCATCATCACGCCGCAGCGCCTTTCCGTGGGAGCGGTGGTCACCGAGCACGTGGTGCGCATACCGGTGAACGAGGGCCAGAAGGTCCGCAAGGGCGACGTGCTCATCGAGCTGGACGACAAGGACGAGCGGGCCGCGCTCGAGCAGGCCAGGGCGAGCGTGGCTCAGGCCGAGGCGAAGCTGCGTCAGCTGCGCGAGGTGGGGCTGCCCGCGGCCGAGCAGACCCTGGCGCAGGCGCAGGCGACCGCGCTCAATGCGCGCCAGCAGTACGACCGCATGAAATCCCTGCGCGACCGGGGCTTCGTGGTGCAGTCGCAGCTCGACGACGCCCAGCGCTCGCTCGATATCGCCGAAGCCCAGCTCCGGGCAGCGAAGCTTCAGGTCGAGACCAACCGGCCGACGGGGAGCGACTTCGCGCTCGCACAGACCTCGCTCGATCAGGCGCGCGCGAACCTGCGCGCGGCGCAGGTGAAGCTCGAGCAGACCGTGATCAAGGCGCCGGTGGAAGGCATTCTCATCGCGCGCAACGTCGAGGTCGGCGACGTGGTCCAGCCCGGAAAGGAACTGATGGTGCTGGCGCCGGCCGGCGAGACGCAGGTGGACGTAATGATCGACGAGCGGCAGCTCTCGCGGCTCGCGCTCGGGCAGAAGGCGCTCGGCTCCGCCGATGCTTTTCCCGATCAGCGATTCGCCGCAGAGCTGGTGTACATCAATCCCGCGGTCGACCCGCTGCGGGGTTCGGTCGAGGTGAAGCTGAAGGTGCCGGACCCGCCTTCGTATCTGGTGCAGGACATGACCGCATCGGTCGACATCGAGGTGGCGCGCAGGGCCGACACCGTCTACGCGCCGACCGAGACCGTGCGCGACGCAAACGGGACGCAGCCCTGGGTGCTCGCGATCCGGGGGTTTCGCGCCGTGCGCCAGCCGGTGAAGATCGGGCTGCGCGGCGACCGCCGCATAGAGATACTCGACGGCGTCGAGGCTGGCGACGAGCTCATCCCCGCGACCAACGGGGTGGTGAAGGCCGGGCAGCGCGTCCGCGCAGTCTCGCCGCAGAGTCCTTCCCGATGAGCCGCTTCACGCCTTTCGAGTGGATCGCGGCGATGCGATTCATGCGCGAGGGATTCGTGCAGACACTGCTCATCGTCTTCGGGGTCGGCCTGGGCGTGGCGGTCATCGTGTTCATGGCGGCTGCGCTCGCCGCGATGCAGAACAACATTATCCGCCGCACGCTCAACTACATGGCGCCGATAGTCGTCATTCCGCCGCAGCAGGTCGCGCGGCCGCTGCGCGAGGACGGCAAGGGGTCGGCGGTCCTGGTGCAGCCCAGGTCGCAGCAGCTGCGCTCGATCGACCAGTGGCAGAAGGTGCGCTCGCAGATCGAGCGCCTGCCGGACGTGACCGCGGTGACCCCGGTGGTCTCCGGCCCGGGGTTCGCGCTGCGCGGGGACGCCAACAAGGCCGTCAATATCACGGGGATAGAGCCCGAGACCTATCTCGACGTGATCGCCCTCGGCGACAAGATCGTCGACGGGCGCCTGAGCGTCGCGAGCTCGGACATCGTCATCGGCATCGAGCTCGCGCAGGATCTCGGCGCCGGCGTGGGAGACAAGCTGCGGCTCACCACCGCGACCGGCGCGTCCGCGACCCTCAACGTGACCGGCATCTTCGATTTCGGCAACAAGCGGGTGAACGAGAGCAACGTCTATATCAGCCTGCACGTCGCGCAAAGCCTGCTCAACCTCCTGGGCGGGGTGTCGAGCATCGAGCTCCGGGTCCGCGATCCCTTCGACGCGGAAAACGTCGCGCAGGTCATCCAGGACGAGACCGGGCAGGAGGCGGACAGCTGGATCAGGACCAACGCGCAGTTCTTCACCGCGATGCTTGCGCAGACGCTGACCAACCGCCTGATACGCTTCTTCGTCGGCCTGACCGCCGCGCTCGGCATCGCGAGCGTGCTGGTCGTGTCGGTGGTGCAGAAATCCAAGGAGATCGGCATCTTGAGGGCGATGGGTACTTCGCGCGGCCAGGTGCTCCGGCTGTTTCTCCTGCAGGGAGCAGTGATGGCCCTCGCCGGCTCGCTTCTCGGCTCCGGGCTGTCCTTCGTGTTCCTCGCGCTGTTCCGCTCGATCGCGAGGAACCCGGACGGGACGATCATGTTTCCGATCGACATCGAGCCGTCGCTCATCGTCACGACGGCGGTGGGCGCGACCCTCGTCGGCGTGCTCGCGGCGGCGCTGCCGGCGCGGCTCGCGGCGCAGCTGGATCCGGCGGTGGCGATCCGGGGTTGACCGTGCGCGCCTCCGTCGAGACCCTCCGCCTGGAGGGCGTGCGCAAGTCCTACGGGGTGGGCACACCGGTCGAGACGGAGGTGCTCCACGGGATCGACGTTGTCATCGGCTCAGGCGAGTTCACCGCGCTGGTCGGGCCCTCGGGAGGCGGCAAGAGCACGCTCCTCAACCTCATCGGGCTGCTCGATCAGCCCACCGGCGGAAAGGTGTGGATACAGGGAGTCGAAACGGAAAAGCTCGGCGACGCGGAGCGCACGCGCTTGCGCGGCCGGTCGATCGGCTTCGTGTTCCAGTATCACTACCTCCTGCCCGCGTTCACCGCGCTCGAGAACGTGATGATGCCGATGCTCGCCGTGCGGGGATTTCCCGACGACGCGATGCGCGAGCGCGCCGCGAAGCTCCTCGACGAGGTCGGGCTCACGCCCTGGAGGGACTACCGCGCGAACGACATCTCCGGGGGTCAGCAGCAGCGGGTCGCGGTGGCGCGCTCCCTCGCGATGAAGCCGGCGCTGGTGCTCGCCGACGAGCCTACGGGAAACCTCGACACCAACTCGGCCGACGGCGTGTTCGACGTGCTGCGCCAGGTGAACGAATCGAGCGGGACCACTTTCCTCATCGTCACGCACGACCCGCGGCTCGCGCAGCGCTGCGACCGCATCATCGAGCTCGTCGACGGGCGCCTGGTCGCGGACCGGCCCAACACGAACGTGGTCCGGCGCAGCGGAGCCGCGTTCTCGGAGGCGGGCGCCGCGCGCCTCGTGACGCCGTCGCCGGAACTAAAATAGCCTCTGGAGGGCTCCAAAATGAGCAAGGATTCGAACCAGGTTCCGCAGGAGATCGATCTCGAGGAGGTCAGCAAGCTCGTTCACGCCCTCGAGCGCGACCTCGCCCGGGTCCGCACGGGCTCGAGCGATGTGCAGCTGCTGCGCGACGAAGTCGAGACGCTGAAGAACGTGCTTAAGTCGCCGGTCCGCCGGCATCACTGGGTCAGGGAAGGGCTGCACGCCGTGCGCAAGGCGGCCGAGAACGGCCTGGAGACGGCGCTCGCGGACGGCCTCAAGGCCGGCCAGTACATCGCCGAGATCGGGCGGATACTCGGGATGTAGACCGCGCTTCTAGCGCGAGCCCTGGCCCATCACGCTGCGCAGCCCGTCCGGGTCGAGGATGTGGATGTCCTTCAGCTGGACGCTGATGAGGCCTTCGTCCTGGAAGCGGGAGAAGGCGCGGCTGACGGTCTCGAGCTTCAGGCCGAGGTGGCTGCCGATTTCCTCGCGCGTCATGCGCAGGCTGAATTGCGACGGCGAGTAGCCGCGCGCCGCGAAGCGTTGCGACAGGTTGAGCAGGAAGGCGGCGAGCCGCTCCTCGGCGCGCATCGTGCCGAGCAGGAGCATCACGCCGTGCTCGCGCACGATCTCCCGGCTCATGACCTTGTGGAACTGGTGGCGCAGCTCGTGCATCTCCTCGCCCAGGCTCTCCAGCCGGGAATACGGGATGACGCATACCTCGCTGTCCTCCAGCGCGATCGCGTTGAGAACGTGCGCGTCCGGGCCGATCCCGTCCATGCCCATGATCTCGCCCGACATCTGGAATCCGGTGACCTGCTCGCGCCCGTCCTCCAGCGTCTGAACGGTCTTGAAGAATCCGCTGCGGACCGCGTAGATCGAGCCGAATTTGTCGCCGGCCCGGTAGAGGTGCTCCCCGCGCTTGACGCGGCGGCGGGTATAGACCATGTCGTCGATGCGGTCGGCCGAGTTCCCCGCTAGGCCGCAGGGCAGGCACAGCTCGCGCAGGCCGCAGGTCGAGCATCGGGTCGAGACCTTGGCGACCTTCGCTTGCGCCGGCTCGCGCAGGGGAATAGCGGGCTTGAGAACCGGGATGGAGACGGACGCTGCGGATGTCATGGTGATCCCTCGTTCTGATTTGAATTAATGGTGTGTCGTACCCAGTCCGGCGATGACGTCCCGGACCTTCTCGATGTCGTGGCTCTTGTCGAAGAAATACGCCGCGCCCGCTTCCATGCAGGCGCGGCGGTACTGAGCGTTCGGATGATTCGTGAGGACGATGAACACCGTGCCCGGCGTCTGCGGGTGCGCCTGGCGCAGCACGTCCAGGCCGCTGCCTCCTATGAGGTGCAGGTCGAGCACCACCGAGTCGGGTCGCGTGCGCAGGATCCCCTCGAGGGCCTCTCTCGGGGTCTCGGCTTCGCCGACGACCGTCACGCCGTCCATGTCGCCGAGCATGCCGGCGAGGCGCCGGCGGATCACCTCGGAGTCCTCGACGATGAAGACGTTCGTGGGCGGGTCGAGGGCGGCGACTTGCATGCCGCCAGTATGGAAGGCGGGCCCCCGCAGGCCTATCGGAGGCGACTTATTATTCGGGTCGGAAAATGCCGAACGAAGGGGTCGGAATCGTCCTACAGAGCCGTTTATGACGGGATCATGACGGCAATCACGCGCTTCCGGCGTCCGGATCGTCGACCAGCCGGTGATGGATGGCGTAGCGGATGAGCTCGGCGGGGTTGGAGAGGCTCATCTTCTCCATGATGCGCGCCTTGTGGGTGCTGACGGTCTTCACCGACAGGTGGAGCTCGGCCGCGATGTCCGACACCGCCTTGCCGGAGGCGAGCTCGCGGAATACCTGGAACTCGCGGTCGGACAGCGCGGCGTGCGGCGGGCCCTCGGCCCTGGGCATGGCCTCGAGCGCGAGCTGCTGCGCGACGCGCTCGGTGATGAAGGCGCCGCCGCCGGCCACCTTGCGGATCGCCGAGACGAGCTGCGCCGAGGCGCTGTCCTTGGTGAGGTAGCCCGCGGCGCCGGCCCGGATCGCGCGCACGGCATACTGCTGCTCCTCGTGCATGCTGAGCACGAGCACGCGCAGCTTCGGCTTCTCCGCGTGCACCTGCTTGATGAGGTCGATGCCGCTCTTCCCGGGCATGGACATGTCGAGCAGCAGCACGTCGAAATCGAGGCCGCGCACGTATTCCAGCACCTCGCGGCCGTCCCGCGCCTCGCCAACGACCGAGAGATCCGGCGTCCCCGACAGGAGCTGCTTGAGCCCCTCCCTCACGATGGTGTGGTCGTCCGCGACGACGATGCGGATCACGGGCTCGCAGCCTCCGGCTGGAGGGGCAGGCGCACGTTGATGGTCGTCCCGCGCCCCGGCTCGCTCGCGATGCTCGCCTCGCCGCCGAGCAGCACGGTGCGCTCGCGCAGGCCGAGCAGCCCGTAGGTCTTCTGCGCGCGCGTCTCGGCCGGGCTGAATCCGCGCCCGTCGTCCCGCACCGAGAGCGTCAGGGCGCCATCGGACTTCGCGAGGACGACCTCGACGCGGCTGGCCCTGGCGTGGCGCGCGACGTTGGTGAGCGACTCCTGGAGGATGCGGTAAAGGGCGCTCGCGTAGGGCTCCGCGAGCTCGATGTCCGCCGGCTTGATGTGGAGTTGGCAGGGGATGCCCGTCCGCTCGCTGAAGTTCTGCACCAGCCACTCGGCAGCGGGGATGAGGCCGAGGTCGTCGAGCATCAGGGGCCGCAGGTCGGCCGAGATGCGGCGCGTCGCCGCGACGGTGGCGTCGAGCTGGGCCTGCATGGTGCTCAGCTTCTCGGTCAGCGTGGGCGAGCCCTGCGACAGGTTTCCCAGCATCCAGGCCACGTCCATCTTGAGGGCGGTGAGAGACTGTCCCAGCTCGTCGTGGATCTCGCGCGCGACGCGGCGCTGCTCCTGCTCCCTGATCGTGTGCGCGGCGGCGGACAGCTCGCGCAGGTCCTCCTGGGATTGCCTGAGCTCCTCCTCCGCGCGCATCCGCTCGGTCACGTCGCGCAGGATGACGGTGAGCAGCCGCCGGCCGTTCTCGCTGTGCTGCGAGATCGACGCCTCGATCGGGAATTCCTCGCCGTTCGCCCGCAGCCCGCGCAGCACGCCCGCGCCGCCCATGCGCCGCGAAGTGGCGCCGGTGCGGGCGAACTCCGCCATGTGGCCGCGGTGCGCGGAGCGGAAACGCTCGGGAACGAGCACGTCCAGGGGCTGGCCGAGGACGGCGGCTTGCGGCCAGCCGAACATCTTCTCGGCGGCGGGGTTGAAGAGGACGATGCGCTGCGACTCGTCGGCGGAGATGATGGCGTCCATCGCCGTGTCCACGATGTCGCCGACCCGGGCGCGGGCGCTCTGCAGCGCCGCGTCGGCCGCCCGGCGCTCGCCGGTCTGGTAATAAAAGAGCACGGTCGCGAGCACCATTACCGCGGCGCCGAGGACCACGGCCACGGCGTACATCTCGTAGCGGTAGAAGCCGAACAGGCCTGCGACGAGCGCGAGCAGGACGGTGAACACCCCGAGCGCCAGCACCGGCCCGAAGATGATCAGTATCCTGCCGTCCTGCTGCGCTTCCGCCTGCGTTCTAGTCTGAATTTGACCCATGTCAAACCGTCCCGCCGCGCCGGTTCCATAGTGGCGCATGGTCGCCATTTCCATCCGGCCGGGCGCCGAGCAGGCCGGGCCGTCCGATCTCGTGGTCGATCCCGGGCTGATCGGCAAGTACGGCGGAAGCGGGCCGCGCTATACCTCCTACCCCACGGCGGACCGGTTCGTCGAGGCCTTCAATGCGGAGGCTTACGGACATTGGCTGGAAAACCGCAATGTCGGAGGAGTGGTTAGACCGCTCGCATTATACGTACACCTGCCGTTCTGCGACACGATCTGCTACTACTGCGCCTGCAACAAGATCATCACCAAGGACCACGGGCGCTCGGCGAAGTACCTGAAGCACCTCGGGCGGGAGATCGGGCTCCTCTCCGCGAGGCTCCGGGACGACCGGACGCTCGCGCAGATGCACTGGGGAGGGGGCACGCCGACCTTCCTCTCCGATGCGGAGCTCGGCGAGCTGATGGGCATGATCCGCGCCCAGTTCAGGCTCGACCCGGCCGGCGAGTACGCGATCGAGGTCGATCCGCGCAAGGTCGGCGCCGAGAAGATCGCCCTGCTCGCCGGGCTCGGCTTCAACCGGCTGAGCCTCGGCGTGCAGGACGTCGATCCCGAGGTCCAGAAGGCGGTGCACCGCATCCAGCCGCTCGACGAGACGCTGCGGGTGGTTCTCGCCGCCAGGCGGACCGGGTTCAAGTCGGTGAACCTGGATCTGATCTACGGCCTGCCGAAGCAGACGCCGGAAAGCTTCGCACGCACGCTGGACGCGGTGATCGCGTGCGACCCGGACCGCATCGCGCTGTACTCCTACGCGCACCTGCCCGGGGTGTTCAAGCCCCAGCGGCGCATCGCCGAGGCGGACCTGCCGAGCCCCGAGGCAAAGCTCGAGATACTCGTCCGCTCGATCGGGCGTCTCCAGGCCCAGGGCTACGTCTATATCGGCATGGATCATTTCGCCAAGCCCGGAGACGACCTCGCGGTGGCGCAGCGCCAGGGGAGGCTGACGCGCAATTTCCAGGGCTACTCGAGCGCGGGGGACAGCGATATCGTGGCCCTGGGCGTCTCGGCAATCAGCAAGATCGGGCCGGTGTACGCCCAGAACGTGAAGACCCTCGACGAGTACTACGCGCGCCTCGAGAGCGACGAGATCCCGGTGATGCGCGGCATCGAGCTCACCCCCGACGACCTCGTGAGGCGCGCGGTGATCCAGGCGCTCGCCTGCCATTTCTCGGTGTCGAAGGAGGCGGTGTCGATCGCCCACCTCATCGATTTCGACCGGTATTTCGCGGCCGAGCTGAAAGAACTGTCGGAGATGGAAAAGGAATCGCTGGTCGCGCTCGACGAGGAGTGGATCACCGTGACGCCGCGCGGGCGGCTGCTGGTGCGCGCGGTGTGCGCCGTGTTCGACCGCTACCTCCGGGCCGACCGCGACCGCGCACGCTACTCGAAGATCATATGAGCGCCGCGGCGCTGACCGCGGTGTTCCTCGTCGGACTGCTCGGCGGAACGCATTGCCTGGGCATGTGCGGCGGCATCGTCACCGCGCTCACGGTGCGCATGCCGCGCGACCGGCCGCGCTGGTCGCTGCACCTCGCCTACCATGCCGGGCGCATCACGACCTACGCGCTGGCGGGCGCGCTCGCCGGCGGGCTGGGGTCGGCGGCGTTGCGGCTTGGAGGCCTTCTGCCGGTTCAGATCGCGCTCTACGTCGTGGCGCAGCTGATGCTGGTCGCGCTGGGCCTCTATCTCCTGGGCGTGCCGCGCTACCTCGACGGGTTCGAGCGCGCCGGGAGGATCCTGTGGGAGCGGATCCAGCCCGCGGCTTCGGCGCTGTTTCCGATCCGCACGGCGGCGCGCGGCTACGCGGTCGGGATGCTTTGGGGCCTCCTGCCCTGCGGCCTCGTCTACAGCGTGCTCGTGACCGCGCTCGTCTCGGGCAGCGCCGCAGGCGGCGCCGTGGCGATGCTCGCCTTCGGCGCCGGAACCCTTCCCAGCCTGCTCGCGGCGGGGACGGTGTTCCCGGCGCTCGCGCGGACGCGCGGCGGGCAGGCGGCGCGCCGCGTCGCGGGAGGCATCGTCGTCGCTTTCGGCCTGGTCGGCCTCGCGTACGCCGGCGATCTGGAGCGCCTCTCGCGGAACCCGTACTTCTGCTGGACCGCGCCGGGAGGTTGATCTGGGTCAAGCCGCGCTCGGGGCGGCGTGCGAGCATCCAGCCATGCCGATCGCTCTCAACATCATCCGGGACGAGCACCGCTCCATCGCGGCGATCCTGCACGGCATGCAATACCTGGTGCGCCACGCGCGCGAGCGCGGCACGAAGGTCGATCCCAGGGTCTTCCGCGCGATGCTCTACTACCTCGACACGTTCACCGAGCGCATGCACCACCCCAAGGAGGACCGGTTCCTGTTCGATCCCCTGCGCCGGCACGGCGCGGGATCGGACGCGCTCATCGCCGACCTCGAGCGCGAGCACGCGGAGGGCGGAAACGCCCTGAGGCGCGTGGAGCAGTGCCTGATCCGCTACGAGGAAGGCGGCGAGAAGGAATTTCCGGAATTCTCGCGCGAGATCGAGCGCTTCATCGAGGGATACTGGGAGCACATGCGCAAGGAGGAGGAGCACGTGTTCCCGCTCGCCGAGAAGCTCTTCACCGCGGCGGACTGGGAGGCGATCGACGGCGCCTTCAAGGCGCACGCCGACCCGCTCGCGAGCGAGCGCAGCGAGAAGGACTTCCGCAAGCTGTTCTCGCGCATCGTCAGCCTCGCGCCGCCGCCCGTGGGCGTCGGGCCGGCGTCGAGCTAGGCTCCGCTACTTCGCCTCCCTGATGAGCGCGCGGGCGGTCTCGCGCGCGATCTGCGCGTTGTTCCGGCGCGGCTTCCAGCCAAGCGCCAGGCTCTCTTCCACGTCGAGCACCTGCCCGTAGCGCAGCAGCAGCAGCTGCTCGGCCGCGAGCAGCCGGTAGCCGGTCGCGGCGGACATCCACTCGATCGGCGCGAGCGGCACGCGGATGCGCCGCACCCGCCGCACGCCCAGCTCCTCGCCGATCGCGTCGGCCCACTGCGAGATCGACAACGGCTCCGGGCCCGCGGCGTTGAAGACGCCCTGCGCCTTGCGCACTGCGATGCGCACGAGCAGGCTCGCCGCGTCCTCGACGTGCACCATGTGCGTGGGACGCGCGCCTTCGCCGGGAAAGACCACGGCGCCGAAGCGCGCGATCGATCGCGCGAACGGGCGGAACAATCCGCCGCGCCCGGGCCCGGCGATGATGCAGGGAACCATGAGCGCGGTCGGGTTCGGGATGGCGCGAGCCTTTTTCCAGGCGGCGATCTTGGAGGCGGAGTAGGCGCCCTGGCCGCGCATCGGGCTGCGGGTCGAGCAGGCGGCGTCGCCCACCTCGTACATCATGCTCGTGCCGACGTAGATGAAATGGGCCGGCGCGCCCGCGTAGCGCTGCGCGAGGTTCGCGGTCGCCCGGACGTTGTTGCGGTCGAACCAGGCGCGCCGGGAGAAAAACGGAAGATCCGGCGAGAGATATTGAACGCCGGCGTTGTGGACAACCGTATCGACCGCAGGCAGCGTCGCGCAGAACTGCGGATCGGCGAGATCGCCGCGGAAGTCGACGGCTCCGGCTCGATCGGTCGAAACGGCGGCGATGCCCTCGGCGCTCAGCTGACGGAGGCACTCGCGCCCGAGAAACCCCGCGGCGCCGGTGACGAGTATTTTCACTCCGGACGGAACTTCGTCTCCGGCTTCACGCCTCTCTTCCTCTGCTTCCCGCTGATCTCGCCGTTCTCGAGCCAGCGCCCCTCGACCGCGCGCTTCGCGGCCTCGTCCCAGGCAGGCAGCCAATCGCCGAGCGAATACCCGAACCAGGGCGATTGCGGGCGCAGCTTCGGCAGGCCCAGCTCTTCCCAGATCTTCTTGGCGCGCTCCATGTACTCCTTCTTCGGCAGCGCGAGCGGCGGCATGTCGCCCTTCATGGTCGCGTCGATGAGCAGCGTCGAATCCTCCTCGTTGCCGTGCTCGCGCTTGGGGCCGTGGCCCTGGCCGCGGTGCGGCAGCGTCTGCACGTCCTCGACCGGGTTCATGCGGTAGGCCATCGACCACAGCAGCGCGTCGCCCGAGTCCGGGTCGATGTCGTCGCTGACCGCGATCGTGATCTTGCCCATGTCGCCCTTGAAGAACGCCGCGCCGCGCAGCGCGCGCCACACCTCGGTGCGCGGCATGCCCTTCTCGCAGCACACCACGGTGACGCGCAGGAGGCCCGTGAGCGGCTCGTGCAGGGAGACGCGCTTCACGCCGCGTATGCCGAGGGCCTCGCGCAGGTGAGAGAGGAACAGCGGCTCGTAGGCGACGCGCTTGATCACGCTCGACTCCGAGGGCGCGACCTGGCTGATGTAGGAGGGGATGACCGGGTTCCTGCGCATCGTGATCGCGGTGACGCGCATCGGCATGTTGTATTCCTCGAGAGCGACGTGGCCGTGCGACTCGCCGAACGGCGCCTCGGGCTCGCAGTACTCGGTGTCGATCAGGCCCTCGATCACGATCTCGGATTCGGCCGGTACGAGTAGGTCGACCGTCCTCGCCTTGACCACGTTGATCGGCGAGCCGGCGAGGCCGCCCGCGACGGTGAACTCGTCGACGCCGACCGGCAGCTTCTGCGGCCCCATGAAGGCGACGTAGGGCGGGCAGCCGAGCACGATAGCGCAGGGCATCGTTTTCTTCCCGAGCTTCTGGTACTTGACGTAATGCAGGTAGCCCCCCGCGCCGCCGACGCGCGTCGCCATGCGCACGACGAGGCGATCGGAAGCCTTGAGCGCGGCGCGGTAAGTGCCCATGTTCTGCACGCCGGTCTCGGGGTCGCGCGTGATGACGTTGGTCGCGGTGAGCGTGGGCGCCGAGTCGAAACCCGGGGTCGAGATCGGGATGGGGAGCCGATCCAGCCCCTTGCCTTCGCCCTGGAGGTCGGATCCCTGGTGCACGACCTCGTGGCAGGGCGCGTCCTTCACCTCGCGCGGCGGAATCGGATGCGCGATGGCATGGTCCCACTTGCCCTGGATCCCGGAGAGCGGAGCACCCATGCCGACCGAGTAGATGGCGCGGTTGGCGGCGATCGCGCCGACCACGACGGGAATGTCGTACTTGCGGCCGCGTCCGTCCGTGATGTTCGTAAACAGGAATGCCTTGCGCTCGGCCTCGTCCATGCCGCCGACGAACTGCCAGCGCACCAGCGGGTGCAGCTCGGCGTCCTTGTCGATCGGCCGGTCGATCTCGAGCAGCAGCCCGCGCTTCTTCAGCTCCTCGAGGTGCTCGTGCAGGTCGGGGTAACCGCGCTTCGCGCCGGCCAGCACTCCGGCTTCGTCGGGGGAATTCATTGCTTGGGTATCTTCGCGGACTCGACCACCTTCTTCCACTTGGCGGTCTCGGAGACGAGCAGGTCGTGCAGCTGCTGCGGCGTGCTGCCGCGCGCATCGACGCCGAGCGCGAGCAGCCTCTCCTTAACCGCGGGATCGACGACCGCGGCGTTGATCTCGCGGTTCAAGCGCTCGACGACGGGCTGCGGCGTCCTGAGCGGCGCGGCAACGCCGTTCCAGGCCGAGGCTTCGTAGCCCGGCACACCGGCCTCGGCGAGCGTCGGGATGTCGGGCAGCCCGGCGAAGCGGTGATCGAAGGTGACGGCGAGCGCGCGCAGGCTGCCGCTCTTGATGTGCGGGAGCATAGGCGCGAGGATCTCGACCATCGCCTGGAGATCCCCGGTCTTCAGCGAGGTCACGATCAGCGGCGTGGTCTTGAACGGCACGGTCTGGAAGTCCAGGCCCGCCATCGACTTGAGCAGCTCGGCCGCGATGTACTGCGTGCCGCCGGGGCTGGTCGTGCCGACGTTCAGCTTGCCGGGGTTCGCCTTCGCCGCGGCGATGAAATCCTTCAGGGACTGGTACGGCGACTTGGCGTCGACGAGGAGCGCCATGCCGAAGAAGCCGACGGTCGAGATCGGCAGGAAATCCGTCGCGGGGTCGTAGGGCAGCGAGTTGAACAGCGACACGCTGACCGCGTGGCCCTGGTTGAACCACAGCAGCGTGTAGCCGTCGGGCGCCGCGCTCTTCACCGCCTCGGTGGCAACAATCTGGCCGGCGCTCGGCCGGTTGTCGATGATCACCTGCTGCCCGAGCTGCTGCGATAGTTTCTGCGCGACCACGCGCGCGGTGATGTCGGCGACGCCGCCCGTGCCGTAGGGAAGCAGGATCTTGATCGGCTGGCTCGGGTATCCCTGGGCGAGCGCGCCGCAGCAGACGAGCGCGAGGACCGAAGCGCCTACCGTCCTTCGTGTGCAGATCCTTGCCATCATCGCGGACTCCAGCAGTCTGCGCGGAGGCGGAACACGCTCTGCGCCGTTTCGCCCAGTATGCCTTTCTTCAGGGCTTCGTTGAAGTATGCGCCCTCGAGCGCCTTGCGCGGCTCCGGGTCGCCGATCGGGAAGGGCTGGTCCGACCCGAGCATGACGCGCCCGGGGCCGGCCTTTTTCGCGAGGTACTCGAGCGAGTCGGCGTCGAACACGCAGGAGTCGAAGAACATCGCCTCGAAGCCCTTGCGCGGGTCGGCGTACTTGCCCGCGGCGATCTTGTAGTTGCGCGCGAGGCGCCCGAGCGCGTAGGGCAGGGCGCCGCCGCCGTGCGAGATCACCAGCTTCATCCCCGGGAACCTGAGCAGGTGTCCCGAGAAGAGCAGCCGCGACACCGCGATCGAGGTGTCGGCAAGGCGTCCGATCGCGTTCACGAGGTCGTAGTCGGCGACGCGCGGCTCGCCGCACAGGAACATCGGGTGGAGGAACACCGCGGCCTCCAGGTCGGAGGCCGCCTGCCAGAAGGGGTCGAGCGAGGGATCGTCGAGGTTGCCGGCGTTGCCCTTGGGCAGCGTTCCGATCATCACGCCGCCGAAGCCGCGCTCCTGCGCCTCGGCGAGTACCTCCGCGGCGAGGCCGCCGTGCTGCAGCGGCACCGTCGCGAGAGGCGTGAAGCGGGTCTCGTCGGCGAGCGCTTCCTCGAGGCAGTCGTTGTAGAAGCGGCTCCACGCGAGGCCCTCGCCCGCCGGCAGCTCGTAGCCGAAGCTGTCGAGCCAGCCGCCCACGAGCTGGTGGTCGATGCCGTTCCGGTCCATCCAGGCGCGGCGGTCGGCGAGGTCGGAGAGCTTGGCCGCGATCGGCCGCGTCGGCTGCCCGCCCGGAAACTGCATGCGCACGCCCTTGTCGTCGCGCAGCAGCTTCACCTCCGGGAACTTCGCGGAACTGGCGTCGAAGCGGTCGTAGAGCAGCTTCGGGATGAAATGCGCGTGGACGTCGATGACGAGGTCTTTCATGTGGGTGCTTTCCTGGAAGATGTCATCCTGAGCGAAGCGAAGGATCTCGCACGCTACGATCGTGCCATAGGAGATCCCTCGCTGCGCTCGGGATGACGAGCAGCGTCGATCGCTTTCCAGATGGCGAGGTGCGACATCGGCAGGGTGTCGATCGCCGCGCGAAGGGGAGCGAGGGCGTCGTTGACGGCGCTGGCGATTGCCGCCGGCGCGCCGAGGTAGCCCGCCTCGCCCGATCCCTTCTGGCCGAACGTGGTGAGCGGCGAAGGGGTGCAGTGATCGACGATCGCGAGCGGCGGGACTTCCATCGCGCTCGGCAGCAGGTAGTCCATGAAGGTGCCGGCGGCGAGCTGGCCGTCCTCCGTATACGAGAACTTCTCGTACAGCGCCGCGCCGATGCCGTGGGCGATGCCCCCGCAGGTCATGCCGTGGACGATGTCGGGGTTGATCATGACGCCGCAGTCGTGGCCGCAGACGTAGCGCCCGAGAGACGGCTTGCCCGTGTCCGGGTCGATCTCGACGTAGACGAGGTGCGCCTCGAAGGAATAGCACGGATAGATCTGCACCCGCCCCTGCGCGTCGGGGAGCGCGCCGCCCGTGGGCACCTCCCAGACGAACTTCGCCTGCAGCCCCGGCTCGACATCCGGCGGCATCCTGTGGAACTTGCGGTGCGCGATCTCGACGAGCTGGTCCCAGGTGAGCTTCCTGTCGGGCGCGCCCTTCAGCGCGACGTCGCCGCCGCGGTACTCGAGATCCTCGGGCGCGCATTCGAAATTGTGCGCGGCGATGGCGACGAGTGTCTCCCTGATTCTCTTCGCCGCGCCGGCGGCGGCCCCGCCCAGCATGATCGCCATGCGGCTGCCGACCGGGCTGTTCGAAGGCAGCGCCTGGAGCGAATCGGCGCGCACCACGCGCACCGAGGACGGATCGCGCTCGAGCACCTCACCGATCACCGTCGAGACCAGCGACTCGTGCCCCTGCCCCGAGCTCGAGGTGTTCATCACGCCGGTGACGCTCCCGGCGAGGTCGACCCGCACCAGGCACGAGTCCATCCAGGTGGTGGTCTCGTTCTTCGGGTTCAGCAGCACTTCGAACGCCGAGTTGCCGCCGGAAGGCTCCAGGCACGTCGAGATCCCGATGCCGGCGAGCTTTCCGCGCTTTCGCGCCTCGTCTCGGGCACGCACGAGCGCGGGATAGTCGATCGCGGCGAGCGCCTTGTCGAGCACGGCGTGGTAGTCGCCCGAGTCGTAGGTCGAGCCGCTCGGGATCGTGTAGGGGAACTGCTCCTTGCGGATGAGGTTCTTCCTGCGCAGCTCGATGCGGTCCATCGTGAGGAAATCCGCGACGCGGTCGACGCAGCGCTCCATCGCGAAATTCGTCGGCGACTGCCCGAACCCCCGCACCGCTTCCTGCGGCGTCTTGTTCGTAAGGACCGAGGTCGCGTCGTACTCGACCGCGGGGATGCGGTAGGGCCCGCAGATCGCGGTGATCGGCTTGCCGAGCTGGAAGGGCGCCCGGCCCGCATACGCGCCGACGTCGTCGACCGCGCGGATCTTCCACGCGCGCAGCGTGCCGTCCGAGTCGAACGCGACCTGCATGTCGAAGAAGCGGTCCGGGCCCTGCATATCGCCGCCGCGCATGTTCTCCAGGCGGTCCTCGATGAACCTCACCGGATGCCCGAGCTTCCTCGCGAGATAGCCGACGAGCACCGTGTGCTTCAGGCCCCGCTTCACGCCGTAGCTGCCGCCGACGTCGACGTCGTAATGGACGCGCACGGCGTTGCCCGGGAGGCGCAGCGCCCTGGCGACCTGGTCGGGGTACTTCGGCATCTGGATCGAGGCCCAGACGTCGAGGATCTCCGTTCCCGCGTTCCACTGCGCGGCGACGCCGAAGGTCTCGATCGGCACCGTGGCCGAGCGGCCCCAGGTCGCGCGGAACGCGAGCTTGTGCTGCGCCTTCGCAAAGGCCTCGTCGACCGGGCCCCAGACGAACCTCTTGTGCAGGATGACGTTCGAGCCGTGCGCGGGGTGGACGAGCGGCGCGCCGGCGGCCATGGCGCGCTCGGCGTCGATCACGTGCGGCAGCGGCTCGTACTCGACCTCGACCCGCTCGGCCGCGTCCTCGGCGAGCGCGCGCGTGTCGGCGACCACCGCCGCGACCCATTCGCCCGCGTAGCGCACGACGTCCTTCGCCAGCGCAAAGCGCGTGAGCCTGGGCGCGTCGACCCCGGTGGCGAGGGAATCGGTTCCTGCGCAGAACTCCTCGCCGGTCACGACCGCGAGCACGCCGGGCATCGCGAGCGCCGGCTTCGCGTCGATCGCGACGATGCGCGCAGAGGCGTGCGGCGAGGCGACGAGCGCCACGTGCTTCATCCCGGGAAGCGCGACGTCGGCGACGTAGCGGCCGCGCCCGGAGACGAAGCGCGGGTCTTCCTTGGTGCGGCGCTTCCTGCCGATGTAGCGGTACTCGCTCATTTCGCCCGGACGCGCCTGGCTGCCAGCTCCACCGCCTCGACGATCTGCTGGTAGCCGGTGCAGCGGCACAGGTTGCCGCCGATCGCGTCGCGGATCTGCTCCCCGGTGGGATCGGGGTTGGCATCGAGCAGGGCCTGCGCCGCGATCAGCATGCCGCTCGTGCAATAGCCGCACTGCAGTCCGTGGGTCTCGCAGAACGCGTCCTGGAGGGCGCTCATCGAGCCGTCGGGCTTCGCGAGCCCTTCGACCGTCGTGACGCGGTGCCCGTTCGCCTGTACCGCGTACATCAGGCAGGACCTCACCGGCTCGCCGTCGAGCATCACCGAGCAGGCGCCGCAGATGCCGTGCTCGCAGCCGACGTGGGTCCCCGTGAGGCGCAGCTCGTCCCTCAGCCAGTCGACGAGCGACATGCGCACGGGCACTTCGGCGGCGCGCCTCGCGCCGTTCACCTCGACCTCTATCGCATACAGGCGTTCGCTCATGCCGCCATCGCCCGGTCGCGTGCCTCGCGCAGCGCCCGCGCGGCGAGCACGCGCGCGAGGTGCCTGCGGTACTCCTTCGTCGCGTGCAGGTCGCTGCCGGGATCGGATTCCTTCGCTGCGTCCGAGGCGGCGCCGTCGATCGCCTCGTCGTCGAGCTTCGCGCCGACGAGGCGCGAGGCGATCTCCGGGAACGCGAGCGGCGTGCCGCCGACGCCGCCCAGGCCCAGGCCTGCGCGCGTGCAGCGGCCGCCGGGGTCGAGCGCCACCTGCGCCGCTGCGGCGACGATGGCGAAATCGCCGTGGCGGATGGCGATCTCGGTGAACGCCGAGCCCGTGCGCCCCTCGCCCCACGCCGGCCAGTGGATTGCCTCGAGGCACTCGTCGGGCTGCATCGATGTGCTCATCGGCCCGGCGAAGAATTTCCCGGCGTCCAGCGTGCGCGCGCCCTTCGCGGAGCGCAGGATCATCTTCGCGCCGAGCACGCGTGCCACCAGCGGCAATTCCGCCGCCGGATCGGCGTGCGCGACGCTGCCGCCGAGCGTGCCGCGGTTGCGTGTCTGCACGTGCCCCACCCAGGCGAGCGCCTGGCGCAGGAGCGGCACGCGCGCCGCGAGCGCATCGTCGCGCTCGACCGCGCACTGGCGTGCGCAGGCGCCAGTGCGGGCGCCGTCCTTCTCGACTTTCACGAACTTCAGCGCGGCGATCTCGTTGATGTCGACCAGAAGCGCGGGGCGCACCAGCCGCATCGCCATCATCGGCACCAGGCTTTGCCCGCCCGCGATCAGCTTGGCCGAGTCGCCGTGCTTCGCGAGCAGCGCGCAGGCCTCGTCGAGCGACGCGGCGCGGGCGTATTCGAAGGGAGCGGACTTCAACGGAGGCCTCGAAGTGAGGCCGTATGATATATCGTTGACCCTGTCGATACACGATGCTCGACCTCGACGCCTATCTGCGAAGGATCCGGTACTCCGGCGAGCTGCGCGCGGACTCCTCAGCGCTCGCGGCGCTGCACCTCGCCCACGCGTCGTGCATCCCGTTCGAGAACCTCGACATCCTGCTGGGGCGGCCCGTCCGCCTCGACCTGGAAAGCCTTCAGGCCAAGATGGTGGGCGCGGAGCGCGGCGGATACTGCTTCGAGCAGAACCTGCTGTTCGCCGCCGTGCTCGAGCGCGTCGGCTTCTCGGTCACACCGCTCGCCGCCCGGGTGCGCTACCGCGCCCGCCGGGTCAACCCGCGCACGCACATGCTGCTGCTCGTGGCCTGCGGGGGAAGCTCGTGGATCGCCGATGTCGGTTTCGGACTGGAAGGCTTGCTCCAGCCGCTGCCCTTTGGCTCGGTGCAGAAAGTACGGCAGCACGGACGGACGTACCGGATCGTGCCGGAGGGTAAGCTGCACTGGACGCTGCAGATGCAGGCCTCCGGGGCCTGGACCGATCTCTACACCTTCTCGCTCGAGCCGCAGGTGCCGGCCGACTTCGAGATGGCCAACTGGTACACCTCGACTCATCCGGACTCGCCGTTCGTCCGCACCCTGATCGTCCAGGCGCTCAGCCCCGAGTCGCGCAGGTTCCTGCGCAACCGCGAGCTCACCGTCGACGACGGCCGGTCGGTCACCCGGCGGACGATCGGAGGAGACGACGAGCTGCTCGATGTTCTCGCTGAGCTGTTCGCGCTGAGGTTTCCCCGCGGAACGCGATTTCCCTTCAGGGATTCCTAGCCGGCGCGGCGCTCGCTCCGCCCGACGGCGGCCGCGGCGGCGAGCCCGACCGCGGCGCAGGCGAGCATCACCCACAGCACCGCGTCCCACGAACCGCCCCAGGTGACGCTTGCCGCGACGAGCGGCGGCGCCACGAAAATGCCGAGGTGGGTGACGTTGACGATGAGGCCCTGGATCGCGCCGATCTCGGCGGGCGAGCGCGCGTAGCGGATTCCGGCCGAGAGCGCCGCGGCCGGCACCGTCCCGGCGATCAGGCTGTAGAACACCGCGAGGGCGTACCGCGCCGGATCGGGGAGGCCCGCGGCGAAGATGCCGACGAAGGCGAGGCTGGTGACGACGAACGTCGCCGCGATGATCCGGCCACGCGGGATGTCGCGCTGGATGAGCCAGCCTCCGAGGACGTTGCCGAAGCAGTTCACGAACACCGCGGCCGCGGTGAGAAGTGCCGCCGCGGCGCCACCGATGCCGCGCGTCTCCAGCAGATACGTCGGCAGCCACACCATCAGCGTCGTATGCTGGATCGCGTACATCGCGAAGGCGAGCCCGAGCAGCCAGGGTACCGGCTGCGAGAGCGAGGCCGCGAGGCTCGCGAGCGAGCGGCGCGTGCCCCGCGTCGCGCCAGAGTAGTGGCGGCGCTCCGATACGAGGAGCAGCGCGCACGCGCCGGCTGCCAGCGCGACCAGCAGCCACGCCCCGCGCCAGCCGAAGCGCTCGAGCAGCGGCGGGCTGGCGGCGACGATGAGGCTTACTCCGAGAGGCATGTAAGCCGACCACAGCCCGAAGGCTATGCCCATGCGAGCGGGCGCCGTGGCCGCGGCGATCAGCCCCGGAGCGGACACGATGACCGCGAGGAACCCCAGGCCCTCGAGGAGCCGCGACGCGATCAGCCCGCCCGCTCCCGAGGCGGCGGCGCCGAGCGCGCTGCCCGCGCCGATCGCCACCGTCCCCGATACGCAGAAGCGCAGCGCGCCGACGCGGTCGGCGAACACGCCGAAGACGATCGCGCCGCAGGCGGCGAGCGCGTTGAAGGCGGACACCAGCCAGCCCGCCTCGATGAGCGACAGCCCGAACTCGGACTTGAGCAGCGGCAGCGCCGGCGAGGCCTTGCCGAACGCGCAGGCGCCGACGACGCCCGCGAAGAGCGCCGCGAGCACGGCCGGCCAGCGCGTCGCGGCGGGTTTCTCTTCGAGTATCATACGCAGCGACTCGAAGGATACCCGGAGGGAAGAATGAAGGGGAGATCGATCGCCGCGATCGCGTTTTTCACCGTGCATGCTGCCGCGCAGGCGCAGTGGCCCACGAAGACCGTCAAGATCATCGTCCCGTTCACCGCGGGCAGCGGCACCGACATCATCGCGCGCACGGTGAGCGAGAAGCTCTCGCCCCAGGTCGGGCACCCGATCGTGATCGAGAACCGGCCGGGGGCGGGCGGCACCATAGGCGGGGCGATCGTCGCGAAGTCTGAGCCCGACGGCCACACGCTCTTCGTGCATTCCTCGTCGTACACGGTCACGCCGTCGACCTACAAGGACCTGCCCTACGACACGCTGCGCGACCTCACCGGGATCACGCCGCTCGGCCTGCTGCCCAACGTGCTCGTGATGGCGCCCTCCAAGGGCATACGCTCGGTGAAGGAGCTGGTCGCGGCGGCGAAGGCGAAGCCGGGCTCCTTGAACTCGGCCTCCGTCGGCGTGGGCAGCGCCACGCACCTGAACGCCGAGCGCTTCCGCCTGGGCGCGGGCATCGACACGGTGAACATCCCGTTCAAGGGCTCGCCCGAGGCGCTCACCGAGATCATGACCGGGCGCGTGGATTTCTATTTCTGCCCGGTCAACGCGGTCCTGCCGCTGCTCAAGGACGGCAAGCTCGTCGCGCTCGCCGTCGGCAGCACCAGGCGCTCGCTCGCGCTGCCCGACCTCCCCACGACGCTCGAGGCGGGGGTGCCCAACTCGGACTACAACTTCTGGGTCGGCATGTTCGCGCCGGCGAAGACGCCGCGCGAGACGGTGAGCCGGATCTACCAGGAAACGGTCAAGGCGCTGCACTCCCCCGAGGTGCGCGAGAAACTCGCGCGGCTGGGCGCCGAGCCCATGGAATACACGCCGGAAGCCTTCAACGCCTACATCCGCGACGAGATCGCCGCCAACGCGGCGCTCGTCAAGGCCGCGGGAATCAAGATCGAGTAGCTACACGACGGCGCTTTTACACCACCGCAATGGCAGCGCCGACGAGCGCGGCGGCGACGAGCGCCGCCAGCATGACGCGGTGGCGCAGCAGCCGCCGCCAGAACCCGACCCGCCGCGGCGCCTTCGTCAGCAGCCTGCGGTCGGAGCGGGTGGGGTCGGTCAGCCGCCCGATCGCGTCGGCGCAGTCGAACCTGAACGACATCGGCAGCCGTGTTTCCGATCCGATTCCGGCGGTGGTCGGCGGGGGCAGGACGGCCTTGAGCGTCTCGGTATCGATCCGCATCGTCCTGGTGGTTTCCCGCTGGATCTCCGCCGTCGCGGCGGCCTCCCGGTCGACCAGCTCGGCGAGCGCCGACCGCAGGTCCTGCGCGAGCTCGAAGGCGTCCTGGTAGCGCACCGCCGGGTCCTTCTTGAGCGCGCGCTCGACCACGAAATCGAGCATCGCCGGGACCTCGCCATTCAGGCGGCTGGGCGGCGGCGGCTGGAAGTTCGCCACCGCGTGGAAGATCTGCGGCGTGTCCTCCCCCTCGAAGAGCTTCGACTGCGTGAGCATCTCGTAGAGGACGACGCCGAGCGAGAAGATGTCGGAGCGGTGGTCGACCGGCGAGCCCGAGACCTGCTCGGGCGACATGTACTTGGGCGTGCCGAGCACGAGGCCGGTGCTCGTCTTGTGGTCTGAGGCGCGCATGCGCGCGATGCCGAAGTCCATGATCTTCACCTGCTCGTGCGGCAGCAGCATGATGTTGCTCGGCTTGATGTCGCGGTGGACCACGCCGTGCTCGTGG
>Ga0187773_10000109_pt1 | contig 35318 bp, 37 predicted proteins | sample 0216_BV02_MP05_1_FD_133133 | JGI IMG/M metagenome (GOLD analysis project Ga0187773, IMG submission 133133) | Tropical peat soil microbial communities from peatlands in Department of Meta, Colombia - 0216_BV02_MP05_10_MG | ecosystem: Environmental > Terrestrial > Soil > Wetlands > Peat | place...
CGGGAGGTGCTGCCGATCACTACCCTCGACGGCAAGCCCGTCGGGAAGGGGGAAAATGCGGGCAAGCCGGGACCCGTTTCGAGACGCCTCTATGCCCTCTACCAGCAGTTCAAGGCGAGCGTGATGCGCGCTGCGGTCCATGCCTGACGAAGCGACCCTGCTCGCCTTCCCCTGCGATTTCTCCATCAAGGTCATGGGCAGGACGCAGACCGGCTTCGCCCAGGCCGTGATCGAAGTCGTGCGACGGCATGCACCCGATTTCGAGCCGGCGACACTCGAGATGCGCCCCAGTCGCGGAGGAAAGTACCTCTCCCTCACTTGCACGATCCGCGCCGTATCGCGCGCTCAGCTCGACGACCTCTACCGCGAGTTGTGCGATCATCCGATGGTGACGATGGTGCTTTGACCGCATGCTGCAAGACGCCGCAAGATCGATATCCTCCGTCCTCCTTCCGAAGGCGGAAATTCGCGCGCGCGAGACTCCGGTCCTCAGGAATCTCGGCCTCACCGACTTCCTTCCCACGTATGACGCGATGCGCCGCTTCACCGATACGCGCGGTCCGGCGACTCGGGACGAGCTGTGGGCGCTGGAGCACCGGCCCATATATACAGTCGGCCTCGCGGGCAGAAAGGAGCATCTCCCGTGCGCCTCGGAAATACCCCTCGAGCGGATCGACCGCGGCGGGCAAGTCACCTATCATGGGCCGGGACAGGCGATCATATACACGCTCGTCGACCTTGCGCGGCTCCGGCTATCGGTGTCTGCCATGGTGGCCCTCATCGAGGATGCGGTCATCGACACGCTCGCCGCTCACGGTGTACGCGCGGCGCGCAGGCCCGGCGCCCCGGGCGTGTACGTGGAGGGAGCGAAGATCGCCGCACTCGGACTTCGGGTGCGGCGCGGCTGCTGCTACCACGGCGTCGCGCTCAACGTAAACATGGACCTAAGTCCTTTCTGCGCGATCGACCCCTGCGGCTATCCCGGCCTTCAGGTCACGCAGGCTTCGGCGCTTGGGATCGCCGGCGACGCGGGCGAACTCGGCTGCGAGCTTGCGTCGCGCATTGCTTCACTGATGGGACGCAATTGAATACGATCGGCGAAAAGAAAAAAGGTGCGGCGAAGACGCGCATCCCGATCTCGGTCGTGCGTGCCGAGCCGCTCGCGAAGCCCGGCTGGATCCGCGTGCGTGCTGCCTCTCCCGGCTCGCGCTTCTACGAGATCAAGCAGATCCTGCGCGAAAAGAACCTCCATACGGTCTGCGAGGAGGCCTCATGCCCGAATATCGCCGAGTGCTTCGGGGAGGGCACCGCGACCTTCATGATCCTCGGCGATCTATGTACGCGGCGCTGCCCCTTTTGCGATGTCGCGCATGGGCGGCCGCTGTCCCCTGACCCGGAGGAGCCTGCGCACCTCGCAGAGACGATTCGTGCGCTGAAGCTTTCGTACGTGGTCATCACCAGCGTGGATCGCGACGACCTGAAAGACGGCGGTGCGCGGCACTTCGTCGATTGCATCCGCGCGGTGCGCGAGCGCTCGCCCCAGACCCGAATTGAAGTCCTCGTGCCCGACTTTCGCGGGCGACTCGAGCGCGCGCTCGACGTACTGGACGCCGCGCTTCCGGACGTGATGAATCACAATCTCGAGACGGTGCCGCGCCTCTACCGGCAGACGCGGCCGGGCGGCAACTACCTGCACTCGCTGAGGCTCTTGAAGGATTTCAAGGGACGCCAGCCGCGTATTCCGACGAAATCTGGCCTGATGGTGGGCCTGGGCGAAACCGACGAGGAGATCCTCGCCGTCATGCGCGACCTGCGCGCGCACGAGGTGGACATGCTCACGATCGGGCAGTATCTCTCACCCTCGGCGTCTCACCTGCCGGTCGTGCGCTACGTGCCTCCGGAGACTCTTGCGAAGTTCGAGCGAGAAGCGCGGGAGCTCGGCTTCACCCATGCTGCCGTCGGTCCGCTCGTGCGCTCCTCCTATCATGCCGACCGCCAGGCGCACGCGGCGGGTGTGAGCTAGGAGGCGGTGTGCATCGCGTCTCCGGATACATAACCGCGCTGCTCGTCTCGACGACTGCATCGGCAATTGGCCTCGACGAAATCTCAAACCGCGACGCCGTTTCGGCACTGAAGGAGGCGCTTTCGAAGGGCGCGCGGGCCGCGGTCGGGAAGCTCGGCAAAGAGGATGGATTTTTCGGCGACCCGCGCATCAGGATCCCTCTGCCTCCGTCGATGAAGAGCGCCGAAGCCTTGATGCATTCGATCGGACTGGGGAAGCAGGCCGACGATCTCGTCCTGCGCATGAACCGGGCCGCCGAAGCCGCAGTGCCTCAGGCGAAGTCCCTGCTCGTCGATGCGGCAAAGAAGATGACGGTTCATGATGCAAAGGCTATCCTCACCGGAGGCGATGACAGCGCGACTCAGTACTTCAAGCGCACAACTTCCGGGCCGCTCACCAAGAGATTCGAGCCGATCGTCAAGAAAGCGATGGCGAAAGTGAAGCTCGCGGAGAAATACAACGAGATCGCGGCGGGCGGCGCCAAGTTCGGCCTGGTGAAGGAGGAAGACGCGAAGCTGGAAGACTACGTCACGCGCAAAACCCTGGATGGATTGTTCGTCGGCATCGCCGACGAGGAGAAGAAGATCCGCCAGGATCCTGCGGGCGCGGCCTCGGCGTTAGTCCGGAAGGTGTTCGGGGCGATTAACTAGCTTACCAAGACCACGATCTCAAGACTTGGAAGTATGTCTTTGCAGTCGTGCCGCGCAGTGTTCTAGAGATTGGCCGTGACATTCAGCCCGACTATTCAGGTCAACCGCTCAGTGCGCCTTCTCCCAGTTGGTTCCTGAGCCGAAGTCCACCACCAACGGCACATTGAGCTTCGCCACGCCACTCATCAGCTTTGGCACTTCCGTTTTGACGCGCTCGAGCTCCGCCTCGGGGACTTCCAGTACCAGCTCGTCGTGCACCTGCATGATAAGACTCGTACCGAGCCGCTCGCGGTCGAGCCAGTCCTGCACCGCGATCATGGCGAGCTTGATGAGGTCGGCTGCAGTGCCCTGCATCGGACCGTTGATCGCGGCGCGCTCTGCGCCGCCGCGGCGGGCCGGGTTCGAGCTCCGGATCTCGGGAAGCCAAAGCCGGCGGCCGAACACGGTCTCGACATAGCCGCGCTCGCGCGCCGCCTTTCGCACCTCTTCCATGTATTTCAGGACCCCGGGGTATCGGGTGAAATAGCTGGCGATGTAGGCTTGGGCGGTGGCGCGCTCCAGCCCCAGCTGCTGCGCAAGCCCGAACGCGGACATCCCGTAGATGAGCCCGAAGTTGATGGTCTTGGCATAGCGTCGTTCCTCGGGCGTGACTTCCTTGAGAGACCGGCCGAACACCTCTGCGGCGGTGGCACGGTGGACATCCTCTCCGGTCTCGAAGGCGCGTAGCAGGTTCCGATCGCCGGAAACGTGAGCCATGATTCGAAGCTCGACCTGGGAATAGTCGGCGCTCACGATGCTGTTGCCCTTCGGCGCGACGAAGGCTTCGCGGATGCGCCGGCCCTCGGGCGTCCTCACCGGTATGTTTTGCAGGTTCGGGTCATTCGACGCGAGCCTTCCGGTGACTGCGGTCGCCTGTCCGTAGGTGGTATGCACGCGGCCCGTGCGCGCGTTTACCATTCTCGGCAGCTTGTCGGTGTAGGTGGACTTGAGCTTGGAGATCTCGCGGTAGTCGAGCAGCATCCTGGCGAGCGGATGGTCGAGCGCGAGTCTCTCGAGAACCTCCTCGTCCGTCGAGGGTGCGCCCGAAGGCGTCTTCTTGATGACCGGCATGCCCTTCTTCTCGAAGAAGATCTCGGCGATCTGCTTGGGCGAGCCGAGATTGAAGGGCTGGCCCGCTTCCCGGTGAGCTTGTTCCTCGAGCCTGAGCATCTGGTGCGCAAAGTCATTGCTCATCGCGTCGAGCTGCTCGGCGTCTATCAGGACGCCCTTGCGCTCCATGCGGAAGAGCACTTCACGCACCGGGATTTCGATCCCGCCATATACATAGGCGAGTTTATCGTCTGCCGTGACCCTGGGGTAGAGCACCCGGTGCAGCTGCAGCGTGACGTCGGCATCTTCGGCGGCGTAGGCCGCAGCGCGTGCGACATCCACCTGTTCGAAGGGGATGCGCTGGGCACCGGTTCCCGTCACTTCGTCGTAAGCGATCGTCTTTACTCCGAGATGGCGCTCGGCAAGCGAATCCATATCGTGACGCGCGTGGCTCTCAAGCACGTATGATTCGAGCAGCGTGTCGTGTGCGACCCCGCGCAATGCCACGCCGTGGTTTGCCAGCACGTGCTGGTCGTACTTGATGTTCTGGCCGAGCTTCCCGTGCCGGTCACCCTCCAGCCAGGGCTTGAGGATGGCGAGAGCCGTCTCGACGCCGATCTGGTCAGGCGCCCCTGCGTAGTTGTGGGCGAGGGGAAGATAAGCGGCCCGCCCTGCGATCGCCGCAAAGGACATGCCGACAAGCTGAGCCTGCATCGGGTCCAGGCTCGTGGTCTCCGTGTCGAGCGCGACCAATTCGGCCGACTCCATGATCTGCAACCAGCGCTTCAGATCGGACGCGGTCGTGATCGTTTCGTACCGTCGCTCGACGCGTGTACGCACGGGCACGGGATCCGGGGCCGGCGGCGGACTTTCGCGTGCGCTCCCGGCGGCGTCCTTGAGCCAGTTCCTGAACCCGAGCCGGGCGAAAAGCTCCGCGACTCGCTTTTCGTCTCGCGAGCCGAGCTTGAGATCGTCGAAGTCGAAGGGCAACTGCACGTCGCACTTCACCGCGAGAAGCTCGCGCGCTTTGGGCAGCCAGTCGAGCGCCTTGCGCAAATTCTCGCCCACGGCTCCGCCGATCTCGGGGGCGTGCGTGACGACCTCTTCGAGCGATCCGTATTGCGCGAGCCATTTTGCCGCCGTCTTGGGACCGACCTTCTCCACACCCGGCACGTTGTCCACCGAATCGCCGACGAGAGTCAGGTAGTCGAGCATGCGTCCGGGCGGAACGCCGAACTTGGCCTTCACGCCTTCGGGATCGAGGCGCTCGTTCGACATCGTGTTGACGAGAATCACGCGGTCGGTAACGAGCTGGGTAAGGTCCTTGTCGCCAGTCGAGATGACGCAGTTCAGTCCACGCTCTTCCGCGTGGCGCGCGAGCGTGCCTATGACGTCATCGGCCTCGACGCCCTCGATCTGCAGCAAAGGCCAGCCGAGCGCGCGGATCGCCTCGAACAGCGGTTCGATCTGCACGCCCAGATCGTCGGGCATCGGCGGCCTGTGAGCCTTGTACTGCGGGTACAGCTCATCGCGGAATGTCTTGCCGCGAGCATCGAACACGCAGGCCAGGTAGTCGGCCTTGTAGTCGGCGAGGAGCCGTCGAAGCATGTTGAGCACGCCGTAGATCGCGCCGGTCGGCTCGCCCGCTGCGTTACGCAGGTCCGGCAACGCGTGAAACGCGCGGTACAGGTAGGACGAACCGTCTACCAGGAGCAGGGTCTTTTCCAAGGGAACCGTGGGCGAGAAGATTTCGAGGTCGATCGACGCGGCCTCCGAAGACGCACGCGGCGCGAAGCCTCCGCGCCCCTTCCCCATTATGTCAGAATTCGCCGTGCTCACCGAGCGCTGCAATCCCGGCTCCTCTTGCTTCGATGCCGTGCAAGAGCGCTCGTTCTCGTCGGTCCGTTTTCCCCACTCATCGCGCGATTTGCTCCGGATGCGACGACGACGGAGCAGTTCTGCTAGACTTCCTCCACAAAATTTGCATTGTCGTCTAATGCTGCGTCGAGTACTCGCTGCCGCGCTTTTTTCCATTGCCTTACCGCTCGCGGCGCAGCAGCCGCCCAAGCTCGAGCCTGTTCCGGAGCCTCCGCCGCCTCCCCCCGGGACGTCATCCGACCGGCTGGAGGAGCCGCCGGTACGGATTGAACCCGGTTCGGGCGAGCAGATCGAGGAGAGAGTCATCGACGGAAAGCGCGTCGTGCGCGTGACCACCGCCTTGGGGCAGGAGTACTACCTGATTGAGGATCAGGGAACCGGTCCGGGGTTGCGCAGTGAAGGAATCGACCGCGGCGTGCGGGTGCCGCTCTGGGTGATCCGCAGGTTCTGACGCCGGCGGGAGCACCGGCTGCCGCTCCGCTTCCATGTCCGTCTTCACCCGCGTCTCCCCCGAGGAATTGTCCGCATGGCTCAAGCGCTACGCCATCGGCACGCTCGTTGACCTGCAGGGCATCGCCGCGGGCATAGAAAATACCAATTACTTCGTTACCACGTCGAACGGCCGCTTCGTCCTCACGCTTTTCGAAAAGCTGACGCCGGCGGAGCTTCCCTTCTACCTGAACCTCATGGCCCATCTCGCTCGCCACGGCATTCCATGCCCCGCTCCGATCGCCGACAGTGCAAACGAGTATCTCGGGACCCTGAACGGGAAACCGGCGACGATCGTCACCTGCCTTCCGGGTGTTCCGGTCATGGCGCCCGAGGCGCATCACTGCAGGCAAGTCGGCTCGATTCTCGCCGACATGCATCTCGCTGCAAGGGGTTACGGAGGCAGGCTCGAGAATCCCCGCGGACCGCCCTGGTGGAAGAGCGCGGCCCGCGAGGTTGCGCCGTTCCTGGACGATTCCCGGCGCGAGCTGCTCGACTCCGAGCTCGAGTTTCAGGCAGGTCACCGCACGCTCGATCTGCCGCGCGGTCCGATTCATGCCGACCTGTTTCGCGATAACGTTCTTTTCGAAAACGGCCGCATCGGCGGGGTCATCGATTTCTATTTCGCCGGGGTCGACGCCCTGCTGTTCGACGTCGCAGTCGCGGTGAACGATTGGTGCGTGGAGCCCTCAGGCGACATCGACGCTGCACGCGGCTCCGCATTGCTCGCGGCCTACCGGACCGGGCGCGAATTCACCCCTGAAGAAGCCGCCGCCTGGCCTGTTCTGCAGCGCGCGGCAGCGTTGCGTTTCTGGCTGTCGCGGCTCCATGATTTCTACATTCCACGCCCGGGCGAGCTTACACACGCCCACGATCCGGAACACTTCCGCCGCGTGCTCGAAGCCCGCCGGGTGCGACCTTTCCCGGTAGGATGAGCAGACGATGAACATAGTCCCGGCTCGAAACGGGTGGCTTTGGCTGGTGAAGGGGTTTGCGCTTTTCCGGAAGAGCCCGGCGATGTGGCTGTTTCTCGTCCTCACGTACTGGATCGCCATGGCTCTGCTCGGGCAGATCCGCTACGTGGGTGTGGCCTTATCCACCTTGCTGTTGCCGGCATTCTCGGTCAGCTTCATGGACGTGTGCGCCGCCCTCGATCGGGGGACGACGCTTGGGCCTGCCTTGCTCGCCTCGGGTTTTCGGAGGGGGTTCAGGATCCTGTTGCTGCTCGGGGCCCTGTATCTGCTGTTGATCGTCGCTGCCCTCGCGATCGCCTCCCTCGCCGATTCCGGGGCACTCCTCCAATGGGTGGTCTTGGGGGAGGAGCCGCCCATCGCGGCGATTCGCGACGGCAGCATCTCTCGCGCGTTTGTGCTGGCGGCGGCGGCCGGCACGCCGATACTGATGGCTTTCTGGTTCGCGCCGGTACTTGTGGCCTGGGACCGGATGGGCGCCGGCAAGTCCCTCTTCTACAGCTTCTTCTCCGTGCTTCGGAATTGGCGGGCGTTCCTCGCTTATGCGGGAGTTTTTGTTCTGGGAGGCGCGGCCTTTCTGCTGCTGACCGGGGCAGTGGTGGTCATCACCGGCGGACAGCTGGCGATCATGCGCTTCTTCGGCCTTGCGCTCACCTTGCTCACGTTGCCGACGGTATTTGGCAGCTTCTATGCGAGCTATCGGGACATCTTCCCAGGGACTTCGGTGCCCGGGACACCGATCTCGGCCTGAGATCATTCCGGCTCCTCAAGGCCGAGAGCCGAAAGAACCGAGCGGGCCGTGGGGAAGACTGCCTCCACTCCGGCCGCCGTCCGGGCAGTATTGCGGCTGTGGGGGCTGCTTCTGCTATCCTTTGCGCGAATGCCGCCCAAGCTCCCTGCACAGCGTTCCGCAGGTCCTGACCGGGTGTAGCATTGCCCGGCGATCCTTGCGAGCTGTGCGATTCTGCGGGTGGAGATCTGCTCTGGCGAGACGAATTCTGCCGCATCGTTCTGGTCGGCCAACGCGACTATCCGGGATCGTGCCGGGTGATACTTGCCAGGCACGTCGCTGAGATGAGCGACATCGCTGTCGCTGAGCGCGTGCGCCTCATGAATGCGGTATTTGCGGTCGAAACGGCGCTACGCGAGCTCCTGCATCCGGACAAGATCAATCTCGCGAGTTTGGGCAACGTGACCCCGCACCTGCATTGGCACGTGATCCCGCGCTATCGCGTGGACCGCCATTTTCCTCTCGCGATCTGGGCCGAGCCCGTACGCGCGGAGGGTTCCCCGCGAGCGGCGCCCGACCGAGGCGCGCTCGTTGCTGCGCTGAAACGGCAGCTGGGCTGATCGAAATGCACAACTTCGACCCCCCTGACCTTCGCCCGGACGCTGCGCCGGGTTTCACCGACCCGTCCGGTTGCGCCAAGTGGCTGCAAGCCTTGCCCTTGATCAACGTCGTCCCGGCTCACGGAAAGCTTCTGGGAGAACTCAGGGAACTGAACGGATACAGCCTCGCCCCGGCCGAGCGCCTGAAAATGATGGAGCTCCTTCGCGAGCCGGTGACTTTCGTGCAGAAAGAGTACTCCAAGAAATTTTCCAGCCGGCCCGCGCCGCTCGCCAATTCGGAACGCGCCGTCTTCGAGGGCGTGATCTCGCTGTGGGACGCGTTCTCCGGCGGTTACAGGCATTGCCTGCATGCGGCCGCGGGTGGCGCCTCCGGGATGAATCTTGCGCTCCTTTGCCAACGCATGCTGTGGTGCATAGGCGAGAAGCTCGTGGCTCTCTACGAGGCGTATCGGGAGATCGACGGCCGGGACTGGGAAGCGTTGCACAGGGCTTACGGATTCGCCGAAGAGCGAGGGGTGGCCGCCCAGGAGGCGGCGCATCCGGTGCGCAAAGGCAAGCAGACGAGCTGTGTCGAGACGTATACGCAAGTCCTGCTTCTCGATCTTGCGAGCCCCTCCAAGCTTACGCCGCGGCAGATCGAGCTCGTCTCGGGCTGGCTCGAGCACTGGGCGAACACGGTCTCGCTCAGCCGGACTCCGATTGCAGAAGAGGCAGCGGTTCCGCCGCTGGCCGTCGATCTCGTGGGTGGCGCAGGAGCTTCGCGGCGGGCCGCGGAGGGGGAGGCCGTTCGCTATCTGGACCTGAGCGACATTCGCAAGGGCCTGCGAAGACGGGTGAGTTTGTTGCGCAAGGGTGAGCTTCCCGGGACTCTGGGCTTGGGCGAAGATGTGACAGCGGCTCTTGCGGAGAGTCTCCTCATCATGCTGTACCGGCGCTGGTGTGAAGACCAGCAATCGCGGGCGATGCCGCGCCGCAGCGTCGCCGGTACGGCGAAGATCTGCTCGGGGATGCCGGCCGTACACTACTTCGTTACGGGCCGGCCGTTCCGGCCACGAGGGGGTTCCCGCGAGCTATCCAAGGCGGAACACGAGCAGATCGCGACGCTCGGACGCATTGCCACCCACCGCGAGGACAACTCGGCCCCAGCCGTGGATTTCGTCTTGGAAGACTGGCAGATGAGGGACGAGAGCGCGTCGGGGTTGCGGCTTGAAAGGACGGGTTCGGAGGCGACTTCGCGTCTGCTCGTCGGCCAGCTGCTCGGTATCCGTCCGCCCGATACGAAGGGGTTCCTTCTCTGCACCGTGCGCTGGCTTTCGGTTTCCTCCGAATTCGATCTGCGCATCGGAGTGCAGATTCTTCCGGGGGTCCCGGTCGGGGTCGCGGTCCGGCCGATCGGCGGTCCGGCCGAGCCCACGCAAGCCCTGCTGCTGCCGGCGATGGCTGCCCTGAAAGCACCCGAAACGCTGGTCTTGCCCGTTGGCTGGTTCAAACCGCAGCGCAAAGTCGAAATCCTGAGCGACGGCGCCCTCCAACTGCAGCTTGCCGCGGTTGTCGAGCGCGGTGCCGATTTCGAGCGCGTCACCTTCGAGAAAGCCTAGGCCGTCCCGGCTCCTCCGGGCTGGCTGATAGCGCACGCTTTAGCCCGGGTACGGAAGCTGTCCTGCCAAGTTTTTCACATACCGGGCATGCGGAGCGGGCGTCAATGCCCACGTCATAGTACATTGTCATCGCACGCTTTCGGCCTTCGAGGAGGTCAATGGCTCACGGCCACGGTCTTATCGCGGACCTTACTCAACTGCCCGAGTTGGAAGACCGTCAGGTCGAGGCAGCGCGGGGCGACGCGCGGCCGGCCGAAGACTCCCTTCTGTCGTTGCTTGGGGACATCGAAAAGGCCCCACCGAGACCCGCGGCCTATCTGCATACCCTGGAGCGCCTGCGGAAGCCCATCCTGCTTGCTCAGGAGAATCTCGCGAAACGCTTCGCTGGCAAGGCCTTGCCTCTGGGTGATGCAGAAAGCGGGGCCGCAATCCGGGCCCTTGAGCTGTGGATCGCGGTCCTCAGGGGTTACAGGAGACTGCTGGGCGAGGCGATTGGCGGAAAGCATCCCGACCTCAAGGCGTCCTTGGCGCTTCTGTGCCAACGTGCGCTTGCATGCACTAGGGAGCTCCTAGTTGCGCAGTATCTCGCCCGGCGGGAAATCGAAGGCGGGCACTGGCACGCCTTGCACCAGGCCTACGCTATAGCAGAAGCGAACGGTGTGACAGCGTCTGCCGTGGCCGACGTCCACCATGAGACGACCCCGGTTTCGGCGTACGTGGAAGCTCTGCTGATGCAAATCGCCGGCCCTTATGAGCTTTCGACGCAAGAGTTCGTCTGGCTGCGCCGCTGGGTCGCTCATTGGGCGGACAAGGCGCAGCTCGTGCGCCAAGCTCCCCAGCAAGGCGGCTACGCGGTGGACCTCGCCGGTTCATGCGGGCCGCAGTGGGTGAAGTCTGGCGCGCACACCTTGAGGTTCCTGGATCTCACCGGAGTCAGCAGCTCGGTCAGGAAGCGTCTTCGCCGGCTCGAGGAAGGGGCCGATCCCGAGGTGCTCGGCTTGGGCGCCGACTGCACCCCCAAGGCGGCGGAGAACCTGCTGAGAATCCTGGGGCGCGCCTGGTTTGAACCTCCTCCGGCGAGCGCCTTTCCGCGCGCAGCCGCTCCCTCCCCCACGCTCCTCGCGAGCGGGTTTGCCTCGATCCACCGCGCACTCTGCGAAGATTCCTTCCAGCTGGCGGGCAGGACGGGTTATTCGTACGGGGAAGCCGATCGCCTCAAGACTCTTCAACTCGCATACCAGGCCGGAGCGGACTGGGATAGTCAAGTTCCCGGCGTAGAGAACTGGGAGCGGTTCGAGGAATCGCCGAAGGAATTCCGGCTGCGGCGCAGGGAACCGGGCGCGCGCCTGGCGTTCCGGCAGCTGGTGGCGCTGCGTCCCCGGGGAGCGCGGCAATTCATCCTCTGCGAGCTCCGTTCGCTCAGCGAGGGTACAGATCGCACGCTAACCATCGCTGCGCGCCCCCTTCCCGGAATAGCCAAGGCCTGCACCGTAAAGGCGATGGACTCGGGAACACAGCCGTCGGCCCACGCGCTTATGCTGCCGGCGGGACAAGCATTGCCAGCCGTGTTCCTTGTGCCAGCGGGGTGGTACCGAAATGGACGCGAGCTAGAGGTCCGCGTTGGCGGCCATGTGAGCCGCGTGAGGTTGTCGGCGCTGCTCGATCGCGGCTTCGACTACGAGCGCGTCCAGACCAGCGCCCCATAAGGTTTCTGCAGCGACCATCGCGACGCGGCTCGACGGCGCGCGCGTCCGGGTATCATATGGGTTCGTCTGCCATTTCGGATTGTCATGGCTGAAGCGGACCGACCGACTCCCACAGAAATCACCCTGCACCAGAAATCGCGGGTTCTCGAGATTTCGTTTTCCGATGGCATGCGTTTCGAGCTTCCCTATGAGTTCTTGCGCGTGTACTCCCCTTCGGCGGAAGTGCGCGGCCACGGTCCGGGACAGGAGGTGCTGCAAGCCGGGAAAAAGGAAGTCGAAATACTCGACCTCGAGCCGGTTGGGACCTACGCCGTCCAACCCAGGTTTTCGGATGGGCATGCGACGGGCATCTACTCATGGGACTATCTCCACGAGCTCGGCACGAACCGTGCGTCGCTCTGGCAAGTGTATCTTGAGCGCCTCAAGGCGGCCGGCGCCCGGCGCGAGCCCTGAGCGCCCTCCAGCCTGGAATGCACTCCGGCAAACTGCTAGCATCCCTCTTGCATGAGCCAGACCGATTTCGGATACCAGCAGGTCGAAGAGAAGGCGAAAGCTGCGCGCGTCGCGGGCGTTTTTTCCAGGGTTGCCGCCAGGTACGACCTGATGAATGACCTCATGTCGTTCGGTTTGCACAGGGTCTGGAAGATCTTCGCCGTCTCGCAGAGCGGGGTGCGCGAAGGCCAGCGAGTTCTGGACGTCGCCGGGGGGTCGGGCGACTTGGCCCTGGAATTCTCCAGGCGCGTGGGAGCTTCGGGAGAGGTCTGGCTTACGGATATCAACGGCGAAATGCTGGAAGTCGGGCGCGGCCGCATGCTCGATCACGGCCGGCTGGTCCCGGCCGTTCGCTGCAACGCCGAACGGCTGCCTTTCCGGTCGAATTATTTCGACTGCGTGAGTGTCGCCTTCGGCCTGCGCAACATGACCCACAAGGACCGGGCGCTCGCCGAAATGCAGCGCGTCCTTCGGCCCGGAGGGCGGTTGGTCGTACTGGAATTCTCACGCGTTTGGTCCCCTCTGGCGAAAGCCTATGATTGGTATTCGTTCAAGGTGCTCCCGTGGCTCGGCCGGAGAATCGCGGGCAGCGAGGCCGCGTACCGCTATCTCGCGGAATCGATTCGGATGCATCCCGATCAGGAAACCGTCAAACGAATGATGGAACGAGCAGGGCTCGAGAAGGTCGAATACTTCAACTTGAGTGCGGGTGTCGTGGCCCTGCACCGAGGCTACAAGTTCTGATCGCGGAGAGGGACCCATGAAGAAATCCATCATTTGCCTGATCGCGCTTACGGTCTCTGCCGGTGCGCTCGTGGAGGCTGCCCAGGCCGCGCGACTTGGCGGCGGCCGCAGCCTCGGAGCTCAGCGTCAAATGAGCGCGCCCCCCAGACAGGCGACCCCACCGACTCAGCAGCAACAGCCGGCGGCGGCGCCGCAGCCAGCGGGTTCCCGCTGGCTTGCACCGCTGGCCGGGCTCGCCGCCGGACTGGGCCTCGGCTGGCTGTTCGGGCAAGCCGGGTTCGGCGCTGCCATGGGTGCATTGCTGTTGGCCCTGGTGGTAGCCGCTGCGGTATTTGCGCTCGGACGTCTGGGATCGAGACGGGTCGCCCCGGCACGCCCATTGCAGTACGCCGGACCGGCCAATGCGATGCCCTCAGCAGAACTGCCCTCGCAGAACTCTGCCTACACGCCGGTTCGCCGCAGCGACGCCCCGGCAGACTTCGACACCGACAGATTTCTGGCGGAGGCCAAGCGCAATTTCCTGCGCCTGCAGGAGGCGAATGACCGCGGCGATCGGAACCTGATTCGCGAAGTGACCACCGAGGAGATGTCCAAAGCGCTGGAAGCGGACCTGGCCGGGCGAGCCAAGCTGCAGCAGACCGACGTGGTGACGCTCAACGCGACACTTCTCGAGCTTGCCACTGAGGACCGCATGCATTGGGCAAGCGTGCGCTTTTCCGGCTCGATCCGTGAAAAGGCGCAGGCCGCCGCAGAACCCTTCGGGGAAATCTGGCATCTGCAGAAGCCGGCAGACGGCTCCTCGGGTTGGCTCTTGGCGGGCATCCAGCAACTAAACTGATTCACTCTCTGAGCCGATTCGCTTGCGCCGGAGGCGTGGCAGCATGCTGGAACGCGGCGCGATCGCGGCGCTCAACCATCTGCTCGCCCAGCATGCTTGGGCAGCGGAGCGCCTCAGGGTTTTCTCGGGACAGTGCGCCGAATTCCGCAACCCGCCGTTTCCGGACTTGCGGGTAGTCATCCTGGAGACCGGGTTGCTCGATGAGGCTAAGACCGATACGGCGACTACGCTCGTCGTGAAGCTGAAGCCCGGCGCCCTGCCATTGCTCGTCGCTCGCAGCGAATCGGCTCTTGCCGAGATCGAGATTGAAGGCTCGGCCGAATTTGCGAACACGATACAGCACTTGTTTCGGCATCTGACCTGGGACCTGGAGGAGGATCTGTCCAGATTCCTCGGCGACGTGGTCGCGCACCGCGTGGCATCGCAAGCTCGGGCATTCGGCGCTTGGCAGCGGGAAGGCGTGACGCGTCTCGCCGAGAATTTCGCCGAGTACTGGACCGAGGAGAAGGCGCTTCTTGTGCGGCCCGCAGACGTCGACAAATTCTGCCGCGATGTCGACAGCCTGGGAGAGGACGTCGAAAGAGTGGAAAGACGGATCGAGCGCCTGGATACTCTTCGTAAGCGCTGAGCCCGCGCCCTCGGTAGCGCCGGCCAATTCTGGTAAATTGCTCGCTTTCCCCAAAGCGCAGCTCTTTGCTCCGTCTCGCCAAGATACTCTGGATAGCCTCCCGGTTCGGGCTCGACGAGTTCGCGCTCGATTCAGGCAGCCGCTTGGCGCGCGTTTTCAACGCGCTGCTCTTCTTCCGCAGGCTGAGCGACCCTCGCGGCGTCCGGCTGCGCCGCGCCCTCGAAACCCTCGGACCGATTTTCGTCAAATTCGGGCAGGTCCTTTCCACGCGCCGTGACCTCCTTCCCCAGGATATCGCCGATGAACTCGCGAAGCTTCAAGACCAAGTGCCGCCGTTTCCCGGCGAACTCGCAATGGCCGAAGTCGTGCGCGCTCTGGGCAAGCCGCTTGCACAGCTGTTCGAGCGGTTCGAGCCGCAGCCCATCGCGAGCGCATCGGTCGCGCAAGTGCACTTCGCGGTGCTTCCGGGGGGCGTCGAGGCCGCCGTCAAGATTCTGCGCCCGGGAATAATGCCCGTTGTCCTGAAAGACCTGGCGCTGCTCGAGGCCGGCGCAGGACTGATCGAGCGCTTCTGGGCGGACGGCAAGCGCCTGAAGCCGCGCGAAGTGGTGGCGGAATTCGCCCGGCACCTGTTCGAGGAGCTCGACCTCATGCGTGAAGCGGCGAACGCGAGCCAGCTGCGCCGCAATTTCCCCGATTCCCCTCTGCTCGTCGTGCCCGAGGTGTACTGGGACTGGTGCACGAGCACGGTCATGACCATGCAGAGAATGCACGGCACGCCGGTGAGCCGGGTTGACGAGCTGCGGCGCCAGGGCGTGGACATTCCAAAGCTCGCGCGGACCGGGGTCGAGATCTTCTTCACCCAGGTATTCCGCGACGGCTTCTTCCACGCCGACATGCACCCGGGCAACATCCTCGTCACCCCCGAGGGCCGCTATGTCGCGCTCGATTTTGGCATCATGGGCACTCTCACCGAGGTCGACAAGCAGTATCTCGCGCAGAACTTCCTCGCCTTCTTTCAGCGGGACTACCGACGCGTGGCGCAGGCGCATCTCGAAGCCGGTTGGGTGCCGGCGGATACGCGCGTAGACGAGTTCGAAAGCGCGGTCCGCGCCGTGTGCGAGCCTGTTTTCGACCGGCCGCTAAAGGATATTTCCTTCGGGCGGGTGCTGCTGCGCCTGTTCCAGACGTCTCGACGCTTCAATGTCGAGATCCAGCCGCAGCTCGTCATGCTGCAGAAAACGCTGCTCAACATCGAAGGTCTGGGACGCCAGCTCGATCCCGACCTCGATCTGTGGAAGACGGCGAAGCCCTATCTCGAGAACTGGATGCGCGAGCAGGTTGGCTTCAAGGGCCTGCTGCGTACCCTCCGCAGGGAGGTTCCCCACTGGACTACCGTGCTTCCGGAATTACCTCGACTGCTGCACCGAGCGATGGGCGGCGGTCGCCTCGGGCGCATCGAGGGCGCGCTCGATGCGCTGCTTGCCACCGAGCGGCGGCGCACGCGAGCGCTCGAGGCTGCAGTGCTCCTGCTTGCTGCGCTACTCGTCTGGCTGGTCGTCTCGGCCCTTCATTGACGCGCCGGATTCGGGTGGATCGAGAGTTCGCGCTTGCTATAATCGCCGGCACCCTCGCGCGCTGCATCCAAAAGATCCATGGCGCTTCTTGAAATCCGCAACGTCACGCGCCGCTTTGGCGCGATGACCGCCGTCGACAACGTCAGCATCGCCATCGAGCCGGGTGAGTTCTTCACGCTCCTCGGGCCCTCGGGTTGCGGAAAGACAACGCTCCTGCGCATGATCGCCGGTTTCGATCTGCCCGATGCAGGGGCGATCTTCCTGGAGGGCCGCGATATGGCCGGCACGCCGCCGGAAAAGCGCCCCATTCACACGGTGTTCCAGAGCTATGCGCTGTTTCCGCACATGACCGTGTCGCAGAACATCGCTTTTCCGCTGAAGATGGCCGGGAAGGTGCCGGATGAGATTCACGCCAAGGTTAAGGAGGTGCTCGCACTCGTGCACCTCGAGGAGAAAGGCGCGCAGTTTCCGCACGAGCTCTCCGGGGGCCAGAAGCAGCGCGTTGCGCTCGCGAGGTCGCTCGTCAATCGCCCGCGCGTGCTGCTGCTCGACGAGCCTTTGGGCGCACTCGACGCGAAGCTCCGCGAAGAGATGCAGATCGAGCTGATCGCATTGCAGCGCGACGTCGGCATCACCTTCGTGTTCGTGACGCACGCGCAGTACGAGGCGCTCGCGCTCTCGCACCGGATTGCGATCATGAACGCAGGCCGCGTCGAGCAGCTCGACGAGCCTTCGAAGATCTACGGGCTGCCCGTGAACCGCTTCGTGGCCGATTTCATTGGAAAGTGCAATATCCTCGACGCGGACGTCCTCGAGGCTTCACCGTCCGGCCTGAAGCTCGAGGTGAAAGGTCTGGGCGAGGTCGCGGCGCCGCCGCGGGAGGGAGCGCGAAAGGGAGAGCGCGGCGTGCTCGCGGTCCGGCCGGAGCAGGTGCGCATCGGCTCGCCCGATGCGCACCACGACCTGAAGAACCATTTCACCGGCCGGGTGCACGACCTTCTCTACGTGGGCGACATCACAACGTATATCGTAGAGCTGCCGAACGGCACCCGCGTCGAGGCGTTGCTGCCCAATTCCGCCCCCGGCCGCGCCACGTTCTTCGAGATCGGCGATGCGGTCAGGGTGGCGTGGCGCCACGACGCCGGAAATTTCCTGCGTGATTGAAACATGATGACCAAGCCGCGCGCCGAGACCGTTACGCGCTGGCTCGTCAGCGGACCGCCCTTTCTTTTTCTCTTCGTTTTCTTCGCGCTGCCCTCGCTGATCATGGTGGTGGCTTCGTTTCGCTACCCCGGAGAGTTCGGCGGGCTCGCACCGCTGGTCGCCACCCGTTCTGGCGAAGAAGCAGGGCTCACAGCCGAGAACTACGGGGTCTTCCTGGGCGACTGGATCTATTTTCAGATTCTCGCGAAATCCTTCGGCGTGGCGTTGCTCACCACGCTGGTGTGCCTCGTCATGGCGTATCCGCTTGCGCTGCTCATCGCGCGCAGTCCCAAGCGCCACCGCGACCTCATGATTCTGCTGGTGGTTCTGCCGTTCGCGAGCAACTTCCTGGTGCGCGTCTACGCCTGGATGATCCTGCTCGGTGATCAGTCGGTCTTCCTGCGTCCGGTGAACTTCGTGCTCGCGCAATTCGGAATCGAGCCCGTGTCGCTCCTGTTCACCGGCTTCGCGGTGATCGTCGGAATGGTCTATGTCCACCTGCCCTTCATGATTCTGCCGCTCTACACCAATCTTGAGAAGCACGACCCCGTCCTGCTCGATGCCGCGCAGGACTTGGGCGCGAATGCCTGGAATCGCTTCTGGCGGGTGACCTTTCCCTTGTCGCTTCCCGGCATCTTCTCCGGCGCGGCGCTGGTGTTCATTCCGGTGCTCGGCATGTTCGCGATCCCGGAGATTCTCGGCGGCAAGGACGACTGGATGGTCGGCAACATGATCAAGGAGGCTTTCCTGGGTACGCGCGACTGGCCCTTCGGCTCGATGCTCTCGATCATGCTGACCCTCGCGGTGCTGGGCGTCGCGGCGCTTGCCGCCTTCCTGGCCAAGAAAGGCACCGCTCGTGCGTAGAACGTGGTGGCTATGGAGCGCCTCGATGGTGGCCTACGCGTTTCTCTACGTGCCGCTCACGATCGTTGTGCTGTTCTCCTTCAACGATTCCAAGCTCAATGCCGAGTGGGTCGGCTTCACCTTCGCCTGGTACCGGACGCTTCTCGCTGACGAGGCCATGCTTGGTGCGGCGCGCAATTCGCTCTTTATCGCGGTCACGGCTTCCATCGTGGCCACCGTGCTCGGCACCATGGCGGGCATCGCCATGCACCGCTACAAGCCGAAACTGCTGCCTTTCATGGTGCTGACGCCGGTGGCGATGCCCGAGATCCTCCTCGGCGTGTCGTTGCTGGTGTTCTTCATTTCGGTGTTCGGCGACCAGTCGCTTTCGCTTGCAACGGTAATCATCGCGCACATCAGCTTCTGTATCGGCTTTGTCGCCATCATCGTGCGTGCGCGCCTTGCCGGAATGGACGAATCGATCTTCGAGGCGGCGCGCGACCTGGGCGCCACCCCGTGGCAGACCTTCAGGCTGGTGACCCTGCCCCTCATCATGCCGGGCGTGATCGCCGGAGCGCTGATGAGTTTTACCCTTTCCATTGACGATTTCGTCATCACCTTCTTCACCACCGGCGTAGGTGTCTCGACGCTCCCCCTGCAGATCTACACCATGATCAAGGTGGCAGTGACGCCTGAAGTGAACGCGGTTTCGACGCTACTGATGGCGCTCACGCTGACGATGATCGTGGTCGCCTCGCGCCTGGCACCCGACGCGCTGCGCGGGCAGGGATAGTCCGTGCGGCGCCTCCTGTGGCTCCTTGCGCTCGCGTCGGCGCACGCAGCCGCGGCCGACGTGCTCCACCTGTACAACTGGAATAATTACATCACCCCGGACACGGTGGCACGCTTCGAGAAGTCCTGCAACTGCAAACTGGTGCAGGATTACTACGCCGACAACGAGGAAATGCTGGCGAAGCTCGCCGCCGGCGCGACCGGCTACGACATCCTCGTGCCGACCGGGAACGCGGTCGAGAACCTCGTCAAGCAGGGCGCGCTGCACCCTATCGACAAGAGCCTGCTCCCCAACCTGAAGAACATCAAGCCCGAGTTCATGGGCGAATTCTTCGACCCGCAGAACAAGTATTCGGTCCCTTACGCCTACTCCGTGACCTTGATCGGCTACAACGTAGAAAAGATGCGGGAACGCGGCGTCCCGACCGACACCTGGGCGGCGATTTTCGAGCCGAGATACCTCGAGCGCATCCGTGGCAAGGTTACCGTGCTCGACAGCCAGCGGGAACTCATGTCTGCGGCGCTCAAGTACCTGGGCTACTCGGTGAACGACACCGACGAGAACCACTGGAGGGAAGCACGCGACCTGATCCTGCGCGCGAAGCCCTACTGGGCTGCGTTCAACGCCTCCTCCTACATCAAGGAGCTCACGATCGGCAACATCTGGCTCGCGCACGGGTACTCGAACGACATGTTCACCGCGGCACAGGACGCGAAGAATGCAGGGCGCAAGTTCACCATCGGCTACGCGACGCCGAAGGAAGGCGCGGTCCTAGCGCTGGACAACATGGTGCTGCACAAGAGCGGGCCCCGCCCCGACCTAGCGCACAGGTTCGTCAACTTCATGCTCGAAGGCGCCAATTCGGCAGAGCTCACCAACGCTATCGGCGCGGGCAATCCCAATGCCGCGGCAATGCGCTACATCCACCCCGAAATCCGGGACAACAAGGCGGTCTTCCCCGACAGGGTGGCGCTCGCGCGCATGGAGATGTTGCGTGACCTGGACCGCAGGCAGCGGCGGCTGCTCAACCGCATGTGGATCGAGATCAAGGTTCGCTGACGCGCCCTGCGCCTCGAGATTCCGACAGCCCGACGTCGCTCGCGACACTCGAACTCGGCTACAATTCGCGCGGCCGGCTCCGCGGCCCGTTCACGGGGGTTTCCATGTTTGCACGACTGATGCCACATGAAGGCCGGTTTTTCACATACTTCACGGAGCACGCCGGGCTCGTCGTGCAGGGCGCCGCCGAATTGAAGGCCATGATGGACGATCTGGGGCAGGCCGAGGGCCGCGCCCGCAACATCAAGACCATCGAGAACAAGGCCGACACTGTCACCCATCAGACGATTCAGCTGCTGCACCAGACCTTCATCACTCCGATCGACCGGGACGAGATCCACCGGCTTATCACGAAGATGGACGATATCCTCGACCTGATGGAGGACGTTTCGCAAAGCGTGTTTCTCTACGACATCCGCAAGATTCCGGACGAGGCGAAACGCCTTGCGGAGATCTGCGTCGTCTGCGCCGGGGAGGTCAAGGCCGCCGTCGAGCTCCTCGACAACATGGGCAACGCGGAGAAGATCATGAAGATCTGCGCCGAGATAGACCGGCATGAAACGAGCGCCGACCAGGTCTTGCGCTCGGCGATGGCCAAGCTCTTCCGCTCCGAGCCCGACACACGCGAGCTGATCAAACTGAAGGAGGTCTACGAACACCTGGAGACGGTCACTGACAAGTGCGAGGACGTCGCCAACATCATCGAGGGCATCGTCCTCGAGAATTCCTGACCAGCGCCGCTCAGCGGAATGTCGATCGGATTTGAGACCGTCCTGTTCCTGATCGCGCTTGCGCTCGCGTTCGACTTCCTGAACGGCTTTCACGACGCGGCCAATTCGATTGCGACCATCGTCTCCACCGGAGCCATGAGCCCGCGCTGGGCCGTTGTCTGGGCGGCGTTCTTCAATTTCGTCGCGTTTCTCGTATTCGGCGTGGCGGTCGCCTCGACCATCGGCAAAGGCATCATCGATCCCGCCATCGTCGATCATTACGTCGTGTTCGGCGCCCTGGTCGGCGCAATCGTCTGGAACCTCATTACTTGGTATTACGGCATTCCTTCGAGTTCTTCGCATGCCCTAGTGGGCGGGCTCGTGGGAGCCGGCGTGGCGAAGGGCGGGGTTGGTAAGCTGGTAGCGGGCGGCGTCCTCAAGACTGCCGCGGCGATAGTGCTCTCGCCACTGCTCGGGTTTGCCCTGGCGATCGCCCTGATGATTGCGGTTTCCTGGCTCTTCGTCCGCTCGACCCCGCGGCGCATCGACCGCTGGTTCCAGCAACTGCAGTTCGTCTCGGCGGCGCTCTACAGCCTCGGTCACGGCGGCAACGACGCGCAAAAAACCATGGGCATCATCTGGATGCTGCTCATCGCCTCGGGACTTTCGGCCGCAACGGAACCACTGCCCTTCTGGGTCGTGCTCGCCTGCCAAGCGGCGATGGGGCTGGGCACGCTCTTCGGCGGCTGGCGAATCGTGAAAACCATGGGCATGAAGATCACCAAGCTCAAGCCGGTGAGCGGTTTTTGCGCTTCCGCGAGCGGTGCCATGACGCTCTTCGTCGCGACGGGGCTCGGCATCCCGGTGTCGACCACACATACGATCACCGGCTCGATCGTCGGTGTCGGTTCGGCACAGAAGTTCTCCGCAGTGCGTTGGGGTGTGGCGGGCAATATCGTATGGGCGTGGATCTTCACGATTCCCGGATCGGCCTTTATTGCCGGCCTCGCCTGGCTGATTGGAACTGAATACCTCTAGGATGCCCGAGCGCTTGCGCGCCATCGACGCCGATATCACCCGGCTGGCTGTAGACGCGATCGTCAACGCCGCGAATACGAGCCTGCTGGGAGGTGGAGGCGTAGACGGCGCCATTCACCGCGCAGCCGGTCCCGGACTGCTCGCAGAGTGCCGGGCGCTGGGCGGCTGCGCAACCGGCGACGCGAAAGCCACGCGCGCGTACCGGCTGCCTGCGAAGCACATCATTCATACCGTCGGCCCGGTCTGGCGGGGCGGAGCCAGCAGCGAAGATCGACTGCTCGCATCCTGTTACCGCAGGAGTCTGGAGATCGCGATCGCGCTCGGCGACCGAAGTATCGCTTTTCCTGCCATAAGCTGTGGGGCGTACGGCTACCCGATGCGCGAGGCCGCCACGATTGCCGTACGGGAATGCCTGATGTTCACGCGGCAGCACCCTTCGATCGAGGCTGTCACCTTTGCACTTTTTGGCATCGATGCCCTTGCCATTTACTTGCGCGAGCTCGACCGGCAACTTTCCATGACGGATCCGGACGTCGATGCCTGACGAGCGGCCTTCCACGCTGACGCGGTATCTGTGCTTGGCGTATGCTCTGCTGGTCGTCTACGCGAGCTTGCACCCGTTCTCAGGCTGGCACGATCGCGGTCTGCCACCCCTGGGATTCCTCGCGGCGCCCTTTCCCCGGCCGATTCCGGCGTTCGATGTCGTGGCGAACATCATCGGCTACGTGCCCCTCGGATTTCTCACCGTGCTGGCAGCGTACCCCGCACTCCGCGGGCGATATGCTTTCGCATTCGGCCTTGTCTCCTCCGCGCTCCTCAGCTTCGCGCTCGAGACCTTGCAGCTGTACCTGCCCACCCGCACATCCTCCAATCTCGATCTGCTTGCGAATGCCTCGGGCGGGGCCCTCGGCGCGCTAACGGCGCTGGCCGCGTCGCGGCTCCTGATGGATTCCGGAGGCTTGCATGATTTGCGCAACCGGCTGTTTCTCCCTGGAGGTCGGATCGACCTGGGTCTGGTGATTCTCGGGCTGTGGCTGTTCGCACAGCTCAATCCGGAGACCGCAGTGTTCGGCACCGGAGACCTGCGCGACCTGTTCAAGGCTCCGTCGGGGAAGCTCTATCCCGCCGAGGTCTTCCTGCGGGTGGAGGCAGGTGTCGCCTGCGCAAGCGGGCTCGCTGCCGGCCTGCTCGCCTCCTGTCTCACCGACCGCAATCAACGTGTGCGAGTCGTGGTCATTAGCCTCATCCTGGCTGCGCTTGCAGCGCGCTCCTTTGGGTTCGCTTTGCTCTTCGGCTCGCAGGATATCCTGGCGTGGTTGACACCCGGGGCGCTCTACGGAATCGCCGCCGCAATGGCGCTGCTGCTGATCACCGTGGGGCTGCCGCGGAGCGCGCAACTGGCGCTGGGCGGGCTTGCCCTCCTGGCGGCTACCGCGATCGTCAATCTCGCGCCGGCCAATCCCTACAGTTCGGCGATGTTTTCTCTCTGGCAGCAAGGTCGCTTCCTGAATTTCAACGGCCTGACAAGGCTGATTTCGATCCTTTGGCCGTTTGCGGCGATGTTCTACATGGTGCTGCTCGCGGCGGAGCGGGAGCGGGCGCCGCGCTAGGCGGCGGGCGCCCGAACCGGCACAGTATAATTGCGCGTGCGCTCGTTCGAGCGGCGCCGTAACCGCGATGACGTCTGCTCAGTGTGCGGCTGCGCCGCTCAACTCGCTGCGTCACCGGGAATCTGGAATGAGCTATTACCAAAGACATGTCTTTTTCTGCTGCAATCAGCGGGAGAACGGCGAGGCCTGCTGCAATGACAAGGGCGCGAGTCCGATGCGGGACTACGCCAAGAAACGGGTGAAGGACCTCGGGCTCGCGGGACCGGGCAAGGTGCGCATCAATCAGGCGGGATGCCTGGATCGCTGCGAGGAAGGCCCTTGCATGGTCGTGTACCCGGAAGCCGTGTGGTACACCTATGTTGATCGCGCGGACGTGGACGAGATCATCGAGGAGCACATCAAGGGCGGCCGCATCGTGCAGCGTCTGCGGATATGAGCCGCGGCGGCGAGCGCATCTTCATCCAGGGGGAAGCCGGCAGGATTGAGACGGTCATCGACCGCCCCGCCGGCACGCCCCGCGGCGCCGCGCTCGTGGCGCATCCGCATCCCCTCCACGGGGGTACCCTCGACAACAAGGTCGTGCAAGCTCTCGCCCGAGCTTTCGTCGAACTGGGCTACGTGTCGCTGCGCCCAAACTTCCGCGGCGTCGGCCAATCCGAGGGCGAGCACGACGAAGGGCGGGGCGAAACCGAAGATCTGCTGCGCGTGGCTGCTCACGCCGGGAAAATGTTCGGCGACGCGCCTCTCGTTCTCGCGGGGTTTTCCTTCGGCGCCGCGGTACAGACGCAGGTTGCCCGGCGCACGGTTCCCCAACGCATGGTGCTGGTCGGCCCCGCCGTCGGCCGCTTTGCTTCCGAGATCGTGCCGCCCGACACGATCGTGATCCACGGCGAGCGGGACGAAACAGTGCCGCTTGCGCGGGTCCTCGAGTGGGCTCTGCCCCAGGAGATTCCGATCGTCGTTGTTCCGGGAGCCGATCACTTCTTTCACCTGCGGCTGCACATCATCAGGAATATCGTCAAGAACTCGTGGGGTTCCTGGGGAAGCGCGGGGTTAGGCGCAATGGAGCGGGCGTGAACGGAGTTGCCCTGGCGGCACACAATCTGCGCAAGCGCTACGACGGCCAGGATGTCGTGGCCGATGTGAGCTTCGGCGTGGCGCCGGGGGAATGCTACGGGCTGCTCGGTCCGAACGGCGCGGGAAAGACCACGACGCTGCGACTGTGCCTCGGCCTTACCGATCCCGACACGGGCTCCGTGGTGCTCATGCAAAAGCCGGTACCAGGCGAAGCGCGCGCCGCGCGTCTGCGCGTCGGGGTGGTGCCGCAGATGGACAACCTCGACCCTGATTTCACAGTTACCGAAAACCTGCTCGTATACGGCCGCTATTTCGGTCTCGGCGAGGGCGTCATTCGCGATCGCATTCCTCAGCTACTCGAGTTCGCCGGGCTCTCTTCGCGCGCTGCCTCGCGCATCCAGGCACTCTCCGGGGGCATGAAACGGCGTCTTACGCTCGCTCGCGCGCTTATCAACGACCCGGATATCGTGTTCATGGACGAGCCAACCACCGGGCTTGACCCGCAGGCGCGGCACCTGATCTGGGAGCGGCTGAAGCAGCTCTTGGCCGAGGGCAAGACCCTCGTGCTTACGACACATTTCATGGAGGAAGCCGAGCGGCTGTGCGCGCGGCTGGCCATCATGGACCGCGGGCGCTTCATCACCGAGGGCAGCCCCCGAGAGCTGATCGCGCGGCACATCGAGCCGCACGTCGTGGAAGTGCATGGCGACGGCGTCATGGGCTGGGCCGACGGAGAAGCCGCCAAGCTCGCCTCGCGGCTGGAAAGAAGCGGGGACACGGTGTTCTGCTACGCGACCGAGCCGGCGCCGCTGCTCGCGAGCCTCTCGAGCGGGGAGGAGTTGCGCTACCTCCACCGACCCGCCAATCTGGAAGACGTATTCCTGAAACTCACCGGCAGGGAGCTTCGCGATTGACCAGAATCTTCGGTCCCCCTTTGCTCAGCCTGCGCTTCGTGCCGGTGTGGAGGCGGAATCTGCTCGTTTGGCGCAAGCTCGCGATTGCCTCGGTCCTCGGCAATCTGGCCGATCCCCTGATCTATGTTCTCGGCCTGGGTTACGGACTGGGTTCGATCCTGCCTGAAGTCGGTGGCGTCTCCTATGTCACGTTCCTCGCCGCCGGCATGGTGTGCTCGAGCACCATGAATACCGCCTCCTTCGAGGCAATGTACTCGGCGTTCTCGCGGATGCACGTGCAACGCACCTGGGACGCCATCATGAACACGCCCGTCAATCTCGACGACGTGGTGCTCGCTGAGCTCGTGTGGGCGGCCTCGAAGAGCTTTCTCTCGGGTCTGTCGATTCTCGTGGTGATCTGGGCACTGGGATTGTCGAGTTCGCCCTTGTCGTTCTGGGTGCTGGTGCTCACGCCGCTCATCGGACTCACCTTCGGTGCCCTCGGTCTGGCGATGACGGCGCTGGCCTGGAACTACGATTTCTTCATGTACTACTTCACGCTGGTCATGACGCCCATGATGATGCTATCGGGCGTGTTCTTTCCGGTTGAGCAGCTCCCGGCGCCGTTCCAGGCAGTGGCGGCCGTCCTGCCGCTCAGACATGCGGTCGAGCTCGCGCGGCCTCTGTTGCTCGGCCAGGTCCCGGCGCAGGTCCCGCTGCACTTCGCGGTGCTGCTTGCCTATGCCGGTGCCGGGTTTTATGCTGCGATGATCTTGTTTCGCAGAAGGCTCCTCAAGTAGCGGGCGATCGTGCTCTGGGTAAAATCGCTGCACATCATCTTCGTGGTGACCTGGTTCGCGGGCTTGTTCTATCTGCCACGGCTTTTCGTCTATCACGCCATGACTTCGGACCTGGAAGGCCGCGAGCGCTTCAAGGTGATGGAGCGCAAGCTCTACTGGGGCATCATGGCGCCGGGGGGCGTCCTATCGATCGTCTTCGGCGTGTGGCTCTGGATTTACGGGGTTGCCGGAAGCTGGCTGTACGCGAAGCTCGTCGTTGTGCTGCTGCTTATCGCCTACCACTTGTACTGCGGCAAGCTGCTCACCGACTTTGCACGCGATCGCAACGCGAAGTCCCACGTCTGGTTCAGGTGGTTCAACGAGATACCGGTCTTATTTCTCGCGGCCGGAGTGATACTGGCGGTGGTCAAGCCGTTCTAGCGCCTCCATTCGCTCAACGATGCTGCCGGGTCGTGCTAATCTTGGCATAGTTGGTGCATTCGGCTTCCGTACATGAACGCAAAGGACATCACTCTCAGACCCGGCCGGCCGGCCGATGCCGGTGGGATCGCCGCCATGTCGCGCGACCTGATCGAGACCGGTCTAGGCTGGTCGTGGAGTCCGGACCGCGTGGCTCGCTCGATCTCGAACAAGGACACCTACGCGCTTCTCGCCTGCGACCGCGAGCGAGTCGTGGCATTCTCGATCATGCATTTCGGCGACGAGCACGCGCACCTCAATCTGCTTGCGGTACGCGCGTCGCACCAGCGGCTCGGCATCGGCCGCCGCATGGTCGAATGGCTGATCGAATCCGCCCGGGTCGCCGGGATCGCCACCGTCCACCTGGAGCTGCGCGCGGCGAACTATGTCGCGCGGAGCTTCTACAAGGCCCTGGGCTTCACCGAATCGGCCTACATCCCAGGGTATTATCGCGGCCGCGAAATGGCGCTGCGCATGGTGCGCGTGCTGCGCAGTCCGGACATGCCCCTGCCCGTGTGGCCGGTGCCGAAGCCGCGAAAGAGCTGAAATCCCGCCGAGCGGCGATCGCGCGCTGAACGAGCGTCCCACATGCGCGTCGCGGCGCTTCCCGTGTTCATCCTCTGTTTCATGGGGAACGTCTCCGCGGCCGGCGGTGCACGGGGTGCGTCCGCACCAGGACTTGAGCCGGGCGTATCGCGTGAGTTGGCGCAGTGGCGCGCGCAGCACTATCGAGACATCCGTTACGCGCTTCAGCTTTCGATCTCCTCCGGGGTGGGCATCCTGCACGGAGCGGCGCAAATCGAGGTTACGCTTTCCCGCCCAGGGCCCGACCTCGTGCTCGACTGGCGTCCGGCGCCCCACGCGCGCGCCTGGGAGCTCCGTGTCAACGGCAAGGCGGCCGGGGTCCGGGTCGAGCACGAACACCTGATCATTCCAGCGCGGCTTCTGCGGGCGGGAAAGAACCGCCTCACGCTGCGCTTCGAGTCCCCGATCGCGCCTTCCGGTAGCGCGGTGACACGCTACCGGGATCGCGAGGATGGCGCTGAGTACATCTATACGTTGCTTGTGCCCTCGGACGCAAGCAGCGTTTTTCCCTGTTTTGACCAGCCCGACCTCAAAGCGCGCTTTTTGCTCGATCTGGCCGTGCCGCGCGCGTGGGCCGCAATCGGAAATGCGCCCATCGCCAGAACGGAGGAGGAAAGCGGCGGCGTACGGCGTTTTCACTTCGCCGAGACCCGGCCGATCAGCACCTATCTTTTCGCCTTCGCGGCCGGGCCGTTCGCCGAGCTCGCCGAGACGGCGGATTCGACCCGGCTCTGGGTGCGTAAGTCGCAGCTCGCGCGCGCCAGGCTCGAGGCCCCTGAGGTACTGCGGCTCAATCGCGAGGCGGTGAAGTGGCTTTCGCGGTATTTCAATTTCGGGTTCCCTTTCCAGAAATACGACCTCGTATTGATTCCGGAGCTCGCCTACGCGGGCATGGAGCACGCCGGAGCGACCTTCCTGCGAGAGGATGCGGTGCTGTTTCCTTCGGAGCCGAACGAGACCGATATTCTTCAGCGGGCCCAGCTCGTCTTTCACGAGATTTCGCACCAGTGGTTCGGCGACCTCGTGACCATGCGCTGGTTCGACGATCTGTGGCTCAAGGAGGGATTCGCCAATCTCATGGCGGCGAAGACCGCCGAGGCGGTGCTTCCCGGCCAGCCGGTGTGGAACGCGTTTCATATGCTCAAGACCGGCGCCTACCGCACCGACGTCACGCAGGGCACGACGCCGATTTACCAGCCGCTCTCGAATCTGTCGGCAGCGAAGTCAGCCTACGGCAACATCGTCTACGGGAAGGCGCCGGCGGTGCTACGTCAGGCGGAGTTCTATGTCGGGGAGGCGGCGTTTCGCAAGGCGGTGCGGCAGTTCGTAAAGAAGCACGCCTACGCGGTCGCCGACTGGAGCGATCTGGTCTCGGCGCTGGAGCGCGCGTCGGGCCGCGACCTGCGGGGCTGGGCGGAGGCCTGGATCAAGCGGCGCGGCATGCCCGAGGTTCGCTTGTCCTGGTCCACCGGAGCCGACGGAAGGCTGGAGGATGTCGCGCTCGAGCAGCGCGACGCGCTCGGCGAAGGCCAGACCTGGCCGATGAAGGTCAGGGTGCTCGCGTCGCCGGCAACCGGCCTGCCCCGCGCGTTCGACGCTATCCTGCGAGGCCCGCGCACCCGGCTGCCGAAAATGGACGGCATGTCCGGTATCGAGTTCGCATTCACCAACTTCGGCGATTACGGTTACGGCCGGTTCCCGCTCGATGCGACGAGCCGGGCTGCGGTGCTCGCGCACCCGGAGATCGTGCAGGGGGAGCTGCTTCGCTCGCTCGTCTTCGATTCGCTCTGGGAGTCGGTGCGGGACGCCGATCTCGCGCCCATGGCATACATCGACCTCGTGGCTAGCATCGCGCCTGCGGAGCGCGACCCCGTGACGCTTGCGAGCCTGCTCTCGAGGGCGCAGATCGCATTTCTTCACTACCTGTCCGACGCGCAGCGGGACGCTGCGGCGCCGCAGCTCGAGAGTTTCCTTTCCGCGGGCATGCTCGGCGCGGACTCTCCGGGACGGCGCATCAGCTTCTTTCGGGCGTTCACGGCAACCGCGTGGTCGGAGGCGGGCCGCGCGCGCCTGAGGGCGCTTCTTGCGAACGGCATCGAGATTCCCGGGGTCAAGCTGAGCTCGCGCGACCGCTTTCGCCTCATTGCCCGGCTGCTTGTCCTGGGAGATCCGGACGCAACGGTACTCCTCGCCATGCAGGCGGCCGCCGATCCGAGCGAGGACGGCGGCCGCTACGCATTCGCCGCTGGCGCGGCGGAGCGCAGCGTGGAGGCCAAGCGCGCCTATTTCGAGCGCTTCCTCTCCGATCCGAAGCTCGCGGAGAACTGGGTGGACGCGGCACTCTTTCCCTTCAACGCCGTCGAGCACGCCGAGCTGACCGCCCCGTTCCTCGATCTTGCGCTTGCAGCGCTTCCGGCACTCAAGAGCTCGCGCAAGGTCTTTTTCGTGAACGACTGGTTGGCCGCCTTTGTCGACGGGCAGGTGGATGCGTCCGCGCTCGACCAGGTCGAGCGCTTCGCGCGCGAGCGTTCGCTCGATCCGGATCTCAGGCTCAAAGTGCTCGAAGCGTTGGACGGCCTGGCGCGCACCGTCAGGATCCGCGCGCGGTTCGCCTCCTGAGCCTCAGTCCAGGGCGCCGGAGGCGTACGCTTCCTTGATCTCGCTGCCGAACCTTTTTTGTACCCGCTCGCGCTTCACCTTGAGCGTGGGTGTGAGGAGCCCGTTCTCCACCGTCCAGGGTTCGCGCGTCGCGATTACGCGACGCACGCGGACATAGCGCGGGAACCCTCGCAGTCGCTCGTTCGCACGGTGGATCAGCCTCCGCTCGTCGGTTTCCCGCGTAACCGTGACAAGAGTAAGGAACGGACGGCCTTCGCCGATCAGCATGCCCTGCTCGAAAACGGGATCGCCGAGAATGGCGATCTCCACGTCCTGCGGGGGCAGTTTTTCCCCGTTGGAAAGGACAAGCACGTCCTTCAGGCGTCCGCTAATGAAGATCTTTCCCTCGCGCAGCTCGGCGAGATCGCCCGTATGCAGCCATCCCTCGCTGTCGAGCGTTTTTGCCGTGGCGTCCGGCAGGTTCCAATAGCCCTTCATGACGCTCGGCCCGCGGGCGAGCAGCTCGCCCCCGGCGCCGACCTTCACCTCGACGTTGTCGAGCGGGACTCCGACCGATTCGGGTACGTTATTCTCCAACCGGTTGACTGAGATCACCGGCGAGGCTTCGGTCATGCCGTAGCCTTGCAGAACGGGCAGGCCGAGACCCAGGAAAAGCCTCGCTATAGCCGGATCGAGCGGGGCCCCGCCGAGCACCGCAATCCGCATCCTGCCGCCGAGCCTGGCCAGCACGGGCGAGGCAATCCTGCGCCGCAGCAAGGCGAGAACCAGGCGATCGATCATTCCGGCTTCGCCGCGAGCCGCACGGCCGCCTGCGGCCACGACGAGTTCGAACAGCCGCTTTCTCGCGGGAGCTTTGGCAAGAGCCTCATTCACGCGTGAGGCAAACCGTTCGAATACGCGTGGCACGGCGAAGATGACTGTCGGCCGTTCGCTTGCCAGGTCCTCGGCGAGTTGCGAGACCGAGCGCGCGTAGGCTACTTTCGCACCGAGGGAAAGCGGCAGGTAATAGCCGCCCGTGCGCTCGAACATGTGCGAAAGCGGAAGGAAGGAGAGGAACACGTCGTCCGGTCGCGCAAGCCGTGTTCGTTCGCACGCCGAGACGTTGGCAAGGATGTTGCCGTGCGTGAGCATCACGCCCTTCGGGCGGCCGACTGTGCCCGAGGTGTAGCAGATCGTGGCGAGCGCTCCCTCGTCGAGCGGAACGACCTCGAACCCGGGTCCCTCCCTCGGAAGCGCCCTCTCGATCTCCACGTGACCGCCCCCCGGTTCCGCCGTGACGCAAAGGATGCGCGGCGCCGCCGGGCCGAGCTTCGACAAGGCGTCGGCCATCCGGCCGGTTTCGACGACAAGCAGGCGCGCGCCGCAGTTCTCCAGGCAGAAAGCCACATTTTCCGGGTTGTCGTCCACGTAGAGCGGCACGACCACGAGACCGAGTGCGAGTGCTGCCTGATCCGCGGCCACCCAGTGAATGCCGTTCTTCAGACACAGCGCCACGCGGTCGCCGGCCGCAAAGCCCTGAGCGCGCAGGAACGCTTGCCAGCGCGCGGCGTAGGCAGCAATGTCTCGCGCGGAAATGTCGCGCCAGCCGCCATCCAGGTGCTGCCGATAGAGAATTCGCTCCGGGGTAGCCAGCTGCGCTTTCAGCAGGTCCGCGATATTGACCATGCCTCCTCCGCGATGAGGTCCGAGGACGGATCTCCTGGTTCTGCAATAATCTCCCGGTCTCTCGCCCTTCATGATGCTCAAACTGCCTTGAAGCTGCAAGCATTCTTCGCCTCTTGCCCTCGCGGCCTGGAATCTCTGCTCGCGAGCGAGCTGCGCGACTTCGGCGCGAGCACCCTCGAAACGGTTCCCGGTGGCGTCGCGTTCCAGGGGGATACGCGGGTCTGCTACCGGGCCAATCTCGAGTCGCGTCTCGCCACGCGGGTACTCGCGCGGCTGGCGCGTACGCCGTACCGGAACGAGCAGGACGTGTACGATGCCGCACATGAGCTGCGCTGGTCCGACTGGTTCAGCGAGCGGCAGAGCATACGCGTCGATGTCAACGCGGTCCGCTCACCGCTGAAGAGCCTGGAATTCGCGACTCTGCGTATCAAGGACGCCATCTGCGACCGCTTCCGCTCCGACCGCGGGAGGCGGCCCGACGTGGACACGCACTCGCCTGACGTCCGTGTCCAGGGATTTCTCGACCGGGAAAACCTGACGCTCTACCTAGACACCTCGGGCGAGCCGCTGCACAAGCGCGGCTACCGCAGACAGGCGGGGGAGGCTCCGCTCAAGGAAAATCTCGCCGCCGGCATCCTGCGTCTCACCGGCTGGAACGAATGTGGACCGCTGCTCGATCCGATGTGCGGCAGCGGCACAATCCTGATAGAGGCCGCCCTGATGGCGCTTCGCATTCCACCAGGGCACGCGCGCAGATTCGGCTTCGAACGCCTCGCGGGCTTCGACTCGGCGGCTTGGAAGGAGGTGCGCGATGCCGCGCTCGAGCGCACCGCGTCCCCGCGTGCGCTGCCCATCTACGGACGCGACCGATACGGCGATGAACTCAAGCGTGCGCGGGCGAATCTCGAATCGGCTGGATTGTCCGGCTGCGTCGAGCTCAAGCAGGCCGATGTTCTTGAAACGGGCGCTCCGGCGGAACACGGCGTGTTCGTCGCGAACCCGCCTTACGGCGCGCGCCTCGGCGAGGACCAGGCGCTCGCCGCGTTCTACCCCAAGCTCGGCGACACTCTGAAGAAGTACTACGCGGGCTGGCGCTGCTACCTGTTCTCCGGAGACGCGCGGCTTCCCAAGCTGATCCGCCTGACGGCATCGAAGCGTACGCCGCTCTACAACGGCCCCCTGGAATGCCGGCTCTACGAGTACCTGATCGTTGCCGGTTCCCACCGCAGGAAGGCCCCCGCTCCCGCGGGCTGACGGCCGGCCTAGCGGGCAACGCTCCTAGTGCATCAGGCTGCGTGCGCTGCTCACCGCAAGGAAAATCTCGCGCAGGAACACCATCAGAGCGACGATGAACGAAAGCATTGCGCCGATGAAAAGCAATCCGATGAACTTCGACAAGTCAATCGCAATGAAGGCGTCGACGAACGCCACCGCGATCAGCAATCCAACGAACAGGGCGCACACGACTGCGAGCGTCATCGACACATAGACGAGGCGCACGCGCTGGCTGAGGACGGCGAGCTCCGCACGCACCGCTCCCTGCCCTTGCGGGGTGAGCTGGCGCAGGCGGTCTTCGAGAGCGCGGCTGCGATCCACCACGCGACCGAGCCGGTTTGAGAGCACGCCAATGATCGTCCCTACCGCCGTCAACAGGAACACTGGAGCGACGGCAAGCTGGATGAGCCGAGCGACGTCCGCGACACTGTCCGGATTCACGGTAGCCTCCTCGCTGCCTACACCATCGCCTTGCGCAGCGCGTGCTTGAAATGGTGGATGTGGTTGAGTGCCACTTTGAGCTGCTTGCGGTCCTTTGCGGCAAGCGCCTCGTCGCGCTTCTTCTGCCACTCGTGGATCTTCGCCTTGACCGCGCCTTTGTCGACGCCCTTCACCTCGTGGTGAACGTGCATGTCGATGTTGAGCGCCTTGCAGATCGCCTCCAGCAAGTGATCTTTGTTGAGCTGCGTATAGCCCTTGACTGCCTCATGCTCAATCCCGGCCGCGATTTCGCGCAACTCGGCTAGAGGCTTGGCCTTCAGTTCGGGAAAGGTGTGTGCCATGCTGTGCTCTCCTCAAGTAAACGGAATGATACCTCGCCCCGGCTCAAGGCGGCTGTCCAGAGCCGGACCGCATCCCGGCCGTGGGACGCTTTCAGGCGGCGCCGGGGCATGCAAGAGCCCTCAGAGCGCGAAACGCAGGCCCAGCTGCAGCAATTCATCCCAGGCGTCGCCTTTCTCGACGCCTTTGATCACGCGATCGATGCGCGCGGCATGTTCGAGAGCTGAAAGCAGCGCCTTGCGGGGAAGTGTCCTCGCGGCACGAGTCAGCAAGGTTTGGCGCGTGTCGCCCCACACCCGCGCATCGCGCAGAACTTCCGCGAGCGCCCGGCCCGCCGCGATGCCGCTCTGCACGCGCGCGATCGCGCGAATCTCCTCGGCGAGGATCCACAATACGCGCGGCGGCGCCTCGCCTTCGCCTCGCAAGCCAGCGAGCATCCGCGCAAGGCGGGCGCGCTCGCCCGCGAGCGCGGCCTCGGCGAGCTTCTGCACGTCGTACCTTGCCACGTTCAGCACGGCTTCGCGCGCTGCATCGAAGCTCATCTCTCCTTCAGGCAGGAGAAGTGCGAGTTTCTGGATCTCCTGATGCGCGGCGAGGAGATTCCCTTCCACGCAGTCGGCGAGAAACTGCAGCGTTTCTGGGCCGGCGCGCCTCCTCTCGCGCGCAAGGCGCGACGCGATCCACTCCTGCAGCCGCGTTCGCTCGACCGGATACACGTTGATTACCATGCCCCTCGCTTCCAGTGCCTGAAACCAGGCGGACGACTGCCCGGCTCTGTCGAGGCGCGGCAGCATGACGAGAGTCAGCGCCTCAGGGGGCAGCCTCGCGGAAAAAGCCTCGATCGCCGCAGCGCCTTCGCTGCCCGGTTTCCCCGAAGGCAGGCGCAGCTCGATCAGCTTCTTGTCTCCGAAAAGCGAAAGACTTGCACCGCTCGCTGCGAGTTCGCCCCACTGGAAGCCGCGCTCCGCGGTGAGCACCGCGCGCTCCGAAAATCCGCGCGAGCGCGCCCGCGCACGGATCGCGTCGGCGGCTTCCAGGGAAAGCAAAGGCTCATCACCGTGCAGGACGTAAAGCGGCCGGAGCTCGCGCGCAAGGTGCGCTTGGAGCTGTTCCAGTCGGAGAACAGGCATCGCCGGGCGCGGATTCCTAGTTGGCCCGGGGTTGCGCCGACCTTGCGGCTACCATCCGGCGCAGGATCTGCTGGACCATGTCGCTCTGCATGTCGCGGTAGAGCAGCGCTTCCTCCGCTTCCTTCGCGAGCACCTGCGCATCGCTGTAGGTGACCTCGCGCGTAAGCAAGATTTCGTTCGTGGGCAGATACACCTGACCGCTCTTCGGGTCGGAGACGCGAAAGCCCACGCGGTAGCGCAACTGGTATTCCTGCACCCGCCCCGCGGTGTTGAACGAAAGGATGACCTTGTCGCGCGCCTCCTGGGTGAAACCCAGCATGGCTTGCGCTTCGGTCGGAGAGTCCACCAGGCGCGTCCTGCTTGCGGCAGCAAGATTGCGCTTCAGCTCGACCACCAAGGGAGTCGTTCCCGGGACGTACAGCGTTTCGAACGGCAGTTGAGCCTGCCCGCGCAGGTGAAAACCGCAGCCGCCGAGCAGCGCGGCAGCGAACAGGGCTAAGAGCGCCGCGCGCACGAAGCGTTCATACAACCACATTGACGAGCCGGCCGGGAACCACGACCACCTTCTTCACCGACTGCCCATCGGTGAATCGCGCCACCGACTCGTGCGCGAGCGCGAGCTTCTCGAGCTGCTCGCGGCCAGCGGATTTCGGTGCGCGCATGTGGCCGCGGAGCTTGCCATTGACTTGGAGGACGAGCTCGATTTC
>Ga0187773_10000111_pt1 | contig 35177 bp, 38 predicted proteins | sample 0216_BV02_MP05_1_FD_133133 | JGI IMG/M metagenome (GOLD analysis project Ga0187773, IMG submission 133133) | Tropical peat soil microbial communities from peatlands in Department of Meta, Colombia - 0216_BV02_MP05_10_MG | ecosystem: Environmental > Terrestrial > Soil > Wetlands > Peat | place...
CTTGCCTTGGTACTGGTGGCGGCAGCTATCGTCTGGTTCATTCAGGCAGGATTTAAATTGCCTTCGCTGCCTTTCTCGATTCCTTCGCTTCAGACTCAGCCAGCGGAACCTGCTCAACTAGCAAAAAACCAGGAAACTCCGCCGCCGGCGGCCGCTATTCCTGCCCCGCAAACATCTCCGTCGGCCACGCCCGATCAGACACCAGAAAAAGCGGAAAATCCGACCGTATCGGAAACTTTGTTGGAACCTGCTTCGCGCCTAAGTCGGGAACTCGGCAGCGTGCCACAGGGTTCCGAAACGAAGTTAGTGCTCGGCAAGCGCGGCGCCAGAACTAAGACTGTCGCCCAGGAGCCGGTCGCCGCCCAAACCAGCCCGGCTGCCGAACCGCCTTTTTCGGCCCACATTAACAAGCAGGTCAGACAGCAAACTCCCCAGCAGTTGGCCGAAGAAGAATACCGCAAAGCGGTCTCGTCTATGCAGCAGGGGGAGCAGATAGCAGCGCAGGAGTCACTTAGACGAGCTTTGCAACTCAACCCAAATTTTACCGACGCGCGCCTGGCGCTTGCCGGTTTGCTGCTTCAAGGAAGGCAGCTCGCGGAGGCAGAGAGCGTGCTGCGTGACGGACTGGAACTAAATCCCCGGCAGCCCGGATTTGCCATGATGATGGCGCGCCTACAGGTTGAGAAGGGCGATACCGAGGGCGCGGTTGAAACGCTGCGCAAAACGCTCCCCTATGCAACTGGCAATCCGGATTACCAGGCCTTCATTGCTGCATTACTGTTGCAGCAGGCGCGCTATACCGATGCGGTCGAGCATTATCGTACTGCGCTGAATCTCAAGCCGGCCGGTGTATGGTACATGGGACTTGGGATGTCACTGCAGGCACTGCATCGATTGCCGGAAGCGCAAGACGCTTTTCAGCAAGCGCTAACAAGCGGGGGACTTACTCCCGAATTGCAGACGTTTGTCGAGCAGCGCCTGAAGCAAATAACGATCAGCCAAAAATAGGCGCTTAGGGTGGCAAAGTACGGGCAACCACCCACGCACTGATTTCTATCGCACCCTTTTTGCGCACCACCTTGGCGAGCTCGTCAAGCGTTGCGCCAGTGGTCATTACATCATCGAGCAGCGCAACTTTTTTCCCGCGCAATTCCGCTTGACACACGAAGGCGCCGCGCACATTCTTGGCTCGCTCTTTCCATGGCAGACCAGCTTGCGGCGGCCCATCGAGGATCCTGTAGCAGGCATCTGCCAGCAAGCTCACGCCCCATTTCTGTGAGACGAGCTTCGCGATTTCGAGCGCCTGATTAAAACCGCGTTCGCGCAATCTCGCGGTGGTAAGCGGTACCGGAATCAGGTAATCGAGTTGCTCATGTGCATCAGGTAACAGCTCTTCAGCCAAAATTGGGGCGAGCGCAAGGTTTCCCTGGTACTTGAGCGCTTGTATCAAGGCGTCCACCGGAAAACTGTAGGTGAAAGCAGCGCGCGTAAAATCGAAAGCGGGTGGATCACTCAAGCAGGAGCCGCACAATTCCCCGTCGGGTACGGGCAGAGCACACCTTCTGCAGCAAGGCTCATGCAGATAAGGCAGGTGCTCGCGACAGGCCACACATAAGTTTTGCGCATGAATTCCAGCGCCGCATAAAACACAATCTTGCTGCAGCAGGCTGTGTGCAATATTCAGGCAGCTGTTTAGAATTCCCATGGCCGAAATTGACAATTGAAGAGAAATCATTGATGATTCGTGCAATTTTACCCGTCGGCTGATCCTTTTCAATCCTGACTCGGCGCATTCATGAAGCCGGCTGCATTCGACCGGAAAACGTGTGGCGATGCCTTACCCGGGCACAGCCCGACCGAGATTGAGGCGCTGTTCGCGCTGCCTTTCAGCGATCTGATTTACCGAGCGCAGCAAGTCCACCGGCAACACTTTGATGCCAATGCAGTGCAGTTATCCACTCTGCTTTCGATCAAAACCGGCGGTTGTCCAGAGGATTGCGCCTATTGCCCGCAGGCGGCGCGTTATGACACCGGGGTGGTAGATCAGGAAATACTGCCTCTGCATAGCGTGGTATCGGCAGCAAATGCGGCAAAGGAGCAAGGCGCAACGCGATTTTGCATGGGAGCTGCGTGGCGCGGTCCAAAGCAGAAGGAGCTTGATCGGGTGATCGAAATGATCAAGGCGGTGCGGCAAGTGGGACTGGAAACCTGCGCAACACTGGGCCTGCTCAAGGAAGGTCAAGCCGAACAGTTGCGCGAAGCCGGGCTGGATTACTACAACCACAATCTCGACACGTCGGCAGATTTTTACGAAGAAATCATCACCACCCGTAACTATCAGGACCGTCTGGATACGCTGCGTCGGGTGCGCAAGGCTGGAATCAAGGTTTGCTGTGGCGGCATCATCGGCATGGGAGAGACACGCCGCCAGCGTGCGGCAATGATCGCACAACTTTCCAGCCTCGATCCGCATCCTGAGAGCGTGCCGATCAATAACCTGGTTCAGGTCGAAGGCACACCGCTTTACGGCGCCCAGAGATTGGATCCGCTGGAATTCGTGCGCACCATTGCAGTGGCGCGCATCACCATGCCCAAGGCCATGGTGCGACTTTCCGCGGGACGCGAAACGATGACCGAAGAGCTTCAGTCATTATGTTTTCTAGCGGGCGCCAATTCAATTTTCTACGGTGAGAAACTGCTGACCACCGGCAACCCGCGAACCCAGCAGGATAGGGCGCTGCTAGCCAAGCTCGGCATGCACCCGTTGTAATTTTTTTCCAATGAGCCGAGGACTGGCCCGTAACCGGCCTGTCGCTGGTACACATGCTCCTTAGCCATCTGCGCGATCAGCTTCAGCGCCTCGAAGTCGAGGGCCTGTTACGCCATAGGAGGATCGTAGAAGGTTCTCAGGATGCGCATGTAAAAATTGACGGGCGCAGATTGGTTTCGTTTTGCAGTAACGATTACCTCGGACTCGCTTCGCATCCTGTGCTGGTGGCTGCCGCCCGCGAAGGCGCCGAGAGGCATGGAGTCGGAGCCGGCGCGTCTCACTTGGTGATCGGCCACAACTTGGCACATCACCAGCTGGAAAAGAAACTCGCAGATTTTGTTGGATTGCCGCAGGCCTTGCTGTTTTCCACTGGTTATATGGCAAACCTCGGGGTGGTGACCGCGCTCGCTGCCCGCGATGACGAGCTGTTTGCCGACAAGCTGAATCACGCTTCACTAAATGACGCAGCGCTGCTTTCAAGAGCGAAGCTGCGGCGTTATCCGCATCTTGATATGCAGGAGCTGGGAAAACAGCTCGCCGCTTCCCAAGCGCGAACCAAGATCGTGTTAAGCGACGCCGTATTCAGCATGGATGGTGATTTGGCGCCGGTCCCCGAGCTTGTTGCACTGTGCGAGCGCCATAATTCCTGGCTTTTGCTTGACGACGCGCATGGCTTCGGAGTTTTAGGTCAAGAGGGCGGCGGCGTGCTGTCGCATTTCAATGTGCATTCGCCGCGCATCATATACATGGGTACCCTCGGCAAGGCAGCGGGCGTATTTGGCGCATTTGTTGCGGGCGAAAAAGAAATCATTCAAACACTGATCCAGCGCTCGCGCACTTATATCTATACTACTGCGACACCACCGCTTCTCGCCCACACTTTGCTTAAAAGTCTGGATTTGATTCGCACTGAAAGCGACCGCAGGCTGCGTCTTGCGGAATTGATTGCGCTCTTCAAGAATCGCTTACGTCTCGGCCATTGGCGTCTGCTCCCTTCGCAAACCCCGATCCAAGCCTTGATCATCGGCGAGGTTCGGGCAACCGTGGAAATAAGCTCAGCGTTGGCAGACGAGGGAATCCTGGTTCCCGCGATCCGGCCGCCAACGGTGCCGCAAGGCACGGCGCGACTCAGAATTTCGCTATCCGCCGGCCACACTGCGGAAGACGTGGAACGACTCGTTAACGCTTTGCATAAGTTGGAACAGAAAATCTAATTACGCGAAACACAATGTTGATGCTAAGCAGATATTGTGTTCTGTGCTCGTGCGCCAGAAGCACGGTCGCTTTGCAAAGGCTTTGAATTGACCTTGCACATTGAAACTGAAGGCGATGGCCGGAGTCTCGCGCTGCTCCACGGCTGGGGTGTGGACAGTCGCGTGTGGGATGGCGTGCGCAGCGAATTGGCGAGCCGCTTCCGGGTCCATGTCGTGGATTTACCCGGTTTCGGCCAGAGCCCGGTGTGCGCGCCGTACACACCTGGGGAATTTGCCCGCGAGCTGGCAAGGGCATTGCCCGAATCGATCTGTGTGTGCGGCTGGTCGCTGGGGGCGCAGCTTGCTCTGCGTTGGACACTGGATTTTCCCACGCAAATAAAGCAGCTGGTGCTGGTTGCGGCGACTCCGCGGTTTGCGCGTAATCCCGGCTGGGCAAGCGGAATTGATGCACCGGTGCTGCATGATTTTGCCTCGGGTTTGCGGCGCAATGTGACAAGCACATTGAAGCGTTTTGCAACACTGCAGACCCATGGGGAAAAAGATGCGCGCCAAAAAAGCGCATGGCTATGCAAGCGTTTGTTCACCACGGACCCGGAAGTATTGCAGGCGAGCCTGCAAATGCTGTTAGAAACCGACTTGCGGAGCGAACTATTTCAAATAGAACAGTCGGTACTGCTGGTGCATGGCCAAATAGATCGCCTGGTGTCCGAGGCATCTGCCCGCGCTTTCCAGCAACTTTTGCCGCGCGCAAAATTGGAAATATTTGAAGACTGCGCCCATGTGCCATTCTTGTCGCAAAGCAAGAAATTTGTGAGCTTGGTTTCGGAATTCCTCGATGAATGATGTAGACCCGTTTGCAATAGACACGCGCCTCGCGCGGCTGGCTTTCGAGCGCGCGGCAGCGACTTATGATGAAGCAGCGGTACTGCAACGCGAAGTGGGCGCTCGCATGCTCGACCGCCTCGACTACATCAAAATCCTTCCACGTGCGGTACTCGATGCTGGCAGCGGAACCGGACAAGGCAGCCGCGGATTGCAGCGCCGTTATCCCAAGGCCAACATACTGGAGTTGGACATTGCCAGCGCCATGCTGCGACGCTCGCAACAACGCATGCCGAAACGCTGGTGGCCGTTTTTGCGGCGCGCCGTCGCGCACATATGCGGGGATATTGAACACGCGCCGATAAAATCATCTTCGGTGGACATGGTGTGGTGCAATCTGACTCTGCAATGGCTGAATTATCCGCAGCGAGTGTTTGCGGAAATGTTCCGCACGCTGCGGCCCGACGGGTTATTGATGTTCAGCACTTTTGGCCCGGACACGCTGAAAGAATTGCGCCAGGCATATTCGGGGACTGATCATTACAGTCATGTCCATCGTTTTATAGACATGCACGACCTTGGCGATATGTTGCTAGCTGCGGGTTTTGTCAACCCGGTTATGGACATGGAACAGATCTGCATGACCTATTCCGACGTGACTTCCTTGATGCGCGATTTAAAGAGCATCGGTGCGCACAATGTGACGCGAGGCAGACGCCGCGGACTCACCGCAAAGTCGCAACTTCAAACGGTTGCCCGTAATTATGAGCAGTTTCGCCGTGAGGGAAGACTGCCGGCAACGTTCGAAGTGGTGTACGGTCACGCCTGGAAACCTGAGCAGCCAACAACTGCGGACGGCCGCGCCGTTATCGAGATTAAAATCGGGTCGTGATCCTGGGCATGAATTCTCGGCGCTCACGCCTAACCCCTCAGGGTTTTTTTGTCACCGGCACCGACACCTCGGTCGGCAAAACTCTGGTTTCCTGTGCCTTGCTGCACGCATTTGCATCACACGGGAAAAGCGTGGCGGGAATGAAACCGGTTGCTGCAGGCTGCGAGGAAAGTCCCGAAGGTTTGCTTAACGGGGATGTTGAGCAATTGCTCGCGGCAAGCACAGTCAAGGCACCGCGGCCAATGGTGAACCCCTACGCGCTCAAGCTGCCGATTGCGCCACACATCGCGGCGCAGAAGGCCGGAATTGAAATCGACACGGCATTGATTAAGCGAGCGTTTGAGCAGTTAAAAAAGATGGTCGATGTGGTCGTGCTCGAGGGAGTAGGCGGTTTCAGGGTGCCGCTCAACAGTCGGGAGGACAGCGCCGATCTCGCTCGATTGTTAGGTGTTCCGGTGATTCTGGTCGTGGGCATGCGGCTAGGCTGCCTTAACCACGCTTTGCTGACCTGGGAAGCAATTGAATCTCGCGGTCTCGAGATGGCGGGCTGGATTGCGAACTGCATAGACCCGCGCATGGCTGCGTTGCATGAAAATGTCGGCGCGCTTGAGAAACGGATTAAGCAGTCCCCTTTGGGCGTACTCGCTTATCAAGCCAATGCACGACCGCAGCAGTTGGCGAGCGTGCTTGACATTCAGTCGTTGATCTGAACGAAAAAGATCGACTTAAAGGCGCCCGCTATTCTTGCCATGCTGATAGGCATGTGCTAATTTACGCCCTTGGCCAAAACAAGGTGAAGCGGGTCGGGAGCTATAAGCGTGCAGTTTGCTGATGCGGAAAATGCGGGGGCTTATACGCTTATCGCGAAACGCAACAATTCGCTCAGCACACCGGGCCGGTATCTGGCATTTGGTTTTATTTTTGTCGTTTCTTTCGGCATTTCCACGGGATTCGCGCTTTTTGGGGCTTGGCCGGTTTTACCTTTTGCCGGCCTGGAAATGCTGGTGCTGTTTCTGGCTTTCCACTTTATCGGGCGTCGGTCGGACGATTACGAACGTCTGACCTTAAATGGTGACCGGCTGTTGCTCGAGCGCATGGAGCACGGAAAACTCGGGCAGTTTGAGTTCAACCGGTACTGGGCGCAAGTGGTGTGTGACGCGGAGGGAAGTCGCTTGGCGCTGCGCTCGCACGGCCGAGAAGTGGAATTCGGGATCTATCTGACTGAAGAAGAACGCCTGAAACTCGCGCGGCAGCTGAGGGAAAAAATCCGGCAGCCAAATTTGCTTGGATAATATAGTGCGGCGTCCGCGGTCCGGGGCAGTTCAAAAAAATAGTTGAATGCTAGGATTTCCTGGGGTAAATATGACGAATAATTCAATAAAGCGCGCTATGGGGCTATTGTTTACAAGCCTCTACGCAGGGACGGCGCAAAGCGCTTACGAATTAAACCTGCAGCAGCCCGAGACGCCGATCGCTCAGCAGATTTACGATCTGCACACCCTAATTCTTCTAGTGTGCGTGTTCATATTCTGCGTGGTATTTGGGGTGATGTTTTATGCCATATTCAAGCACCGCAAATCACTCGGCCATCAAGCTGCCCAATTCCACGAAAATACCACCATTGAAATTATCTGGACCATTATTCCCTTTTTTATTCTTGTAGGAATGGCCTATCCCGCCACGAAAACGGTTCTCGCGATGAAGAACACCTCCAATCCCGATATGACGATTAAAGTCACCGGCTACCAATGGAAATGGAAATATGATTATTTGGACGAGGGAGTCAGTTTCTTCAGCATGCTCGCCACCACGCAGGATCAGATTTACGGTCGGGCGCCTAGAGACGAACACTATCTATTGGAAGTAGACAAGCCGCTGGTAGTGCCTACGGGCAAGAGAGTGCGCGTCCTGATCACTGCCGACGATGTGATTCATTCCTGGTGGGTACCAGCATTCGGCGTAAAACAGGATGCAATTGTCGGTTTTATCCGCGACTCCTGGTTTGAGGTGGAGAAACCCGGTATTTACCGCGGCCAATGCGCGGAATAGTGCGGTAAAGACCATGGTTTCATGCCCATCGTGGTGGAAGCCAAGGAACCGAAAGATTACGAAATTTGGCTGGCCCAACAGAAACAGGCGCAGGCGGCAACTGCCAAGGTTGACGTCAACAAGACTTTCAGCCTGGATGAATTGAAGGCTCGGGGCGAGAAGGTTTTTAATACAACCTGCGCCGCCTGCCATCAGGTTAATGGCAAAGGTATTCCCGGAACATTCCCCGCGTTGGACGGCTCAAAGATTGTCAACGGGCCAAAAGCGGATCACTTGAATATCGTGATGAACGGCAAATCGGGCACGGCGATGGTAGCCTTCAGCCAGCAGCTTTCGGACATTGAGCTCGCTTCGGTGATTACCTACGAGCGCAATGCTTGGGGCAACAAGACTGGGGATGCGATACAGCCCAGCGAAGTCAAAGCGTTGCGCAAGTAACAGACTAAAAGTATAAGGAGAGCAGCACCATGGACGCAGCACACGCAACCCACACTCACGGCGAGCATGCACACCATCCCAGCGGCATCATGCGCTGGGTGACGACCACCAACCACAAGGACATTGGCACGCTGTATTTGACGTTCGCCGGGACAATGTTCTTCATCGGCGGCATTATGGCAATGATGATTCGTGCCGAGTTGTTCAAACCGGGCTTGCAATTCCTGCGGCCTGATTTCTTCAACCAACTCACCAGTCTGCACGGACTCATCATGGTTTTCGGCGCAATCATGCCGGCATTCGTGGGTTTCGCAAACTGGCAGGTACCGATGATGGTGGGTGCGCCCGACATGGCGTTTGCCCGCATGAACAACTGGAGTTTCTGGCTCCTGCCCTTCGCCGCACTTCTGCTTATCCTGTCGTTCTTTGTTCCGGGCGGCGCGGCGGCAGCAGGGTGGACGCTCTATGCGCCGCTGTCTGTGCAATTGGGACCCGGCATGGACATGACTATTTTTGCCATACACATTCTTGGCGCGTCCTCCATCATGGGCGCGATCAATATCATCACGACGATACTTAATATGCGCGCGCCGGGCATGACGCTGATGAAAATGCCTCTGTTCGTATGGACGTGGCTGATCACGGCTTATTTGTTGATTGCCGTGATGCCGGTCCTGGCGGGCGCGGTGACCATGCTGCTGACCGACCGCCATTTCGGGACACACTTCTTCAATGCGGCGGGAGGCGGCGACCCGGTGCTGTTCCAGCACGTTTTCTGGTTCTTCGGCCATCCCGAAGTTTACATCATGATTCTGCCCGGGTTCGGCATCATTTCGCAGATCATTCCAACCTTTGCCCGCAAGCCTTTGTTTGGCTATTCCTCGATGGTGTACGCGACCGCATCGATCGCAATTCTCTCGTTCATCGTGTGGGCGCACCACATGTTTACGGTAGGCATGCCGGCTGCCGGACAGCTATTCTTCATGTATGCGACCATGCTGATTGCGGTGCCGACGGGAGTAAAAGTCTTCAACTGGGTGGCTACCATGTGGCGCGGCTCGATGACTTTCGAAACGCCGATGCTATTCGCCATCGGTTTCATTTTTCTGTTCACCATGGGTGGATTTACCGGATTGGTGTTGGCAATTACGCCGGTGGACATTCAGCTTCAGGACACCTACTACGTTGTCGCGCACTTTCATTATGTATTAGTGGCGGGCGCGCTGTTCAGTATTTTCGGCGGCATTTACTTCTGGCTGCCCAAGTGGACAGGCAGGATGTATGACGAAACGCTAGGTAAATGGCATTTCTGGCTATCGATGATTTTCTTCAACATTGCCTTCTTCGTCCAGCATTTTCTGGGTCTGGCGGGAATGCCGCGCCGCATTCCCGATTACGCGCCGCAATTCGCCGACTTCAACATGATCTCGAGCATCGGCGCTTTCGGCTTCGGCTTGTCGCAGCTGCTGTTCGTGTACATCGTCATCAAGTGCATTCGCAGCGGCGAAAAGGTTTCTGCCAAACCGTGGGAAGGCGCGCATGGACTGGAATGGACGCTGCCGTCGCCTCCGCCCTACCACAGCTTTGAAACGCCGCCGCTGGTCAAATAGCCAAGGAGCGAGCCAGCGACCATGCGAACTGCGGACCCGGTTCCACCCCGGAATAGATTGAGAACCGCATTGATCATGCTTTCAATTGCTGCAGCCTTTTTAATCGGTTTCGTCATCAGTCATTGGCAATGAGCGGCAACCGGTCGAACAACGTGATGCTCCGGAAACTGGTGGTAATCCCGGTGGCGATGTTCTGCTTCGGTTTCGCCCTGGTGCCGTTTTATAAGAAGATCTGTGAAGTCACCGGCATTAACAATATCCTTAAAGCGGATGAAATTGCCAGGAACACCCAGGTGGATTATTCGCGCACCATCACTGTTCAGTTAGATGCCAATACGCGCTCTCTGGCATGGAACTTCGAGCCATTGCAGGGCAGCGTGAAGGTCCACCCGGGCGAGCTGATGCAGGTCGTGTACCAGGCCAAGAACACACTGCCGTATGCTGTCACCGGCCAAGCGATACCGAGCTTCGGGCCACAGCTTGCGGGGCTGTATTTCAAGAAGGTGCAATGCTTTTGCTTTTCACAACAGACACTGCAAGCGAATGAAGTAAGGGAAATGCCGGTAGTGTTTGTGATCGACCCGGGCTTGCCCAAGGATGTAAACACCATCACATTGTCCTATACTTTTTTTGAAGTGGACGGCGGCCGCGGAAAGCCCGGATAGATCGATCAGTCGTCATGGATGAGGAGGCAGGCAAGCCGAGGAAGGCTACGGCTCTGCAAGCCGCAAAAGCAGTGTTTTGGGCTTTTTTCGGCGTTCGCAAGGGCGCGGACCACGACGCCGACGCGGTGAGCATCACGCCGCTGCAGGCGATTGTCGCGGGCCTGATCGGTGCCGCGTTGTTTGTTTTGTGTCTGGTGCTGCTGGTGCACTTTATTACCAGCTAGGATCCAGCAGCTGATTTGAGAAGTAGGGAAAAGGGTAGACTAATAAGAGAGGACTTCATGGCCCAACAGCTTGGACGCTATTATGTGCCGTCGCCATCCCACTGGCCGATTCTCGGCTCGCTGGCGCTGTTTAGCATGGCGATTGGCGCCACCCTATGGATGAATAATGAAGCCGGTATCGGACCGTGGGTACTGGTGATCGGCGTTTCCATTTTGATCTTCATGCTGTTTGGCTGGTTTGGCACCGTGATCCGCGAAAGCGAAGGGCACAAGTTTAATAATCAAGTGGACCTTAGTTTTCGCTGGGGCATGAGCTGGTTCATCTTCACGGAGGTCATGTTTTTTGCGGGGTTCTTCGGCGCGCTGTTTTATATGCGTGTACTCGCAGTTCCCTGGCTTGGAGATTTCGAAAACAAGATTTTGTGGCCGGATTTCACCGCCCATTGGCCTGTGGCCGGACCCGGGCTCAAGGGAGCGTTCACGCCGATGGCCGCATGGGGCATTCCCGCCATCAACACCCTGATCCTGCTCTCTTCAGGCGCCACGGTCACGTGGGCCCATTGGGGGCTGAAGCGCAACAACCGCAGACAACTCATTATCGGACTTATCTTGACAATTTTGCTGGGATGGACGTTCCTGGCGCTACAGGCGCACGAATACATCCATGCCTACACTGAATTTAATCTCAAGCTCACCACCGGTGCGTACGGCGCGACCTTTTTCATGTTAACCGGCTTCCACGGCTTGCACGTGACCATCGGCACCATTATGCTAGTCACAATCTTGGGCCGCTGCATAGCTGGGCATTTCAAGCCAGAACACCATTTCGGGTTTGAGGCCGTATCATGGTACTGGCACTTTGTTGACGTGGTTTGGTTGCTGCTGTTTATTTTGGTCTACTGGTTATAACTCGCGGGCATATTCTGCTCAAGGAGGAAAACGCAGCACACAAGCAACAACAAGGAGGAGGAACCCCATGTCAACAACAAGAGGGACACTGACGCCGCATGGTCTCACTGTGCGGCGCTTTTTTTCTTGAGCAGGAATTACAACCCCTGCGGCGGGATAAGGCCGAAGTAATAGCCCAGCATCAGGATGAGAAACAGCACTATGGAGAAAGTGATTCGCACAGTAAGAGCCTTGACGGTGCGTTCGGATTTGCCCTTGTCCTTGATAAGGTAGTACAGAGCGGAACCGAGGCTGAAGAGAATGACGGCGATGAACAGGAAGACGACGATTCTCACGCGGCATTCCCCGAGAAAAAAAGTTCAGTGTAGACGATTCCGCGCGTTGGCGCCAAAAAAGATGTCGTATGGTTCTCGTATTTAGGCCTAGGTTGTGGCCTAGCGTCGCAACCGGAGTGCTGTTGTTACTGACCATTTGGCTGGGAAATTGGCAGCTGGAGCGTGCACGTGAAAAGCAAAAGCTTGAGGAGCGCCTCGAGGAGCTGGCCAAAGAGCCGCCGGTCACCGTTCCCGCGAGTCAGGTGAACCCCGATGAATATCGCTTTCGCAACGTCGAGGCGCAGGGAAGATTTGCCGAAGCATATACGATTTACCTCGACAATCGTATCTACCACGGCACAGCGGGATATCAGGTGATTACGCCATTGCAAATCGATGACAGTGGTACTTATATTCTCATCAACCGCGGTTGGGTTCCGAGAGGCGCAGAACGTCTGGACCTGCCGAAGATACCCACGCCAAGCGAGACGGTAAAAATCAGCGGAATTGCGGTAACTCCCAGCAACAAGATATTCGAGCTTTCCAAACAGACGGTAGAGGGAAACATTTGGGAAAACCTGGTGCTGGAGCGATATCGCAAGGCGGTGCCGTTCGAGATCCAGCCGATAGTGATTGAACAGCAAAATGATGCGGCCGACGGGTTGGTGAGGGATTGGGAACGACCGGACGTCGGAGTCAACATGCACCGCGGTTATGCTTTACAGTGGTTCATGCTGGCCGCGGCGATCGTAACTTTGTTCTTGGTGCTGAATGTTAGACGCGCGTTACCCGGGCAGGATTAAGCTGCTTTTCATTCTGCTGATATGTGCTCTGCCGGTGGCGGCGGCATATTTCGCGTTTCATTCATGGCGGCCTCAGCAGGGAACCGTCAACTACGGTGAACTCCTGCAGCCGCGTCCTTTGCCGGACCCCGCGTTGCAATCGGTAGACGGGCGGGCATTTCGCATGAGTGACCTGCGCGGAAAATGGGTGCTGCTGCAAGTGGATTCCGGTTCATGCGATCAGAATTGCCGCCAGAAGCTGTATTATTTGCGGCAAATTCGTCTCACTCAGGGCAAGGACATGCAGCGCATCGAGCGCGTATGGATAATCAACGACAATGGCACGCCGTCGCAAGGACTCATGAAGGAATATGCCGGGACATGGGCGGTTCGAGATTCTGGCGGTGAGCTGTTGACCGGGCTTCCGGCGGGAAATTCGGTACGCGACTATATCTATGTGGTCGATCCAAAGGGAAATTTGATGCTACGTTTTCCGAGCGATGCTGACCCGAGAAAAATGGTCAAGGATATTGCTCGACTGCTGATGGTTTCACAGATCGGATGACATTTCGAAGGCTTATTTTAGCAGCCGCAATCCTTGCATATGCAGTCGTGGTCTTTGGAGCCTTTGTCCGTCTGTCGGACGCCGGGCTCGGTTGCCCGGATTGGCCGGGCTGCTACGGCCAGGCCGCTGTGCCTCAAAGTGCTGAAGCGCGTGGCCTCGCGCAACTGAAATTCCCTGACAAGCCCCTGGACAAAACCAAAGCGTCGATTGAAATGACACATCGCTATCTGGCAGGAACACTAGGCTTACTGATATTTGCAATCGCTGTTTACGCCTTGCGCAAGCGCGCGGAGTTCCGGCAATCGACCATGCTGCCAATGTTTCTCGCCGGACTGGTGGTGTTGCAGGCATTGCTCGGCAGGTGGACCGTAACGTTGCTTCTGAAACCAGTCGTGGTTTCTTTGCACCTGCTGGGGGGCATGGCAACCCTGGCGCTGCTGTGCTGGTTTCTTTTGCAGCAGGATGCGCCGCAATTCGGTGATACCGCGAAAATTAGCGCGCTCAGGTTCTGGGGTTGGCTCGGACTTTTGCTATTGGTGATGCAGATTGCGCTGGGGGGCTGGGTCAGTGGCAATTATGCGGGGCTCGCTTGCGGCGGTTTTCCGTTGTGTGACGGCAGCTGGGTGCCCGAGATGGATTTCGCCGGCGGCTTTCGGTTCTTGGGCGACCAGGGAACGATCGCAAAGGACGGCCCATTGTCCAGCGCGGCGCTCACCGCCATACAGTGGACGCATCGTTTCGGCGCGTTAATCGTCTTGTGTTATCTCGCGTCGCTGGCAATTGTCCTAGTGCGCGTCAAACGATTGCAAAAATACGCTGTCCTGCTGCTCGCCGTTTTATTTCTCCAGATCGGGTTGGGAATTGGCAACGTGCTGCTGAGCCTTCCTTTGCCCTTGGCGGTGGCGCACAATGCGGTTGCCGCGCTATTACTGGTGGTCATGGTGATGTTAAACTTCAAATTGACGAGTTTCGGGAGCCAAAGATGGCATCAAGCCTAAGCTGGGAAAGGGCAGGTACTCGCCTCCTCCAGTATCTCAGATTGTGTAAGCCGCGGGTCGTATCGCTTATCGTTTTTACTGCGGTGATCGGCATGTTCCTTGCGGCACCCGGCATGGTGCAACTGAATACGCTGCTCCTCGCCACTTCGGGAATTGCGCTCGTAGCGGGAGCCGCCGCAGCAGTGAATTGTCTGGTGGAGCAAAAGATTGACGGTATCATGGCCAGGACCCGCTACCGTCCACTGCCGCGCGGGGAGTTGACTTCGCTCCAGACTGTGCTTTTTTCGGGCGTGCTAGGGGGCGCCGGTCTCTGCTTGCTGGACCGCTTCGTCAACCCGCTTACCATGTGGCTGACTCTTGCCACTTTTGTCGGTTATGCGGTCGTTTACACAGTGATTCTCAAGCCGATGACGCCACAGAATATTGTCATCGGCGGTGCCTCCGGCGCAATGCCGCCGGTACTGGGTTGGGTCGCGGTAACGGGGGAAATATCTTACCAAGCGTTGTTGCTATTCCTCATCATCTTCGCCTGGACCCCTCCGCATTTTTGGTCACTGGCCCTTTATCGCAAACACGAGTTTGCGAAGGCCGGCGTGCCCATGCTGCCGGTAACCCACGGCGATAAATACACCCGTTTGCACGTGTTGCTTTACACGCTGATCCTGGTAGCGGTGAGCCTGCTGCCGTTTGCCACCCGGATGAGCGGCTGGTCCTACTTGCTGAGCGCCTGCGTGCTGGGGGGTATCTACTTGTATTACGCGGTGAGAATCCTTGTGGACTACAACGATGGGCTGGCGCAGCGCGCGTTTCGTTATTCTATCGTATATCTCGCGGCCTTATTTGCCGCGCTGCTGCTCGATCACTGGAGTTGAACCGAGTTCTGTTTCCCCTTTTCATGAACAAATTGCTGTCGGCCGGTCTACTACTCGCCGTTTTGGGCCTGCTAGCCGGCTGCGACACTAAATCCAAGATAGAAGCGTTCCAATCCACCGATATCACCGGAGCTAATTTCGGAAGAGACTTTCATTTAACCGATCACAATGGCAAAAGCAGAAGCTTGGCCGATTTCAAAGGCAAGGTCGTGGTGCTTTTCTTCGGTTATACCCATTGTCCAGACGTCTGCCCGGCTACGCTGGCCGAACTCGCGATGATGATGAAAGAGCTGGGCGAGGACGCCAGGAAGGTGCAGGTATTGTTTGTGACGGTGGATCCGGAGCGCGACACGCCCCAGTTGCTCGCCAAGTACGTACCTTCGTTTTACCCTAGTTTTTTGGGGCTATACGGTGATGCCGAGGCAACATCCGCGACAGCAAAAGAGTTTAAGGTCGTCTACCAGAAAAATGCCGGCGACAGCCCTGGTAATTACACCATGGACCATTCAGCCGGCACTTATATATTCGATCAGCAAGGTAGATTGCGCTTGTTTGTCAGCTACGGGCAAGGGCCGACGGTTTTCTTGCACGATATCAAAATCCTGCTTGTGCAGAACCCTGCTTAAGCTGCCATCGCGGTTTTCATTTTGTTGAACGCCTTTTCTTCCAGCTGCCGGATGCGTTCTGCCGAGACCTTGAATTCCGCCGCCAAATCGTGCAGCGTTGCCGACCCGTTTTCTTGAAGCCAGCGCGCTTCGACAATGCGGCGGCTACGCGGGTCCAGGCTTTCCAGCGCGCGCTTGAGACCCGTTGCCTGCAATCGGCTAGCTTGTTCTCGTTCGAGGATGAGAGAAGGTTCGTTCTCCGGATCACTGAGATAGGCGATGGGGCTGTAGGCCTCGTCGTCGTCAACCGCCGGTTCCAGGGCCACATCATGACCGCTTAGGCGAGTCTCCATTTCGGATACTTCCGAGCTCTTCACACCGAGCTGATGCGCCACATCCATGGTTTCTTCAAGCCGCATGGGTTCCAGCCCCTGTTTCAAACTGCGCAAATTGAAGAACAGCTTGCGTTGCGCTTTGGTGGTGGCGATTTTTACGATGCGCCAGTTGCGAAGGATAAATTCGTGAATCTCAGCGCGTATCCAGTGTACCGCGAACGATACCAAGCGCACCCCCCGCTCCGGATCGAAGCGTTTTACCGCTTTCATGAGCCCGATGTTTCCTTCCTGGATCAAGTCTGCCTGCGGCAGCCCGTACCCCAGGTAACCACGGGCGATAGCGACCACCACGCGCAAGTGTGAAAGCACCAACTGTCTGGCTGCCTCGAGATCGTTGTTGTTGCGCAGACGTCGGGCGTACTCCACCTCCTGCTCGCGGGTGAGCAAAGGCACGCTATTTACTGCCTGGATATAGCTCTCCAGACTTCCTGCCGCCGATGGGATAGGTAAGGCTATGGTTTGCATCAATTAATACCTCCTCAAAGCAATTTTAGCACTCTAACAATCAGAGTGCCAATAACCAAGAAAGTTCTGTCTACCGTGGCTCTATTTGGCGCAAGTGCCTGCTTACCGACAGCCAAGCGCCCAGCCAGCCTAGCCACGCTGAGAACAAGACCAGACTCCCGCTATCCGACATATTTAGATGGCTCAACTGGAAACTTATGGTGTAAAGACGGGTTAGATCGCCGATAGCCTTGCCCAGTACTTCGATACTTACTGCCACGATGACCCACGCGATCACTCCGCCTGCCAATCCCTGCAACGCCCCGAAGTATAAAAACGGCCGGCGAATAAAACGGTGGGTTGCGCCGATCAATTTCGCCACCTCGATTTCGTCGCGTTGGGTGAGAATCTGGAGCCTGATGGTATTGAAGGTTACCGCCACCAGGGCGATACTCAACAAGATCGCCAGCAGCAAAATCACCAGCTTGCCAAGTCGTAGGAATGCCTCCAGGCGCTGCGCCCACAATGAATCGAGCTGCACATGAGCGGCATTCGGCCAGGAGCTGATTTCGCTTCGCAGGGCTTCCAAGCCCTGTGCTGAGGAATTTTTTGCTTGAATTATAAACGCGTCCGGGAGAGGGTTTTGTGTCAGGCTTTGCACCGCATCTCCGATGCCCGCTGTTTTCTGCAGTTCTCGCAGTGCCTTGTCGCGCGGCACGAATTGGAACTGGCGTACGCCGGGGTGGTCTTTCAGCCGTGTTTGTATTTGTGCGACATCTGCAGGCGTTGCCTGCATGCTTAGGAACAGACTGATTTGCGGTTCACTGCTCACTTGCCTTGACAAGCTTTCAAGGTTGTCAAGCAAAACGTAAAGTCCGGCCGGCAAGCTCAGCGCGATGCCAATGACACCGATATTGAGCGTGCTGGCAAACGGGTTTCGCAGTAGGCGTTTGAGCGCAAGCCACAAGGATTGCCCATGGTGAGAGAGCCAATACTTCACGAAACCAATTCCCCATGATCGAGTTTCAATAGGCGCGGGTTCAAGAGTTGCACCATGAATTCGTCATGGCTGGCTATGATTACTGTTGCTCCCACTTGGTTGAAGGATTTGAATAACCCCATTATGTCGCTCGCATAAGCTGCGTCCAGGTTGCCGGTTGGCTCGTCGGCGAGCAGTATCGTCGGCCGGTTGACAATAGCGCGCGCGATGCACAAGCGCTGCTGCTCGCCTCCTGACAAAGTAATCGGATAGGTCTTTTCCTTGCCAAGCAATCCCACCTTGTCCAGCGCCGCGCGCACGCGTTTTGCGCTTTCCTGTCGCGCATAGCCGGTGATTTGCAGGGGCAGCAGCACGTTCTCAAAGACCGTGCGCTCGAACAACAGCTTGTGATCCTGGAACACCAATCCGAAATTGCGGCGCAGATAGGGGATTGCGGAAGGCCGCATCTTACTGACGTTTTGCCCATTGACGATGATGCTGCCTCGGGTGGGGCGCTCAATGGCGGCAATCAATTTGAGCAACGTGCTTTTACCAGCGCCGGAATGGCCGGTCACGGCTACGATCTCACCCGGATCGATAGTCAAAGATACGCTTTTCAAGGCGTCGTAGCCGCCTGGGTAGCGCTTGGAGACCTGGCTCAGGCTGATCATGCAAACACGGCCTCGACAAATTCCGCGGCATCGAATGGGCGCAAATCGTCGAGTTTCTCACCGATACCGATAAAACGGACCGGAATCGGCCGGGTCCTAGCGATAGCGGCTATCGCCCCTCCTTTGGCGGTGCCGTCGAGCTTAGCAATAATGAGCCCGGTCAAACCCAAGGCCTCGTCAAATGCCTTGACTTGATCCACCGCGTGCTGGCCGGTGTTGGCATCAAGTACCAGAAGAATTTCGTGCGGCGCCGAAGGTTCCGCCTTGGCGATCACGCGTTTTACTTTCTTGATTTCCTCCATCAGATGCAGTTGCGTAGGGAGGCGCCCAGCAGTATCGGCGAGCACAATGTCGACGGAGCGCGCCTTCGCTGCATGAATGGCATCGAAAATCACTGCACCCGGATCGCCGGTTTCCTGGGAAATGACCATGACATTGTTGCGATCAGCCCAGGTCTGCAACTGCTCGCGTGCTGCTGCACGGAAGGTATCGCCGGCCGCTAACACCACCGATTTTCCCTGAGTACGAAAATATCTTGCAAGTTTGCCGATGGAAGTGGTCTTGCCGCTACCGTTTACTCCGGCCAGCATGATAACGAACGGCCTTCTGCCTGCGGTATCGAGGGGCTTGGCAAGCGGCGCGAGCAATTCCAGCAAGGTCTGACGCAACACGCCCTGCAGTTCTGTCGCTTGTTGCAGGTTTTCTCGCTTCGCACGCGCGCGCAGATTCTCGAGCAAGTATTCGGTCGCCGCTACCCCGACATCAGCGCAAAGCAGCGTGGTTTCCAGCTCCTGGTACAAGGTTTCGTCGATCTTGCCGCTGCCCAACAGGCGTGCGAGTTGACCGCCGAGCTGATTGCGGGTACGCGTCAGGCTTTGTTTTAAACGCGCCGTCCAGTTGGTCGCTTCGGCGCCGAGTGTGTTTGGGTCTTGCTTCAAGAAACTAAACATAGAAAAGTCATGTCACAAACGCATGTCGGCAAAAACTAGCGGGTATAATTCTATTCCCAATTGGCGCAACTTAGGCTAAAAAATGACCACAGTGTTCAGATTTCTTGGCAAACTGAGTGTTCTTTTCATCGTCGTTTCATCGAGTGTGTTTTCGCAAGCTGCACGTTCGTCGGTCAGCGAGCACACGCTTGGCAATGGGCTTAGAGTAATCGTCAAAGAAGACCACCGCGCGCCGGTGGTCGTGTCGATGGTGTGGTACAAAGTCGGAAGCCTAGATGAGGAGAACGGCACGACCGGCATCTCCCACGTGCTTGAGCACATGATGTTCAAGGGCACGAAAAAGGTGCCAGAGGGAGAATTTTCCAAAATCATCGCCCAGGCTGGCGGCCGTGACAACGCCTTTACCACGCAGGATTTCACCGCTTTTTTCCAGCTACTGCAAAAGTCGAAGCTGCCGTTGGCCATGAAACTCGAAGCGGACCGCATGCAAAATCTGAATTTTTCAAGAGACGGCTTTGCCAAGGAGATAAAAGTGGTGATGGAGGAACGGCGCTGGCGCACCGACGATAACCCGCACGCGCTTGTTCAAGAGCAGTTGCTGGCCGCTGCTTTTATAGCCAATCCCTACCGTAGGCCGGTCGTAGGTTGGATGAACGACCTGGCGCATATGCGCGCTGAGGACGTGGAACACTGGTACCGGACCTGGTATGCCCCGAACAATGCCACACTGATCGTGGTGGGAGACGTGAAACCTGGCGACGTATTTACCCTTGCTCAACGTTATTTTGGTTCGATCAAACCCAAAGCGTTGCCGGTACGCAAGCCACAACAAGAACCGCAGCAACTTGGGGTACGCAAGGTCACGGTGAAAGCGCCCGCCAAGCTGCCGTACCTGATGATGACTTACCACGCGCCGGTGCTGCGCGATGCTGAACAGGATTGGGAACCTTATGCGCTCGAGGTCCTCGCCGGGGTACTCAGTGGCAATGAATCGGCACGCTTAAATCGTTCTTTGGTGCGCGAAACCCAAGTTGCCTCGTCCGCCGCGGCCAATTATGACCTCACGCAACGCGGTCCGGGACTTTTCTACTTGGAAGGCGTTCCGAGCGAAGATAAAACTGTCGCAGATTTGCAAGCAGCGATGCGCGTAGAGCTGCAAAAAATCATTGATGACGGCGTGACAAATGAAGAACTGGAGCGGGTAAAGGCCCAAGTTATCGCCAACCAAGTTTTTCAGCGCGATTCGGTAATGGCGCAGGCGATAGAAATCGGCGAGTGGGAGATGGCGGGACTTTCGTATAAATCGCTGGACGTTTTGGTTGACAAGCTGAAAGCAGTGAGCGCGGAACAGGTACAGGCGGTAGCAAAAAAATATTTCAACGATGACAACCTGACCGTCGCGGTACTTGATCCGCAGCCTATCGACCATGAAAAACCTGCCAAGGAGCCCGCCGGATTAAGGCATGATTAGCGTTTTCAAGTGCTGCAGCTTGGCGTTACTTGGCGTATTCGCGTGCGCCGGAAACGCCTTCGCTATTTTACCGATACAACATTGGCAGACTTCGACTGGAGCCCGGGTTTACTTCGTGGAAAGCCACCAATTGCCGATGCTTGACGTGAGCGTTGATTTTTCAGCAGGCAGCAGTCGCGACACGCCCCAGATGTCCGGATTGGCAAATCTCACCCGCCATATGCTAAGTCTTGGCGCAGGCGGACTCTCGGAAAATGAAATTGCCGAAAAACTTGCCAACGTCGGGGCGGAACTGGGCGGGAGCATCGACCAGGACCGCGCCGGCATCACTTTGCGCACTTTGAGCAGCAAGCGCGAGCGGGATCAGGCGCTCGATGTGCTTTCGCGCATTGTGCAAAGTCCTGAGTTCCCCGAGAAGGTGCTGGACCGGGAAAAAACGCGCGTCGTGGCAGCTTTGAAAGATTCGGCCACTCGGCCCGAAAGCATCGCCGATCGCGCATTCTACACGCTGCTTTACGGCAGCCATCCGTATGCGCTGCGGATATCGGGGGAAGTAGACAGCGTCGAAGCGCTCAAACGAGACGATCTGGAGGCGTTTTATCGCAGGTATTACACGGCCAACGATGCAGTGGTGGCTATTATTGGTGACATAAGCCGCGAAGCCGCGCAGGAAATAGCCGAACTCCTCACCGCGAAACTCCCCCAGGAGGATGTCCCCTTGCCGGCACTGCCAGAAGTAACCCTGCCGCTGCAAGCACAGGATCGTGAGGTTCCCCATCCAGCGACGCAAAGCCATATCCTTTTGGGCTATCCAGGTCTAAAGCGCATTGACCCGGATTATTTCGCACTGTTTGTGGGTAACTACATACTCGGCGGCGGCGGTTTTTCTTCGCGCTTTGTCGAGCAGGTTAGGCAGAAGAGAGGACTCGTTTACAGTGTGTACAGTTACTTTGATCCGTTGCAGCAAAAAGGCCCGTTTCGAATCGGCTTGCAAACCAAAAAGGAACAAGCGCAGGAGGCATTAAAAATTGTCCGTGAAACGCTGCGTGACTTCATCACCAAAGGGCCAACCGAACGGGAGCTTAAAGCGGCTAAGCAAAATCTGGTTGGCGGTTTTCCGCTGCGCATAGACAGTAATAGGAAAATACTCGGCTACCTGTCAGTGATCGGATTCTATCATCTGCCGCTAAGCTACCTGGACGATTTCGTACCGAACGTACAGAAAGTAACCGTGGCGCAGATAAAGAGCGCGTTTCAGCGGCGCATTGACCCGGACAACATGGTGACGGTAATCGTGGGGGCGCCGGGCAAAAGCTGAACCGTCATGACAAAAACAGGACGGGTCAGAATCATCGGAGGCTCATGGCGCAGCCGCATCATTCGTTTTCCGGCAGCCGCTGACTTGCGTCCGACTCCGGACCGCGTGCGAGAAACTCTATTCAATTGGCTGGGCCAGAATTTGCATGGCAAAAACTGTCTGGATTTGTTCGCGGGAAGCGGCGCGTTGGGCTTTGAAGCGCTATCCCGTGGCGCGCGCAAGGTCGTCATGGTCGAAAAAAACCGTCAGGTGTTCCAGGCGCTGCGCGAAAATGCCGAGAAGCTTCACGCACAAAATCTGGAACTAGTACACGCGGATGCGCTAGAATTCCTGAACCTTGACCGGAACGCGTACCAGCTAATTTTTCTCGATCCGCCGTTCCGCAGAGATGATCTTCCCGGCATACTGGCGGTTATACCGCAGCGGCTGGCAGAGGGCGGACTGGTCTATGTGGAACGCGAAAAGGCTGTCGACGTTCCCGACTGGGAGGTGTGGCGTCACGACAGGGCAGGCAAGGTTCATTATCAGCTTCTGAAACGGAAAATAACATGAACAAGGCAGTGTATCCGGGCACATTCGATCCGATTACCCGCGGACATGAAGATTTGGTGCGGCGCGCCGCCCATATCTTCGACGAGGTCATAGTGGCGGTCGCAGACAGTCACGGCAAACAACCATTTTTTACTCTTGCGGAGCGAGTGAAAATGGCGGAACAGGTACTGGGGATTTATGAGAGGGTAGAAGTGGTCGGGTTTTCCGGATTGCTCATGGATCTTGTGCGGAGCAAAGGGGCAAACGTGATAGTCCGGGGGCTGCGCGCCGTATCCGATTTCGAATACGAGTTTCAAATGGCGGGAATGAATCGCAATATGCACCCGGACGTGGAAACGATTTTTATGACACCATCTGAGCAGTTCATGTTTGTTTCCGCAAGCATGGTGCGCGAGATAGCAATTCTCGGCGGTAATGTCGGCAAGTTCGTGCAACCCTTGATCGCCGAACAGCTCAGTGCCAAAATAAAAAAGCACTGAATGGCCTGAAAGACCGCCGTGGCATTAATGATTACAGATGAGTGCATCAACTGCGACGTTTGCGAGCCGGAATGTCCCAATGGCGCAATTTCGCAAGGTGCCGAAATCTACGTGATAAACCCTGCGCTTTGTACCGAATGTGTAGGGCATTACGATAGCCCGCAGTGTGTTGCGGTATGTCCAGTGGACTGCATCCCGCTGAATCCGGATTTTGTCGAAAGCCAGGAGCAGCTGCACCAAAAATATCTGGCGCTCACTGCAAAAAAAGGCGTATCAACGGTCTAGCCGGACAGTTTTGGTCAGCGCCCCGATTGTGAGTTCTCTTAGGTCTGGCAGCGTGGGCAATAAAAACTTGAACGCTGCCCCTGTCTGAATTGTTTAATGGGAGTTCCGCATGCTGTGCAGCGTTTGCCGGCCCGGCCGTAGACCTGGCAGCGCAGCTGAAAATCGCCCAAGTTGCCGTCACAGTCAGCAAAGTCACGCAAGCTGCTGCCGCCGGCCCTGATCGCTTGGCGCAGGGTTTTACGCACTGCGTCCACCAGCTTTAGATAACGCTCGCGTCCGATGCGCAAAGCGGCGGTCTTGGGATGAATACGCGCGCGGAACAGCGCTTCGTTGGCATATATATTGCCAATCCCCGCTACGACACGGCTGTCCATTAATACGTGCTTTATAGAGACGCGGCGGCCGCGCGTACCTCGGTACAGCCAATCCGCGCTGAAAGCGCGCGTCAAGGGCTCTGGCCCGAGCTTCCTGAGCAACGGGTGAGCAAGCGCGTCGCCGCTCGTCCAACGCACTGAGCCGAAGCGACGCGGATCTCGCATGCGCAGCACCTTGCCGTCATCCAGCAGCAGATCAAAATGGTCGTGCATTTGCGCCGCGACCGGCTCGTTCAGGAGGCGCAAGCTTCCTGACATTCCAAGGTGTACGATCAGCGTGCCGCTGGTGCAGCCGAAAAGCAAATATTTTCCACGCCGCGAGATTTTATGAATCGTTTGGCCGCATATCGCGCGCGGCAGATTCCTTGCCACCTGCCAGCGCAGCCGGGGGTTGCGAATGGCCACGCTTATGATGCGTCGCCCGTTCAAGCGCGGGTCGAGCCCGCGCCGGATAATTTCTACCTCCGGCAGCTCCGGCATGGCTTACACTCTGTTATTTCTCGGTTTCGGGCGCGGCGAGAAACGGATCGAGCAGACGTCGTGCCACATCTTTGGGAAAACGGTAGGCGATCATTTCGTCGTCGCGCAGCAGTACCAATTCCGGTTGTTTTTGCAGTATATGCAGCACCACGCTGCCGCCATTATTAAGCGTGACCTTGATTTGCTCCGCGTAGGGCGCGGGCTTTGCGGGCTCGGTTGCGATGCTGTAAGCATAATGCCATTCGTCTGCGAAGCGGTTCAGCTGATCCTGGGAAAATTCCGCCGGAGCGGGGGAGACGTTCCAGACTCCGTTCACACGCCGCAGCCGGTACCCCGGTAGATCAAATCCGGTAGGTAGCTCGTTTTCCGCGAGCAGCAGGTGGTTAAGAAAGGATTCCGGCGGCGTTGTGGCTGCGGCACCGTAGCGCGGCGCGACCAAATAGACGCCGTTCTCAGTGCTGACGTACTGTTCGGCAGTTAACGGGTTAAGCGCACCGAAAGAAAACGTCTGGTTTCCCAGTGTCAAACGTGCCCGGGGCTGATCCAGATCGAAGCGCGCCAAATCATTCGCCGCGAAGCGCTGCTTGCTGGTGGCGGAAAGAATCTCCAGAAGGTGTTCTACTTGAAACGCATTGGCACGCGCCGTGAACGGGCGGGTGACGAACCAGTTCTGACCGCGCCTTTCGAAAGCGAGCGCCGCAGGCTTGTCAATGATGATGCTCTGAATATCGGCTGCCTGCTGGGTGGAGAGCCGGTAGGCGCTTGCTGCTTTGCTTAGCGATTTGAAGTAGAACACAGAAGCCAGACCGGCAACGGCAAGTAATAATACGACGTTAAGCCAAACCCGCGATTTCATAGCTTGCGGCGTCGCCACCAAATTACTCCACCAGTCGCCAGGAAAATGAGCGGCATCACTATGAGCAAACCGACAGTGAGCATGGTTAATGCAGTCTTGCCCAGATAAAAATTGCTGTCCGCAGTGCTGCGAGGCTGGATGGTGATCAAATCCTCGTCGCGTGCCAGCCAATTGATAATATTTACACCCAGATCGAGGTTGCCGGCATTGCCAAGATAGCTGTTGGCGAGAAAAGCGCCGCTGCCAATCACTACCACGCGTTGTTCGCGATTTTTGAATTGCCTTGTCAGCGCAACGCCTATAGTTACCGGGCCGGCAGTATCGAGTTTTTTGTCGAAGTGCGCCGTTTCATCGGCTTTGCCGACTTCCACCCAGCCGCGCTGCGCAACCTCGATGAGTTTGGTAATCTGCCAACTCTGGTTCTGACTTACGTCCACCTCGCGGGCCAGGGGAAATACCGTGATCAGGTCGAAGTCCTTGGTGATCGGGTGCTTGCCGTAGTTTGTTGCCAGTGCCCAAGTGGCCGGCGCGTTGAGCTGTTGCGCCGCTGGATCTATTACTATGCCCGCGCTGAGTTTAAGCTGCAGCAGGTCGGCGAGTGGTTGTAATCCGTGCATAGGCTCTTGGTCAATCAGCCACAACAGGTCGCCGCCTTTGTTGAGGTAGGATATGAGCTTGGCGGTTTCACCGGGAAGCCAATCTACTTGCGGCTGCGTGACAATCAACACGCTGGCATCGTCGGGAACGTCCTGCACCAGTGCCAGGTTCAGCTCGCTGGTCTGGAACCCCTTGGCGACCAGCTGCCTGGCGAATTCGCCGAGGTCATAATTGGCCTTGCCGTTGATCTTCCTTTCGCCGTGCCCCTCGATCTGCATGACCAACTTCTGCTGCGCACGCGCGAGGCGCATCAGCAGATTGGTAAATTTTTGCTCATCGAGCGCGGTGAGATGTTCGGACTTGGCCCCAAACTTGACCACCATTTCACCATTGATTTGTACACCGGCCTCTCGGGTTAGTTTCGGCTGCTCTGCCGGGTCTACGAACTCCAACTTGATGTCGGGCTTGACGCGAACATAAGGTTGCATGAAATCGCGGATCAGCTTGCGTATGTCACCGAGCTGCGGGTCCTGCTGTGTCGCATAGGCGGTGACCGTCAACGGCCCGTGTAATTGTTTAACAACGTTCAAGCTGGCCTGAGTCAGAGAATTGCGGCCATTCTGGCTGATATCCCACTGCATTCGGTGATCGCGTGCAAGCATGGATAGCAGGATGACCGCGGCTATCAGGAGCACCATGAACAGGCCGCTTTGCAGCAACAGCTGAAGACGGAGTTTTTTATTGATTTCCATAACTAGTTAACTGGATGATGCCTTCAAAACGAGTATTTGGCTTCGAGACAAGGCGCGAGCTTTGATCGAAGCGGAGTGTACACGAACAGTACATGAGCATTCGAGCGAAGCGAGCAACGCAGTATCGAAGCCAAAGACAAAGTTTTCGAAGGCATCATCCGCGCAGACGGTCGGCGTCGAGGCGCCTTATCGCTAGCGCTAGGAAGGTGAAAGTAAAAAGCACCAGAAAAGCAACATCGGCACTGTCTATCAAGCCGCGGTTAAAACTTTCAAAATGTTTGAGCAACGAGAACCAGCTCAATAGACTTTCTGGAGTGCTTGCTGAGACATCGAGCACCCAAAGGCCAAGCAACGCGCCTAAGGTGCCAACTGCCGCCAGCACCGGGTGCGCGGTGAGGCAGGAAATATACAGTCCGAGCGCTGCGTAGCATGCGCTCAGCAGCACCAGTCCCAGCAGGTTCCCGATCAGTACGCCGAGATCAGGCGACGTGCCCGCAGACAAGGAGAATGCCATGAGCCCGGTGAGGATAATGAGCGCGGCGAGAAACAACACTAAGCCCAGGAATTTGCCAGTCACGATTTCAGTCATTGACAGCGGTGCCGACATCAGAAGCGGCATGGTTTGATTGCGCCGTTCTTCCGCGATGAGTCGCATCGAGAGGAGCGGCACCGACATCATTATCAACACCGCAGCGCTCCCAAACAGCGGAGCCAGAATCAACTCGGTGGCACCCGGCGGCTGTGCCAGTTGGATGAGCTGCGGCTGCAGCAACAGGAAAGTATCCAATCGCGACAAAAAAATCCACGCCAGGAGAAGCTGCACGATGCAGAGAATGAGCCATGCGAGAGGGGCGGCAAACATCGACTTGAGTTCTTTGGCTGCAATTAAAAAGATCATCGTCGTTATTCCTGTTGTGTGAGTTGCACAAACACGTCCTCGAGACTGGTCTGACGGCGGTTTATTTGGTACAAGCCCCAACCCCGCTCTGCCGCGGCTTTCACCAATTCCTCACTCGGGTCGTTCCCGGGGTCGTATTGGATCTCGAATAGCGTGTCGTTGACCTTTTCCACGCTAATTACCCCCTGCAGCTGGAGCTGAGAAAGTTCCGGAGGATTGCGCAGGCCAAGCTCTAGTGAGTGTCCTTCGCGCAATTGCTTTAAGGCTTCGATGCTGCCGCTATACACATTTTTTCCGAGGTGCATGATTACCACGCGGTCGCATACGCTCTCGACTTCGGGTAGCACGTGTGAGGAAAGAATCACACTGTGCGTGCCGCCGAGCTCGCGAATAAGAACACGGATTTCCCGCATCTGAATCGGATCGAGGCCCACGGTAGGTTCGTCCAATATGACTACTTCGGGATTGTGGATGATAGCCTGAGCGACGCCTACGCGTTGCTGATATCCGCGCGACAGGCTGCCGATCAACTGCTTGCTGACCTCGTTCAGGCCACATCGCTGTTTGGTCCGCTCCACGGAATCGTGCAGCGCGGATTTGGCGACGCGATGCAGCCTCGCGGCAAGCGTCAGGTATTCATCAACATTTAGCTCGCGATACAGCGGCGGGTTTTCGGGAAGATAGCCGATCAGCTGCTTCGCGGCTTTGGGTTGATCCAGCAAGTCGATGCCGCAGATATTGATAGTGCCAGCGCTTGGCGCCAGATTGCCGGTGAGCATGCGCATGGTGGTGGTTTTACCCGCCCCATTCGGTCCGAGAAAACCCAGGACTTCGCCTTTCTTGAGCTCTAAATCGATTTCCTGGACTGCGCTGCGCGCACCGAACCACCGTGAAAGCTGATGCGCAAAGACCGTTGTTGTTGGAAATGCCGGCGCCATTTGTTGGATCAGTCGAATTTGCCTAATTGCCCTTGTCGTGAAACGAAAATATACATAATATGTCGGTAATATTGAAGAACCATCCCGTAAGACGCTGTTCCAAGGATATGATTCCCGGCCCTTAGTGCTACCATGAACCGCAAACTGCTAATTTTGCTCATGCCCACAATTCTTCTGGCATGCGCCCAGCAACCGCAGAAACCTGCGAGCGGTGCCGCCGCCGTGAGTGAGGACGAACAGCAAGAACAACAAGAACAGCAGGCCGAAACGGTCAAAAGCGAGAAACTGCCCAAGCAGGAATTGACGGAAAAAATGCTGTACGAGTTCTTGCTGGGCGAAATAGCCGGCCAGCGCGGGCAGCTCGATGTGGCGACAAAAGCTTATGTAGATCTGGCGAAAACTACTCGCGATCCGCGCATTGCCCAGCGCGCGACCGAGATCGCCTTGTATTCAAAACAACCCGAAGCGGCGCTGCAGGCAGCGCGGGTTTGGGCCGAAGTGGATCCCGATTCCACCCCGGCGCGGCAGACGTTAGTGGCATTGCTGATTAACAGCCACCAGTTGGACGAAGCCCGTCCCCATCTTGAAAAGCTGCTCGCCGATGAGGGACCAAATATTGGCCAGGGCTTCATTCAGTTGGACGGGCTGCTCTCCAAGTACCCGGACAAGGCAGCGGCACTGAATTTGGTGCGCGACCTGGCGCAACCGTATCCACAACTGGCTGAAGCGCATTTTGCGCTGAGCCATGCGGCGTGGAACGCCGGACGATACGATCTGGCGCTAAGCGAAGTGCGCAAGTCGCTGGAGCTGCATCCCGATTGGCAGCTGGCGGCGCTGTTTCAAGGGCAGATTTTGCAGCATACCTCCAACAAGCTGGCAATTGATTACTTTCATGACTACCTGAAGAGCTATCCCAAGGCCAAGGACGTACGCTTGAATTACGCGCGATTGCTGGTGGTGGAAAAAGATTACCCGCAAGCGCGCAGCGAATTTCAGCGGCTGCGGGCGGATTTCCCGAACAATGCGGAGGTGTCGCTGGCGGTAGGCTTGCTGTCGATGCAACTCAACGATTTCGATGCGGCGGAAGAGAGCTTCAAGCAGGCATTAAGCCAGAATTACAAAGACCGCGACAGCGTGCGCTATTACCTGGGCGAAACCTATGAGGAGCGCAAACGGTACGATCAGGCATTATATTGGTACGGAAGTGTGAAGGAAGGCGAGCAGTACTTCTCCGCGCAGCTGCGCTACGCGAGCGTACTGGCGAAACAGGGCAAGCTTGCAGAAGCGCGCAAGCATCTCAGTCAGATACCCGTACAGGACAACCAGCAAAGAATACAAGTCATCCTCACCGATGCACAGCTGCTGCGGGAAGCAGGCCACTACCAGGAAGCGTTTGATTTGCTCGGGCGCGCTCTACAGAAAAACCCGGATTATCCGGACCTGCTATATGACTACGCGATGGCAGCGGAAAAACTCAACCGCCTGGATGTGCTCGAAGAAAATCTGCGCAAGCTAATCCAGCTTAAACCTGATTATGCACACGCCTATAACGCACTGGGCTATACCTTGGCGGACCGCACCGACCGGCTGAACGAGGCCGAGCAATATATCGAACAGGCGCTTAAGCTCGCCCCGGAAGATCCGTTCATCATAGATAGCATGGGCTGGGTGCAGTACCGCCTTGGGAATCTCAAGGAAGGCACCGCCTATTTGCGGCGCGCCTATGCCGATCGACCCGATCCGGAAATTGCTGCCCATCTCGGGGAAGTGTTGTGGGTTCAGGGCAAGCACGAGGAAGCCGAAACGATCTGGAACGCATCTCTTAAGGAAAATCCCGACAACGAAGCGTTGCAGAATGTCATCAAGAAATTTGTTAAAAAGTGATACGGAATCTCATCGGAGGTTCCCCGGCTCCATGGCTTGCATTTTCATTGCTGATTGGCGCATGCGCCGCGCCCGTTACTAAACCGGTTTCCACGCCGCAGTCACGGATCCAGAGCCTGGAGCTCGCGCAGAGCAACGGCTTTCAGCTCTCGGGAAGGGTGGCAGTCAAATATGACGAGAAAAATTTCTCCGGCGGAGTGCGCTGGGCGCACAATGGCGGAGATGACGAAATCTGGATACTTGCCCCGCTCGGAACCGGCGTTGCGCGCATCGTGCAGGATGCGAATGGAATTAGCCTGATCACCAGCAAGCAAGAAACCTACCGCGCTCACGACGCGGAGAGCCTAACGCGCGAAGTATTGGGTTGGAGCTTGCCGCTCTCCGGATTGCAATATTGGGTGTTGGGAATCGCCGCTCCGCAAAGCGTCGCGTATGCGCAACGAGATTCGCAGCAGCGCTTGGCACACTTGAACCAGGATTCTTGGGAAATCGCTTACTTGCGCTACAAGCCCGAGCAAGAAAGCGGTATGCCCGCGCGCATCACCTTGAGTCGCGGCGATCTGCAAATCAGCCTGATCATTGACGACTGGATAATTCCCCCGCTCACGCAATGAGCGAATTGCAAACCTATCCGGCGCCCGCCAAACTCAATTTATTTTTGCATGTCGTCGGGCGCAGGGCGGACGGCTACCACCAGCTGCAAAGCGTGTTCCGCTTCCTGGATTTTGGCGACCGCCTAAGTTTCCGAGTGAGCGATGACGGTGTTATCCGGCGTGCGTACCATCTGGCCGGCGTTGCGGAGGAACAGGATCTCTGCATGCGAGCCGCGAAGCTGCTGCAACAGACAGCGGCCACTCGCCCAGGGGCGGAAATTATTTTGGAAAAAAAACTGCCCCTGGGCGGCGGGCTGGGTGGGGGCAGTTCTGATGCTGCGACCACGCTTTTGGCGCTTAACCGTTTATGGAAACTGGGTTTGCGGAGAGATGAACTGCAGCAGCTCGGGCTGCGATTGGGTGCGGACGTGCCGGTGTTCATCTTCGGTCAAAGCGCATTTGCCGAAGGCGTGGGAGAGTTATTGCAACCCATTGATCTGCTGCCCGCCTGGTACGTGGTTTTGGTGCCCAACGTGAACGTTTCAACCGCCGAAATTTTCGCCGCTCCTGAATTGACACGGAACACGAATCGCATCAAAATAACCGCCTTTTCTACAGGGCAAGTTCATAATGACCTTGAACCTGTGGTCTGCCGCAAATACCCGCAGGTAGCGCAACATTTGGCTTGGCTGAGACAGTTCGGTGCGGCGAAAATGACCGGCTCCGGTGCCTGCGTTTTCGCGGAGTTTGCGACGGAGAGGGAAGCGCGCGAAGTTCTGGCGCGGTTGCCAAGTCGGATGAGCGGTTTTGCGGCACGCGGCCTGGACCGGCACCCCTTGCGGGAACTTGCGGAGTAGTACATTGGGGAGTCGCCAAGTGGTAAGGCACCGGATTTTGATTCCGGCATTCGTAGGTTCGATCCCTACCTCCCCAGCCAGATTTATGGGGAATCGCGATTAATCGGGGGCAGCGGCGTGGCTTATGAAAATCTGATGGTGTTCACCGGCAACGCTAACCCCAAGCTTGCCGATCAGGTGGTGAAACATCTGAACATCCGTCTCGGGCGGGCGACTGTTGGCCGCTTCAGCGACGGCGAAGTGATGGTGGAAATCCTGGAAAACGTGCGCGGCAAGGACGTGTTCGTGCTGCAATCCACCTGTTTTCCACCGAACGAAAACCTGATGGAAGTGCTGGTGATGATCGATGCGCTGAAACGCGCGTCTGCGGGACGCATCACGGCGGCGATTCCGTACCTTGGCTACGCGCGCCAGGATCGCAGGCCGCACTCGGCGCGCGTGCCGATTACCGCCAAGGTGGTGGCGAACATGCTCACCAGCGTGGGAGTGGACCGCATGCTCACCATGGATTTGCATTCGGAACAAATACAGGGATTTTTTGACATCCCGGTGGACAATATTTACGCCATGCCGCTGTTGCTTGGCGATATCTGGAAACACGATCGTCAAAATCTAGTCGTGGTTTCACCGGATGTGGGCGGCGTAGTACGCGCGCGTGCTGCGGCAACCCCGCTGGAAGCGGATTTGGCAATTATCGACAAGCGGCGCCCGAAGCCAAATGTGGCCAAGGTGATGAACATTATCGGCGAAGTCCAGGGCCGCACCTGTCTCATCATGGATGACGTGGTGGATACCGCGAATACCTTGTGCGAGGCTGCAGAGGCGCTGAAAGAGGAAGGAGCGGAAAAAGTACTCGCGTATTGCACGCACCCGGTGCTGTCTGGAAAAGCGGTCGAGCGCATCGAGAATTCGGTGCTGGATGAAGTGGTGGTGACCAACACCATTCCGCTGAGTGAAGCCGCCGCGAAATGCAAGCGCATTCGCTGCCTGAGCGTCGCGGAACTCTTGGGCGAGACGATGCTGCGCATCAGCAACGAGGCGTCAGTGAGTTCCTTGTTTATGGAATAAATTTTTTAGGGCCTGTAGGTCACGCAGCCCGAATAACTGGAGAGCAGAATGCAAATCGAGGTAAACGCAATATCGCGCACCGTGAATGGAACAGGAGCAAGTCGGCGCTTGCGGCGTGAGGGACGGGTGCCCGGAATACTATACGGCGGTAAACAACAGCCGCAGGCAATCGAACTCGATCACAACGCCCTGTATCACCTGCTCAAGTTGGAAGCGTTCCATGCCTCGATTCTCAATATGAACCTGGACGGCAAAAAGCAGCAAGTGTTGCTGCGTCACTTGCACATGCATCCGTTCAGGATGCAGGTCATGCACGTCGATTTCCAGCGGGTTGCCAAGGACAAGAAGATTTACATCAAGGTGCCATTGCACTTTCTCAATGCAGACATTGCGCCTGGAGTGAAGGTGGGCGGTGGCATCATCAGCCACGTCATGACTGAAGTCGAAATTTCCTGCTTGCCTGCCGATTTGCCCGAGTTTATCGAGGTTGATCTCAAGGACCTCGCGCTCGGTCACTCGGTACATCTGTCCGAGCTTAAATTTCCCAAAGGTACTGAGTCGCCCGCGCTGGCAAGAGGCAACGATGCGGTGGTGGCAACCGTCCAGATACCGAAAGTGGTTGTGGTTGAGGAAGCAGTGGCTGCACCCGCAGCTGAAGAGGCGGTGGCAGCCGAAGGAGTTGCGGCTGCAGCGGGCGCGGTCGCTGGCGAGAAGAAAGAGGGCGAAAAGGCTGCGCCTGCCGATACCGGCAAGAAAGAAGGCGCCAAGGCACCCGAAGCCGTCAAGAAGGAAAGCGGCAAGCCGGAAAAGAAATAATGGTTGCCGTCTGATCCTGCGAAGCCCGCCAGGTCAACGAACTTCTGAACCGGCGGGCTTTGTTTGCCTGGGGTTTATCCAGAGAAAAATATGAAACTGGTTGTCGGATTGGGCAATCCGGGCAAGGAACACGCGGCCGACCGGCATAATGCCGGATATCGCTGGATCGCTCAGCTTGCGAAACACCTGCAAGTGGCGCTTAAGCTTGAGGCCCGTTTTCGCGCCTTGCTGGGAAAATTTACGCACCAGGGTGGAGAATGCTGGCTGATGCAGCCACAAACCTTCATGAATGCGAGCGGCGCTGCCGTCGGAGCATTCGCCAAGTTTTATAAAATTCCCTCGCAGGATATTCTTGTGGTGCACGACGAGCTCGACCTGCCGCCAGGCGTTGCCCGCCTGAAGCTGGGCGGCGGCGTTTCCGGACACAATGGCTTGAAAGACATCGCCGCACACTTGGGTACTCACGGCTTCTGGAGATTGCGCATCGGCATCGGTCATCCCGGCGAGAAATCGCTGGTGGTCGATTACGTGCTCGATAAACCGCGCAAAGAAGAAGCACACCTCATTGAGCAAGCGGTCCAGCAAAGCCTGGCAGTTTGGCCGTTGCTTGCCGAGGACAAGCATCAGGCGGCAATGCTCAAATTGCACACCAAAGCGTGAGCAGCTAAGGACAGACATGAAGAATAAAAGAACACAGAACCACCTTCGAGTTTGGCGGGAAACCAGGCTATGTCCTTGAGGTGCGGGATCGTGGGACTTCCCAACGTCGGCAAGTCCACATTGTTCAACGCGATAACCCGTGCCGGCGTCGCTGCAGAAAACTATCCTTTCTGCACTATCGAACCCAATGTCGGCGTGGTTGAAGTTCCCGACCCGCGGCTCAAGGTGATTGCTGACATCTCCCGGTCGCAAAAAGTACAAGCCGCGCTCACCGAGTTTGTTGACATTGCCGGGCTAGTTGCCGGTGCGTCCAAGGGTGAAGGCCTGGGAAACCAGTTTCTCGCCCATATCCGCGAGACCGACGGCATCGTGCATGTGGTGCGTTGCTTCGAGAAGGCCGATGTAGTGCACGTTACCGGCAAGATCGACCCTGTGTCGGACATCCAGGTTGTGAATACCGAGCTTGCGCTCGCCGATCTGGCAACAGTGGATAAACAATACGCGCGCTATGGCAAGGCAGCCAAGGCGGGCGGCGACAAGGAAGCGCAGCATATCATCGCAGTGCTTGACAAGATTGAGCCGGCATTGAACCAGGCCAGGCCGGTGCGCAGCGTGGCGCTTGCAAAAGAGGATCAAGCGGCGTTGAAGCCGTTGTTTTTGTTGACCGCCAAACCCGCGATGTATGTTGCCAATGTCGCGGAGCATGGATTCGAGAACAATCCGCTTCTGGACAAAGTCCGGGTGCATGCCAAATCGGAGAACGCGCCGGTGGTGGCAATTTGTGCGGAGCTGGAAGCGGAAATCGCTGATCTCGGCGACGAAGATAAGAAAGTTTTTCTCACGGATATGGGCATGCAGGAACCGGGATTAAACCGCTTGATCCGCGCCGCGTTCGAATTGCTCGGCCTACATACTTTTTTTACCACCGGTCCAAAGGAAACGCGCGCCTGGACCATCCACAAGGGCGAGACGGCGTTGCAGGCAGCGGGCGAAATTCACAGCGATTTTGCGAGGGGTTTCATCCGCGCCGAGGTGATTGCCTATGCTGACTACGCGGCTTACAAGGGCGAGCACGGCGCGCGCGAGGCGGGAAAAATGCGGCTGGAGGGAAAGGATTACGTGGTGAAGGAC
>Ga0187773_10000112_pt1 | contig 35107 bp, 36 predicted proteins | sample 0216_BV02_MP05_1_FD_133133 | JGI IMG/M metagenome (GOLD analysis project Ga0187773, IMG submission 133133) | Tropical peat soil microbial communities from peatlands in Department of Meta, Colombia - 0216_BV02_MP05_10_MG | ecosystem: Environmental > Terrestrial > Soil > Wetlands > Peat | place...
AGCTCTATCCTGACGCGGCACGGCTCTTTCGACTCGTCCACGCTCACATCCAGGTGGCAGGGGCTCTCGGTGCATCGCGCCGCCGTGATGGGCTCCTGATGTCCCGGGGCGGACTGCTGCTTCGGGGGGTACGGGGATTGCGCGCCCACGCCGGCGGCCGTCGGGGCGATCACCGCGGCGAGCATCAAGGCTTTCTTGATCATTGTTCGCTCCGGGGTCTTTGGGGTCGGCCCTGCGCCAGCCACGATACTCCTAACCTCGACCCGGGATCACGCGGATCATTCCGCAGCTTCGCTACGCCCAACGAAGCACGACGCGGATCCGGCGAAGGACCTCGGGGCCGGCCGCGCCGGGGCCGATGAGCAGGGTTCGGTCGAGGCGGCAGCCCTCCGGTCGCCAGCGCACGATCACGAGCCACGGGGCGACGAAGCAGCCGGGCCGCACCGCGCCCCGGCGGCACCGGCCGAGCCGATCCTCGACGCGGATCGAGCCGTCGCGCCCGAGCCCGAGGCGCCGCGGAGCCCGCAGCGCCGCGAGGGCCCGCGCGGCGTGGAGCACGACCCAGGCGACGGCCGCGATGCGCCAGGCCAGGGGGAGCGGCAGCGACCCCGCGAGCACGGCGGTCGCGAGCGCGGCGAGCGCGACGAGGGCCGCTGCCGGGCGGCTATACTGAAGCTCGCACTCCACGGCCTCCATACTTTCCCCCATGTCGTCCTGGCTCTCGTTCCTTGCCAGCCGCGGCGCGCGGCTCGACGCCGCGGGCGTGGCGGACTTCGGCGACCCGGCGGGCGAGGCGCTCGCCGCGCGCGACCACGCGATCCTCGCCGATCTCTCCCATAACGCGCTCCTCGCGGCGACGGGCGACGGCGCGTCCGCCTTCCTGCACGGCCAGTTCACGAACGACGTCCAGGCCCTGCAGCCGGGCGCCGCGCAGTGGAACGGCTGGTGCTCGCCCAAGGGGCGCCTCATCGCCACGTTCCTGCTGATGCGCCGCGCCGAAGGCTTCCTGCTGATGCTGCCGGCCGAGCTCGCACCCCCCGTCGCGAAGCGCCTGGGCCTGTTCGTGCTGCGCTCGAAGGTCCGCGTCGCGGAGGCGAGCGCCTCGTTCGTGCGCCTCGGCTTCGCGGGCAAGACCGCGGGCGTGATCATCGCGCGCCACTGGGGCTTCACGCCCGACCCCCTGCGCTCCGTGGAGAAGGACGGCGCCACCTGTGTCGCGATCGACGGGGAGCGCTTCGTGATCCTCGTGGCGCCCGAACGCGCCCCGCCGCTCTGGGAAACCCTCGCGCTCAACGCCACGCCCGCGGGTCCCGACGCCTGGGAAGGCTCGCTCGTCCGCGCGGGCATCCCCGCGATCGTCGCGGCCACCCAGGAGGCGTTCGTGCCGCAGATGGCGAACTTCGACCTGGTGGGCGGGGTGAGCTTCAAGAAGGGCTGCTACCCGGGACAGGAAATCGTCGCCCGCACCCAGTACCGCGGCATCCTCAAGCGGCGCATGGCGCTCGTCCACCTCGCCGGCGAATCGCGGCCGATGCCCGGGCAGAGCGTCTACGGCGCCGCCTTCGGCGACCAGGCCGCCGGCACGATCGCGAATGTGGCCCTCGCTCCCGGCGGCGGGTTCGACGCGCTCGTCGTCGCCCAGGTCGAAAGCATCGCGGCGGACGACCTGCGCTGGGCCTCGCCCGGCGGCCCCCGGCTCGAGATCCGGCCGCTGCCTTACGCGGTGGAGCCGTGGGAGTCGCCGGCCGAACGCGCGTAGAGACGCCGCAGCGCCCGCCCCCGGTGAAAACCTCGCGATCGGCCCCGCTCGCGGCCCTCGCGGCCCTCGTGCTGATCTGGGGCTACTCGTGGGTGGTCATGAAGATCGCGCTGCGCTATGCGCACCCGTTCGACTTCGCGGCGCTGCGCGTGAGCTGCGGCGCGGCACTGCTCTTCTCCATCGTCGCCTTCCAGCGCCGGCGCCTCGCGCTCGGGCGCTACCGCATGGCCGCCCTCCTCGGCACGCTCCAGGTGGCGCTCTTCGTGGCGCTGTCGCACTTCGCGCTGCTCTACGCCGGGCCGGGCAAGACCTCGGTCCTCGTCTTCACGATGCCCTTCTGGATGATCGTCTTCGCCCATCTCATCCTGCACGAGCGCATGCGCGGGGCGCAGTGGGTCGCGGTGGCGCTCGCCTTCGCGGGGCTCGTGCTGATCGTGGCGCCGTGGCGGCTCACGAGCCTCACGGGAAGCCTGCTCGCCGTGGCGGCCGGGGCGGTGTGGGCGATCGCCGCGGTGCTCTCGAAGAAATGGCCCACGCCCGGGGCCGATCCCCTGATCTTCACCGCCTGGCAGCTCCTCTTCGGCGCCGCGTGGCTCGGCGCGCTCGCGTGGCTGCATCCGCACCCGCCGGTGCGCTGGACTCCCGAGTTCGCCCTGGCGCTCGGATTCTCGACGGTGTTCGCCACCGCGATCGGATGGTGGCTGTGGACCTACGTGCTGGCGCACACGAGCGCCGGCATCGCGGGGCTCAACTCCCTCGGCATCCCGGTGATCGCGGTCCTCGGCTCGGCGCTGCAGCTCGGGGAGCGCCCGGAGCCGCTGGAGCTCGCGGGCATGGTCGCGATCGGCGTCGCCCTCGCGATGCTGGGCGTGCTCGGCCTGCGGCGCTCGCTCGCGCAGCGCGGAGCTGCTTGAGAGAAGTCGCGCGTCGCGCGATGCCACGGGGTCGTGGGGATTGCGAATTTCGTACCCCGCTTGCCGCCAGCCACCCCAACTCATCAGAGCCCCTTCGAACCCTTGGGGTGAAGCCTCGCCGGGGGACGAAACGTCGTTCGAGCGAAAGGCGGCGCGAAAGGAATCGGCGAGTGCGATGGACGAGCACCGCGGCGACACCGGCCGATCGGACCCCGCTCCCCCGCCGAGGCTTCACCCCGGGTTCGAAGGGGCGATCCGACTCGGTTCTTCCTTGAAAACAGGCACTAGCAGCGGAAGTTTGGTAAATTGGTGCAGGTCTCGAGGCTGCATTGTCCATGAACCGAAGCCTGCCCCTCATCCTCACGCTCGACCAGCACGGCGTGCCCCACCGCTGGGTCACGTGGCAGCAGGCCGTGTGGTACTACGCCAAGGAGCGCGTGGCCTGGGAGCTGGGCAGCGAGGCCTTCACGGTCTACGGCGGGCGCTCGCGCCACACCGGCGAGCGCTCGAGCATCACGGCGAGCTCCATCATCGCGATCCGCGGCAAGGCGCTCGCGATCAAGGGCTTCAACCAGGTGCCTCCGCTCAACAACCGCGAGCTCTTCAACCGCGACCACTTCCTGTGCGCGTTCTGCGGCGGGGACTTCTCGCCCTACCGGCTCACCTGCGACCACATCATGCCGATGTCGCGCGGCGGCCTGGACACGTGGATGAACGTGGTGACCGCGTGCCGGACATGCAACCAGAAGAAGGGCAGCCGCACGCCCGAAGAGGCGCACATGCAGCTGCTCTACGCGCCCTACGTGCCCAACCGCGCCGAGTTCCTGATCCTCGCCAACCGCCGCATCCTCGCCGACCAGATGGAGTTCCTGCGCCAGCACGTGTCGGCCAACTCGCGCATCAACCAGCGCGGCGCGGCGGCGAGGAAGAGCCTGAACTAGACGAAGAAGGGGGGCGCCATGTCCCCGAAGTCGGAGCACGTGCTGCGCGAGCTGCTCACGATCGGCTTCCGGGCCTATCCGCGCGGGCTCGCCAACGGCATCCTCTTCGCCTCGGTGACGACCGCGCTGCTCTGGGACGGGATGCCGCACGGCATGCTCGCGGTATGGCTCGCGTGCTTCGTGACGCTCGTGACCGCGCGGTTCGGCATCGCGAGGTCGTTCCTGCGCGCCGCGCCGCCCGCCGAAGAGCTCGAGCGCTGGGCGCGGCGCGCGGCCTTCGGCTACGGCGCCACGGGCTTCGCGTGGGGCCTGCTCGCGGCGGCGGCGATGATCTTCGCGCCGCAGGTGCCGCTCTACTCCCTGTGGACCGTGTTCCTCATCGCGATCTTCGCGGTGCTGCAGGCGCAGACCACCGGCTCCCACCCGGTGGTGTTCCGCGCGTTCACCCTCTGCGCGTTCGCGCCGGTGCTGGCCGCCTGCCTGCTGCTGTCGAGCCCCCACTACGCGACGCGCCTGGTCGGCGTGGTGGTGCTCCTCGCCATGTCGCTCCTGGTCGGCCGCAGCGGCAACCGCTACATGGTCGATTCCATCGCCATTCGCAACGAGAACGTCGAGCTGCTGAACGACCTCCGGGTCCAGAAGGAGGAGCTCGACCGCGCCAACTCCGCCAAGACGCGCTTCCTCGCCGCCGCGAGCCACGACCTGCGCCAGCCGATGCAGGCGATCGCGCTCCTGGTGGAGAGCCTCCAGGAGCGCGTCCACGAGCCCGGCACGCGCAAGATCGTGGGGAGCATCCGCAGCTCCGTGGTCGCGATGTCCACGCTGCTCGACGAGATCCTCGACATCTCGAAGCTCGACGCGGGCACCGTGAGGCCGCGGCCCGCCGTATTCCCGGCGGCCCGCGTCCTCGATCGCCTGCGCGCCTCCTTCTCCCAGGCGGCCGCGCAGAAGTCGCTCGGGTTTCGCGTGCGCCCCTCGGAGGCGGTGGTCGAGACCGACGAGGTGCTGCTCTACCGCATCCTCGCCAACCTCGTCCAGAACGCGCTTCGCTACACCGAGCGCGGCGGCGTCCTCGTGGGCTGCCGCCGGCGCCCCGAGGGCGTCGCGATCGAGGTGTGGGACACCGGCATCGGGATTCCTTCGGACCAGCTCACCGAGGTCTTCCGCGAGTTCTACCAGGTCGGCAATCCGCAGCGCGACCGGGACCAGGGGCTCGGGCTGGGGCTCGCCATCGTCGAGCGCACCGCGCGCACCCTCGGACTGCCGCTGCGGCTGCGCTCCCGGCTCGGGCGGGGCTCGGTGTTCTCGATCGTGGTCCCGCACGGCGACCCGGCGCGCGTGGGCGCGGCCGAGGCTGCCGCGCCGGAATCGCTCGAGGGCTGCGCCGTGCTCGTGGTCGAGGACGACCGCGACATTCGCGGGGCCATCACGGTGCTGCTCGAGGGATGGCGTTGCAACGTGGCCGTCGCCTCTTCGCCGCCCGAGGTGGACGGCGCGCTCGAGCGCCTCGGCGCGGAGCCCGACGCGATCGTCGCCGACTACCGGCTGCCGGGCGGCGAGAGCGGGGTGCAGCTGATCGCGCGCGTGCGCGAGCGCCATCCCGGCGCGAGCGCCGTGCTGGTCACCGGCGACGTGGCTCCCGAGGTGCTCCAGGAGGCCCAGGCGGCGGGCCTTCCGCTGCTGCACAAGCCGCTGCGCCCCGCGCGCCTGCGCACGCTGCTCGCCGCCGCGCTGCGCCGGCGCCGCGCGAGTCGCCGCGCACCGCCCGCCCAAGAGGTCGCGCGGGAGGCCTCGTGAAGGTCCTGCTGATCGACGACCACCACCTGATCCGCGAAGGCCTGCGGCCGGTGCTGCAGCAGCTCGCCGAGCCGGGCGAGGCGCTCGAGGTGGTCGAGGCCTCGACGTTCCGTGCGGGCCTGGAGGAGGCCGGGCGCCACGCCGACCTCGAGCTCGCGCTCCTCGACCTGCGCCTGCCCGACGTCGCGGGGTTCGAGGCGCTCGCCGAGCTGCAGAGCCGCCATCCGGAGCTGCCCGTGGTCGTGATGTCGGGCGAGGACGACCCCGCGCTCGTGCGCGGCGCGCTCGAGCGCGGCGCCCTGGGCTACATCCCGAAATCGTCGAGCACCGCGGTCGTCCTCAACGCGCTGCGGCTCGTGCTTTCCGGGGGCACCTACGTGCCTCGCGAGATCATGGGAGGCGCGCCGTCCGCGGCGCCCGGTTCCGCGCCTTCGCCCTCCCCCGCGCCGGGCGCGCCCGCGTCGGCCGGCGCGGCCGCCTCGCTCGGCCTCACGCCGCGCCAGGCCGACGTCCTCGCCCTGCTGATCGCCGGCAAGTCCAACAAGGAGATCTGCCGCGCGCTGGGGCTCGCCGAAGGCACGGTGAAGAACCACATCGCCGCGGTCTTCAAGGCGCTCCGCGTGACCACGCGCGTGCAGGCGGTCATCGCCGCGGCGAAGCTCGGCATCCGGGGCTGAGGCGACCGCATCATCCGAAAGTCCTGGGCCGTCCGGCCCGGTCGCGGAGCCCGAACCATCCATCGAGCGGATTTCCCGCGCGGGCGCGTTCGCCTATCGTGCCGCTACTTTCCAACGCGGGAGGGTCCGATGAAGTTCCTTGCCGAGCTGTCCGTGCGCGCGCGCCTCGTCGCGCTCGTCGTGTTCGTCAACGTGCTCATGCTCGCCGGCGTGGGCTACGCCTGGTACGCGATCTCGAGCCTCAACGCGCAGCTCGAGTCGGCCCTCGCCATGCAGGCGCGGCTCGCGGCCACGGGCGACCTCTCGCGCCGCGCGGAGGTCGAGTTCAAGATGCAGGTGCAGGAATGGAAGGACCTCCTGCTCCGCGGCCACGAGGACGGGCTCTACGACAAGTACCTCAGGGCCTTCCGCGACCGCTCCGCGACCGTGGCCGCCGACCTCAAGGCTTTCGCCGAGCAGGCCCAGCAGGTCGGCATCGCTCCGGGCCCCGCCCAGGCGGCGCTTGCCGAGCACGAGGAGCTCGACCGGCGCTACGACGCGGCGCTCCAGGCCTATCGCGCCGACGATCCCGGCACGACCTTCGCGGTCGACCGCGCCGTGCGCGGCATGGACCGGGCCCCCACCGAGCGCATCGGCGACCTGGTGAAGCTCGCGCAGGACCAGGCGCAGCGCCTCACGCAGGAGGCGACGCGCTCGGCTGCGGGCGAGAAGGCGAAGCTCGTGGCGGGGCTCGCGGTGCTCGCCCTGCTCGCCGCGGCCGTGAGCATCGTCGCCGCCTGGCTCACCATCGCGGCGATCCTGCGGCGGCTCGCGCGGGCGACCGAAGTGGCGCGCAACGTCGCCTCGGGCGACCTCGCCACGCACATCGACACCGGCCGCGACGACGAGCTCGGGAAGCTCCTGCGGTCGCTGCGCGACATGAACGATTCGCTGGCCGGCATCGTGGGGCGGGTCCGCGAGTCCGCCGAGAAGGTGAGCAGCGCCGCGACCCAGATCGCCGCGGGCAACACGGAGCTCGCCTCCCGCACCGAAGAGCAGGCCTCGAGCCTCGAGGAGACCGCGGCCTCGATCGAGGAGATGACGGCCACGGTCACGCAGAACGCCGCCAACGCGAACCAGGCGAACGAGCTCGCGGCCTCGGCCGCCCAGGTCGCGCGCCGCGGAGGCACGGCGGTCGAGCAGGTGGTGAAGACCATGGACGGCATCCAGGCGAGCTCGCGCAAGATCGCCGACATCATCGGCCTCATCGATTCCATCGCGTTCCAGACGAACATCCTCGCGCTCAACGCGGCCGTGGAAGCGGCGCGCGCCGGAGACCACGGGCGCGGCTTCGCCGTGGTCGCCGGCGAGGTTCGCGGCCTCGCCCAGCGCTCCGCCGAGGCCGCCCGCGAGATCAAGGCGCTCATCACCGACTCGGTCGAGCGCGTGGATGCCGGCGCGAAGATCGCCGGCGACGCGGGCCAGACGATGGCCGAGATCGTCTCGGGCGTGAGCCGCGTCTCGCAGCTGATCGGCGAGATCGCCGCGGCCTCCCGCGAGCAGAGCTCCGGCATCACGCAGGCGAGCCAGGCGGTGGGCGAGCTCGACAAGACGACGCAGCAGAACGCCGCGCTCGTGCAGGAGTCCACCGCGGCCTCGGAGTCGCTGCGCCGCCTCGCCCTCGAGATGGCGGAGGCGGTGCGCGTCTTCCGCCTGGCCGAGTCGACCGGCGCGATGCCGCAGGCCGCAGCCGCCGCGGCCCCGGTCCCCGCCGTCACCGGACGCCCCGCGCGGCGAACCCGCCGCATCGCGCCGCCCGCGGCCGGGCTCGGCATCCCCGCGAGCCCCGGTCTCGCGCTCGCGTCTCCCGGCCGCACCGAGGAATGGAGGGAGTTCTGACGATGCAAGCCGCTGAAATCCGCGAGAAGCGCGACGAATTCCTGTCGTTCCGCCTGGGCGAGGAGGAATACGCCATCGACATCCTGCAGGTGCGGGAGATCCGCCCCCACGAGACTCCGACACGCATCGCCGGGGCCCCCGACTTCGTGAAGGGCGTGATCAACCTGCGCGGCACGATCGTCCCCATCGTGGACCTGCGCGCGCGCTTCGGGCTTCCGCCGCGGGCCGCCTCCTCCGACCCCGTCGTCATCATCCTCGCGATCGCCGAGCGCCCCCTGGGCATCGTAGTCGACGGGGTGAGCGACGTGGTGGCGCTCGCGGCCGGCGAGATCCGTCCCGCCCCCGTGGAATTCGCGACCCTCGTGGAACGGGGATTCGTGCGCGGCCTCGCCCCGATCGACGAGCGGCTCCTCATCGTCGTGGACCTCGTCGCGCTGCTCGGGGACCCGGCACCCGCAGAGCGGCAGGCCGCATGAGGGCGCCCAGCGTCGTGAGCGCCGAGCTCGCGCTCGGCATGGCCCTCGCTCTCGAATCGAGCGAGTCCGACATCGGCCGCGCGCAGGCCCTGCTGCTCGACCCCCTCGCCGCGAGCGAGCCGGCCCTGCAGCTGCTCGCGAGGGCGCTCGCCCGGATCGAGACGGTGCGGCTCGCGCTCGACGAAGCCGGGACGCGAAGCCTCGACTGATGGCCGCGCGCGTCCTCCTCGCCGGGCTCCTGCTCGCGGCGCTCGCCCCCGCCGCCGAGCCCGCCGCGGCGCCCCCCGAGCGCCTCGTGGTGGTCACCGACGACCACTATCCGCCCTACCTCTTCCGGGACGGCAAAGGGCGCCTGCAGGGCATCGTGGCGGACAAGTGGGAGCTCTGGTCCGAGCGCACGGGCGTGCCCGTCGAGGTGCGCGGCAAGAGCTGGGTCGGCGCCCAGGCGAGCGTGCGCGACGGCGAGGCCGACGTGGTGGACCTGCTCACGTACGCGCCTCCGCGCGCCGGCGCCTTCGAGTTCTCCCGGGACTCGGAGCGCACGCAGGCGCGCGTGTACTTCGATCGCTCGCTCGGGGGCATCACCAGCGACGCCTCGAGCCTGCGCGGCTTCGTCGTGGGGGCGAAGGCCGGCGGCGCGTGCGCCGAATGGATGAGGGACCGCGGCGTGGAAGACATCCGCGCGTATCCCGACTCCGAGTCGCTCGTGGCCGCGGCGGGCGCAGGCCACGTGAAGCTCTTCTGCATGGACGAGCAGGTCGCGGACTACTTCCTCTATCGCCAGGGCCTGTCGGGAAAGTTCCGCCAGACGCAGCCCCTTTATTCCGCCTACCTGCACTGGGCCGTGCGCGCCGGCAACGCGCCGCTTCGCGACTTCGTCCAGGCCGGGTTCGACCGCATCCCGCGCGGCGACCTCGAGGCCATCGACACGAAGTGGTTCGGCAACCCGTTGCGCTCGGCGATCGACCTGCGGCTTCTCTACGCCCTCGGCATGGTACCCATCGCGCTCGTCGCGCTGTCGGCGGCGCTGATGCTGTGGAACCGGGGGCTGCGGCTGCGGCTGGAAGCGCGGGCGCGCTACTTCTCCACCCGCGATCCGCTCACGGAGCTCCCCGCCCGCGCGCTGCTGCACGACCGGCTCGCGCAGGAGCTCGCCCGCGCCGATCGCACCGGCGGCATCGTCGCCGTGCTCTTCGTCGACCTCGACCGCTTCAAGGCGGTGAACAACACCTTCGGCCACGCCTGGGGCGACCGGGTGCTGCGGGAGACAGCGAGCCGTCTGCAGCGCTGCGTGGGCGGCGCCGACACCGTCGGGCGCATCAGCAGCGACGAGTTCGTGATCGTGCTCTCCGACCTCGCCCGCGCCGACGAGGCGGGAGCTTTCGCGCGCCGCGTGCTCGCCGAGCTGCACCGCCCTTACGCCGTCGACGGACAGTCGGTCTACTGCACGGCGAGCATCGGCATCGCGGTGCACCCCGGCGACGGGTCCACCGCCTCCACGCTGATCCAGAACGCCGACATCGCCATGTACCGGGCGAAGGAGCGCGGGCGCAACGGCTTCCAGTTCTTCCTTCCCGAGATGCACCAGCGCGCGGTGCGCCGCCTGCGGATCGAGACGGCGCTGCGCGGGGCGCTCGAGCGCGAGGAGTTCCTGCTGCAGTACCAGCCCAAGGCGGACGTGCGCTCGGGGGCGGTGACGGGCTACGAGGCGCTGCTGCGCTGGCGGCACCCCGAGTTCGGCCTGCTCTCGCCGGGCGAGTTCGTGCCCGTGCTCGAGGACACCGACCTCATCGCCCCGGTGGGCGAATGGGTCCTGCGCGAGGCCTGCGGCCAGATCGCGAGCTGGCGCGCGAGCGGCCTCGACGTCCCGCACGTCGCGGTAAACCTGTCGGCGCGGCAGTTCCGCATGAAGGGCCTCGACGCGACCGTCGCCCGCATCGTGGAAGAAGCGGGGATCGGCCCGGGCCTGCTCGAGCTCGAGCTCACCGAGTCGCTGCTCATGCAGGAGCCGGAGGAGGCGGTGCGCACGCTCGCCAACCTCAAGCGCTACGGCGTGCGCATCGCGGTGGACGACTTCGGCACCGGCTACTCGAGCCTCGCCTACCTCAAGCGCTTCCCCATCGACGCGCTCAAGATCGACCGGGCCTTCGTCTCGGACGCCACCGCGAACCCCGACGACGCCGCGATCACGCTCGCCATCATCAACCTGGGGCACAGCCTGGGGCTCACGGTCGTGGCCGAGGGCGTGGAGAACGAGGCCCAGCTCGCGTTCCTGCGCGAGCACGGCTGCGACGAGATGCAGGGATTCCTCTTCAGCCCGCCGCTGCCGGCCGAGGAGATTGCCCGACGCACTCCCGAGTCTCCGCCGGCGGCCGCCGCGTCCCTTCGCGAAGCAACCGCCTGAAGGCGCGGGGGCGGACCGCACCCCCGCCCGGAGCTAGGCGGCCTCGCGCCGCAGCTCGCGGCGCACCCACTCGACGAACTCGCGCGCCTCGGGGCGGTCCTGCGCCCGGGGCGCGACGATGGCGTGGAAGCCCCGCCCCACGTTGCGCGGCGGGCCGAAGAGCGCCACGAGCCGTCCCTGCCGGATGTAGTCCTCGGAGAGACTCATGCGGCCGAGCGCCACGCCCTGCCCGTGCAGCGCCGCCTGCAGCACCTGGTCGTACTGGTCGAAGGCGAGCGTGCCCGAGGGCTCGAGCTCCTCCACGCCCGTCGCTTCGAGCCACGCGGCCCACGACAGCCACGGGAAGCGCCCCGCGGGATCGTGGAAGTTGAGCAGGAGGTGGTGGCGCAGGTCCGCGGGCCGGCGCAGGGGGCGCCCCGCGGCGCGCGCCTCCTTCGCGTAGCCCGGGCTGCAGACGGCGGCGAGATGCTCGCTCACCAGGTGCACCGCGCCCGCGGGCACTCGGTCGAGGGCGCAATCGCGGATCGCCACGTCGATGCCGAGGCGCTCCATGTCCACCACGTCGTGGGTCGCCGTGACGCGCACGTCCACGCGCGGATGCGCCTTGCGCCAGCGCGCGATGCGGGGAACGAGCCACATCGAGGCGAAGGAGACCGTCGTGGTGACCGTGAGGACGTGGCCCCCCCGCGAGTCGCGCAGCCTGCGCGTGGCTTCGCGCACGCCGTCGAGCGCGAGGGCGACGCCCCGGAGGAACGCCTGGCCCTCGGCGGTGAGCGCGAGCGCCTTGTGGCGCCGCTCGAAGAGGCGCGCGCCCAGGAACTCCTCGAGCGCCTGGACCTGGCGGCTCACGGCCGACTGGGTGAGGAAGAGCTCCGCCGCCGCCTTCGTGAAGCTCAGGTGGCGCGCGGCGGCCTCGAAGCCGCGCAGCAGGTCGAGGGGGGGCAGCTCGCGGTGCGGATTAGCCATTCTCAAAGCGCATGCAACGGATGCGGGAAATTCGTTTGCGGCCGCTCTGCACATGGCAAAAACTGCGGCCTCGAGGTTCCATTTTGCATGCGTGTGGATCATTCAGCAAGGAGGCTTCCATGGAGCTGCTCGTGAAGGCGCCGGTGCTCGAAATGTCGGAAGGGCAGGTCGTCACGCTCGTCGACGCGGCGGGCACCCGCATCGCCGCGCGTCGCGGCACGGTCTGGATCACCGAGGAAGGCGGTCGGGACGACCACATCCTCGCCGCCGGCGAGGCGCTCGTGGTCGGTCGCGCGGGCCGCACCGTCGTGCAGGCGCTCGCCCCCTCGCGCATCGCGATCCGCGAGGCGGATGCGGCCGCGAACGACGCGCGCTGCTAGCCCGGGAGCCCGCCATGGCCACCGCGATCCTCTCCGGGCGCGCCGGCGCTCTGCTGCGGGCCTGCGCGACCCTCCTCGAGCGCGCGGCCGATCGCCTCGAGCGCCCGGTCGCGCGGACGCTCGCGCTCGAGCGGGTCGTCCCCCGCGGCTCCGGCGCCGGGAGCGCGGCGTCCTACACCGAGCGGCTCGCCGAAATGCGCGAGCGCCACCACATCCCGTACTACTGAGGATCGCTCGCGGGCTGGGGACCCCGCTCGAGCAGCATCGCGTCGCCGTAGCTGAAGAAGCGGTAGCGCCGCGCGATGGCGTGGGCGTAGGCCCGCCGGATGGTATCGACGCCGGCGAAGGCCGAGACGAGCATGAGCAGCGTCGAGCGCGGCAGGTGGAAGTTGGTGAGCAGCCGCTCGACCACGCGGAAGCGGTATCCCGGAAGGATGAAGAGCCGTGTCTCCGCGGTCCCCGCGGCGAGCGTCCCCGAGGCCGCCGCCGATTCGAGCGCGCGCAGCGTCGTCGTCCCCACCGCGAGCACGCGCCCGCCGCGCGCCTTCGCCGCGGCGATGGCTTCGACCGTCGCCTGCGGCACGCCGTACCACTCCGCGTGCATCACGTGCCGCGCGGGATCGTCCTCGCGCACCGGCTGGAACGTCCCCGCGCCCACGTGCAGCGTCACGGTGGCGATCGTCGCGCCCTTCGCACGCAGCGCGTCCAGGGTCTCCGCGTCGAAATGCAGGCCCGCGGTGGGCGCGGCCACCGCGCCGGGGACGCGCGCGTACACCGTCTGGTAGCGGCGCTCGTCCTCCGCGGCCGCCTCGTGGGTGATGTAGGGCGGGAGCGGCACCTCGCCCCACGCCTCGAGCACGTCGAGGACCGGCCCGTCGAGGAAGAGGAGCTCGAAGAATTCGCCCTGGCGCCCGAGCACCTCCACCACGCCGCCCCGCGCGAGGCGAATCTGCCGTCCGGGCTTCGGCGCCTTGCTCGCGCGCACCTGGGCGAGCGCGCGCGAGGCGTCGAGGACGCGCTCGACGAGGATCTCGACTTCGCCCCCCGAGTCCTTGCGCCCGTGCAGCCGCGCCTTGATCACCCGCGTGTCGTTCACGACGAGCACGTCGGAAGGCGCCACCCGCGACACGATGTCGCGGAAGGCGAGATCCTCCATGCGGCCCGTCGCGCCGTCGACGTGCAGCAGGCGGCTCGCGGAGCGCTCGGGCGCGGGATGCTGCGCGACGAGATCGGGCGGCAGGTCGTAGTCGAAGTCGGCGAGGCGCACGCGCCATTATGCGAAAATTCGCGCTTCGGCCCACGACGAGCGGCCGGGATGGCGGAACTGGTAGACGCACGGGACTCAAAATCCCGCGGTGGCGACACCATGTGGGTTCGATTCCCACTCCCGGCACCACGACGCGAAGCAGGGCGGCCGCAGGAGGAGTCGGCGTCCGGCGCGGCGCGAAGCGCGCTACACTGCGCCTCGCCCAGCCACCGTTTCCGGAGGTGCCGTGCGCAAGGTGCTCTTCATCTTCAGCGTGCTCTCCGACGGCGACGCCGAGTGGCTCGCGCAGGCCGGCGAGCGCGTCCACGTCGACCCGCCGATGGTGGTGGTGCCCCTGGGGACGAGCCCCGATCACGTCTACTTCGTCCTCGAGGGACGCCTCGCGATCCGCACGCGCACGGGCGAGACGATCGCCGCGCTCGAATCGGGCGAGATCGTGGGCGAGATGACGCTCGTCGATCCCGCGCCGACCGTGGTCTCGGTCGAAGCGGCTGCGGAGTCCACGCTGCTGCGCATCCCGCACGCGGCGCTGCGCGAGAAGCTCGCCTCCGACCTCGCCTTCGCGGCGCGCTTCTACCGGGCGCTGTGCGTGTTCCTCGCCGACCGCGTGCGCAACACCACGCAGCGCCTCGGTTACGGCAGCGGCCCCGAGGAGCGCCACGCCCGCGACGAGCTCAACGAGGAGCTGCTCGACAACGTCCACCTGGCCGGCGCGCGGTTCGAGCGCATGCTCAAGCGCCTTTCGGGCTGAAGCGAGTGCCGGCCGAGGATCCGGAGATCTTCCGCAAGGCGGCGCTCGAGCGCCTCGCCTCGCCCGAGCGCCTCGACGAGCGCCTGCGGCTGCCCGGCTTTCCTCCGCTGCTCGTCGCGCTCGCGGTCGCCTTCGTCGCCGCGGCCGCATCCTTCGGCGCATGGCTGCTGCTGGCGCGATAGGCGCCGCGGCGGCTCCGGCCCCGGGGCCGGGGGCGCCGCGGCTTCCCGACACGCCCCTCGAGCGCACGCCCACGATCCTCCAGCTCGAGGCGGTCGAGTGCGGGGCGGCCGCGCTCGCGATGGTGTACGCGCACCACGGGCTGCACGTCCCGCTCGAGCGCATGCGCATCGAATGCGGCGTGACGCGCGACGGAAGCAAGGCGGGCGCGCTGCTGCGCGCCGCGCGCGCCCGCGGGATGACCGCGCGCGGCTTCCGCAAGGAGCCCGAAGAGCTCGCGGAGCTGCCGCTGCCCGCGATCCTGTTCGTGAACTTCAACCACTTCGTGGTGCTGGAGGGATTCCGCCGCGGACGCGCGTGGCTCAACGACCCCGCGCGCGGCCGCCGCCGCGTCGAGGCCGCCGAGCTCGACCAGATGTTCACCGGCGTGGTGCTCACGTTCGAGCCCGGGCCGGATTTCCGCCGCGGCGGCGAGGCGCCCTCCACCGTGCGCTCGCTCGCGCGCTACCTCGAGGGGCTGAAGCTCGCGGTCGCGGCCACGTTCTCGCTGGGGCTCGCCCTCGTCCTGCCCGGGCTCGCGATCCCGTGGATCCTCGGGCGCTTCGTCGACGAGGTGCTCGTCGCGCGCTCGGGGGCGGTCGCGGCTCCGCTCCTCGGCGGGCTCGTCCTTGCGGCGCTCGCACGGGCGCTGCTGCTGCGCCTGCAGGCCGGCCTCGTCACGAGCGCCTTCGCCCGCGCCGCCCGCGCGAGCGCGCGGCGCTTCATGGCCCACGCGCTCGCGCTTCCGATGGCCTTCTACGCGCAGCGCTCGCCGGGCGAGCTCGCCGCGCGCGTCGCCCTCAACGAGCGGGCGGTGGAGACGCTCTCGAACGACCTCGCGCGCCTCGCGCTCGACGCCGTCACGGCGGCCTTCTACCTCGCGCTCATGCTCCACCTCGAGGCAACCCTCGGCCTCGTGGCGCTCGCGTGCTTCGCCCTCGAGCTTGCCGCCTGGCGCGCGCTCCTGCGCCGCACCGCCGAATCGTCCCAGGAGCTTTCCGTGCAGGCCGGGCGCCTCGCGGGCCTCGCCACCGGCGGCATCTCGAGCATCGAGACGCTGAAGGCGGGCGGCCAGGAGGGCGCGCTCTTCGTCAAATGGATCGGCCTGCAGGTGCGCCTCGCGAACGCGGCGACGCGCGCCCGGCGCTTCATGCTCACCGTCGGCCAGGCGCCCGCGCTCCTCTCCCTCGCCGGGCAGCTCGCGGTGCTGGGGATCGGCGCGGCGCGCATCGTCCAGGGCGCCTTCAGCGTGGGCGACCTCGTCGCCTTCCAGGTGCTGCTCGCCGGCTTCACCGCGCCCGCGCACGCGCTCTTCGCCCACACGCAGCAGCTCCAGTCGCTGCGCGGCGACCTCGCGCGGCTCGACGACGTGCTGCGTCACGAGGCGGAGATCGCCGGAATCGCGCACGGATCGCCCGTTTCCGAACCGGATGGCGGGGACCGCTCCCGGCTCCAGGGGCTGCTCGAGTTCCGCGACGTCACCTTCGGCTACGACCGCGACGCGCCAGCGCTCGTCGAGGGCCTGTCCTTCACCGTGCGCCCCGGCGGGCGCGTGGCCCTCGTGGGCGCTTCGGGGTGCGGCAAGTCCACCGTCGCGCGCCTGGCCGCCGGCCTCTACGCGCCGTGGAGCGGCGCCATTCTCGTCGACGGCGAGCCCCGCGAGCGCCATGGGCGCGCGCGGCTGGCCACCGCCCTCGCCTGGGTCGACCAGGACATCGCGCTCTTCGAGGGCAGCGTGCGCGACAACCTCACGATGTGGGACGAGGCCGACGACGCGTCGCTTCACGCGGCGCTGCGCGACGCCGTCCTCGAGGAGGACATCGCGCTGCGCGGCGCGGGCCTCGCCGCGCCGCTCCAGGAAGGCGGGCGGAACCTGAGCGGCGGCCAGCGCCAGCGCCTCGAGATCGCGCGCGCCCTCGCGAAGGATCCGTCGATCCTGGTCCTCGACGAGGCCACCAGCGCCGTCGATCCCGCCACCGAGGCGCGCATCGAGGCGAACCTGCGGCGCCGGCGCGTCTCCTGCCTCGTGGTGGCGCACCGCCTGTCCACCGTGCGCGACGCCGACGAGATCCTCGTGCTCGACGGCGGCCGCGTGGTCGAGCGCGGAACGCACGCGCAGCTCATGGCGCTCGCCGGCGGGCGCTACGCGCGCCTCGTCGCCTCCGAGGGCGCCCGATGACCCCCTCGGACCCGGGCATCTCGCTCAAGGCCACCACGCTCGAAGCGGCGCTCGGCCTGCTCGCGCCCGCGCTCGGCGTCGCATTCGAGGCCGGCCCCGAGCTCCCGGAAGAGGCCGCCGAGGCGATCGAGGCGCTCGCGCTTCCCGCGGGCCTGCGCTCGCGGCGCACGATGCTCGACGCGGGATGGTGGCGCGAAGCGGGCGGGCCGATGATCGCCCGCGTGGCCGAGCGCAGGCGCATCCCCCGCGAGCCCGGCACCGCTCCTTCCGGAAGTCCTTCCCTCGCCGCGGGCACTGGATGGGTGGCGCTGGTGCCGGCCGCGCGCGGCTACCGCATGAGGGCGATCGGCCTCGAGGGACGCGCGGTCGAATGGCGGGTCGACGCGCGCGTCGCCGAGCGCCTCGCGCCCTTCGCCTTCGCGTTCCACCGGCGTTTCGAGCCGCGCGCGCTCCGCGCCCGCGACGTCCTGCGCTTCGCGCTCGCGCCGGGCGCGGGCGACCTCGCGGCGCTCCTCGGCGCGGGACTGGCCGCCGCGCTCGTGGGGCTCATCCCGCCCGTGGCCACCGGGTGGCTCGTCGACCGCGCGATCCCCGCGCGCGCGCCGGGCCTCATCGTCGCGGTGCTCGCGGGGCTCGGCGTGGCCGGAATCGCGCTCGTCGCCCTGGACGCGCTGCGCAGCCTCGCGATCCTGCGCTTCGAGGCACGCGCCGGCGTGGCGATGCAGGCCGCGATCGTCGACCGCGTGGTCTCGGCGCCCGCGTCGTTCTTCCGCGGCTTCTCGAGCGGAGACCTCGCGCTGCGCATGGGGTCGGTCAACGCCGTCGAGCGCACGCTCACCGGGTCGGCCATCGGCTCCTTCGTCACCTCTCTCTTCCTGCTCGCGAACGTCGCCGTCATGCTCTCCTACAGCGTCGCGCTCACCCTCGGCGCCTCGGTCGTCGTCGCGCTGGTCGTGGCGGTGTCCACGCGGCTCGGCCTCGCGCGCGCGCGCCTGGGCCCGCGCATCGAGGCGCTCGACGCGAACGTGGCCTCCCTCGCGTTCGAGCTGTTCGCGGGGATCGCGAAGCTGCGCGCGGCCGCCGCGGAGGGACGCGCGCTCGAGCGCTGGAGCGCGCGCTACGACGAGCTGCGCCGCGCCGACACCGACTCGGCGCACCTCACCAACCGCGAAACGGTGCTGGTGAGCCTGCTGCAGCCGCTCGCCACCGCGCTCGTGCTGGCGCTCGCGTGGCGCGCGCTGGGGGGCCCGCGCGCGCTCACCGCCGGCGAGTTCGTCGGCTTCCACGCGGCGATGTTCGGGCTGCTGGGCGCCGTGCAAGCCCTGGTCGGCACGGGGCTCGACCTCGCCCAGCTCAAGCCCGTGTGGGACCGGGCGCGGCCGATCCTCGAGGTCCTGCCCGAGGACGGCTCCGCGGGGACCGAGCGCCACGATCCCGCCGGCGCGATCGCCCTCGAGGGCGTCGCGTTCGCCTACCCGGGCGGCCCCGAGGTGCTGTCCGGCATCGACCTCGAGGTGCGGCCCGGGGAATTCGTCGCGGTCGTGGGCTCGAGCGGATCGGGGAAGTCGACGCTGCTGCGGGTGCTCCTCGGCTTCGAGCGCCCCGCGCGAGGCGGCGTGCGCTACGACGGCCGCGACCTGCGCGCGCTCGACGTGCCGTGGCTGCGGCGCCGCATCGGGACGGTGCTCCAGGACGGACGGCTATGGCCCGGCGATCTCTACTCCAACATCGCGGGGGCGGCCAACGCGAGCGTGGAGGCGGCGTGGACGGCCGCGCGGCACGCGGGCCTCGGCGCCGAGATCGAGGCGATGCCCATGGGCATGTACACGCTGGTGGGCGAAGGGCTCAGCACGCTTTCGGGCGGCCAGCGCCAGCGCGTGCTCGTCGCGCGCGCGCTGGTGGGCGAGCCGCGCATCCTGCTGCTCGACGAGGCGACGAGCGCTCTCGACAACCTCTCCCAGGCGGCGGTGATGGAAGCGCTCGCGCGGCTCCGGGCCACGCGCGTGGTCATCGCCCATCGCCTCGACACGGTGCGCGCGGCCGACCGCATCGTCGTCCTCGAGCGGGGGCGGATCGTCCAGCAGGGAACCTTCGCCGAGCTCGCCGCGCGCGATGGGCCGTTCGCGGCCCTCCTCGCCCGGCAGGTGGCCTGAATCAGTCCTTCTTGGACTTCGGGTCGACCGAGGCGAGCTTCGCCCCTGCGAGGTCCGGCTTGTCCCGCTGCGCCGTGACGACGATGGTCTCCATCTTCACCACCTTGGTCTTCTCGGGCTCGCGGTGCGCGGTGACGACGATGGTCCCCATCTTCCGCACCTCCTGGCCGCCCGAAACGCGGTCGAGTTGCTGGTCGGAGAGCTCGCCGTCGCGGGCGCCGGTCTTCTTCGTGTCCTTCTTGTCGGTCATGGGACCTCCTTCGGACGAAAGGGCAGGCAAAGATAGCACGACCGCGGGATCGCCGCTCTGCCGAATATTCACGGTTCGCGGCGCCGAAAGCGCGCTTCGTCGCGCGCGCCGCACCGGCCGGGAAAATCGGGGACAATGCGATCATGCCGGAACCGGACCGCGACTTCGTCGAGCGCGAGTACAACAACCGCGCGCACGTGCCCGACTACCCGGCCTACTTCGCCCGCTGGGAGCGGGATTCGCGGTACGTGCGCTCGACGCTGCCCGCGCGCCTCGACCTTGCCTACGGGCCCGAGGAGCGCCAGCGCATCGACCTCTTCCCCGCCGCGGGGATGCGCGGCACCCTCGTCTTCATCCACGGCGGCTACTGGCGCTCGCTCGACAAGGACATGTTCTCGTGGCTCGCGGCGCCCTTCGTGGCCGCCGGCATCGGCGTCGCCCTGCCCCGCTACCGCCTCGCTCCCGCCGCGGGAATCGAGCAGATCGTGGACGACGCCATCGCCGCCGTGAACTGGCTCTTCGAGAACGGGCCGGCCCACGGGATGGCGACGCAGCGCGTGGTGCTCAGCGGCCACTCCGCGGGCGGGCACCTCGCCGCGGCGGTCTTCGCCGCGCCGCGCGAGCGCCTGCGCTTCGATCCGGCGCGCATCGTCGGGGGGCTGCCGGTGAGCGGCGTGTACGAGTTCGAGCCGCTGCGCCACTTCAGCTTCAACGCCGACTTCCGCCTCGACCCCGGCGCGGTCGCGCGCCTCGACCTCGCCGGCCGGCCGCGCGCGATCGCCGCTCCGCTCGTGGTCGCCGCGGGCGCCGCGGAGACCTCCGAGTTCCGACGGCAGTCCCGGGTGCTCGCGGAGGCGTGGCGACCGCAGGTCTCGGCGCTCCTGATGCTCCCGGGGCTGCACCACTTCAACATCGTCGACGCCCTCGCCGAGCGGGGCCAGGCGCTGCACGAGGCGGCCCTCGCCTTCTTCGCCCCGGGGGGCGCCGCCGGAACCGCCGCGTGAGCCGCATCCTCGCGACCTATCGCCTGGAGGTCGAGGAGGCCGCGGTCGAGCCGCGCGCCCGGGCGCTCGCCGTGGAGCAGAGCGTCGAGATGCCGCTCGAGGCGATCGGCGAGCGGCGCGTGCTCGACGAGGTGGCCGCGCGCGTCGAATCGATCCGGCCGGCGGATGGCGCCTTCGAGGTGGTGCTCGGCATCGCGGCCGCGACCACCGGCCCCGAGGCCTCGCAGCTCATGAACATGCTGTTCGGCAACTGCTCGCTGCAGCCCGACGTGGAGCTCGTGGACGTCGCTTTCCCGCAAGGGTACGAGCGGGCCTTCGCCGGGCCGCGCTTCGGGATCGAGGGCATCCGCCGCGCCGCGCGCGTCGCGGGCCGGGCGCTCACCGGCACGGCCCTCAAGCCCCAGGGCTCGAGCGTGGGTCAGCTCGCCGCGCTCGCCCGCACGTTCGCGCTCGCCGGCATCGACGTGATCAAGGACGACCACGGCCTCGCCGACCAGGGCTTCGCGCCGTTCGCCGAGCGCGTTCCCGCCGTGCAGCGTGCGATCGAGGCGGCCAACCGCGAGACGGGCGGACACACGATCTACGCGCCCACGTTCTCGGGAAGCCCCGCGGCGCTGGCGGCGCAGGCGCGCCTCGCGCGCGAGTGCGGCGTGGCGATGGCGCTCGTCGCTCCCATGCTCGTCGGCATCCCGGCGTTCGTCGAGTTGCAGGCGACGCTCGGCGTTCCCGTCATGGCGCATCCGGCCTTCGGGGGCGCGACCCGAATCGCCCCGCCGCTGCTGCTGGGCAGCCTCTTCCGCCTCTTCGGCGCCGACGCGGCCATATTCCCCAACCACGGCGGCCGCTTCGCCTACGACCGGGCCACCTGCCTCGCCATCGCCGGGAATGCCCGCCGCCCGTGGAGCGGCGTGCGCCCCGCGCTGCCCGTGCCCGCGGGCGGCATGACCGTCGAGCGCGTGCCGGAGATGATCGAGGGTTACGGGAAGGACGCGATGCTGCTCATCGGCGGGGGGCTCCTGGTCGCCCGCGAGCGCCTCCTCGAGCGCGCGCGCGAGTTCGTCGCCGCCGTCGCCCGGTAGAATCGATCCATGGACGAGGGGCGCAAGCCGCTGGTGCGGCACCACACGGGGCAGTTCCGCTGGGAGGCGGTGGACGTGCTGCGCTACAAGGACGAGGGCAGCGCCACCTTCCGCGACGTGACGCGCCAGGTCCTGTTCGAGGACGGCGGGCTGCCCGCGCAGCTTCGCTACTTCGAGGTGGCGCCGGGCGGATGGACCACGCTCGAGCGCCACGAGCACGTGCACGCGGTCATGGTGATCCGCGGCCGGGGCCAGTGCCTGGTCGGCGACCGGGCCTACGACATCGGCCTGCACGACCTGGTGAGCGTGCCGCCGATGACGTGGCACCAGTTCCGCGCGGCCCCCGACGAGCCGCTGGGTTTCCTCTGCCTCGTCGCCGCGGAGCGCGATCGCCCGCAATTGCCCCCGCCCGGCGAGGCCGAGGCCATCGCGCGACCGCTCGCCGGCAAGTGAGGCCCGCCGGCCGCGGTGTAACAATTTGTTTTTCGTGACCACCGTTCGCTCCCCGGCGCGTTGTTCCGGGTGACGGGACGAGCGGCACCCCGCCGCGCGCCCCGCATCACGACAACGGGAAGGAGAGCGACATGCTGAAGAAACCCCTGGCGATCGCCGGCACCGCGGCGGCACTGGCCGCGGCCACCTTTTCGACCCAGGCGTCGGCGGCGGATCCGCTCGCCGGCGCGCTCATCGGCGGCAGCATCGGCGCGGTCATCGGCCACGGCGCCGGAGGCCACGAGGGAGCGGCCGTAGGCGGGCTGCTCGGCGCCCTGGTCGGCTCGAGCATCGCGGCGAGCTCCGGCCCGTACTACGCGGGCGGTTACTACGCCCCGCCCCCGCCGGCCTACTCTCCGCCCGCCCCGGCCTATTACGCGCCCGCCCCGGCGTACTACGCCTCGGTGCCGGTCTATTACGGCCCGACCGTGGTGTACAAGACCTATCCCTATCACTACGGGCACACCTACGCGGTCCGCCACGACGGGCATTACCGGCGCTAGCGCAGGAAACCGCCGCCAACGCCCGGCGGGCAGTCGCACCCGCTAGCGGGTGATGACCACGAGGACGCTGCAGGGCGAGTGCTCGATCAGGGTCTTCGAGACCGAGCCGCGCCACCAGCGCGCGGCCCAGCTGTCCAGGTGCTTGTGGCCGACGACGATCAGCTCGGCGTCCACCTCGCGCGCGTAGCGGGTGATCTCGTCCACGGCATCACCCATGACGACCTCCCCGCGCACCTTGTGGCCCGATTCCGTGAGGCGGTGCAGGCCTTCGCCGAGGATCGCCTCGTAGCGCTTGCGCTCCTCCTCCTCGCCCCGGCTGTCGTACACGAAGCCCTCTCCGCCGATGAGGGCGGCCGGCGGCGGCATCACCGCCACGAGGAAGAGCTCGGCCTTGGACCACTGCGCGAGCTCGTCGCAGTCGAGCAATGCCTTCTGCCCGGGCTTCGACCCGTCGTAAGCGAGCAGGATGCGCTTGTACATTGTGCCCTCCCCGTGCGTCCGGCCATTCTAGACGGCTCCGGGGGAAAGGGGCAGCGGGCTAGTCGGCGGCCCGGTCGAGGGCCTCGGCGAGCGCGGCGAGGGGCGCGGCTTCCGCATCCGAAACGGCGTGGAACGCCATGCCGCCGTGGACCCAGCGCACGATCGAATAGCCCTGGCGGATCGCCGCGCGCGGGGCCGTGTCCGGCGATCCCGGCGCGGGCCAGACGAAGACGTTGATCACGTGCAGGCGATAGCGGTAGGCGAGGGCGGCCACGGGCCGGCCGCCCACGTAGTCGAGACGTCCGCCGGCGAGCGGGAAACCCGCGGCCGCGAGGTCGTGGACGGGCGGCGAGAAGTCGAGCTTGCCGGCGAACCACGGCTTCACCGTGTGCTGGTCGGACGAGGCCACGTCCTCGAGGTGGCCCGGCATGAGCGACCTCACGTGGGCGGCCACGAGGTCGCGCTCCACGAGCGACTCGGCCGAAGGCGCCGCGTCGAGGAGGGCGAGGTTCCAGCTCACCGCCGCGACCGCCGCGAACGCGCCGGCGAGCGCAACGGCCCTCCACAGCGCCGGGCGCCGCTCCTCCCGCGCCGCGGCCGCGACCGAGGCGCGCACGCGTGCGCGCAGCTCCTCGGGGGCGCGATGGTAGGTCGCGTCGCGCGCGATCATCGGCTCGTCGTCGTCTTCGCGCGTCGCCATCTCAGGACGCCTTCCTCATCCGGATCTCCAGCAGCCGGCGCAGCAGCTCGCGACCGCGAGCGAGGCGCGACATCACCGTGCCGATGGGCACGCCCGCGATCGCGGCGATCTCCTTGTAGCTCAGGTCCTCCAGCTCGCGCATCACGAGCACCTCGCGATAGGCCACGGGCAGGTCCTCGAGCGCCTGGTTCACGAGCTTGCGGTTCACGCTCTGCAGCACGATCACCTCGGGATTGGTCTCGGGCGGCGCCGCGTGGCCCGCGACCTCGGCCTCCGCCGCGACCGCCGCCGCGTCGTCGAGCGCGAGCACTTCCGCCGGCCGGTTCTTCTGCAGCCACGTGTAGCCCGCGTTGCGCACGATCGCGAGCAGCCACGCCCGCGCGTCCCCGCCCCTCAGGCCCTCGAAATAGCGGAAGGCGCGCAGGTACGCCTCCTGCACCACGTCCTGCGCGTCCTGGTCGTTGCGGGTGAGCCACCGCGCCAGGTTGTAGGCGGCGTCGAGGTGGGGCAGGACGCTCTTCTCGAAGCGGGCGTGGAGGGTCATGGTCGTCGCAGGGGAGAAGACCTCCGGCGCCGCGATTCTATTCCCGGGAAATTCGCGCCGCAGCAGGAATTTCGCGGGGCCCGCGCCGGTATTGCGGGAACGGGGCCCGTCCGCCCCGGCCCTTCCATTCCCCGCGAGGAGACTCCTCATGAAGATCGACCGCCGCCGGTTCCTCCAGCTGGGCGCCCTCGGAGGGGGCGCCGTGCTCGCCTCGGGCCTCGCCGGATGCGCCTCCTTGGCCGACTCCGACGACGACGACTTCTACTTCGTGCAGCTCTCGGATTCCCACTGGGGCTTCCAGGGACCGAAGGTGAATCCCGACGCGCGGGGAACGCTCCCCAAGGCGGTGGCGGCGGTGAACGCCCTTCCGGTGCGGCCCGACTTCATCGTCTTCACGGGCGACCTCACGCACACGACCGACAACCCCGTCGAGCGCCGCCGGCGGCTGGCGGAATTCCGCGACATCGTTGCGGGGCTCGACGTGAAGACGGTGCACTTCATGGCCGGCGAGCACGACGCCGCGCTCGACCACGGCAAGGCGTGGATGGAGTTCTTCGGGCCGACGCACTACACGTTCGACCACAAGGGCGTGCACTTCATCGCGCTCGACAACGTCTCGGACCCCGCCGCGCGCCTGGGCGACGAGCAGCTCGCGTGGCTCGCGGCCGACCTCGCCGCGCAGCCGCAGGAGGCGCGCATCGTCGTGTTCGCGCATCGCCCGCTGTTCGACCTCGCGCCGCAGTGGGACTGGGCGACGCGCGACGGCGCGAAGGCGATGGAGCTGCTCCTGCCCTGCACGAACGTGACGGTGTTCTACGGCCACATCCACCAGGAGAATCACCACATGACGGGGCACATCGCCCACCACTCCGCGAGGTCGCTCATCTTCCCGTTGCCCGCGCCGCTGTCGCAGCCCAAGCGCGAGCCGATCCCCTGGGATGCGGACCATCCCTATCGCGGCCTCGGCTTCCGCGAGATCGAGGCGGAGGATGGCGGGGCGAAGCTCGCCCTGTCCGAAATGCCGATCGGGAGGGCCTGAGCCGTGCGCCGGGAACGCCGATTGTTCCTCGCGGCGGGGCTCGTCGCGCTCGCCGCGGGTGCCGGAGCGCTCGCGCAATCCGGGCCCCGCGTGATCAAGGTCGTCGCCCGAAGGTTCGTCTTCACGCCCAACCGCATCGAGCTGCGCAAGGACGAGCCCGTGGTCTTCGAGCTCACGACCGAGGACGTATTCATGGGCTTCAACGTCCCGGACTTCAGCGTGCGCAGCGACATCGTGCCGGGCAGGACCCAGCGGCTGTCGCTCACGCCCGACAAGTCCGGGACCTTCACCTTCCTGTGCGACGTCTTCTGCGGCGAGGGTCACGAGTCCATGAACGGGACGCTCGTCGTGACCTGACCCGGATCAAGCAACTTCCCGGCCGATGAAGTAGTCTCATGGCCACGGAGGTGCTTCGGGATGCGCTACTGGCTACTGGCGGCATGGATCGCGCTCGCGGGGGTGGGCCCCGCGTCGGCGCAGCTGAGCTTCGGCTTCTCGTCTGGCGGCGTGAGCATCGGCATCAACGTGCCCGTCTATCCCCACCTCGTGCGGATACCCGGCTACCCGGTCTACTACGCGCCGGGGCTGCCCACGAACTATTTCTTCTACGAGGGCCTCTACTGGGTCTTCCAGAACGGGCTGTGGTACGAGAGCCCCTGGTACAACGGGCCGTGGACCCTGGTCCCGCCCGACGCCGTGCCGCTCTACGTCCTCCGCGTGCCGGTACGGTACTACCGGCATCCGCCCCCGTTCTTCCACGGCTGGGCGGTCAACGCGCCCCCGCGCTGGGACGAGCATTGGGGCCACGACTGGGCCGAGCATCATCGCGACTGGAACCACTGGGACCGGCACCACGTGCCGGCGCCCGCTCCGCTGCCGTCCTACCAGCGCCATTACTCCGGTGAGCACTATCCCCGTACCGAGGCGCAGGCGCGGGAGCACGAGCAGCGCAACTACCACTACCAGCCCCACGACACGGTCGTCCGCGAGCACTACGAGCATCACGAACCGCCAGCGCCCCAAACGCACGACCACTCGCACGACCACTCGCACGACCACTCGCACGACCACGAGCAGCATTAGCGGCATGCGCTGATCGCCCGGTCCGGAAGGCGCGAAGAGCGGCATATACTTCGCGGCAGTTTTCCGACCCCGGGGTCGCTTCATGGCCGCAAGCGGCGGCATCCACGGCGCGGCGGCGGGCGAGGCGCGCGAGCGCCAGCCGCGCGCGCTTCCCACGCTCTTCTTCACCGAGATGTGGGAGCGCTTCAGCTACTACGGCATGCGCGCGCTGCTCGTGCTGTACCTCGTGCACGCACTCGGCTACGCGCGCGAGGACGCCCTCGAGCTCTACGCCACCTACACCGGCCTCGTGTACATCTCGCCGCTCGCCGGCGGCTACCTCGCCGACCGTTATCTCGGACGGCGCAAGGCGATCCTCGTGGGCGGCGTCACGATGGCCTTCGGGCATTTCGCCATGGCCTTCCCCGCGCTGCTGCACCTCGCCCTCGGCCTCCTCGTCGTGGGAAACGGCTTCTTCAAGCCCAACATCGGGACGCTGCTCGGCACCTATTACCGTGAGCACGACGCGCGCCGCGATCCGGGCTTCACCATCTTCTATATGGGCGTGAACCTCGGAGCCTTCTTCTCGCCGTTCGTGGCGGGGACCCTCGGCGAGAGGGTCGGCTGGCACTACGGCTTCGCGTCGGCCGGCGTGGGCATGTGCCTCGGCCTCGCCCAGTTCCTGCTGAGCGGCGACCGGCTTGGCACGGCGGGCCTGCCCCAGGGCAAGCACCGCCTCGATCGGGGGGACTGGATCCAGGTAGCGCTCATCAGCGTCGGCATGATCCCGCTCGTGTACGCGGTGCTGGGAGCCTGGACGCTCGCCGGGCCCGCATGGGACGCGCTTTCGCCGGCGGGGCGTCTCCTGGCGGTCGCGATCGCGATCTCGGCGCTCTGGTTCGGCGCCAACCACCTTCGCGGCCGGAAGTCCGCCGCGCCCGCGCTCCTCACGCGCGAGGAGTGGCACCGCGTCGCGGCCATCTTCATCCTGGGATTCTTCGTCGTCTTCTTCTGGATGGGCTTCGAGCAGGCGGGCGGCACGATGAACCTCTTCGCCGACCAGCTCACCGACCGCAACCTCGGCGGATGGATGATCCCCGCCTCGTACTTCCAGGCGATCAACCCGCTCGGCATCCTCGCGATGGGCGGCGGGTTCGCCGCGCTGTGGCTGCGGCTCGACCGCTCGCGCTTCGCGCTGCCCACGCCGGCGAAGATGGCCCTGGGGCTGCTCTTCCTCGCCTCGGGCTTCGTCGTCCTCGCCATCGCGCAGGCCCGCGCCGACCTTCTCGGCCAGGTCGGGCCGCAGTGGCTCTTCTTCGTGTACGTGCTGCACACCATCGGGGAGCTTTGCCTTTCGCCCGTCGGCCTCTCGATGGTGACCAAGCTCGCCCCGGCGCGGGTCGCGGCGCTGATGATGGGCATCTGGTATCTGTCGAACGCGGCGGCGAACTACCTCGCGGGCACCCTCGAGGAGATGCTCAAGGGCAGCGCGATCCCGCTCTATTGGTTCCTCGTCGCGAGCTCCTTCGGCGCGGGCTTTCTCCTCCTCGTCCTCACCCCGTTCGTCAAGCGCCTCATGCACGGACGGGGCTGAAGCACCCGTCCGCGGCCTTCCCCGGGGCCTTTCCGGCCCTTCATTACAGGAAACGGCTCCACGTTACGGAGCGGTTACTCCTGAAACGGGCGTTTGAATGAAATACCTCACAAATCAAGGAATTCCGTGATGCGCTTCACAGGGATTGCCCTCCTCGCTGCGTACAGTTCGGGCCATGCATCAGACCCCCATCAACGTTACGCAACGAGAGAGGACGACCATGAAAACGAATACCCGCAACATCCTGATCAAGTCCGCCGTCGCGCTCGCGCTCGCGGCCCCGATGCTCGCCAACGCGGAATCGCAGTTCACCACCGGCGCGGGCTCCCCGATCACCGCGACCGCGCACCTGGACTTCCAGATCACGATCCCGAAAGTGCTCTTCCTGCAGGTCGGCACCGGCACGGCCGGCGGCAACAACGCCACGGTGAACCAGATCGCGTTCACGGTCCCCGGCGCCAACCTGGGCGACAGCTCGGTCATCAACGCTTCCGTCGCCTCGGGCGACCTGGGCAACGGCACGGTCACCGCCAAGGTCATCGGCAACAACGGCACGATCACCTTCACCTCGACCACGGCCGGCCCGCTCGGCAACGGCGCGGGCGACACGATCTCCTTCGCGCAGATCGCGACCGCGGTGGCGACCCTCACTTCCGCCACGGCCCTGGCCCACCCGGCCCTCGCCGACGGCGCGACGACCACGGTGACCCTGACGCCCGCCGTCGGCAAGGTGATCAACCGCGACGCCAAGTGGACGTACACCTACCTCAACCAGAACGTGGTCCCGCCCGGAACGTACGGTGGCGTGAACACGAACAACAGCCGCGTGACTTATACTGCGTCGATGCCGTAATCGGCTCGCGCGGACAGGCAAGTCGACCCAACCGAGGCGCCGCGCGACGAACGCGGCGCCTCTTTCACTTTCAGGAAGGGCGCGATGGATGGATCGGTCTTCCCGCTGAGGACGCTCGCGGCCGTGCTGTGCGCCTGCGCCTCGGCCCTTCCCGCGCGCGCCTTCACCGTCAACATCAATCCGGGCACGCGCGCCATCTACCTGCAGGTGGGCAACGGCTCCTTCACGGGCACCTACCAGGGCGGGGGGACGCCCGGGAACAACGCCACGATCAACACGGTGTCGGTCAGCGTCTCGGCGGCGGCGCTGGGCACCGGCGCGGCGCAGCAGATGTCGAGCGACAGCACCCAGAGCCGCAGCTTCTACGACAACTACGCGTTCTGCAATCCGCCGGTGCAGATCTACATCGGCGGCTTCTTCCGGCTGCCGGGCAACTCCGGCACGGCGACGCTGTCGGTGACCACCTCCGCGCCGGACCTGGTGAACGCGACGGGGGACACGATCCCGTTCAGCCAGATCAGCTGGACGAGCAGCGGCAACGGCGATGCCGGCGCCGAGCCCATCCCCGCCGGGACGTTCACCGGCGGCACGCAGACGCTCGCCAGCTTCCCGGTGAACACCTGGCGCGAGAGCTGCCACACGTTCTCGTACGCGAACGCCGCGAGCGTGGCCGCGGGCACCTATACCGGCCGGGCTACCTACACGCTGAGCGCGCCATGAAGCTCGCCGCCCTGTTCTTCTCGCTGGCCGCGGCATGCACCGCGCCCCTCGCGTCAGCCGCGACCTACCGCATCGACGATTCCATGTCGCTGCCGCGGGAAAGCACGACCGCCATGAAGTGGCGCTCGATCGCCCCGGGCCGCGACATGGGCTACATGGTCGAAGGCTCGAACATCGTGACGGTGCGGCTCAACCTCGCGCCGTGGCTCAACAAGACCGGGAAGATCTACATGGTGCTGCCCGAGCAGCCGATCGGCCAGGTGATGGCCGAGTGGTCCACGCAGGGCAAGCTCCTTCCCGGCCAGCTCGTCTCGGGCAACCGGACGCTCGTCTACTCGGGGCTCATCCGCTCGAGCCTGCTCGAGGACACGATCGTGCTCAAGCTCTCGGCCGACGGAAGGCGGCTCATCGCGCCCCTCAGCCTGCAGTTCTACTTCGAGATCGACGTCGACTAGAGGAACCATGATCCGCAATGCCGCGCCCGTGGCGCTCGCCGCCTGCCTGCTCGCCTGCGCCATCCCCGCCGCGCGCGCCCAGGGATTCGCCGCGCTCGTCTCGCCCCCGCGCTTCGAGCTGCAGGTGAAGCCGGGCGAATCGCACCGCGAGGTGATCGAGATCACCAACGCGAGCGCGCAGGCCGCCAAGTACCACGTGCGCACCGCGGACTGGACCCTCAGCCCCGACGGCGCGGTCAAGTTCGTCGACGCGCTGATGCCGGCAAGCTGCCGCCCGTGGGTCGCCCTCGAGGCGCACGACATCACCGTCTCGCCGGGCGGGAAGTACCGCTACCGGTTCGACGTCGCGCCGCCCGCGGGAGCGGCCGCCGGGGAATGCCGCTTCGCGGTCCTGATCGAGGGCGGCGAGCAGAAGGTGGAGCTGAGCGGCGGCCCGAGCTTCCCCATCGCGGCGCGCCTCGGCGTGATCATCTACGTGCAGATCGGCGCCGCCGCGCCCAAGCTCGAGGTGGTGGGCGCCAAGGTCGCCACCGTCGAGCAGCAGAAGCTTCCCGTCGTGCTGGTGAAGAATTCCGGAAACGCCCACGGGCGCCTCACGGGATTCCTCTCGGGCACCGACGCGGCGGGCCAGAGCCTCGAGTTCACGCCGTCGACGCTGCCGATCCTTCCGGGCGAGACGCGCGCGATCCCGCTCACGCTGCACATCGAGCGCGGCCCGCGCGTTACGATCACCTATCCCATCACGATCCGCGGCAACCTCGAGTGGAGCGGCGGCAAGACGCCCTTCGAGCAGACCTTCAAGCCGTGATGGGACGGCGCCTCCTCCGCGCCGCCCGCGTCGTCCTCCTCGTCGCCGTTCCGGCCGGCATCGCGCATTCCGCGCCCCCGGTGCCCGACGTCGCCACCCCGCCGCCTCCGCCCGCTCCCTACGAGGATCGCCTCATCGACAACGGCAAGCTCGCCCCGCTGCCGTCCGAGGCCGAGGAGGCCCACTACGATTCCAGCGGCTGGTCGCGCTCGTGGCGGATCGAGGGGTTCGGCAGCCGCGTCGAGGAAGGCGGCACGGTCACGTACGAGAACGGAGTCGTGCTGAACGGCAGCCTCGACACGCCGGACTACGGGACGCTCACCTTCGACGCCAACGTGCGCGGGCCCTCGGCCACCGGCGTGTACACGCTCTGGCAGCGCGGGCTGCCGTTCGACAACGGCTGGCGCGCCAACAACGGCGCAGGCATGCTCAACACCCCGGGCATCGAGCTCAGCCGCCAGCAGTTCCGCTTCTTCATGCCGACCTTTCCGATCGCCGGCGCGCAGACCGAGTGGATCCAGCCCGGCAGGTTCCAGTTCCAGGCGAGCGTCGGCGAGCCGGGCGTGTACGACGGGCTGCGGCTCGCGGGATTCTCGCGCCTCGGCGGCAGCCTCTTCACCGCGGGCGGCCAGTGGAACCCGGATCCGCACTTGCAGGTGGGCCTCCAGGGGATCGACGCGATCGGCGTCGGGGCGGGGCTCGATTCGAACGACCCGACGGCGTCGGTGGATGCGCGCTCGTGGTACGGGGCGCTCGCGTGGACGAGCTCCGACACGCACGTGCAGTTCAACCTGATGGACAGCGAGGTGAACCAGGCCCACCACGACGTCGGGATGTGGTTCGACGCCGAGATGTCGACGGGGCGCTACCGGCACAACTTCGGCGCCTTCCGCTTCGGGCCCGACCTCGCGTGGGGCTACTCGCCCGTGAACCGCGACCTGCAGGGCTCGTACTACCGGGTGAGCTACGCGAGCCAGCAATGGACCTGGTCGGGCGGATTCGACAGCACGAGCTCCGTCAGCTCCCTGGGCGCCAACAGCCTCTACGGCACCGGCAACCTGCGCTACCAGGTGGACACCACGCTCGGCGTGGGCGGGGGCGCCTCGGTGCGGCACTCCGGGACCAACGCGGGCGAGGTGTACGGCTTCGTGGACAAGCTGAGCAGCCTCGGCACGACGCGCGTGCAGGTGGACGTGGTCGACGCCGAGGCGGCGCAGCACAGCAAGCAGGTCACCATCGACCACACCTGGCCCACGGCAGTGGGCCTGCGCCTGAGCACGACGCTTTCGCTCGGCGTCGAGAAGACGCCCGATGCGCCGCAGCTGCGCCGTGTGGGATTCGCCGCCAACGGCTCCATCGACCTCACCGCCGACCTGAGCCTGGAAGGCAGCGTGCACTGGACGCAGGACCGCGACTCGACGCAGCGCACGGTCGGCCGCTACGCGAACCTCGGGCTGGTATGGCGCATCTCGCAGCAGTGGTCGCTCATCGCGAGCTATTACGACAATCGCAGCACCGTGACCGACCTCTCGTTCGCCGGGATCGCGCCCGTCGTGCCGCTGCCGCTCGTGCCGGTGGTGCCGAGGGACCGCGCGATCTTCGTCACCGTGCGCTACGAGGACCGGGCCGGGACGCCGGCGGTGCCCCTGGGCGGGCTGCCGGGCGGGGGAGCGGGCACGATCACGGGCACGATCTACTACGACAACAACGAGAACGGGCTCCGGGACGCGGGCGAATCGGGCGCGGCCAACGTGACCGTCGTCCTCGACGGCCGCTTCGGCGCGCGCACCGACGCGGACGGGCGCTTCACGTTCCCGATGGTGGCGGCGGGTCCCCACGTGGTCGTGGTGATCCCGGACAACCTCGCGCTCTCCTACAACGTGAGCAACCAGGGGCGGCGCGAGGTGGTCGTCAGCACCCGCGAGGTCAGCTCCGTCGACATCGGCGCGACGCGCACGCGCTGAGGCGCGCGGGCGGCGGGCCCTCAGCCCACGTCGAGCGCGAGCGTGCGGTATCCCACGCGGCAGCTTCCGACGCGCAGAATGACGCGCCCCCGGCCCTCGGCCACCACCGTCACGAACTTCTCGTGCACGTTGCCGCGCGTCCAGGGCGAGAAGATGCTGGGCCCGTTGTAGAGGCCGCGGCCCCAGCCGTCGAGATGCCCGATCTCGATCACGCGCCCCACGGGCGCGCCCAGCTGCACGCCGCCCTCGCACTCCACGGTGAGGCGCAGCGGCTCGACGTGGGGCAGCTTCTTCGCCGAATACGGCCCGTAGGTGCCGAGGTAGCCGCGGTTGACGATGCGAAGCTCCAGCCGCGTGAGGTTCGGCCCCAGGACGTCGCGCTTCACCACCTCGACGTCGACCCGCGGGGCGAGGGCCGCGAGCCGGAGGAACGCGGCGCTTTGCTGCGCGCAAACCTCGGCGAGCTTCTCGAACGGCGGGTTCGAGATGCCCACGAGGATGTCGAGGCCGCCGACCTCCACGTCGCCGAGCTGCGGATGGCGCGCCTTGCGCCACTCGCCGAAGACGCGGCCCCGGTTCTCCTCGCGGTCCCACTTGGCGAGCGCGGCGAAGTCCTTGCGGTCGAGCTTCGAGTAGTGGTCGACGAAGGGCTTCTTCGTCTCCACGCCGATCCTGCGGAAGACGTCCCAGAGCTCGACGGCGTAGGCGATCGCCCCGCGCTGCTGGTAGGCGTACTCGACGATGTCGCCCCGCAGCGGCGTCTCGGGCTCGTAGAGGAACTCGTGGTAGCCGCTCACGGTGGGATAGCCCGTGAGCTCCTTCGCCCACGCCTCGACCTGGCGGAAGATCGCGAGGTCGCCCTGGTCCATCTTGTGGTCGGGCTTGTCGCCGAGCGGCCGGATGAACACGCCCCCGAAGGTGTGGAAGTTGATCCACGCGAAGATCTCGGGGTGCGCGGTGGCGAAGTCGAGGATCGCGCGGATCTCGGGCGAGCTGCCGGGATAGTCGCCCGCGCCCGCCTGCTCCGGCTCCGGCGCCCACTGGTAGGGGAAGTTGCGGTTGAAGTCGTACTGGTTGTCGGAGAGGAAGTACGGGTCCGGGACGTGGCGCCCGTCGAAGTTGACGATCCGCCCCTCGGGATAGAGCTTGTAGTAGGGCGGCGGATCCTCGGGAAGGCGCGGCACCATCACGCCCGGGGCGCCGGCGAGCTCCACGAGCTCGCCGTCGTCGCAGGCCTGGCGCATGTAGCCCATGCGCCCGTCGCCGTCGAAGTCGTGCGCCTCCCAGTACGCGTGACCCTTGTGGCGGCGCTCGTCCACGGGGCTCGAGCGCACGTAGCGTCCGGTCTTCAGCACCGCCTCCGCGCCGTCCGGCGAGATGCGCGGGACCACGTAGAAGAGCATGTCGCCGATCGCCTCGGCCATGTGCGGCGGCAGGCCCTGCGGGACCCGGCCCTCGTGGATGCCGATCACGTCCTCGGCGATCGCGAGCGCGGCGCTCGAGCCGCAGAGCTCGGAAGCGTGCATGTTTCCGTCCACCCACGCCGCGGGGCGCGCGCGATCGGGATCGGGCCCCAGCGTGAGCAGCGGGATCTCGCGCCCCTCGGCGGTGCGCCCCAGCGTGCCCAGCTTCACGAAGCGGGGATGGCGCTCGGCCCATTCCCGCACTTGCCCCATCAGCTCGGCGTAGTCCAGATATCTCTCTCGGAACATGGCGCGCATCTTAGCGAAAAAGGCGAAACAAGGGGTCAGGTTGCTTCTCGGGCCTGTCCCCTTTTCCGGCCGGCTTTAGAATGCGGCGATGCGTACGCAGGATGCCCGGACTCTCGGCGTGCTCTGGCTCTGCGGCATCTGCCTCCGCCTCACCGTGCTCGCGATTCCGCCGGTGATCCCGATGCTGCACCGCGACCTGCGTCTCACGCAGGCCGAGGTCGGCGCGCTCGCGAGCCTGCCGGTGCTCCTGCTGTCCTTCGCCGCGATTCCCGGCGCCTTCCTCATCGCGCGCTTCGGGGCCGCGCGCGTGCTCTCGGGCGGAATCCTCCTCGCGGGCGCGGCCTCGGCCTTGCGCGGCGCTTCCTTCGATGCGCCCACGCTCTTCGCCACCACGTTCGCGATGGGCATGGGGATCGCGGTGATGCAGCCGGCGTTCCCGTCGATCGTGCGCGAATGGCTCCCCGCGCGGATCGGGCTCGCGACGGCGGTGTACTCCAACGGGCTGCTCGCGGGCGAGGCGATCAGCGCCTCGCTCACGATTCCCGTGGTGCTTCCCCTGGTGGGCGAGGACTGGCGCCTGAGCCTCGTCGCGTGGTCGGTCCCGCTCTTCGCGATCGCGATCGTGGCGGTCGTCCACGCGCGCGCGCGGGAGCGGCGCGCGCACGCCCGGCCCGCGCGGGCGGCGCAGTGGCGACCCGACTGGCGCTCGCCGCTCACCTGGCGACTCGGCCTCATCGCGGGCGGCTGCTCGAGCCTGTACTTCGCCGCCAACGCGTTCCTTCCCGACTACCTGCGCCACCTGGGCCGCGCGGACCTCATCGGCCCGGCGCTGTCCGCGCTCAACTGGGCGCAGATGCCCGCCTCCCTGGCCCTCCTCGCCTTCTCCGGGCGGCTCATGATGCGGCGCGGTCCCCTCGTCGTGACCGGCGCCCTCGGGTGCGTCGCGATGGTCGGGCTCGCCGCTTCGACCGGCGGCTGGATCGTCGCGTGGGCGGGCATCGTCGGGTTCTGCACCGCGACGATCCTGATCCTCACGCTCGCGCTGCCTCCCATGCTGGTGGAGGCGGCTCGCGTGCCCGGCGTCTCC